>Ga0123353_10001509_pt1 | contig 28545 bp, 39 predicted proteins | sample TergutLab28metaG_3_FD_92763 | JGI IMG/M metagenome (GOLD analysis project Ga0123353, IMG submission 92763) | Labiotermes labralis P3 segment gut microbial communities from Petit-Saut dam, French Guiana - Lab288 P3 | ecosystem: Host-associated > Arthropoda: Insects > Digestive system > Gut ...
ATCAGGCAGCCACATTCCGTCATAAAAATGCTTGAATTTATAACCGAACGTGAAAAGCGTGCACAGATTCTTATCATCCACTGTAACGAACCGCGGCGGTTTCGGGTTCTTCGCGTTACCGCGAACACACCAGTTGCATACATAACAATTGTTATGACGGGAGATAAAGCTTCGCAGCGCAGGGTCTTTCATCTTGTCGGCATTGGCGAGAATCTCACGATAAAAGGGAATATGAACGCCGATGGTAGCGAAGCTTTCCAAAGTCGGGTCGTATATAATCTGCACTCCGCTGTAATTGCTTGAGCTCCACGTCTCCTTAACGCGGCCCTCGGGCTCCCCGTAAAATTTTACATAATCGAGCGAGATAATATCGCCGTTCATAGACATTTTGCTTTCCCTGTTGTCAACGCGGATAAAACCGTTGCTGTTAAAATACTTAATCAGCTTGTCGTACGCCTCTTTATTTTCAAAGATTCCGCGGAATATTTCCGCCGTGTACGGCAGCTCGGGATTAAAAACTCCGCGCGCGAACAGCGTAAACGGGTATGTTCTGTTATAATTGATTTCGCTCGGCTTTTGTGAAACCTCGGTTGAAATTAACGCAAGCAGCTTCAAGCCTTTAACGGTGCCTTTCGGGAAAGTGAAGCAAAGATGCTCGGGAGTTTTTTCGTTCGTTATGCCGAAGTTCGCGAGCTTTTTAAGCATGGCGGGCTTTACGTCATAAACTTCTTTTGAGAGTATGATTTTGTCGCTGCCTGCGCTTTCTAAGCTTCCTAAGTAAATAATTTTATAAATCGCTTCTATGAACGTGTTTATGTGTTTAATGCAGCTAAAGATTCTCGTTTTCAGCTCCGGTTTTTCTTTCTTCGGCGTCCAGTGCTCGGGGAAGCAGTCGTCGGGATGGACTTTTAGCCCGAGAAGTTCAGAATTTTCATAAAGATTCTCGTAAATGCTTTTAATGAAGTTATAAGCGTTTTCCTGTTCTCCTGCGTTTGCGAACTTTGATTTGACTGCACTGAATTGCGGCATCGTTGAGAGGAAATAATGAATCCCGCGCTGTGCTAAATTATCGAATTTCTTTGTCATTTTAATTCTCCTGCATTTTATTTTGATTAATTATAACATAACCGCAGTTATGTTTCAATGTTCTCGGGTACCCGTTCGAAAATTTATTTTCGGTAACGGGTGAGGTTATTATAACATAATTTCAATCGCCGCAGGCGATTGCGGCGGCAAAGCCGCCAACGGCGCGAACGCGCCGAATTATTGTTGAAATAAAAATGCTGTTTCGGCAATGCCGAAACCCGCCCGCAAAACGGACGGCAAGCGTAAACGCTTGCATTGGCATTTTTATTATAACATAACCGCAGTTATGTTTCAATGTTCTCGGGTACCCGTTCGAATATTTATTTTCGGTAACTGGTGAGGTTATTATATTTTATTAAATATAGCCGTAGCCTTAAATTCAAACACTGCTTATTTTTTATATCAATTCCGTAAAAAATCCCCGCGCGGTGCGCCCGACAGCTTAAAGCCAAACCCCCGTTTATTCATCTCATGCAGCTTAATGAGCAGCAGATTAATATTAACCCCCAGCCACCGCGCAATCTGGCTTTCATCATATCCCTTTTTCATTAGCTCGAAAACCTCGCCGTCGTCGAGCAGAATGTCCGCCGCGAATACGTTTGCTTCGTACTCGGGGCGGGTTTTCATGTCGTAGAGTGTAAATTCCGGCAGTGCGCCGGCGGCGGCAAGCTCACGGTGAAGCGCGTCATGCCCGAGCTCATGCGCGATAATCACACGACGCTCATACTCGTCAAGATTGGAGTTGACGAAGATGAAGCGGTTGCGTTCAATCACCTTGTACATGCCCTTGAGGCGTGTGAAATCATTGCGCCACCAAACGTTTATGCCGATTTCGCGCGCAATTTTAAACGGCTCGCGGGTATTGCATCGCTTTAGCAGCTTTGAGGCGGCTTTGTGAATGTATTCAGTAGACATTATTGTTTCCCGCGCTTTTTCGCGTATTTCTTCTTATTCTCGGTTTTTGCGAACCAATAGGCTTCCTGCAGCGCATAAAACACTGCGTCCTTATCCTCGTCAGAAAGGCTCCCGCCCGCGAACAGCGCGCCCGCCTCGGCTACAAGCGCCTCGGCTTTACGCATTTCAACTACGCCGCCCTCTGCATATGCGTTCGCAACGAACTCCTCGCGCTCATTGAGCAGCGACTCAAGCGGCATCTTGAACTGCTCCGATACTTTCTTATAAAAGACCATGTCCTTAGGTATACGCTGACCTGTTTCGTAGTAAATTATAGCGCGGCTCGTCACACCGAGTGCAGCCGCAAACTCCGCCTGCGTCATGTTCTCCCGTTGCCGAAGCTCCTTTAACCTGTCACTAAAAGCCATAAAACCTCCCGTGAATAACAATTCATAAAAAACACTTGACAATGAACTGTGGTTCATGTATAATATAAGTGAACCATTGTTCATATTAAGTATAACACACCGTTCACCTATTGTCAAGTATTATTTTTTATGGTATAATAAAATGGAAAGAATCCTGATTCATTCGGACTTGAATAATTTCTACGCGTCTGTCGAAAGCCTTTACAATGAGCAGCTGCGGCATGTTCCCATGGCTGTAGTGGGAGACCCTGCCATGAGGCATGGGATTATACTCGCCAAGAACGACATCGCCAAAAAGATGGGCGTAATCACAGGCGAAAGTATTTTTAGTGCCAGGCGTAAGGTCGCCGGTCTTGTGACGCTCACCGCCGATTATCCGAAGTACGTCGATTTCGCCAAGCGGGTGCGTAAAATTTACGCCGAGTACAGTGATGAAGTGATTCCGTTCGGGCTTGATGAGGCGTGGGTGGATTTATCCGGAAAAGCTCTGAACATCGGCGAGGGTGCCATACTCGCAGATGAGCTGAGGGCGCGGGTTAGGGCTGAACTCGGGCTGACGGCTTCGGTGGGCGTGAGCTATAATTATATCTTCTCGAAGCTCGCCTCCGACATGAAAAAGCCCGACGCAACCACGGTTCTCGGCAGGGAAGACATGGAGCCTGTTATTTGGAAGCTGCCCGCGTTCGAGCTGCTTTACGTAGGCCCCTCAACCCGCAAAAAGCTCGTAAACATGGGCGTCCTCACAATCGGTGACTTAGCTCGGTTCAATCCTAAATACCTGAAGCGCGCACTCGGCAAAAACGGCGAGACTCTGTGGCGGTTCGCCAACGGCGACGACCGCGAGTTCGACCCGAAGACCCCCGAGCACGACCCCTATAAAAGCATGGGAAACACAGTCACCATGCCGTATGACCTGAGCAACGAACTTGACATTCTGACGATGATTTACGTGCTTTCAAAAACCGTTTCGGCGCGCCTTGTAAATCATAAGCTCAAGGCCGCCTGCATCTCAATTCTGCTCAAATACAACGACTTCACGGCGATGACGAGGCAGCTCACCGTAAGCCTGCCCACCGACAAGGAGCAGGACATATTTAAAAGTGCAAAAAGTCTCTTCACGAGCAATTTCAGCGGCACACCGCTGCGAAGTATAGGCGTTCATGTTTCACGGCTGAAAAGCAACAGATACGAGCAGCTTACGCTGCGGGGTGATGAAGCTGATAATATAGATGAAATCAGCGAAATCGAGAATAATCTGCGGGGCAAACTAAAGGAAATGCGGGTAGATAAGTTTTTTAATTTCAATTTTACGGAGGAAAAAATATGCTAATCAGATGGGCGGGCGAAAAAGATTTACAGGCGTGGTATGCGCTGGCGACCGAGGTGTCGCCTGTTTTTGAGCATCTCGCAGATATGGGCGCAGACCCGCAGTTCATGGCTTTTGCAGAAAGTGCGGTAGGTAAATACGAAGCTCTCACAGCAATAGATTACATGAGCGGCTTAAACATGGGTTTCATCGGGTTTTCACGACAAAACAACAGTATTTTATGGTTTGCGGTATCAGAGAAATATCGCGGCAAAGGCGCCGGAAACCGGCTACTCAAAACCGCTCTGCGTCAGCTTGACACTAACAAAGACATCACGGTCACCACATTTCGCGAGGATTATCCGTCGGGTAAGGCGGCGCGGGTTTTATACGAGAACTTCGGGTTTGTTGAAAGCAAACTGCTTATGTATGACGGGCTTCCGCGCTGTGAAATGACACGGCAGGCTTCACCGGAAAAGCGCGGCAACAGCTTTCATTACCGCTACCCCGAGTTTATCAGAGAGTCGCAAAAAGAGCACTGCCCTGTCTGTAATGCTGAACGCGCACTCGGCGGGCAGCATGATATAGAGGTAAACGACAAAGTGTGGATAGTAGCGGAATACCCGGGGCAGGGGCGGCTGTTCGGTAAAATGTATGTCATGCCGGTAAATCACGCCTTTCACTTCGAGGACATGCCTAAGGCGGAAGCGGAGGCTTTTATGAGTGAGGTTAGGCGTGCGGGCCGCGCTTTGCGCAAGGTTACGGGCGCAGTGAAAATCAACTACGAAATGCACTCGAATTCCGGCGCGCATTTGCACATTCATTTGTTCCCGCGCTACCCGGACGATGATTACCCGGGCATGTCAATTGATGTTTTGCAAAAGGACACGCCTTATGAAAGTTTTGAGGAATTTTTATGGTTTGTTGAGAGGATGAGGGAGGAATTATGTGCGGACGCTATATAGCAAATTCAGAAGATGAAATCATGGAAATCCGCGAGATTTTAAAGCAGATTTCGCTGCGGCTCAGCTATACGGAAGTCGATGTAAGTTCAGCACTCGCCGAGGTTTTCCCGACTCATGAAGTGATGTTTATTCACGCGGCGGGCGCAGATATTATTAGTGGGGCAAAAGGAAAGTTCGGGCTTGAAAAATGGGACAAAAAAGGCGTCATAATTAACGCCAAAAGTGAAACATATGAGAATAATTATTTCAGGCAGTTTGCGAAAAACCGCTGTATTGTCCCTGCTCACGGCTACTTTGAATGGCTGAAAGCAGAGGATAAACCGAGAGCCTCGGCTCCCAAAATTAAGTATACCTTTACAAGCAATGATAAACACGGTATTTTCATGGCGGGAATTTATAATAAGAACAATGAATTTGCCATTATTACCAAGTCCGCCGAACCCGAAATATCCTTTATTCACCCGCGAATGCCGCTGATAATTTCAGCGGCGCAGGTGGAGGATTGGCTCAGCGGGAAAGCGCAGATAAGTGAGCTTGTGAAGCAGGGAAGCGGGCTGCTTTATGAAAAGGCTGGGTAATGAAAAGCTATTTAATGATTTGATTCATTACAAGCCCTGTCGTCAGCTTCGGGTAGAAATACGTTGACTTCTGCGGCATTTTCTCGCCCGCCGCCGCTGCGCCGCCGATTTCCTCGACGCGCGTGGGATTGAGCAGGAAGCAGCAGTTTGCGCTGCCGCCGTCAACGGCAGCAACCGCCTCGTCGGCTTTCTTTGTGTAAATTAAATTGATTTGGTTTGCCATGTTTTCTTTGTCAATACCGAAAATCCTCTCAAGCACCAAAGTATGCAAAACGCTGACGTCAAGTCCGCGAAGTGCCGTGCTCGCCTCGGGCATAAACTGCTTCATAATCTCCGTATCCTTAAGCTTCAGGCAGGTGTAATTATTATTGCCGCAGTAAAGCACGAACGCCTTTTCACCGTTCCTGTAAGCTTCTTCAAGCGCCCTCTCGGCTTTCTCGCGGTTAAGATTCTCTGTAGTATCAAAGTATTCCGCGCACTTCGCGATGATTTCGTTATGTTCATATCCGGATAAATCACGAACAATTCTGTGGGTAGGGAATACCACCAAGCCCGGGTGCTTCATGCTTACGAGAGTCATGGGTACATAATTGCCGGTACCCTTTTCGCCGGTGAGCTGATTTCTGTAGTTGAGCGCGGTTTCGTAGCGGTGATGACCGTCAGCTATATAAATCTTTTTATCCGCCATGAGCGCGGTTATATTTTGAATAGTTTCGGAGTCGGTTATAATGTTAAGCTTATGTGTAACGCCGTCCCTATCTGTGAAAGCAGAGATTGGTGCAGATTTCTGCACATCGGAAAGCAACGCGGAAACGCCGCCGCAATCGTCGTTAAAAAGCGAATAAATCTGGCTGAAATTGCAGTCGGTTGCTTTCATAAGGTTGAAGCGGTCGGTCTTAGCTTTCGATAAAGTTTCCTCGTGCGGAAGAACGATGCCTTTTGAGAACTCCTCAAGCTTAACAAGGCAGACAAAGCCTGTGACGCTTTTTCTCTCCCCGGATACCTCGAATTCCATCTCATAAGCGTAAATGCTGTCCTCGTTGTCGTTTGCAAGTATGCCGTCGGCGAGCCAGCCGCGCAGAACCTGCCCCGCGGCAGAGTAGGCATCGGCGTCGGGATTGTCCGTGAGGGCTTGAGGCAGCTCAAGTCTGATGATGTTATGGGGGTTGGTTTCAAGGAATTGCCTGCGCTCCTCCTCGGAAATGATGTCGTAAGGCGGGCAGCAGAGGTTTCCGATATCCCCTGCTTTTTCGGTATAACGCAGTCCTTTGAAAGCTTTAATTTCTGCCATTTTATGTTCTCCTTTTTGTTCCTTTATTTTCTCAATCATAACATAAAACCGCTGATTCGTCAACGGTTTTATGTTTGTTATTTGAGAGGAATTTCTTCGCCCTTTAGAATCACCGCCGCAATGTCATGAGCGTTGAACCCTATTAATAAAAGCCACGTTAACATCGGGGTTGTCGTAAATCACTTCCACAGAGTCCAGCCGCCAGGCGTATTGTCCGGCAACAATCTCGAATTGCAATGTTTCGGCGAGGAACATATATCCCGCATCACCAAAGAAATTTAAGGTTATCCATCTTACGGCACTCTGGTTTGTTTCCTCTATGGAAACGAGCTCTGCCCTCGCAGGGTTGTAGTCGCCGGCTGGCTGACGAAGATAGATAACGCCGTCTTCATCTTCCCAATATATACGTGCGTCGATTGTTGCCGCGGAGTCTGCTCTTTCTGTATAACTTTCGCGATATTCTTCCGGCTGCAGCAGGTAAAGCGTAGTGTAATAATAACAAAAGCTGACCAAATCGTCATGCCCGCCTGTAGTATACCAGCTTTGATTTGCCTTGGCGACTTCTCTGCCGGCAGACGTGAATTGTTGAATCTGATGTCCGTCCGTTCGCATAACCCATTTGCCCAAGGGGTCGAAAACACTTAGATTAACATCGCTCGTGTGTATAATTGAAAAGTAATGGACATGCTCATGAATGTCGGGGTCGAACTCTGTACCGAGCATTATAAACTCGCGGAACTCATAATCCTTCACAAAATCGAAAAGCCCCGGAGTGCTGCTTGCAAACAGCATTTCCAACTCGCTCGTATCCCCCTCAACAAACGCCCGCGCAACACTGAGCGCGATTATAGTCGAGTCTATTTCTTTCGCGCGTATCTGCTCTCTTGTCATATCGGCTGAATCGGAAATTAAAATAATCGGCATCGCTACATACTCTAAAAAGTCAAAAGTGAACTGCTCAATATCATAAATGCTGTTTCCTGTTTCCACGTGAGCTTGTATATAACGCTTTTCATAATTTTCAAAGTCCGTATGATATTTAAGCGAATCATAAATATTTATAATATATTCCTCGCTGTATAAACCGCTATATACGAAATCGCGCCTTGAGTGCGGGTTTGCAGGAATGAGAAAATCGCCGGCTGCTTGAATCCTCGCTTCAACGGGGGCGGTGGTGAAAGTTGAAAAGCTATTATCCTCATATACACCCGCCGCAGTTATGTCGCCGCCGGTAACGGGATTGTTATTACTGAACACACTATCCTCACGCATATATGGTGAAGTTGTGCCGTCTTCAGTAACAATATCGTGATTATTAAACGCATCGTCTTCCGGCGCCGCCTGTAGAAGCCCGCCGTTTATAAGAAAAATATACCCGCCTATAACAGCCATGCAAAGCACTGCTGCCATACCTGCGAGAACGGCAAAGCCCTTCCGGTGGGAAGTCTTCGCTTCACGAAAGGGAACTTCGCCGTTTATCAGGCTGTTCTTCATGCTTTTGGATAGCTCAACGTTATCAATATAACTAAACAGATTTTTCTCTTTCATGATTATTTCCATTAAGTCCTTTCTTCACAAACGAACAATGAAAACAACGTTTTCCCCGATTCAATTGTGTTTATTTTCAAACTTTCACCTCTCTACAGATATGCCTTGAGCATTTCGCGCCCTTTGACAAGCCGTTTTTTTATGCCGCTCTCTCCGACATTCAAAATCTTCGATATTTCATGAATCTTATAACCCTCGTAATAATGCAGGTAAAGCGTAATTTTATACTTATGGGGAAGCTGTGAAACAGCGTTTTGCAACTCAAAGTCGGGGTCGCTCTTTGAGATGTGAAATGCCTCGTCAAGCGCGGAGGTTCTCCTGTTCCAGGTGCTCTTGTTATAATCGCGGCACTTATTAATCACAGCACGAATAAGCCATGCCTTGAGGTGTTCCTCGTCGTTCCAGCTTGGTTTTACAGCATGGATTTTAAGCATAACATCCTGCAGAGCGTCATACGCATCCGTTTTATTATTAATTTGCGCTGCAGCTAACTTATACAGCATGTTCCCATAGTTTTTGACTATGAACTCCACGCTGTATTCCTCGTGCTTTTCGCCGCTTACGGCGATTTGAGTCATGCGGTCGACCTCGCTTTCCTCACTTATAATAAAAACGATTGTTATAAAATAAAAGTTTCCTGTGCAAAGGAGTGCATTGCACTTCCGTAAATTAAATCATTTCACTCCTGTTTACCGCGCTAATCAGAGCCAGCACAGCCGAAGTTGTAACGTCGGTATGGAGCCCCGCGCCCCACGAAACCCGACCGTCCGAGGTTTTTATTTCGACATAGGAAATCGCCTGCGACTTTGAGCCTATGTCGAGAGCGTGCTGCGAGTAGCTTGTGAGATTATATTTTATATTGAGGCTTCTGCGGAGCGCCTCGCTGACCGCGTCGATTCTGCCGTTGCCGAAGCCGGAAAGCACACGCTCTTTTTTGTTGACGTTGACGGCAACAGTCGCGTTAATACCGTCCTTTTCCTGCTTGTAGTGCACTTCTGTGAACTTAACGGGGTCAGCTACATTTACAAAGCCGTCGCGGAAAACATTGTAAACCTCGTCGGGCTGCAATTCTTTCTGATTTTTGTCGGAGAAGTCCTTAACAGCATAACCAACCTGCTCGCGGAACTTCGGCGGCAAGTCCATGCCGTATTTGTTTTTAAGAAGGAAGCCAATGCCGCCCTTGCCGCTCTGGCTGTTGATTCTGATAATATCGCCGTCATATTGCCGCCCCAAATCCTTAGGGTCGAGCGGGAGATAAGGCACTGTCCATTCTGTGAGTTTTTTCTCCTCGCGCCACGCCATACCTTTGGCAATCGCGTCCTGGTGCGAGCCGGAGAACGCCGCAAAAACAAGCTCTCCGCAGTAAGGATGCCGCTGCCCGACGCTCATGTCGGTGAGCTCCTCGTAGGTTTTCACGGTTGCCGGTATGTTTGAGAAGTCGAGCTTAGGGTCGACGCCATGCGAATACATATTTAAAGCGAGCGTGATTATATCGACGTTTCCGGTACGCTCGCCGTTCCCGAACAGCGTGCCTTCGACGCGGTCAGCTCCCGCAAGCAGCGCAAGCTCCGTGTCCGCCACGGCGCAGCCCCTGTCGTTATGCGGGTGAAGCGATACGATGATGTTCTCGCGGTTTTGCAGATTGCTGCACATATACTCGATTTGGCTTGCATAAACGTGCGGCATCGATACCTCGACAGTCCCCGGCAAATTAATAATCAGCTTACTGTCGGCAGTCGGCTTAAATACATTAATCACCGCGTTGCAGATGTCGAGCGCGAAGTCAAGCTCCGTCCCGGTGAAGCTTTCCGGCGAATATTCAAAGCGGAAATTACCCTCATAATCATCCGCGAATTTCTTCGCGAGCTCTGCGCCGCTCACGGCTATATCTATGATTTCCTGTTTGCTTTTTTTGAAAACCTGTTCCCTCTGCGCTACTGATGTTGAGTTATAAAGGTGTATGATTGCATTCTTCGCGCCGCGCAGCGCCTCGAAAGTCCGCTGAATTATATGCTCGCGGGATTGCGTAAGCACCTGCACGGTCACGTCGTCGGGAATCAGGTTCTGCTCAATAAGTGCACGGCAGAAGTCGAACTCGGTCCGGCTTGCGGCAGGGAAGCCGATTTCGATTTCCTTGAAGCCGATTCTGACCAGGAACTTGAAGAAGTCCAGCTTCTCCTCAAGGCTCATCGGGACAATAAGCGCCTGGTTGCCGTCACGCAGGTCAACGCTGCACCAAATCGGAGGCGCGTCGATATAATCGCGGCCCGTCCATTTAAGGCACTGCTCAGGAGGCATAAAATAAGATTTTCTGTACTTGTTTGCGTTTTTCATTTTCAATAAGTCCTTTCCTCATAAGTGCGCTTCAAAAGTATCATTTTCACGAAAAGCGCAGTTACTTATTTTGTGCGGGCGGCAAACAAAAAACCGCCCCTTAATAAATTTAAGAGACGGGAAAACCCGCGGTACCACTCTTGTTGACGCTTTAAACGCGCCCGCTCATGCGTATCAGACAATACGCTTCTCTGTAACGGGAGAACCCGTTCAAACCTAACAGTAAACCTGCTTCAGCCGACTGCTCAAGGGTGAGTTATGGTATATTTGATTTACCGGCTCGCACCATACGCCGGCTCTCTGAAAAATACAAATTTACTTTGTTCCCTGTCAATGCATTTAAAAATATTAAAACTATAATAACACATAAAAACTAAAATGTCAAGTGTTTATGTAAAATATTAAGCCATACGGCGCGACGGAAAAGCAGAAATGATTCTCTTCGTATAAAAATCATCATGAGCGTCCGCTTTAATGAATTCCTCGAAAAGATTCTGCGGGACGCTGTTGTATGACAGTAGTTTTTCATTTTTGAGCTTTACGAACATGATTTTGCCGTAATAACTGACCGAGTCTATTATGCTTGATTTAATTTTATATTCTTCCATATTTTAATTAAGTCCTTTCTTCACCAATGAAGAATGAAAAGTATCGTTTTCCCCGATTCTGTACCATTAATTTTAAAACTTTTAAGTCCTTTCTTCACCAGTGAAGAATGAAAAGTATCGTTTTCCCCGATTCTGTGCCATTAATTTTAAAACTTTTAAGTCCTTTCTTCACCAGCGAAGAATGAAAAGTATCGTTTTCCCCGATTCTGTGCCATTAGTTTTAAAACTTTTTAAGTCCTTTCTTCACCAATGAAGAATGAAAAGTATCGTTTTCCCCGATTCTGTACTATTAATTTTCAAATTTATTGAACCTTAGTGATGTTCATTATACCATATGTTGTATTCAATTGCAAGTCTTTTTTCTAAAAATTTATAAGAAAACCCGGAGAATTTTTCCCCGAGTTTTAAATAATTAAATTATTATTTCTTAATATTTGTAATAAAATCTTTGAGAACGTCGTTCATATCCGGCTTCCCGATTTCCTGTAAGCTGTACTCAACCCGCGTATTAGGCTTGTTGATTTTAATAACCCGCGCCAGGTCGATAGGGGTTGCTATTATAACAGAGTCGCAATCGGTGGCTTCAATCGTAGCCTGCAGGTCGTGCATTTGTTCTTCGCCGTAACCCATGGCGGGCAGCACGCTGCCGACTTCGGGGTAGATTCTGAACGTTTCCGCGAGCTTTCCGACAGCGAAAGGGCGGGGGTCGATAATCTCAGCCGCGCCGAAACGCCGCGCCGCGACGATTCCTGCGCCGATTTTCATCTCGCCGTGCGTAAGTGTCGGTCCGTCCTCAACCACAAGCACCCGCTTGCCCTTGATTACATCGGGGTTTTCAACGCTGATGGTGGACGCTGCGTCAACGACGATTGCGCGAGGATTCACGAGTTCTATATTCTTTCTGACTTCCTGGATTTTCTCGAAGTCCGCGCTGTCTATTTTATTTATGCAGACGACATCGGCAATCCGCAGCGTGACCTCACCCGGATAATAACCAAGCTCGTGCCCGGGGCGGTGCGGGTCGACAACAGTTACCATTAAATCCGGCTTGTAAAACGGAAAGTCGTTGTTTCCGCCGTCCCACAGAATCACGTCGCAGCCGCCCTCGTCGTTTTCGGCGGCGCGCAGAATCGCTTCGTAGTCAACACCGGCGTAAATCACGTTACCGCGGACTACATGAGGTTCATACTCCTCCATCTCCTCGATAGTGCACTTTTGTGCCGCGAGGTCGTCAACAGACGCAAAACGCTGCACTTTCTGCGCTTCGAGGTCGCCGTAGGGCATGGGGTGGCGGACTGCGATTACTTTTAAACCATGCTCCATTAATATCTCGATAATGCGGCGGGAAGTCTGGCTCTTGCCGCAGCCGGTACGAATAGCGCCGACCGCAATCACAGGCTTAGTGCTTTTTAACATAGTGTTCTTATGACCTAAAAACGTGAAATCTGCGCCCGCGGCATTAACCATCGCGCCGATGTTCATGACGTGCCCGTACGGCACATCGCTGTACGAAAACACACATTCGTCGGCTTCCGTTTCCTTTATAAGCCGCTCGAGCTCGTCCTGCGCGTAAATCGGAATCCCGTCCGGGTAAAGCTCGCCCGCAAGGGAAGCCGGGTATTTGCGGTCTGCGATGTCGGGAATCTGCGCCGCGGTGAACGCGACTACCTTATAAGCGGGGTTGCCCCGGTAAAAGGTATTGAAGTTGTGAAAATCCCGCCCTGCCGCGCCTATAATGATGATTCTGCGTTGTTGCATATGTGTTCTCCTCCCGTTCCTTTATATCTTTTTCCTTTAATATAATAACCGAAATTACGCCGTTTGTCAATAATTTTTGAAAAATAGTTGACAAGCGTTATTCTTTCTGATATAATAATTCTTGTTGTGGCTGAACAAGCCATAAGACCCACTAGCTCAGCCGGCAGAGCATCTGCCTTTTAAGCAGGGTGTCCCGCGTTCGAATCGCGGGTGGGTCATGAACAATGTACAATTGTCAATGTACAATTGACAATCCCCGCTCCCATAAAGGGTTGCGGGGATTTTTATATTCCGGTTCGCCCTTGAAGAAGCTTGCGTCATTCGGCAGCCTCGGCGCACAATACCCGCTTGAACACTGCGTTCGGTCGGGTTTTCACATTCCCGTCACAGTAAAATAAATCTTCGAGCTTTATTGACAACCATATATAAAATATAGTATAATGAATGTTAACATATTTTCAATAAGTCCTTTCTTTATCAAAAGTATATGAAAACGTCGTTTTCCCGATTTTATATCAGATGTTTTCAAACACTCTACTTCAATCCCTCATGGTTTAATTTACAAGCAAATTTAAAACCGATTCTAAAGTTTTCAAGCGCAGTTTCGTAGTTTAATTTAATATGCGTACTAACGAAGGATTCAAACAATTCCTTATCCTTACCGTCTAATAATTTAAGCAGTTCGCTCTCGGCGTCCGTAATCTTTTTCTGCATGTCCCTCTTAAAGATTTGTTCGTTGATTGGGACGATGTTGCCGCTAAAAAGGTTTTCAAGAAAATCCATGATTGTGCTCCTTATAGAAAGTATTATATTAATTATATCTCGCAAATAGAAGAATGTCAACATATTTTGTCTCGAAATTAGAAGATTGTGAGGAGTTACAAATGTTCAATGAAAGATTTGTGCATATTTTACAAGAAAGGAAAATTAGCACATATAAATTAACGAAAGATACCGGGATATCCAACGGTTTAATCAGTGATTGGAAAAATAAGAAAAGAACGCCCGCTTCGGAGAATCTGATTAAGCTTGCAGATTATTTTGACGTGTCGGTTGATTATCTGCTTGGCAGAACCGAAAATCCAAAAGTAAACTTATAAGGAGAACCATCATGAACCCTATTGAAAAACTCAAAAAGTGCCACGACAGTATTAAGGAAAAAATACCTTTCAAGCCGAAGGTCGCGATTATCCTCGGCTCGGGGCTCGGCGCGCTCGCCGATGAAATCGACGCAGTCGCCACTATAGACTACGGCGAAATAGACGGCTTTCCGCAGTCCACGGTAATCGGGCACAAAGGCCGCTTCGTCTTCGGGCGTATCGGCGGCAATCCCGTGGTAGTCATGCAGGGGCGCGTGCACTATTACGAGGGCTACTGTATGAGCGATGTCGTGCTCCCCGTGCGGCTGATGAAGCTGATGGGCGCGGAAATCCTGCTTCTCACCAACGCGGCGGGCGGCATTGACGCCGCTATGAAAGCGGGCGACTTCATGCTCATAACCGACCAGATTTCTAACTTCACGCCCAACCCGCTGATTGGGGAGAACTTCGCCGAGCTCGGCACGCGCTTCCCGGATATGAGCGAGATTTATAACAAAGAGCTGTGCTCCGTTGTGCAAAGCACCGCAAAGGAACTCGGAATCAAGCTTCACGAGGGCGTGTATGTGCAGGCGACAGGCCCGAGCTTCGAGAGCCCCGCGGAAATCAAGATGTTCCGGAGCTTGGGCGCAAACGCGGTGGGCATGAGCACGGCGTGCGAGGCGATTGTAGCCAATCATTCGGGCATGAAAGTCTGCGGGATTTCGTTCATTGCGAACCTTGCCTGCGGAATGACCGACAACCCGCTGACCCACGCCGAAGTCATGGAAGCGGCGGCCCAAAGCGCGCCGCTGTTTAAGAAGCTGGTTCGCGCGGCAGTGGAAAAATGTAGCGCCTGTGTTTAGATTTGCCGGGTATACGCGGAAAATATTACCGCTTTACGGCGGTCAGTCATTAAACAGGAGATAAGAAGTTTGAAACAAAATACAATTGAAACGGGGAAAACGCTGTTTTCATACATCTTTGTTAAAGAAAGGACTTAATGAAAATATGAAGATTAAGGTTTTCACGGCGGCGACGACGCATGACCTGGAAAAAGACGTGAACAGATTCATCGCGCAAAGGGATATAGACGTGGTGAAGATGGATTTTTCAACGGCTGTAACCGCGAGCGTTCATATGGCGTACTCCGTCATGGTCACGTATGAGGCGCACGGGCTTGTCATAGAAAACGAGGAAGCGCTGTAAGCCCGGGTTGAGAGCGGCAAAAATATTATAGAGAAATCGTAAAAAAAAGATTAGAGATAAAAAATCTATGAACCGGGAAAATGATGTTTTCATGCTGCATTTGTGAAGAAAGGATTTTGTAATATGTTAGACAATATAAGACTTTCGTCCGATGAAACAGAAGTTATAATCCTCGACCAGACAAAGCTGCCCGGTAAAGTGGAATATTTGCGCCTTAAAACAGCGGCAGAGATGCGTGAGGCGATTATGACGCTGCAGGTTCGCGGCGCGCCCGCCATCGGGATTTTTGCCGCTTATGCGCTTTATGTTCTGGCAAAAAGTATCCCGGAGCAGGCGGATTTTAACAGAACGCTGAAAGAAATTAAAAACTCCCTGAACTCCACCCGCCCGACGGCGGTGAATCTAAGCTACGCGCTTGAGCGCATGATAATAGCCGCAAAGAAAGCGGGGAGAAAGCGCGAAAAGATTCTGAAAGCGCTCAGCGGCGAATGTCGGCAAATCCAGCATGAGGACATCGCGGTATGCAGAAGCATTTCCGAATACGCGCTGACGCTGCTTAAAGACAACTGGGGGATTCTCACCTACTGCAATGCGGGGCCTATTGCAACTTCTCGCTACGGAACCGCGCTCGGCGGGATTTTTCTCGGCTTTGAGCGTGGTTATAAGTTCAATGTCTACTGCTGTGAAACCCGCCCGCTCATGCAGGGCGCGCGGCTAACGGCGTTCGAGCTTTCGGAGGAGGGCATAAACACAACGCTCATCTGCGACAATATGGCAAGCAGGGTCATGAGTGAGGGTAAAGTACAAGCTTGTTTTGTCGGCTGCGACCGCGTCGCGGCGAACGGTGACACGGCAAATAAAATCGGGACAAGCATGATTGCTGTCTTGGCGAAGCATTACAAGATTCCTTTTTATGTTTTCTGTCCGACCTCAACACTTGATATGAACTGTAAAAGCGGTAAGGAAATTATAATAGAAACCCGTGAAGAAGCGGAAATTCACACCGGATATTTCCGCGAACGCCTCGCCCCTGATAATGACAGCCTGAAAATATACAACCCGTCGTTCGATGTTACGCCCGCGAATTTGATTATTGCAATCGTAACCGAAAACGGGATTTGCAAGCCTCCTTTCGAGGAGTCATTGAAAATGATAATAAGGAAAAAAGCTTCAAAATGAATAAAACTAATTCATAGGACTGTTGTCAAGGGCTTTTTTCAAATATTTTCAAAAAAATATAAAAAATCACTTTTTTATGCCGAAAACAGTTAACTTTTGACATGAAAAAGGGTATAATGTGTTTGAGGATTACACATGCGAGGACATTAATTTTCCAAAAATCCTCTCTATGGATGATGTTTGCGGGCTTGACTTCATTCCGCGCAAAGAAAACCTCATCCTTTACGGCAACGTCGGCGCGGGAAAGACACATTTAGCAACCGCACTTGGAATAGCCGCTTGCGACAGGGGATTTAAGACGAAGTTTTGGCGTACTGCTGTGCTTGTCAATAAACTCATTGAAGCAAAGCAACAGGGCTGTCTCGGTAAATTTATGGAGCAATTCGACATACATAGCGGTGAAATTAATCTCACATGGGCTACAGATGAATATATGTTTATTATAATAGGCGACATAGGTGAAGCAGAGGCGGTTAGAATAGCGGTATCGTTAAATAAATAAAGTAATTGATTTTTATAAATCAAAAATAACAATATTTAAAACATTACATTGCTTTTCATTATTAAATTGCGATATAATGTAAGAGGACATGCTTTCATGATAAAGCAGTCCTTTTATGCTTTTGTGATTTGACAAGCAAAATGAAAAAAGCAATTTCCCGCAATAACCCGCATTTTCATAAAATAAACCCCAATAAAACCGCAACACAACAGCATTTTTAGAGCAATGCCGTGCAATAAAAGTTTTCAACAATCGAAACGCCTTGTCAAAATAAAATCGCCCTCAACGCAGCTCATCGGCGCGGATGGCGATTTTTTATACCGTGATTTAAATAATCATTTAAGAGTGTTTAAACGCCAGTATAATGCGTTTAAATCAGAATGTATATCATATTTTAATTAACAAAAACGAGATGAAAGTACGAAAGCGATGAGAAATATCGCGGACATTTTTTGCGGACATTGCGGACATAAGCATTATACTGAGAGTATAACATATACGTATAGTAAAAGCCGCATATTCCAGCGGCTTTTCGTATTTAATAATAACGATTCGATAACTGTTTAGCGAACGGTTTACCCCATAGCTTGAGTCTGCGGCGTTTAAGTATTTTTTCATATCGCTTCAATGAACGTTGTCTTCGTGCCGCCGCTCTTTTGCTTACTCTCATTTAGCTTACTCCTTCCGTTTTAGTTTTCCTTCTCCGCTTTGCTGAGCGGACGTAACGCTTAAGCTGTTCTATGATTTTATCGCCCTGTTCGAATGTAATACCCTTAAAAATATCGCCGCGTAGGTCAACGGTGACGCCGAGAACCTTGTGCATCACACCGGCGAGCCTTTGCTTTGCGGTTGCTGCAGACGGCTCTGTGTCGAGTCCCTGTAACTCGTAGGTGAGCCCGAAGGCTTTTGCGATTTGCTGCTTGGTGGTAAGTCCGCCCGCTCCATCCGGCGGCACCGGCTCATTCGGGTCTGTGGTCATAGTGCGGTGATAATCTTTCAAGTGCCGGATAACGCGAACGGCTTCATCGGTGGTGAGCTCACTTATGCGGAGCTTTTGTGTGAGCTGCCAGACGAAGTTATGCAGGTTGTCACGCGGGTTGCCTTTCTCGTACAAGCCGCACTTCGTACCGAGCCCGTAAATCGCTCCGATTTGTTTAGCTGTAGTCATGTATACCTCACACATCAATATCAATAATGCTGACCTTTACCGTTTGGTCAACTGCTGCTGAACGCACGGTCTTTTCTTTAAGTACAGATAAATTATTATTACCTGCAGGAATAGGAGAATCTTCAACATCATTTATTTTCATTAGATTATTAATATTCTGCCATGCTACGGCTTCCATCGCCATATACGCGTAATCTGAAGCAGTTTCTTCGCCCATGCCGCAGACGTTCATCAGCGTTCGCTTGTCAGTATCGAAGTTGATACCTTTGAGTTTTTTACTGAGGATTTTATTAGTTTTCTTGTCTACGCTGACATTATCAACTAATCTTTCTAAGCTCTCGCCTGCGTTATAAGCTCCGGTTAGCAGCGATATTAAAATTCGCTTTCCGTGGGCGTTTACGGTGTATGTTATTTCTTCTTTTACGCAATCCGCATAGACTTTACCGAAAATATCTTTAAGAAGCGATGGGTATGTAACCTTGAGCGTTTCGGCGTTGGTAACGGAAACGGCGCGGGAGTTGCTTTCGCCGATTATTCTCACGGATTTGTATTTAGTATCGGCGAGCAACTCCTCGCCGTGCTTTAAAATATCCGCTTCCATAGCCGATATATCTTCCTGTAAAAGTGATTGTTTTGTCTTTAAAGTTACATACATATCAACTTTTTTTCTGATGTCAGTCATTGAATTCCTCCTTTAAGCTGTCGGCGCAGACGGGGCAGAGGTCTAAACTTCCCACGATGCCTCGGATTGATATGGCTTCACGTACATCGCCGCAAATGCGGCACTTGGGCGCACGCTTCCTAATTGTGATTGTGCCGTCCGTACACGAAATTTCAATCCCCTCGCCGCCTGTTATGCCGAACTCGGCAGCAAGGTCTTTCGGGATTGTAATTGCACGGTTTTTAGTTATTTTCTTGAACCTTGTCATGATAACCTCCTGCATTATTAATAGTTTTATTTAACCGGGTATAAGCCCGGTTAGCTTAGTTTTTGCTGACCGTCACAAAAAGCATTGGCAGCAACCATTAGCTTTTTTATTTGACTTGGTGTGAGCCCGGAATCTTCATATGCTGCGAGCCGGTCAAGTGCGTTTTCAATCAAATTGAGCTTGTAATAGCTCAGCGGCTCACGAAGATTGTAGCTGTCTACTCCGATTACGTAAGCTTTTCCGCATTTACCGCGATTACTTAAACGTTTCATCGCACTCCTCCCAAAACTCCCCCACGACATACGCTGCGAACATAACAGTTACGCAGATTCCGAGCACAGTTATAATAATATGTTCGGGTACATCTTCGTGGAAAGCTATGTCACTGAAAAATCCTGCTGTAATTATCGAAAGCCATATCAGCCCAAAGCAAATCCTTTTCCTCATTTTAATTAAGTCCTTTCTTTATCAAAGCGGAATGAAAACATCGTTTCCCCCGATTCAACAATTTTTATTTCAAACTTATACGCTCCAGTCCGGCAAGGTTCATACGCATCGCCTTCGCCATCGCGGAAAGCCCAGCCAAATCGAAGCACCTGTTATCAAAGGCGTTAGCGAATAACCTCACCGCGCCGCGTATACCCTCATTGGTCTGCGCGATTTTATGCAGGAACGTGAGCTCCTTTTCCTGCCCTTTGAGCAGCGGGAACAGCAATGATATGTCTTCCTGCTTAACATCTTTAGTTTTAAAGAACGGACGCTGCCAGATGCGGTTATTTACCTGCCTGTAAACCTCTTTGCTTTTTCCCTCGATTTTTTCGCGGATTCCGTTGTTGCCGACAAGAGCCACGCCCATCGTCTGACCTTTACGGTCAAAATAATCCGCAAACGAACGCAGGGTTTCGATTGAATGATATGGCAGGAGCTGCGCTTCATCAACTATTATAACCATGCCGTCGTGGAGTTTTTGAACAATCGCAAGCCATAAATCGTCCATGCCCCGTTCAATTGAAATACCGAGCTCGGCAGCGATGAGCTTTAATACTGCGCGTGTAGATTTACAACAGGGGTTGATTGTAATCACGGCGCAGTTGTTAGGGTAATCTTTCGCGAACTGCATAACTGCTTTAGTTTTTCCGATTCCCGCGTCACCGGTCGCCACGGTGAAGCCGCCTTTGATTTGGCAGGCACGAATCGCTTCATAAACCGCCTGTGAAATCGAAGTGGGAACATAATCGACTTCGGCATATGTATTTTGTGCGGCGATTTTAGTTTCAAAATAGGCGTAGACCTTATTGAAAACGTTCTCGTAATTGCCCTTATAGGTGTTGCTTTTAATTGAACTCATTACCGACGCGCTGACACCGATGAGCTCCGCCGCTTTGTTTGCGCTTCCGCAGGATTGTGCCAGCTCAGCGAACTTGTTTAACGTAAATTGCCGTTTTTCTGTGAAATCCATAGTGTTAATCCTTTCCTAAACGTATTTTTGCATTTTTATTTATAGCCGTCCAGTCTATTTCTGTGATTTCTGCGACTATCGGCATTTCACGCTTGACTTTATCGGACATGACGGGAGTAAACTTGTCGGGGTGTTTGACATTATAATTTTCTAAGTTCCGTACCGCGCGTTCACATTCGAGAGCCAGCATATCAATCTTCTGCTCTGATGTTAAACCGTCGGTGAGCCCTTTCTTGTAATCCTTGATTTGCTTTAATACAAGGCTCTTTACGCGCTCGGCTTCCTCAATGTCCTCGGGGTTTTTGGCTATGTAATCAATCATGGTTGCGCTGTCAAGGTAGCAGTCAAACATATACTTGTTACCGTCGCGGCTGTAAACTCTGACGCTCGTTGCATCCGCCGGGTCGTAGCGGACATATACTTCAGTACCTTGGTGCTGCCAGAGCTCGTCACGGGTGTACCAGAGATTAACGCCGGAGAATGTTGCATATACACCTTTACGCCCTATTTTCTGATAACGGCTGACGCGTGCCAGCAGCAGCGACAAGTCTTCGGCGGCGGCTTTTCTGAACTGCGTATTCTTTATGCTTGCGTTCCAGACCTCGATGCGGCTCATGCCGTGATAACGCCGTTCTTTCCCTCCGTAAGCGTCCATGTTGAAGCTGCCGTTTATGAGCGTTGAAATCACCTGCCGGATTTCTGCATCTGTCGGGATTTCGCCGCGCTTCAACGTTGCTTTCAAGCTTTCCGGTCGCTCGGTTACATTACCGCCGCAGAATGATTTAAACTGCCTTGATATTTGATTTTTCAAGGTTCCGAAAGTGCGCTCGATTGGTTTTGCTTTCGCGTTGCAGACCTGCGCAAAACGTACTTCTATTCCGAGCATTTCAAGGATTGTCGGCGGCTGGTCGTCTTTGTTCCAATTTTTCCTCCTGCGGTGTCCACGACCGCCGATGTCGTGCGTGGTAAATTCAGAGCCGTTATCTACGTAGATGATTTTAGGCAATCCATACTTTAGAATACCGTCACGAAGTGCAAGCAGGGTAGAATATGAAGACGGGTTCTCGGTAATGTTGAAACCTACGATTACGCCGCTTTTAACGTCAATGAACGCTGTCAAGTATAACCTGTGCCGCTTGCCGTGCTCGCCCTCGGTGATAAAATCAAAGGTATGGTTGTCGCCGACCCAAACGTCATTAGCTTCCAAATCGTCATAAAGCCGTTCCGTGTAAGGGCAGTGCTGGTCTTTCAGAGCCTTTTCACCTTTCCGGCATAAAGTTATGATAGCTTCCGGAAGAGCTAAAGCCTGCCGCCGCAGGGAGCGCTCGCTTGGTATGATTGAAATGTCGCCGGGGTGAAATTTTTGCGTCCATTCGTGTACGGCACGGTAGCACTGACTAACGGTAGGCTGCCTGTCGTTGAGATAAAACCAAAGGAAGGCGTCAATTATGTGCTGCGGTGTTTTTATTCTGCCTTTATTCCAGCCGCCGCGTTTTTCGATTAGCTCGTCGTAATTCTTTTCTTTATACGCCTTATACTTTCTATATAGGGTGGTGAGGGAAATTTCAAGCTCCGGATGCTGCCGCTTGATATTATCGACGAACATTTCGTCTAAGCCCTTTTTATCATCGCTCATGTCGTGGAACAGCCGCCACTGTTTGATGATTTTGTTCCACAGAGCGATTTGCTCGCGCTCGGCATCAGAATATGTACAGAGCGGACGTGGGGGCTTCCCGCGCTCCCTTTCGCCGCAGGCGCTAAGTTTGCGGTAATATTTGCGCTGCAGGTTTTCGGGAAGCGATGACACGGGGATTATATATTTTCCGGTATCGTCTGTAATGGCTTCCAGTTTACAATTGGCGATGAGCCTGCGAATATGCCGTTCTGAACAACCTTTTATTTCTGATGCTTCTGCTAAGTTTAAGTAATTACTCATAAGGTTATTTCCTTTTTAAGAGTGTTTTAATATAGTTTAAATGCCGTTTAAACATTATGTTGATTCGAGCCTTACGCACAGTGCGAACTCGTTGCAGGCGACTTTATGTTCTTCACGATAACGCCCGCCCCATACTCCGCATTTATCGTAATCCAAGTTCCAAACCACATATGGTACAGGTGTCATTTTCGATACAGCCTTGCCCATCGCGCTGTCACGTGATAATGCAACTATTTTATATCCGCTTATTATATTGCCGATTCTGATTGCCCTATGTAATTCCTTACTCATACCCGCACCTCACCATTTACAAGCTCGTCAAGTGAATAATTAAGTGCTTTTGCCAGTTTGCGTGTAAGAGCCAGAGAGGGGATTTTTTCGCCGCTTTCTATGTAAACTATCATAATTCTTGAACAGCCTACACGACCTGCAAGAGCTTCTTGCGTTAAATCGTACTGCTCACGTTTGCGTTTAACTCTTGCTCCTAAGTCCTTCATAATGCCTCCTTATGTATTATTTCATTTATCTCGATTAATTTATCTGCGGCACGCGCGGCGGCTCTGAGCGCATCCCATGCGGTTTCTGTTTTCGGATGCGCCCGAAGTACCCGCACAAACTCGGAAACCTCCTCCGGCGTACCTTTTATGATGAGCTCAATAATAATCACCGCCTTGTTGATTTATGGTTTTATTTGTGGTATAATGGGTCTGACGGAAAGGGGGTGACGGGATGAGAGAAAATTATGCACTGAAAAGAGCAATGGATTTGGCAAAATCAACTTTAGAAAATCCAAACTCAAAAATATGCGTAGATGAAGATGGCGGAAAAACAGTGGCAGAGTTTTTTATTGCGTTGTATAATGGCATAAAAAACATAGAACTTAAAAATATAAACGCTTAAAAATACTTATCTTTTTTAGCGATTTCCGCAAGAAGCTGCAATTCTTTGGGAGTCGCTTCGCCTTTTATGACCCTTTCAATTATTGCCAAAAGAGCATCATTGAATTTGTCAAATACTTTTTCAGTCATTTTTCTACCTCCAAATTCTTCATAACATCTTCATGACGGTGCCATGTTACGCCATAAACATCTTCGAGCAGATGTTCGTGAGCTGATTCGATTTTACGGAGCCGCTCATGATACTCCTGTACCGGCTTTAAGTCCGTTTGGTTTTTCGGCTTCAGCTCCTCAATCGTATGGATTGCTTCAATAAGCCGCTTGGCTTGTTTTCTGATTTCGTCGTAACGGATGAAGTCTTTTACAAAGTTTTCATCCTTGCAGAGGGTCTTGATTTGTTCTTTGGTTAACATTAAAACACTTCCTTTCTTATTGATAATTGGTTTCATATATGGTATAATGGGGCTGATGGGAAGGGGGCGACGGAATGAATGTTACAAAAGATTCTGAAAAGCTGCTCGTAACGACTTATAAAATCTACATCGAACGCCGTAAAAGCGGTATAAAAAAAGATGATGCTAAACATTTTGAATTTAATTTTTATCTCAACGATAAATATCTGTCTAAATGGATAAGAGAAGATGTTGTGAGTTGCCTTCGCAAACTTGTTAATAAAAACCTTATATGGTTTTCGCTTAGCAAGGATTTTGTTTTAAACGATGATGCAATAATTCTCATGGAAAACCGATTTAAAGACGGGGTAAAAGAAATTAAAGAATGGTTGTCATTGCTTATTCCTTAATATATCTGCTATTTTGGGGGCAAGTAAGTCTGCCATTCTTTCAATTTTTTCGGTACACTCAAAAACACGGTCAATTGTAATAAGCATGAATTTTGCAACCTCTTCCGGAGTTCCCTCAATATTACCGTTTTCATTTAAAATTATCATTATTACCCTCATTTCTACATTAATTCTACATATTTCCCCACAGGCATACCGATAACCATAAACTGACTTCTTGACAAATACCCGCCGTGTGATATAATAAAGGTGGATAGGTGTGCCGAAGCGGGTAACCATAGTTACATTATATTCCATATATATGGATTTGTCAATACAAAAATCCGCATATATTGATATTCGTGAAATTTGCACAAATCGGAGGCGGTAGTTTTGACGATTTCGCAACGAATATTTCAAATAATGGCTGAAAAAGGGCTTAAACAGAATGAATTAGCCTCTTTTTCGGGCATTTCGACATCTGCTGTTTCAGCATGGAATAAAAAGAACCTTAACCCAGCAGCTGAAAAATTATCCATAATTGCGGATTTTTTAAATGTAAGCTTAGAATACTTAATAACAGGTAAAGATAGCGTTAAAAATACGAACTTGTCAGATGATGAAATAAAACTGCTTGAATATTATAAAGGGTTCGATGAATGTAATAAATGTAGAATATTAGAAAGGGCAGAAACACTTTCAGAGCTTGATGCCGAGGAAAAAGCAAAGAAAGAAACAGAAAAAACTAAAAAGAAACCACCGTTAAAATTTCCACTGCCTCCTCAAGAGGTAATGGATGCTATGGATAGCACAAATTTTACTAATTATGGTGTAGTTGGATTATATATAGCTGAGTATGATTCACCTGTATCAGCAGGTAACGGGATTGAAATTGACGACGCTCAAGCGGAACCAATATTTATAGAAGATAGCGATGAGGCAAGGCGTGCTGATTTTGTTCTTAGCGTTAAGGGTGACAGCATGGAACCTATCTACTATGATGGTGATAGAGTCGCTGTCGAAAAATCTGACTTTATTGAAGTTGGTGAAATAGGTATATTCGTATACGAGGGGGATGTATTTATTAAAAAACGTGGAAATGGCGAATTAATTTCATTAAACAAGAAATACCCACCGATTAAAATATTAAATTACGACAGTTTTTTTCATAAAGGTAAAGTGATTGGAAAAGTAGAAGTTGTTAATAATCAAGAAGGACAGCACAAAAAATGATATGCCAAAACAATAATGAATTAAAAATATCAAAGAAAAGAATTATAATTATAAGTATAGTTTTATTAATTCTAACAGGATTAACAATTGCAATCTATTTTAACATATATAATGACATTAATTTTAGTACAATCTATAACTATAATTTAGATATTTCAATTTCAATAGGAATGAAAAAGGAAATTGTTGATAAACGCTTAGGAACCCCAGTCAGGACTACCAATGATTTTTTTGAATATGACGGTGGGAATATTACAATTAGTTATGAAGACGGAATGATTGAGTCTATCTCTATTAAGGGCGGTAGGTGGCGGATACAATGCAGACCACCAATATGGATAGGATTAAAAGGAGATGAAGATTGGGATGCGAGAAAGACTTATTTAGGGAATGAAAATATTAATTATGATGAAGAAAAAGATAAGTTTAGCTTTTACGCAACAAGAAGAAGAATTGTTCAAAGAGGGAATCATAGATATTATATTACTTTTTATTTTGAGGAAGATGCAATAAGTTGGATAACAATATCCAGTTAGTATAAGCACCTCGCCTATTTGTGCATTATGCATAAATAGGCGAATTTATTTTTGTTAAAAAAGGATATTGCAGTAACTATAGTTACATATGCTACCCTTTAATTAAGAATAATTTAAACGGTGACAAACATGGAATTAATAACGATATACGCGACCCTTCTTACCCTCTGCATTGGAATCATAAGCTTTTTCGTCAAGCGAGCATTTACGCAGCTTGACAAGAAAGCCGATAAAGATGAGCTCAAGGAGTGCCAAAAGGATTTGAAAGGGCTCCATGACCGTTTTGCAACGAAAGAGGAGCTCGCGGAAATAAAGACCCGCATGGATAAATTAGATGAGGGAATAGAATTCTTAAAGGAAAACACTATCCGCAAGGATGATTTTATACGCCTTTTTACAAGGCTCGAGAAGAAAATTGACGATTTGAATTAAGAGGTAATCATGGATAAAAACGATGTTTTAAATAAAATGCGGCAAGAGCGATTCGTTAAAAATAACGGCTGTGTTCTGCGTGCTGTAAATATCCTACGTGAGAAATATGTCAATCTCAGCGACTTGATGCCCGCTATTTCAGACGACATAACGGAAAGCGAGTACATAGACTGCGTTAATTATCTGTCCGAAAGCGAATACATACAGCTTCGCAACAGGATTTCAAAGGAAAATACTACACTCGCCGATACAGAGCTTCGGCTGCTGGAGGGCAAGCTTACACCTAAAGGAATACAACTGCTTTCCGGCAGGATAAGCGATGTGTGCGTGGAGCGGTGAGATTATGAGCAGAAAAAATAAGAGAAACCGTGAACCTAACCGTGCATACGGGAAAATCCAAAGCCTGCCGGCGGATATTCGCGAGGCGGTTGACGAAATGCTCCGGCTTAATTACCGGTACCGCGAAATAGTTGATTTTATCCATGATAATACCGGTGTTGAAGTTGATAACTCTATGGTCTGCCGGTACGCCCGGCGGCTTAATGCCAATTTAAAGGAAATCCGGCTCGCACAGGAAAATATGCGGGTTATGATGGAAGAAATAAATCGTTACCCCGAGCTCGACAGCGCAGAAATTATAGTACGTCTTCTTAAAAATCGTGTTTTGGAAGCCATAAATAATAGTTCTATAGAGGAATGGAGGGGGATTGACCCGCTTGAGCTCCTCGACAAGTCGGCGAAGCTGATGCGCGTCGCTACTTATAAAAAAGACGTTGATAATAAAATTAAAAGTATTACAGATATAGCTATAGACAGCTTAAAAACCGATATGGCTGATATGCCGGTTAAAGACCCCGCGCTGTATAAAAAATTAATTGAATATCTGAAGCAAAATGCGGAGGCACAGTAATGTATGTTTTACACGTTTTAGACGGAAAAGAGCAAGAAGTTATTAACGACCTTAAATGGTTTCAGACATTAAGAACATACGCTCCGAAAGAAAAAGTAACATACCGTAAGGGCGGCGTCTGGCGCGAGAAGCAGGAAGTTATTTTCCCGGGGTATGTTTTTGTTGAGGAAAGCGAGCATATTGAAAAATTGTCACCGTGGATGTATTACAGGCTGATTGAAACGAAAAGCGTTCTTCGCGTATTAGACAGATATAAGCCGCTTCCGGAAAAAGAAGCGAGTGAGATAAGAGCCATCGCAAAAAATCTCGACATATGTAAAGCGGAATTTGTAGACGGCGAACTCATTTCACTCCACGGGTGGATTGAGGAGTTTGATTACAGGATTATTAAATATAGCAGGCGTCAACGCACGGCTTTAGTAGAACATACGATTTACGGTGAACCTGTCCGTCATAAGCTGAGCGTTGATATTATTTAGTTGCCATAGGGTTTCCTTTCTTATATGACAAGTTTCGGCGTACAGGCGGCGCGGTTGATTCGCTCCCTCGCCGCCCAGCTGAAACAAATACGCGAAATATAAACGGACATTTTTGCCCGAAATGGCGAAGCACGTATAAAAATGAGCGTTAAAATTAATAAAAAACACTGTTTAAACTCAATTAAAATGCGGTTAAAACACAATCTTTTGAAAGGAGCCTGTAGGGGTTATGAATAAAAATGCAAACAGCCTAAACAGGCTCATGAGCATATTACCCGCGCCGGGGAGCAGAAGTTCCCCGGCGAATGGACTTGAAACGCTGTGTAAAATCTTTCTCGAAACGTCCGACCTCGTAAAAAGAGACCGCGCTATCCGGAAATATGCCAAGCAACGTGAGGATTTTAATACACTCGTTGAAAATAACTTCGCAATGCTGACAGCTGAGGTTGAGCAGGCTCTTGTAAAGCTCGCTACCGGATATACAGTTACCGAAAAGACGGTTAAAACCACGTCGAGAGGGCGTTTTGCGGAAGAAAAAACACGCACTGTGCCGCCGAATCAAAAGGCGGTGGAGTTTTATCTGACAAACAAAAAAGCGGCTCAGTACAGCGCATCGCCCAAAGCGGATAACGATAGCGAAGGTGTAATCGCTGAGCTCATGGAGGCGTTTAAAAATGTTAAATAAAGCAGCGTTCACCATGAAGCAAGCGCAGCTGTTGTCGCTTTTAAAGCGCGGTAAGCTGAAGCGCATTAATATTCTGGAAGGTTCTGTAAGAAGCGGTAAGACATGGATTTCACTTTTCTTGTGGGCGGTCTGGGTGGCATCGCAGCCTAAAAAATATCAGTACATGATGTGTGCCAAGAGTCTGATGACGTTGAAAAGAAACTGCCTTGACATTCTTCAAGAGCTTGTCGGCAAAAAGTATTTTACCTATTCCCTCTCTAAAAAAGAGGGTGTTTTATTTGGACGTAAAATCCTCCTTGAGGGAGTAAATGACGCTCGAGCAGAAAATAAAATACGCGG
>Ga0123353_10001510_pt1 | contig 28538 bp, 25 predicted proteins | sample TergutLab28metaG_3_FD_92763 | JGI IMG/M metagenome (GOLD analysis project Ga0123353, IMG submission 92763) | Labiotermes labralis P3 segment gut microbial communities from Petit-Saut dam, French Guiana - Lab288 P3 | ecosystem: Host-associated > Arthropoda: Insects > Digestive system > Gut ...
AGGGATTTAACCCGATAACCTACGGAAATAATTACATCGAGGTTATAATATTCGATTTGCCGTTCGACTTGACGCTCGCCTTCGGTTTGAACTGTTGCAAAATTTGCAACAGTTGCCGGACGCCCAAGCTCACCTTCATCAAAAACATTCTTAATATGGCGTGAAACCGTGGATTTATCGCGTTCAAACAACGAAGCCATTTGTTCAAGTGTCAGCCATACAGTTTCCTCGTCAAATCGGACATCAACGGAGATTTTTTCATCTTCGGTTTTGAAAATAACAACGTGGTCATTTGGCTTTTTCATAATCGGCAATCCCTCCGAGTTTTCGTTATCCCTGTGGCAATTTGGCAGTGGCATTTTTCGCTTCTTTTGTCCTACCGTCAATCGGTTTGGGCGTTCCGCGTGGAATAATCCACGTCCCCCCCATTTTTACCGCGCCCTTTACTTTCCCTTTGTCACAAAGGATTTGTGTACGGCGTGTAGATATACCCCATAACGCGGCAGCTTCTGCCGTTGTCATCAACTTAGCTTGAATATCCATAACGTTGTCCTCTCTGAATAGGTATGTTTTTAATAATTATACTTCCTTTTGGCGAACAATGCAAGGCAAAAATTTTTGCTTGCTTTATGCGTTACCGAAAACTTCTCCTTGACAAATCAGTCCTAATGCTTTTAAGCAGATCAGCACCGCTGTTTTAGATGATAATACGGTTGTTGAGAAGAAACTCTACTTACGTATAAATCACGATAAAACAGGCGTGTCACATATCAGCAAGATAAAATTCCTTGGATATGGATTTTACAGATTCAAAGGAAAATGCAGATTTAGGGTACACCCGAAGTCAGTAACGAAGATGAAGAATAAAATCAGGGAGATGACAAAACGAAGCAACGGATGGGGGAATGAGTTCCGAGCGGAAAGATTGACACAGTTTGTCAGAGGGTGGATAAACTATTTCAAATTGGCAGACATGAAGAAGGTTGACGCTAGAGACGGATGAATGGCTGCGCAGGAAAATACGAGTCATCTATTGGAAGCAGTGGAAGAAAGTCAAAACAAGATTTCAGATAATAGCCAGCCTTGGATTTATAACCATGACTGACTATTACTTGAAAGTTTGTGAAAACTAAGGAACCGCCGCTTGCGGAACCGCATGAGCGGTGGTGTGGGAGGCCGGCTACTCAACTAATGGGTAGCCTCCTACCCGATTTGTTGTAAAGGTAAACTTACATTAACTTTTTCTCAAAGTAAGACGGATCATGTCAGATATTTTTTTAAAGAAAAAGCATTTTGAAAAAGAAAAGCCGTTTGCGAAAAAAGGCGAAAAGTGTTATATTAATAAATAAAAGCGCTATGTATGGGAGTGTGGCGGTGTACTATAAATAGAAAGGAAGGTTTGTTTTATGAAGATTAAAAGTCTGGGGCTAAAGGTATCACTCATCGTAGCGCTTATGATCGCTGCGATCATTGGTATCATCGTTTATATTGTGTCTGTCCAGAGCGATAATTTGGTAACAACGCTTTGTGCAGAAAATGCTAAGATATCCAATATTGCGTTTGCTAAAGAAATGCAAAACCTCCAAAACGACGCCTTAACACGCGCTAAGATTATCGCCTCCTCGAATGATGTTGTCAATGCGATAATCAATGGAAATGACGCGGCGCTTAAGGGAGCCCTTTTAGAAATGAACGAGGGTATGGACACGATCATGGTGTGCGATCCAAACGGTAACGTGCTGATGCGGGCGCATAACGACCAAAAGGGCGACAATGTTTTTAGCCAAAAGGTTATTTCGGCCACGCTCAACACCGGAACAGGTATGGCGACAATAGCCAAGGGAAGCACTGTCGGGCTGGCCACGCGCGGGACCTCCGTTATAGAAGATTTTAACGGAAATACGATCGGGGCGGTCATCTGCGGCCATGACCTGTCAAAACCAAAACATGTGGAAAGTGTCAAAGAAGCTCACAACTGCGAGGCAACTATTTTTGATTTAGACACACGCCTTATGACTACGCTCGTCGATGAAAAAGGGGATCGGGTCGTTGGTACAAAAGCGAGCGATACGGTTATAGAAACTGTGATAAACCAGAAAAAGGACTACTACTCGCGAATCACGCTGTTCGGACGCAATTACTACTCGTATTACTCGCCGCTTATCATTGACAACGAGGTCATCGGGATGTTGTTTACCGGCGTGCTTATCGATGATGCGCTGGCAGAACAGCGGACTATGATGAACATGGTGCTGTGGGCGGGGATTATATGCGGGATCGTGTGTGTTTTGTTGGTCATTGTTTTCAATGTGTTCGCGGTGAGCAGGCCGCTCAAGAAAATAGGCGTCTTTGCGGAGAAGATCAGGTCTGGGGACATTGGTGTTTCATCATCCACCGTAGCAACAATAGACGTGCGCTCATCTGATGAGGTCGGCGCTCTCGCAAGAGCGTTGGAACATGCATATATGCACCTGCGAGGGTATGTGGGCGAGATCAAAGAACGGATGCAGGGTTTGGCTGAAGGTGATCTGACAACTAAAAGCACATATGATTTTGACGGCGATTTCGTACTGATAAAGGATTCGATCAATGATATTGTGCATAATCTAAACCAAACAATGACTGAAGTCAACAGTTCCTCCACCCAGGTATCCACCGGTGCGAAGCAAGTTGCGGATGGCGCGCAGTCACTTGCGCAGGGCGCGACCGAACAGGCCGCAACCGTGGAGCAGCTTTCTTCTTCTATCACTGAAATCAACCATATGACAAAGGAAAATTCGGAGAACGCAACGGCGGCCTTAGAGGATGTTCGTGAAGCCGGACGGTTAATGGGTGTGTGTACCGAGCAGATGGGCCAGATGCTTATTGCTATGAGGACGATTGACGAAAAATCCAAGGATATAATGAAAACCACAAAAGTGATCGATGATATCGCCTTCCAGACAAATATCCTCGCGCTTAACGCGGCTGTGGAAGCGGCGCGCGCGGGGCAGCATGGTAAAGGCTTCGCGGTTGTGGCCGAGGAAGTTCGCAATTTGGCTTCCAAGTCAGCGGAGGCGGCAAATGAAACAGCTTCGCTGCTCGAAAGCAGTTCGCAGAGCGTTGAGGAAGGCAATAGGATTGTTGAGATGGTAAACGCAAGTTTGCAGTCAGTCGTAGAAATCGAGCAAAAAAGCGCCGAGAAGATCGCAAACGTACAATCAATTTCGACACAGCAAAGCAGCGCTATGGCGCAGGTGACAGCTGGCGTCGATCAGGTGGCGCAGGTGGTACAACAGAACAGCGCGACGGCGGAGGAAAGCGCGGCTGCATCGGAGGAAATGAGCGGACAATCCGATATGTTGCAGCAACTGATTGGGCAGTTCAAACTGAAATAAGACGTCATGAATACAATAAAAACGAAAGCGTTTAACGACAAGGAGGGTTACATGCAAAAAGTAAACAAATCACTGGTCACATTGCTCGCGATTATAATGATGTTTTATTTCATTCCGGTGTTTACGCCCCCGGTACTGGCGGCGGACGCGGCTGGATTGGTGGATTATATCAACGGTCATAGCACCGGTTTAATTGCCGAAGTTGAATTGGGCAACCCTGGTGTCGTCAACGTCAACAATAGCGGAGGTGACGCCACAATAACCGGAACGCTTAACTTAGTCATCGCCTCGGGCGTGACTGTCAAATGGCAGGCGGACCTCACGTGTACTTTAAACGCCTATCTTTTCAACATAAGCGGTGGCGGTGAATTTGAAATTAGTAATTGTACAATTAGTAACGATGGAGCCAAAACCGGTGGTGCAATAAATATTACCGGAGCCGCAACAGTTACTGTAGGCAGCGATGCCAATGTTATAGCGGAAAACACCGGCAACCCTGTCCTCGTTGCTTCTAACGGGGTTGAGATCAATGTAGAGGGCGGCGGTACTGTCAGAAGTTCGAGGACCAACTCAAACGCGGCTATACAGATCGGCAGCGGCAGCGGCAGTGTTATGGATACCAAAATCAATGTAACAGGCGGCGCGGTCATTTCAGATCTTGGTGGATACGCCATCAATGATGGGGCGGGTACGGGCATAGTTTCCAACAATACCATCATCACGATCAGCAGCGGAATGGTCACAGCCGGAAGCGCCTGCGCCATCCGTTCGACAGGTGCAAGTTCCGAGGTCACAGTCAGCGGCGGCGTTGTGTCGAACGCGGCAGGCAACAACGCCAACCCGACGATCTATATGAACGGGGGGCTTATAACCAATGTCACAATCAGTGGCGGCATCGTAGAATCGATGTCAAACCCCGGATTTGTCATTCAGACGACCGGTAACGTATCGGTGAGCGGCGGCATAGTCACCGCGATCGACGGGCGCGCGATAAATCTTGTCGGGATGAATTCTAAAGCCACTATAAGCGATGGCATAGTGCAAACGACGGGCACGGGCGCCAGCAGCATCGCGATAAGTACCGCGACCACCGCGCCTGATACCGTAGCCAATACTTCTGTTGTAGTGACAGGTGGTACAATCTCATCTGTAAACGGCAACGCGATACAGGTTACAGGCGCGTTTTCCGAAGTCCTTGTGAGCGGCGGCATAGTCTCCTCCGTGAACGGCAACGCGATTCAAGCCGGCATTTCCTCTACATACCCTGCCGTAAACGCTAAAGTTTTTGTAAGCGGTGGTTCAGTTACAGCAACTGGTGGAGTTTCCAACAGATACGCTATCAGAGCCTATGGATCCAACTCCAATGTTTTTATAAGCGATCGTGACAACGGTGCAGGAGGCGTCGGCGGAAGGGGTGGACAGGTTTCGGTATTTAGAACAGGCGCAGCTATCTACTCAAATGGAACCGTTACAGTAAACGGCGGATTTGTGTTTGCTTTTGGCACGAATGTGTCAACCGCTATTAACGCGTCTACTTATAATCCACCCACTCCCGGCGTTGGAGGTATAGTCGGGGTATGGAATCAAGCCGCCAGCACAGGCTCATATGCGCAAAACGAGGCTCCGGATTGGAATACGAATCATTTAGAACACGAAACAGGGATTAGAACAAATTTGAAATGGTACTTTAATCCCATCTTGGAAAGCGGCATTGATTATCGTAATGGGCTAACATCGGGATTTTTTCCGTTGCTTTTAGTGACGGTGACAAATGACTACGGGATTATCTTTGATTCGGATACCGGTCAAATGTTTAAAGATTTTGACGGAAGCGGAACATTGCAGAAATATGGCGGAAGCAGCGGTAACAACGAGCGCTTTTACACTGGGACGGATTTTTTTCATCCGGAAAATTCAGCATGGTCCGGGAGTCAGGGGGAGCTGATACTCAATGGTTTCTCTTGGGCCACAACAAAGAAAATCTCGCTGACGATCATAGGCGATACGGAAATTGTCCTCAATGGAGACAGCGAGTTTGAATCCACATATTACGAAGGCACGGGTATTAAACTAACCTCAATCGCGCCATCTCCCAGTCCTACGCTTACCCTCGAGGGCAGCGGTACGCTGACTGCTAAGGGCAGTGATGAGGATGGCATCGGGCTTGATATTGGCGACGGGACCTTGAAAATAGGCGGTGGCGCGCTTATCGCCCAAGGTGAGAAAATGGCAATCTCTTGGGACGCCGCCGGCCAAGGCTCAGAACTGGAAAGTGGTCCGGAAGGTGCGTACTACCGCTGGCAGTGGAGCAAAAGCTATGATGGCGCCGGGGGCAAAAAAGGTCCCAGCGACGAGCCGCCATTTGGAGACTGGGATTACGGCTTTGGTACGTATGATCATTTGAGTGATCCATTCAAGTATTATAAAACCGACAAATATGTCATGCTTCAGACGCTGGAACCTATTAAGCTGTTATCCGCAGTGCAGGTCGGCGGCGCGAGCGGCGTGGCTACCTCCATCGGGATCGTGCTCACTTTCAGCGCGCCGGTGACCGGTTTGACATACGAGAACATTGATATTTCAGGAGATGCGACAAAAGGCGTGACGCTTACCGGCTCCGGTGACACATGGACGGTCATGCTGGGCGAAGTGTCCAACGAGGGAACGGTTGACGTTACGGTGGATCATTTCGGCGCGTTTTATGTAGTCCTTGCTGATAATGAAATTAGTGGTGTGGAGGTATACAAAGCCAGTGAGAAACTCTTTGAATTGACCATTATTGCCTCCCCGGAAGCAGGCGGTGTGACAGCTCCCGAAGGAATAGGGGCGTATTTGGACGGAACACGCGTCGAAGTAACGGCGGCGGCGAAAAGTGGCTATCGTTTTACAGGCTGGGCCTGGGCTTGGACTGATGAGCCTGGTACAGCTGTTTTGGAGCTTTTAGACGAAGAAGGTGAACCCGTAAATGAAAAGACATTAAACCTCGCATTGTTTGATATGCCAGATGGTGATATCACGTTGATGGCCAACTTCACCGCAGACTCTCGAAGCGGCGGCGCCGGCGGCGCGGGGAATTCGACATCTGCCGGGAAGGAGAGAGATACTCAGTCTTTGTTTATCACAAAGCATTATGCGTATATTGTAGGATATCCCGACGGCAATGTAAGCCCGGAGCGCAAAATAACCCGCGCGGAGATCTCGACGATCTTTTTCAGGCTGTTGACGGATGAAGCGCGCGACATCAACTGGACGACACAGAACGCGTTTCCGGACGTGGATGCAGGAAGCTGGTATAATAACGCGATTTCGGTGATGAGCAAAATGGGAACAATAAACGGTTACCCGGATGGGACGTTCAGGCCAAACGGCGCGGTCACAAGAGCGGAAATCGCGGCTATGGCGGCGCGGTTCGCGAGACAGATGCAAATGATACCGATAAACGATTTGCGTTTCAGCGATGTCGCCGGTCACTGGGCGAAAGAGGACATTGAATATGCGGCGGAAATTGGCTGGGTGAACGGTTATCTGGACGGGACATACAAGCCCGGCCAGAATATGACGAGAGCGGAGTTTATGACGCTTATAAACAGGATGCTGGAGCGCGTACCGGAAACATCAGGCGACCTGCTTCCTGATGAAATGATCCGCTGGGCAGACAACGCGGATCCGGGCGCGTGGTACTATCTTACGGTACAGGAGGCGACAAACTCGCACGTACATGAGTACAAGGACGAATCCGTGCCCGGGTTGCGGTTTAATTACGAGTACTGGATAGAGATGATGGAAAATAACGACCAGACGTAATCTGATAACGGAAGAGACAAATCTAACTAAATAATATAAAAAACTGGCCGGAACTTGTTTTTCTAAGTCCCGGCCAGTTTTTTTATCTTCCGTTATTGTACACCACGCCCGCTTCGAGTGTTTTTTCTGAATAATACATCAGTTCCGTGACCGTAACGAGCTGATACCCTTTGGAAATCAATTCAGGTATCACGCGTTCCATTGCGTCCGCCGTTGAACCGTAGAGATCATGGCTGAGAACAATAGCGCCGTTGCCCATATTGGCCATTATTGCGTTGTAAACCATATCAGCGTTTCTGTTCTTCCAGTCCAGCGGATCGATCGACCAATTGATTATCGCATATCCCAATTCGGCGGATACACTTTTCAACGTATTGCTCACCGCTCCATAAGGTGGACGGTACAGTTTTGGTGAAACACCTGTTACTGATTCGATAACTGCGCTCGTGTCAATCAGTTCCTTTTTTATTTCATTCGAAGTGAGTTTAGATAGATTGCGGTGATCCCAAGAATGACCGATTATCTCACAGCGTAAGTCAGATGCGCGTTTGACCGTATCTTTTCTCGCATCCACAAGATTGCCGATGACGCAGAAAGTTACGCGGCCACCATATTTTTCAAGAAGATCCAAAATTTTCGATGTATATTTACTTGGTCCGTCGTCAAAGGTTAACGCAACCATCGGTTGTGACGGGTCGACATCACCGCTCTGCGGCGGGACGTTTGGCATGGTTGGATTCGTGGGCTGAACGGCCGGAACTGTGGTGGTCGTCACAGGCGGTGGCTCTGCGCCGAGCACAAAGGCTGAACCGAGTTCATCGTAAGGAAGTGTGACTTTAAATGCGCCGAGGTATGACGGTAGAAAAATACTACGTTCAAGCACGACGATGATGCCCTCATGCCCGACTATGATATGTTCGAGCCATCTTTCGTCCATCTCTTTAAGGGAATTCGTAACATCAGGGTATTCCTCAGTGATTCTGTCGCGCATTACAGCCAAAATACTCCCGAGCTTCGAATAGTCGAGAATGTCGGTATTGGCGAGCAGCGTTCCGCTTTTTGTGTCGATATTAAACGTACATACAATGCTCGTTGGATGCGCCAGATGTGAATTTGAAAACATACCATTTTCAAGGATTCCGGCGTATCTATTGTCCACGAAATATGAGTCAAACTGGACGTTGAGCTCTCCTACGGCCTCTGGGTTTGCTTTGCGCAGTGCAGCTAACTCATTTTGTGCGCTTTGATACACGTTGCGCGCCCATTTCGCAATGATTTCATCCGTCACCTCGCCAGTGACCGGGAAGCGTATGTAAGCAAAAAGCGGGCCCGCATTGTCCGTTATCAGATCAGGTTCGCCGTATTCGGCTGTGGCAGGAGGTAAATCCCCTATCGGAGGTGTCAGATTGTCAGGGGGGGGTGTTGATTCTTGTGCCTTCTCCGTGTTACAGGCTGCAAAAAAAGTAATTATGAACACGAGGAACAGGTAGGTCAGTTTCTTTTTCATCGTGCATCTCTCCCTCTTTCTTTTTTTATATATTTATTGTAGCTGTTACAACTTCCGCATGCAACCATGTGAACAATGTATTTTCATTAGGTATGCGTGTCACATATACATCGCAAAAATAATTGGAGAAATTGTCGAATAATGAGGGAGGATTAAAGGGCTAAAAAATTATAGATGACAACAGGTGTGTGATGAAATTTATATTGTAAAAATTGAAAATTCTGATAAAATTGAGAAAAGGAAAGAGGGATATGATTATTGATACATGGCTTTGGTATTTAATACCGTTACTTTTATTATTTTTGTTTTATATAGCGTATAAAATTGACCGTACAAAGCTGTGGGCAGGTTTTTTGCTCTCTTGCTCTGTGATTTCATTTGCAGGAATATTTTGTATGCAAGCGTATGTTGGTAATCATTTAATATCGCGATTATTTCTTGTGCTTATATTATTGTTCTTTGTTTTTCTAATTACTTTTGGTGTGTATATTTTTATTGGTTTTTTGATTTTAAATACACGCTCTATTTTACGTAAAGAAAAGCGAGACTTAAAGCATAGCCTTACTTTAATTTTAGCGATAGGATTACTTCTAATTGTTACAGTTCCACAATTTATTGATTTAACATCTTTTTCACAGGTTGTACGTTCCATAATCTATTCGGTATACGGCTTGATGATTTATTATTTTCTTCATTTGACTCATTACATAATCAGCATGATCCTCTGCAATTTTTCACGCCCTCCCAAAAAACAGCATTATATCATCGTGCTGGGCTGTTGGATTAAAGACGGGCGGGTGACACCCATTTTGGCGCGGCGCCTTGATAAAGCAATAGCGTTTTATAATAAGCAGAAAGAGGTGTATAAGCCGCCGAAGTTATTATTATCCGGCGGGAAAGGGTCAGATGAAACATGTTCTGAGGCGGAAGCTATGAAAACATACGCTTTGGAGAAAGGTATTCCGGAAGAAGATTTGTTATTGGAAACGAATTCCATATCCACATTGGAAAATATGAAATTTTCAAAAAAGATTATGGATATGGATTCCAAGGGGGAGCCGTATAGATGTATATACGCGACGAATAATTATCATTTGCTTCGAGCCGGTATTTTTGCTAAAAAAGCGGGTCTTAAAGTAAACGGCATCGGTTCGAAAACTGCTTTTTACTATTTGCCTAACGCTATATTGCGCGAATATATTGCATATTTATATATTCATTTGAAGTGGAACCTTGCATTCGGTGTATTGTGTTTAATATCCGGAAGTATCCTTATTTTTGCTCTGATTGATTTTTTAACAAGCCGCGGAATTGTTATTGGGTAAGCTGCGTATTATCCATCTATAGGGTATATGATAACTAACCTTAACGACCTTTTTGTTTTGAAACTGCCACGCAAGATTGTACCAAATATTCAGAGGGATCTTGTGTGCAGATTTCATCATGCAAATACATGCTATATACCGGACCGGAAAGGATAAGAGAATGTTCCTCAGCATAGTCAGCCATTCTTTTGGGCAGATCGCCAAACTCGCCGTAATAGCCTCGGGAAAATCCAACCAGATATTTCCCGGCTTCCCGCGTATGGGTTCCGATCGGGTCAGCTGAGAAAAAGTGGTCGGGCCGATTCGCCCCCGCCATAAAGGTTTCCATGCTTTCATGGTATCCGCCGACGGGGAAACCGAGATTTATATGGTGCCTGCTTGCCTGATTAACAAAAGCAGTAAGAGGTTCAATGAACGTTTCTCCTTCCTGATATTCGTTACGTGGCCATAGGATAAGCGCTCTGTCTTCCCTGTGTAATACGGCAACCTGGGTATCGTTAACTTTCAATCCGTAATTGATCAGTTCACGTCTTGCGTGTATGATTGAAGAGCGCTCTCGCAAGTTGCGCAATTCCAGGTCTAATTGTTTTTCTTGTTTATCCAGCAATCTTAAAAATTTTTCCGGATTCCGTTCTTTCCGCAGTTCAGCGATCGTTTTCAATGGGATCTCAAGGTCGCTCAAAGTGGTAACAAAGTTGAGCGCAATAACTTGCACTAAAGAATAGCAACGATAATTATTTTCCGGATTGCGCGTTATCGGAGAAAAAATTCCAATTTCATCCCAATAACGCAGCGTTGAAACCTCAACGCCTGAGATGTTAGAAAATTCTTGTATAGATAAAAAATCTTTCATATCTGCACACACCCTTCCTCAAATGGCGATGTTCAAATCGTAATCTTCTCCGTGCATACCTTTTTCGACAATTATAACAGATTTTTGTTAGATCTTCAAGAAAAAGTAGAAATATTAAAGCTGATGAGCGTAGGGAGGAAGGTTTGTCAAAACCCGCCCATCAGCTTTCACGAAACCCCACTGTCTGTATGTCAGTCTCCACTGCTTGCTCTGTCCTAAACGGTGGGTATCTGAGTCGGCATGCTAATGCTTTTATTCAGAATTTTTACATCGAGCATGCTTTTGTAATCTCTGTTTGTAATCTCTTTAAAAACAGTATGTGGTATAAAGTTGCTTTAAGGTCAATAGGTTTAAAGTAATTTTTTTTTAAAAGGTTTTAAGACTAAAAAAACTTGATATAACTATAATATTCTAAAATTACCCACATAAAATCAGGAAATTTGAAAAACTTATTGACCCCGAAGTAACTTTATAAATTACGATTAACCATGAAAGACAGGACCCAGAAATTATTTTTACCGAAATTTTCAATACCGCCCCTGTGTTGCCTCTGAATTACCTTTATTTTGACATTATTTTATGCTATTGTTTATTTTGGCTATTGGAATGTTTTACTTTTTGTTGAATGCTTACAAATACGCTTTGGGATTAAGGGTTATTGATTTCACTGTCTATTAAAATCTATGCTGTGACGGCAGTTGTTGCAATTTCTGAAGGAGGTGTTACTGTGAGCATAGCATATTTGGCTATAGAGAAAGATATAACTGTTCATGACAAAGAAAAAGCACTGTGGCATAAATGTGGAGTATCTAATATAAGAGTTGATTCTATGACTGCAGGTATAGAAAAGGCAATCAACAATCAATTTCTTTTTATAGTTATAAACGCAGACAATATAAATTATATGCCTGAATTAGAGAGTTTAAGAGCAATTACAAACGATCCAATATTTATTGCAACTTCTACTTTTACAATAGAGGAACAAGTTAAAGCACTGCATAATGGCGCTGATTTTTACTGGAATTTTAGCGGCTCCGAAAATAATATGAAAACGATATTGGCAGTAATTCATAGAATTAATGAAAGAGCTAAACAACTTAAAACGCCAGTTCAGCTAATAACTCATAGGAATATTTTAGTTTTGCCTTCATATCGCCAAGTATTTGTTAACGATAAGGAGGTTGAATTAACTAAAATTGAATTTGATATTCTGTATTACATCATGAGTAACAATGGGCACGTTTTATCATATGAACAAATTTTTTATGATGTATGGGGCTATGAATGTGATGAACTAACGGACGAGGTTGTAAAAAGCGCAATAAAAAGACTACGTAAAAAAATAGATGGCGAAGAGAAACATAATAGTCTTATTCAAAATGTAAGGGGTGTAGGGTATAAAATTCGTAAGGGTTAGATTGTAAATAATTTTGTTCTAAGAATAAGGAAGAGAAGAAAGATGAGGGACATAAGAATGGGAGTTTTAAAAGTGTCAGCTAAATCAAATCCGAATTTGGTAGCAGGCGCGTTGGCAGGAGTAGTGAGGGAAAAAGGGAGAGCGGAGGTTCAGACAATAGGGGCAGGGGCTCTGAATCAGGCAATTAAAGCGGTTGCGATCGTAAGATCGTTTATCGCCCAAGAAGGGATTGATTTGGTGTGTGTTCCCGAATTTATGCAAATAGAGGTCGATGGAAAAGAGAGGACGGGAATCAAATTGATCGTTGAATCAAGGTAAGAAAGCGCGATAGTAGGTCGGGGTCGGCCATTTGAATTTTTATATCCAAAACCCAGAAGTTGCTTCCGAGAAAATGTAGGTTTTGTAGAAATAATTGGAGCGATTCGTTGAAAATTACACATAAAAATTTTTTAGAAAACCTATTGACCCTGGAGCAACCTTATAAATTACACTTTAATTGTAGAAAAGAATTAATACTATTGCGGCAGGAAACTGCAAAAATTGGGAGGTATAACAAATGAAAATGAATAAGTTTGAAGGTTTATTTTCAAGTCAGGTGATTGGGTATAACAAACAAGAGGTAGACAGCTTTGTTCAAAAGATTGCGGGCGAATATGACATGTTACGATGCCAGTTCGATGATTTGTTGGCCAAATCAAGCATATTACGATGCCAGATCAATGAGTTGTTGATTAATCGCCAATACAAATAAGTAGATTGGATCCCAATCTACTATTTTAGTTTGTATGAGAATACTGTACCCTTCCCAGTCGATTGTATTTTGGTTTTATACATATCTGTATGCTGGCGCAACAAATCTGATAATTTTGAAAACCCATATGCATTAAATTCAAAATCCGGCCTTGCACGTTTTATGTAATTTCCGGCGGTAGCAGCGTTTACCCAACCATCATCATCTTGATAAGTTACACTTGCAGTTTTCAATAATTTATGAATTTCTGAGAGATCGTATGTTCCAGAATCCTCTTTTACAACATCTATTTCTACAATCCCATTTTTGCCAACGCCTTCTTCGGTTCCATCCGTTTTATCAAGAAGATGCCTGGTTAAAATAAAACTATCGCATGAATTTCTAAAAGCTGTAGGGGTTTTGTCTTCTCCTACTCCAAATATATATGCCCCTGTTTCACGTAATCGAATCGCTAAAGGAGTGTAATCGGCGTCACTGCACACAATAACAAATGCGTTGTAATTATTTGTATAAAGCAAATCCATTGCATCAATGACCAGCGCAAAATCAGTGGCGTTTTTTCCTTTTGTGTATGCGAATTGTTGTTCCGGTTTAATTGCCAGTTGCTTTAATTCATCTTCCCAATTTTTAAGGGAAGGATTCTTCCAATCCCCATATGCTTTTTTTACTATTATTCGGCCATATTTGAAAATTTCATCGAGAATTGCTTTTAATGCTTTAAGTTGGGCGTTGTCTGCATCAATTAGTACAGCTATTTTATCCGAAGTAAAATCTCTTTCCATTTTATCCTCTTTTCACGATATTTAAGTTTATATGCATTATATCATGTTTAGTCGATAATTTTATAGTTTTTTCACATTTAAACTTCTTGCTGCATTCAATACGGCGATTACAGTCACGCCAACATCGGCAACCACGCCTGCCCACATTGAGGCAATTCCAAACGTCGCCAGTATCAATATTATAAACTTAACAGCCAGGGAGAAAACGATATTTTGCTTTACAATCCCAAGTGTTCTTTTTGAAATCTTAATTGCCGTTGCGATTTTAGACGGTTCGTCAGTCATGATTACAATGTCAGCCGCTTCAATGGCAGCGTCGGAGCCAAGACCGCCCATGGCAATGCCAATATCTGACCGCGCTAGTACAGGTGCATCGTTAATGCCGTCCCCCACAAAAGCGAGTTTTCCTTTTTCGGATTTCTTCGTGAGAAGTTCCTCTAACTTTTCCACTTTATCACCTGGCAGCAACTCCGTATACACCAAATCCAACCCCAAATCCTTCGACACCTTTTCACCGACATTCTTCGCGTCGCCCGTGAGCATAACGACTTTGCGGATTTTTGCTTCTTTCAAATCCCGAATCGCCCTGCGGGAATCCTCTTTGATTTCATCGGCTATTACAATATATCCCGCGTAAATTCCATCCACAGCGACATGGACTACTGTTCCTATAAGTTCGCCTCCATAGCAGGAAATGTTCATTTTTTCCATCAGCCTTATGTTACCGGCAAGCACTTTTTTTCCGTCCACGGTGGCGCTTACGCCATGCCCGGAAATTTCTTCAATATCGCTGATTCTTTTGTTGTCAATTTCCTTGCCGTATGATTTTTTTAAGGACATTGAAATCGGATGATTGGAATAACTCTCGGCATAAACGGCAAGTTCAAGCAACTCGTCGTTTCTCCTACCTTCTGCTTTGATTTCCTGTACGTCAAATACTCCTTTGGTAAGCGTTCCAGTCTTATCGAAAACGACAAATTCTGTTTTAGCCAGAGCTTCAAGATAGTTGCTGCCTTTTACGAGGATTCCTTTCTTTGAAGCGCCGCCAATCCCACCAAAAAAGCTGAGTGGTATGGATACGACAAGCGCACAGGGGCATGAAATAACGAGGAATATAAGGCCTCTGTATACCCAATTGCCGAAAGCTGCGCCGGGGATAACAAGCGGTGGTATGGCTGAAATGAGCGCTGCAAGAATCACTACGACAGGGGTATAGTATTTTGCAAATTTTGTGATAAGGTTTTCGGACTTCGTTTTTTTAACGGCAGCATTCTCTACAAGGTCAAGTATTTTGCTTACTGTAGATTCACCGTATTCCTTTGTGACCTCAGCGGTAAGCAAGCCATTTGTGTTGATACATCCGCTCAATATATCGCTGCCAGGCAGGACATTGCGGGGCATGGATTCACCGGTAAGCGCGGAGGTATCTATCATCGATCTTCCTTCTATGACCTTTGCGTCAAGAGGTATCTTCTCGCCAGCCTTGATAACGATAATGTCGCCAGGCAGGACCTCGTCTGGATTTACTTTTTTAAGCGCACCCCTATGTTTTACGTTTGCGTAATCCGGGCGTATATCCATAAGAGCTGTAATGGATTTTCTCGACTTATCGACTGCGTAGCTTTGGAACAGTTCGCCGACCTGATAAAATAACATGACAGCGACGGCTTCAGGGTATTCGCCAATAATCAAGGCTCCGATGGTCGCGATGCTCATCAGGAAGTTTTCGTCAAATACCTGTCCGCGCGAAATGTTTCTGATGGCTTTCAACACAATGTCGCCGCCGACAATAATAAACGCGGCGAGGAATACGGTAAGTTCCAATATCAAATTATCAATATTCAGAATTACTCCGGCTACAACCAGAAAAGCGCTGAGCAAAATACGCAATAACCGTTTGTTCATGATGATCTCCATTTTATCATTCTCGCCCTCAAATTTCGCGGCGCAGTTCGCGCAATCATGACACTTCATTGGAATTCGCCTCCTATTATTTTGATTGTTTAATTGTTCACTGGTTCAACTATTGGAATAAAAAAAATTACTTATGATGGATATGCTCAAAGCCTTTTTCAAATATGTCTTTTACATGATCGTCCGCAAGCGAATAGAAAACGACCTTTCCCTGCTTTTGAAACTTGACAAGGTTACTCAGGCGAAGGGTCTTAAGCTGGTGTGAAATTGCTGATTTCGTCATGTCAAGCAAGGCGGCTAAATCACAGACGCACATCTCATGGCAGTGCAGCGCCCATAGTATTTTTACCCGTGTAGGATCTGAGAAAGCCTTGTATAGGCTGGCAAGATCAAAAAAATCCTTAGCGGGCGGCATCATGCTGCTGACTAGATTGACCGTTTCCTCATGGATTACCTCGCAATCGCAATTGATAACCAACTTTGATTGATGCTTTGTCATATGGTTCATCCTCCCAGATCAATAATTGAGCATATGTTCAACTGACCAATATCAGTATATGCCGGTGATTCGGATTTGTCAATATGTTTAATCTGTTTTTATATTTTTCAGTTTAGATCAATTGATGATTGTTAAAAAATTGGCAAAATATCATATTAATTTAAGAAACGAAATGTGTTACGAAGCCTTTCATAAGATTTTCAATTGCAAAATATTTGGTTACGATATAAAATAAGGTTGCTAAAAAGCATCTCGATTACATTTGAAAGAAGAAGGCAAGGGCTATGGAAGAAGTCAAAAATGAATGGACTAAAGAGGAAATATCCGAAGAAACCATCCAGGTTCTTAATAATATTGATATAGCTGTTTTTATTCACGATGGCAAGGGGTATGCGCAATGGTTTAACAAAGCCGCAGAAGAATTGTATGACATAAAGAAGGATAATATAATCGGAAAACATATGGATCAATTGGAAGAAGAGGGGTTTTTTGTATCACATTTAATAAAAAGAATATTAAAAACACAGCGAAAGTCCAGCATGATTCATGAAAACAAAAAAGAAAAAAGAGTTTTTATATCAGGTACTCCACTGAAAGACGAAGATGATAACATTTCTCGGGTCGTTACTTACTCGATTAACATTACAAAACTGGTTCAATTGGAAGATGAAGTGCAGGAAATGCGGGATAAATTAAATGAATTAACCAGCGCAAAAGGTTTTTCGCAAGGAGATATTGTCGTGATCAGCCAGGCGATGATCGACGTCATAAAGCTGGCAAAGAGACTGGCTGACATCGACCCAACGGTGCTGATTACAGGTGAATCAGGGACAGGAAAGGGCATCGTAGCAAAATATCTGCACGATAACGGTAGTCGAAAACAGTATCCTTTTGTGAGCATCAACTGCGGAGCCATTCCTGACAACTTGCTTGAATCGGAATTTTTTGGATATGAAAGCGGCGCATTCACAGGATCTAGGAAAGAAGGAAAAAAAGGGCTTTTTGAATCTGCGCAAGGCGGAACAATTTTTCTGGATGAAATCGCAGAGCTGCCTTTAAATATGCAAGTTAAAATTCTTCAAGTGATTCAAGAAAAGGAAATTCAAAAAGTAGGGGGTGTCGAAAGAATTCCGCTTAACGTCAGAATCATTGCAGCGACAAACAAAAATCTTGAAGAACTTGTTGAAAGAGGGGTTTTTCGGGAAGACCTGTTTTATCGGCTTAATGTTATACCGATCCATATTCCCCCTCTCAGGGAACGGCCGGAAGATATACTCGTAATGCTTAGGACGTTTCTGAAAAAGTACAATAAAATGTTTAAGCTTAACAAAACGCTGGATTCCAACACGATTGCAATTTTACTGAAGTATAATTGGCCTGGCAATGTGAGGGAACTTGAAAATCTTATTGAAAGGCTCGTCCTGACAACAGAAGGCAGTTCGATTTTACCAAACAGTCTTCCTGATTATGTGTATAATAAGGTTTATCAAGCGCCAGTAAGGTTGACCAAAGGGATGACGCTTAAGGACGCGCTCGAAATGACAGAAAAAGAGATACTAACAGAGGCGATCAAAGAATATAAAACATCGAGAAGAGTAGGGGATGCACTCGGCGTGGATCAATCGACTATTGTCAGAAAACTGGCAAAATATCATATCAATTCAAAAAATGTATAAATGCATCAAAATTCACAAAACCGTTGAAAACAAGAAGAATGCAAAAACACATCGCGTGATGTAAAATATCATCAAAATGAAAGAATAACAATAAAAACAAATTAGGCAAGCTTTGATCAACAACCGTTATTATTTTTTGTGATCCTTGGAAACGTTGGGATTTAAGGGATGAGCTGTTTGGTTATGTAGAATTTTATATTTCAAGGAGAACTTGGCACAATATATGCTATATATATTAACCAGTAAACTGAAACCTCGCATAAGAAAAGTGCGGTCTTAACCAAGAAAGGAACTAAAAATGAAAAAATTAAAGTATTTTTGCAATGGTCAATTCGTAGAGTCAACAACAGATAAATATATGGATGTCTATAATCCCAGCACCGGTGAAATTTTAGCACAGGCTCCATGTTGTACAGAGGAAGAGGTGCTGAAAGCGGTTGAGGCTGCAAACGCTGCTTTTCCTGCTTGGAAAAATACGCCGGCAGCAAAAAGGCAGGAAATTTTCTTTAGGCTTAGAGACCTTATCGTAAAACATGAAGAAGAGTTAACTGATTTGATTGCACGTGAGCATGGAAAAGTATGGCAAGAAGCGTATGGCGATCTCGTAAAAGCGCTGGAACCTACAGAATATGCGTGTGGTATTGCAAATCATATGATGGGTGAATCCTTTATGGATACATCAAAAGGAATTGATACAGTTTCCTATAGAGAACCAATCGGAGTGTTTGCGGGAATCTCCCCTTTCAATTTCCCTGCTATGATTCCAGTAGGTTGGATGGCTCCGCTCTGCATCGCAACAGGGAATACGCTTGTTTTAAAAGCTTCCAGTACCACTCCTTTAACGACACTGCGGTTTGCAGAACTATATAAAGAAGCCGGAGTCCCGGATGGTGTATTTAATGTTATAACCTGCAGCAGGACTGAAGCGGAAATACTTTTAAAGCATAAGGACATAAAAGGTGTATCGTTTGTTGGAACCACCGGTGTAGGATTGCATATATATTCAACAGCGGCAGCCCACGGCAAAAGAGTTCAGGCACAAACAGAAGCCAAAAATCACGGTTTAATATTAAACGATGCACCTATCGAAAGAACAGCGGCTGCGATTATCAGTGCTGCTTTCGGTTGTGCCGGAGAAAGATGTATGGCTCTTCCGGTAGTTGTGGTAGAAGAAGGTATTGCGGATCAATTAGTTGAAGCGCTTGTTAAGCAGATCAGTAACCTGAAAATTGGGCCAGCCTATGATAAAGAATCAGACTTGGGCCCTGTTGTAACTGAAAAGCACAGGCAGTCGATTCTTAAATGGATCGAAAAAGGAATTAATGAAGGTGCAAAACTTGTTCTGGATGGAAGGAATGTAGAGGTCCCAGGCTATGAGAAAGGGTTCTATCTTGGCCATACCATTTTTGATCACGTCACTCCGGAAATGAGCGTTGGTAACGAGGAGATATTCGGACCGGTTTTATGCATTAAAAGAGTTAAGGACTTTGATGAAGGGATCGCCTTAATGAACGCGCACCCATTAGCAAATGGTTCCATCATCTTTACGCAAAGCGGCTACTACGCAAGAAAGTTTGCGAAATATACAGATGGAGGAATGGTAGGTGTAAATGTGCCAATTCCTGTTCCATATGGCATATTCCCATTCTCCGGCCATAAGGATTCCTTCTTTGGCGATCTTCACTGTGTTGGCAAAGATGGCGTCAGATTCTTTACAGAAACAAAATGTGTTACAACCAGATGGTTTGAAGCGGAAGAATTAACACAAACAAAGCTGTCTGGCTGGGGTAACTAAGAATAATCTTCAAGGATTATCAAGCGCAATAAGCAAATAGAAAACAAAAAAATGCTGGAAGTATTGAATTTCCGGCATTTTTTCTTAGTGCAGCCATTAATCTGGTAACACACAACTTGCCTTCTGAATAATATAGATGATTCAATATTGTTTAGGAGGCTGGACTGTGATCATGGCAATTAAAATATTACAGGATGCGTTACTTGTTACGGCTTTATGCATTGATGCTTTTGTGGCAAGTTTTAGTTACGGTGTTAATAAAATTAAGATTCCATTCATTTCAGCGCTGATTATCAGTGCGGTTTGCAGTTTGCTATTGGCGCTTGCTATTTTCGTCGGGGTTGTTGCTCGGTCCTTTATACCTGCGCAGCTTGCCTTTGGAATTTGTTTTGTTATTTTACTTGTTCTGGGAATAGTAAGGCTTTGTGACAGCATTTTAAAAAATATAATCCGAAAAAGTAAAATTCAGAAAAATATTCGATTTAAATTTTTAAACCTTCGTTTTATTCTACAAATTTACGCAGACCCCGAGGAAGCGGATTTTAATGCTTCCAGGGTTTTAAATCCGGGAGAGGCGGTTTATCTGGCGCTCGCCTTGTCGCTGGATGGTCTCACAGTGGGTTTTGGCGCAGGCCTTGTCAGCTCGTTTCCTATTTTTATCGTTTTGTTTTCTTTGGCTATAAATCTTGCTGCGGTCAAATTCGGCTGTGGACTGGGCAGTAAGGTGGCGGAAATGCTGAAACTTGACTTATCATGGCTCAGCGGCGCAATACTTATCGGACTCGCTTTTGCGAAGCTTTTTTAGTAGGTTTTTCTTCATAGGACGTCCAAATCTTGATTAATAAATATGGCGATGGTTCCGTTGCTCTTAATACTTTGCTCGGAATGCTTTGCCATGTCTTTTTTTGATATTACAAGTGGACAAAGTAAACGCGTAAAGATGGCTTGACAAAAAGTTGCTGGCTGTTGTAAGGTTAAAATAAGGAAATCCTAATCGTTTTAAGGTTTTTAGATTACAATAGACTATTTTTACACTTGAAGGAGGAAAACCATGCAAGATCTTTTTAATGAATTGCTCGGAGGGGTGATAAATCTCTCGCGGGGCAATCTAATCATGTTTCTTATTGCAGGAATTTTAATTTATCTTGCTATTGCGAAGGAATATGAACCAATGCTTTTGTTGCCGATTGGTTTCGGGGCAATTTTATGTAATATTCCATTTTCATCGGCGATTAGCCACTTTTCCGATGGAGGGTTGTTGGTTGGCGAAGAAGGATTCTTGTCGATCTTGTACAATGCAGGAATCAAAACGGAATTATTCCCAGTGCTTATTTTTATAGCGGTCGGGGCAATGATCGATTTCAAACCGCTAATCCAAAATCCATTTATGCTGTTCTTTGGCGCTGCGGCACAATTCGGTATATTCTTTACCATGATGTTCGCTCTCTCCACCGGCTTTTTCAGCTTACCGGAAGCGGCGTCCATCGGAATCATAGGCGCTGCCGACGGTCCTACTTCTATCTTTGTTGCGAAGTCATTCGCGCCTAACTATTTGGGCCCCATTTCTGTAGCGGCGTACTCGTACATGTCGCTGGTGCCGATCATACAACCGCCGGTTATTAAACTGCTTACCACTGAACATGAAAGAAAAATCAGAATGAAGTATAATCAGGTTGAGGTACCGAGAATTATAGAGATTATGTTCCCCATAGTGGTTACACTTATCGCAGGTATCATCGCCCCTATCAGCATGGCGCTTATTGGTTCTTTGATGTTCGGAAATCTGATCAGAGTTTGTGGCGTGTTAACCAGACTTTCCAATTCGGCTCAAAACGAACTGGCGAATCTTGTAACGTTGCTGCTTGGAATTACCATCGGCGCTACTATGACCGCAGACGCGTTCCTGAATGCCAAAACCCTGATGATCATGGGAATGGGATTGGTGGCGTTTATCTTTGATACCGCCGGCGGTGTTTTATTCGCAAAGCTCCTGAACCTGTTCCTGCCGCATAAGGTCAATCCAATGATCGGTGCTGCCGGTATTTCTGCCTTCCCGATGTCGGGGCGTGTTGTTCAAAGAATGGCGATCAAGGAAGACCAGGCCAACTTCATCCTGATGCAGGCCATGAGCGCAAATGTGGCCGGCCAACTTGGTTCAGTCATAGCAGGAAGCTTGGTTCTTACGCTAGTTCCTGCTGTTATGGCGGCAATGTAGTATTAAAGGAGGACTTAATATGGATATTCAATTGATGCAAGCAGGCCTTCTAGTCGCGGGCTTCGGATTGGGCGGTGTTTTCGCAGTGTTAATATTATTCTATTGCACCACAAAACTTATGCTGACGATTTCGAAAAAAACAGCCCCAAAAGACTCAAGCCATTAAGGAAAAACGCTTCTTTCATTTAGTGTATATATAAATATATGACAAAGAAAGTATAAAAAGTTCGACATCAATAACCAAATCAAGCATTCGTACATATTATGTTCCTAAGGAGGTGAGGATTTAAAATGAACGACAAGCTTAACCACAGGAAAGTAAAGAATAATATGGTTTATATAGAGCAAAAAGATGGCGAAACCTCTGCCGCTCACGTTGAATCGGTTAAAGCTTCTAGAAGGCCGCCAAGAGCGCGTCCGCATAGGATTTATGTAGTAAGGCGAGGTGACACATTACGCGGTATCGCTCGAAGATTTGGTGTTAGTGTAGAAAATATTATCTTTATGAACAACTTAAGACGACCTATCATACATGTTGGCCAAAGACTAAGAATTCCAATACCAATAGCACCCCTTTAAAATTTAAAACAGCTTCAAGTTCATTGAAGCTGTTTTTTAACGAATATTTAGCTGTTTTTTACAATTTTATAAGGTTTTTCGATTATTTAACAAGTTCAGGGGGCAGCCCGATATCGCATAGAGTTGGCTTGCCAAAGCATTTACAGCCAGGGGGCAGCACACATGCTTTTTTTGCCAGCCCCATCATAAGAGTCTCATCTGCATAAACTGCAATACCCATGATTTGTCCGGTATCGGCATCCACGCCGCTCGGAATGTCGCAGGATAAAACGGGCGATGATACGGCATTGATAAGACTAACTGCATGGGCATACAGACCAGAAACCGGCCGCTTGAGGCCTGTACCAAACAGCGTGTCAACAATAAGACTGCACTTTATATCTTCTGCCGTAAGTTCTGGCGATACGGGGCGGATAACACCGCCCGCTGCAATAAAAGCTTTCGCTGCATTTTTAACAAGGCTTCCATCAGTAAGATTTTCATATCCGATTCCCCACAAAGCGACATTTTTCCCATGACGTAACAAATTGGCCGCGCAGACATAACCGTCGCCGCCGTTATTACCGCTGCCGCAAAAGATTCCGATGCGATCGTCCGGGTTTTTAATCATATTCATGGCAGCGAGAGTAAGACAACGCCCTGCGTTGCCCATCAGCACAGCTAGCGGGATCCCGTATTCGCACTCGGTGCGCCGTTCTGCTTCCTGCATTTGGGCGACGGTGTACAAAGTAAACGTGTTCATTCTAACATGCCCTCCCGTAAATATTTTATTTTAGCATAATAAAATTGAAATTTCAATATACGATTTACAATTTACAAAATGTGAATAGCGGAACATTGCCTTCCTTTTTGAGATGTGATACACTTATCTAAAGTAGAAAACTTCGCTGATTACATATATAAAGTCGAAATGTTTTGTGATGTGAATCCCAACAGGTGGTGAATAATGGAAATCATTACGGTTCCAGCAAAGAATATGGTTTTCAAAGTAAAGAAACCAAACGGCTGGTTTGGCGCCGAGTACAATATGAACATATACCGGGGCTGCAGTCACGGGTGCATTTATTGTGACAGCAGAAGTGATTGTTATAGAAATGACGATTTTGATACGATCAAAGTGAAGGAAGATGCGCTGAGGAAAATCAGGGATGACCTGAAAAAGAAAGTGCTAAGTGGGGTGGTTGCGACAGGCGCCATGAGCGATCCCTATAACCCTTTGGAAAGAGAACTCAAACTCACACGAAACGCGCTTGAACTTATAAACGCATTTGAATTTGGCGTTGCGATAGATACCAAAAGCCCGCTTGTTACGAGGGATAAAGATATCTTGCGCGATATTGCGGAGCATTCCCCGGTGATCGTCAAAATGACGATTACGACAGCAGATAATGATCTGTGCAATATTGTAGAACCCGGCGTTGAAAATTCGGAAAAGCGTTTCAAGGCGCTTGAAGAATTGTCTGATGCGGGGATTTTCTGTGGTGTTTTGATGATGCCGATTTTGCCTTTCATCAACGACACCGAAGAAAATATATTGCGGATTGTGCGAAGGGCAAAGGAATCCGGAGCAAAATTTGTTTACCCTGCAATGGGTATGACGCTTCGGAGCGGGAACAGAGAATATTATTATGAAAAGTTGGATGCGTTTTTCCCCGGGATCAAGGATAAGTATATAAAACAATACGGGACAAGGTATCAATGTTCAAGCTTGAAAGCCAAAAGGCTTTGGGATGTTTTTAAGACGGAATGCGGGCGCCTCGGACTTTTGTCAGATATGCGGAGCATAACCCACAACTATAAATCGGGGTATGCGAGCAGGCAGCTTGACATGTTTAATCTTTCGGAAGGGGCGTTTAGATTATGAAAGCGGATTTGCATATTCACTCTACCACTTCGGATGGAAGTGACAGTATCGAAGAGATCATTCAAATTGCGATTGAAAAAGGACTTGACGCCATTGCGATCACAGACCACGATACGCTTTCTCATATCGCGAAGTTCCCACGCAATCCAAAGCTTAAACTCATCGGTGGAATAGAAATTTCCGCTGTCGACAAGAGCAACAACAAGAGAGCTCATATTCTGGGTTACAACATTCAAAACCCGGATTTGGTAACGGCATTAACTGAGCCGCTGCTTAAAGCGCGCAACCGAAATTCCGAAAAACAGGCGGAAATCTTGAAGCGTCATGGCTACATGCTTGATATGGATAAGCTGTCCCGGGCGGACGACAAGTATCTTTATAAACAACATATCCTGGATTGGCTTGTGGAAACGGGTCAAATAACGGAAATGTTTGGTGAGTTCTACAACAAAACATTTAAAAATGGCGGCGCCTGTGACGTTGATATTGATTACATTGACGTAAGTCTCGCGGTTCGGACGATCAAAAAAGCCGGGGGGATTGCGGTGCTGGCGCACCCTGGACGGCAGCAAAATTATTATTTAATACCAACGCTGGTGCGCGCAGGATTGGATGGGCTTGAGCTTAACCATCACGCGCATCGCGAACAGGATCGGGAAACGATCAGACGCTACGCGAAGGAATACAACTTGTTTTTAACAGGCGGAAGCGATTATCACGGGAAGTATGAACCGCGGCGTATCGGAGATTTTTTGTCAGAGGAATGTTCACAATTCTTGACAAATATGATATAATTATAAAGCATTAACATAGAAATAAGGAAAAATGTATGGAAAATATTTTTCAGGAGTTGAGTCTATCGATCGAATTGGTCAAGGCATTGCTGGATAAAACGGATGCCTGCATTTACTTGACGGACAAGGAGACCAAAAGAGTACTTTACATAAATGAAAAAATGAAACGGGATTTCCATTGTCAAGATCAGGAAGATCAATTTTGCTGGGAAGTGTTTTATAATAATCAAAGCGGGCCTTGTGATTATTGTCCCTGTGACTTTTTAAAATCAATTGGCGAAAAACCGGTTGTGCGCTTTGTTTACAATGAACGAGCCAAACGCTACTATAAGCAAGTTGATTCCATCGTTCGGCTTTATGATGGTAGACATGCATATCTGCATCATTTCTTTGATATTACGGAGTTTAAAGAAGCAACACAGGCTGTTGCTGAGGCAAGTGATAAAGTAAGAACAGATTTTTTATCTCGTATGAGTCACGAAATACGTACGCCGATGAACGCGATCATCGGGATGGCACATATTGCTGCCGCTTCCGATGACATTGATAAGATAAAAACATGTATTTCAAAAATCGACAGCGCTTCCACTCAATTGCTTAGCCTCGTTAATGATATTTTGGACATGTCAAAATTTGAATCGGAAAAGATGGATATTATAAACGAGCCATTTGATCTGGAAAAGATGCTGATCGAAATGTACAATATCGTAATGGTGAAAGCGGAAGAGAAAAACCAGAACCTGCAGCTTGAATTTGGGAGAGACGTCCCATCCAAGCTAAGAAGCGACGAGCTCAGAATCTCGCAAGTGATTACCAACCTTGTGACCAATGCCATAAAGTTTACACCTGAATACGGGGACATAAAGATCAAAGTCAATGTGATCGGGGAAGTATCAGATACAGTTATCATTGAATTTCGCGTCAGCGATACAGGAATTGGTATCGCGAGTCAGGACCAGGCAAAATTGTTTGGGACTTTTGAGCAGATTGACGGAAGTTTATCCAGGCAGTATGGCGGAGCAGGATTGGGACTTGCGATCTGCAAAAGAATCATTGACCTGATGGGCGGCAAAATTTGGGTTGAAAGCCGCGAGGGGGAGGGCAGCACTTTTGGTTTTACACTTCAAATGGATGTAATCGAGCGGAAGAACAAGGCCTCAACACTTCTTGGTTGTAATTTTGAAGATTTAAGGATACTGTTGGGCGCTAATGCGTTTCCAATCATTGCGATGACCGCTAATGCTTCTGGCGAAGATGTCGCAGAGCGCCTCAATACGGGGATTAATGGACATATCGTAAAACCAATCAACGAGCAAGCGTCTGTTTATGGCGGTCTGCTACCGTACATAGATGTAGAAGATGCTCTTGCTAAAATTCGTGGAAATAAAAAACTGTTTATGACAATGCTAAAAAGTTACCGTAACGGAACCGTTTACAAAGACATGTTTTATTCTTTAGAAACGCGCAATTTAGGCAAGGCGCAGTATTACGTGCATACGCTCAAGGGAGTTGCTGAAAATTTATCTTTGAAGAAGATTTCTGAAGTAATCGTTCCGTTTGAAAAGCAACTTAAAAGTCATATCCTTAAGAAAGAAATATTGCCTGAATTAAAAGAGGCGGTTGAAATAACAAATAGATATATTGATGAATTGTTGAGTGATTGGAAATAGGGGGGAGAATTGTGAATAGCGAGCAAAAAGATACAATATTAATTGTAGATGACATTGAAACCAATCGGGAGATCCTTGAGGCAATCCTACAGGATACTTACCATACGGTGTCTGTGGCAAGCGGAATTTCGGCCATTTCAGAAATGTTTTCAGGTGTTGTACTGCCTTCAATCGTCTTACTCGATATCATGATGCCGGAAATGGACGGGTATGCAGTATTGGAGATGATGAAAAAGAGCCCTCTGACTGAGCATATTCCGGTCATTTTCATTACAGCGGCGGATGCCACTTCCAACGAAACAAGAGGACTCGGCCTTGGCGCTGTAGACTACATTTCAAAGCCGTTCAATCCAGAAATCGTTAAAGCTCGAATCGCAACTCATCTGCGATTGTACCATTACAGCGTAAGCCTTGAAAGGATGGTGCGGGAGAAAGTTGACGAGCTGATACGGTCAAAAGAGAAAATGCTGGAGACCATGGCAAACATCATCGAGTATCGAAACCTGGAGTCTGGCAGCCATGTAAAAAGAACGAGCGACCTGACTCGTATCATGGCCGAATGTCTTTGCGCGAATCCTAAGTTGAATCATCATGTTTCGCGATCGGAAGTAGACATTATGGCGAACGCAGCCCCGCTTCATGATGTCGGTAAAGTCGCGATCGCGGACGATATTCTCTTGAAACCGGGGAAACTTACAACGGAAGAGTTTGAGATCATTAAGACACACACGACGATTGGCGGAGAAATCATCAAGTCGATGATGGATGAAAACGAAGATAAATATCTGAAATTCTGTCAGGAGATCGCGACGTGTCATCATGAACGATGGGATGGTAAAGGTTATCCGAATGGAGTGTCTGGTGAAGATATACCGCTGGTCGCGAGAATTGTGGCTGTCGTAGACGTTTATGACGCGCTGGTCAGTGAAAGGGTGTATAAGTCGGCAATGACGCACGAACAAGCCATAGAGATCCTTAATGAAGGGTCTGGAACACAATTTGATCCGGTGATGATTGAAGCATTGAATCAGATAGAGAATAAGTTTAAAGAATACTCGGCGATACATAAGTAACATGTCCCGGACAAAATTTCATAACAAAAAACAATTAAGACTGCAATCATTAAAATTGCAGTCTTTCTTTTGGAGGCGACACCCAGATTTGAACTGGGGAATAAAGGTTTTGCAGACCTCTGCCTTACCACTTGGCTATGTCGCCATGCTTGTTAATTTTCTAAAATACTGTTTAATAAAATTGGCTAGGGTAGGAGGATTCGAACCTCCGCATGACGGAATCAGAATCCGTTGCCTTACCGCTTGGCGATACCCCATCATTCGTATACGTTATCTGTTATCTGTTGTTATATTTAATTGGGGTGGATAGTGGGATTCGAACCCACGTATACAGGAGCCACAACCCTGTGTCTTAACCTCTTGACGATACCCACCATAGCACCTTTGGCGCTCCGTTATGGGATCTATATCCCTCCGGCGGCTGCCTTCGCGGCCTGAGCACCCTCCTTAGTGGAAAAATAAAAAAAGTGGCGATCCGGAACGGGCTCGAACCGTCGACCTCCAGCGTGACAGGCTGGCATTCTAACCAACTGAACTACCGGACCAAATAATGGTGGGCGCAATAGGGCTCGAACCTATGACCCCCTGCTTGTAAGGCAGGTGCTCTCCCAGCTGAGCTATGCGCCCTGATTAATGGTAGCGG
>Ga0123353_10001511_pt1 | contig 28532 bp, 9 predicted proteins | sample TergutLab28metaG_3_FD_92763 | JGI IMG/M metagenome (GOLD analysis project Ga0123353, IMG submission 92763) | Labiotermes labralis P3 segment gut microbial communities from Petit-Saut dam, French Guiana - Lab288 P3 | ecosystem: Host-associated > Arthropoda: Insects > Digestive system > Gut ...
GGCTTCGCCGACTTTTTTATCTTCCGAAGACAGCCCCCCTGTCAGGTAGCCGAGTGCCTGTTTTTTTAATGTTTGAAACGAGGTTGGCAACCTGTTTCTGAAAAACTTGTTAGCGGACTGGCATTCTGCCGTCGAAAATCGTCCCCCAGATGCACCGAAACGGCACCGGTTTTACAGAAGTCAGTCTGTCGTTAGCATCGTATTAGAATAGGTCGGTCTCTTTCGATTTATCCTGATTCTGTCTCGACGCATCTTGTTCCGCCCTCGGTTCCGGCTTGTCGTGGTTTGCCAGAATCCGTTTTCGGACACGCTTGGCTTCCTTGACATATTTGTCGCAGTCGGTAAGGATTTGGGTTTTTACCTCTCTGTCAATTCACGCTTACTGCTTGCACCGCAAGTGGAAACAATGGCAGGCGTAGTATGATGTGGGAGACATTCAACCTTCTGTTAAAACGCTACCCACTACCCATTCCAAAAATTGTTCATGGTATTTTCAAGAAGAGAACGACATGGTATAGTAATCGTGTGGCAACAAGAACAATCCAATAGTTTGAGGAGTCGTGTGCAGTAGTGTCCGAACGCACGGATCTGCGGGAGCCCCGGAAGAGTAATCACCTCTCGGAAGTATCCAAAGACCACATCATCGAATGCCTGTAAATTCAGGCAGCAGAGTCCAAAGCCGGAGAACCGATTAGAGACTAAAATATGAGTACACTGCCAATTTTTCCATACAATGAGGGGGACGGTCTTCGTGTCGATACCATCAACCAACAACTCCGCAACAGTGCGAATGTACAGACGCAGCGGGGTATGTTTGGTGGCGGTGTGAACGCCATTACCGACCCGCTGCTCCACAAGCAGTCGATGGCTGACTCGACAGAACAATTTGAATTACATGAGTGTGTGATTATCGAACCTATCAGGTCGCCTTCGTTCTACGATTCCACCATTACCCCCAACCCCATGGCGGTAACTCCCGACGGTCTTTTTTTGAATGTCGAAATTGCGCCCGTTGCAAACAATGTCATCTCGTTTATGTCAATGGGGCTGATTCGAATTATTGGGAAAACCTATTTGCCGTTACCGGCAACATATGTAGGCAACGAAGAAATTCCTCAAAACCAAGCACAGAAATATCAAAACGAGGACATCGAATACAGACGAACAGGCGAACAGCGTAAAATATGGGTTAACAGGGAAGATGGAGCCATGTCCAACATTCCTCCAGAGATTGCTAATATTGACGATTGGGACGAGAAGCCACTTTATTTATTGCAACGTGAACTGGTTATGGAAGATAATCGCTGTACCCGCCGAAGGGGAGCAAATACCAGTTACCCGTTCAAGTGGCGGTATGTGAAGCCCGTCGCACCGCTCTACCCGCCCGAAGCACCGGAGGCTTCCCGACCCCCGATAACACCCCAAACAAAAAACGAACCGTTTAGCAGCGGAACAAATGATTTCGGTAACGATAGGTATGTTGAATTTATCTACCTAAACAGCCGTCAGAATATCGGTGGCACACTCAATTATGGGGAATTAACGGATGATGATATGATTGAACCATCCTATAATCCCGGAAACACAGATAAACGAGAGGATGTGGAGCAACGAGATTATTTTGAAATGAAGCCGTACTATGGATGGAGTACGGTGCAGATTGGCGAGCGGAATGTGCTGGAGGGTTCACAGGAGACGTTCATCGGTATTTCTCCGCAGCCTTGGGCATTGACCACGAACCCCGACGAGGCGCAGATGAACTACGACTTCGCATGGTGCCCCGATCTGGAGTTTGCCGAGGCACTGGTGCCCGGCGAACGAATGAAATGCTTTGAACGGTTCACATCGTTTCTTGTCCCGAAAATAGATGAGAGGGGACAGCCGATGTATAAGTATCTGCTGGACTCCGAGGGGAATGTGGTTCTCGACAATAACGGCGACCCTGTTTATGAACGGGATAAGAATGGGAATTTGATACGGGATACCCAGCAGCGGGTGTTCCGGTATTATGAAATCCTGCCGCCGGATTCCTACAAAACCTACATCGAGGGGCAGCCGGATGTGGAGATGCAGATTGGCTTGGAGGAGCGGCAGTTTTATGCAATTGACGGGGACGGATTTGTGGACAACATTGTGGATGCCGAGGGGGTACTGGGGGTCATCGGGATGACTACATTACAGCGGGCGCGGACGTACATTCAACCGGAGGATATTGTTACTCCTGAATTCGAGATGGTGTACGTCGATTTAGAAAAGAAAAGTTCCGCAAAGATTGTCAATCCGCTTGCCGTGATTCAGGACATCCAAACTGACCGGAACGGGAATCTAACGAAACGACTGCGGGCAGTTTGGTACAAAACCGATGAGGAGTCACGGAAATTCCCTATGCTTTTTGAGGTGGATATATTATCCTACGGATTTTGCATTGAGGCGGGGATTGTAAAGCAGTTCGTTGCAACGGGTGACGATACCTGCGCCCCGCATCAGTTGCGTGAGGAATACGATGTGGTGCGAATGGAACGGGGACGGGGACGGAACGGAATGACGTTGCAGTTGGCAACGCAGAAATGCTTCAAGCACCGATTGCAAATTCCTACTCTTGTGAAGAAATAATGGACAATAAAGCGTTTTTGCACATCACGGATTACCCCAAGGTTGCCGGTGATATGCCAGTTGAAATTCTGATAGACTGGAACGACGGGACATCCGTTGAGCAACATATCGGGATGCGCCTTGTCCCGTTGCCCGTGTTTACTCATTTCTACGCTGATAACGACCCGCATACCATCGGGGTAACATTAAAAAACAGTTGCGGAGAGGAACATCGGGAGATTGAGTTTACTCCCTTCACTCTGTCCGAATGTTCCTGCCCCAACACCTACACATTCAATCCTGCGAGTATCGTCACGAACTTCGACCCCGAACTGTTCGATATGTTTTTGGAGGGGTGTGTGGTTGATGTGCTGGAGTTGGAGAGTGGGCTGTACGAAATGCTGCTAACAACGGATGTGTCAAGTAACCTGCCGCTCTGTTCGTTTCCCCCGACGTACAGGTTGTTACAGGATGGGGTGTTTGCGTTACAGAATGTGATACCGCCCCGGCATGTTGTGGAGAATCTCCGGGCACATGTCGAGGGGGGCGTGTTTAGTGTTGTGAACGAGGCTGCGCTTGATTTCGTCTATACATTCGACCCAGTGAATGTGGGGGTGTTGCGTGTTCGGGGCGATACCAACTTTCGGGAACGGCTGGGTGATTCCATTACGAATGCCGGGGTCGAGGAACCGCTCAACTGGGAGCAGATTTCAGGTAGTTTATGGCAGGTTGAGATTCCGGTTGGGGTGGCAACGAATGTGATTCGATTGAGTCTTGCTGCCGGACGACGGGCAAACTACGTTTTCATTGTGATTGAGGACGAATACCAACAGCCGCTCGCACCGCATCAGATTGAGGTTTGTGTTTGTACATTTGTATCCCGTGAATCGGTTGTTACGGAATTTGATTTGCGTGAGTGTGAAAACAACCCAACGGCAGCGAAGACATGGATGCCGCAGCCCGATTTACCTAACATTGAAAAATGGCGGACGGATATAGCGTCCCATGCACCCATCACCAACGGGGCGATTCTGGAAATTCCGATTGCCCATCCTGGTACGGGGTACAGTGTCGAGTTTGACTTCTGGTGGTCGCTCGGACCAACGAACCATCCCGGCTACGGGACTTACGGGGCATTTTTCTATCTGTCCGCCCAGAATGCTGTCCTGCAACCCAACCAGCCGAACAGCGGGATTTACAGGCAAACAGAACGAAAGAGACGGCGTTCAGGCACAGCATCATTTCGGACACCGATACGTGGCACACAGGGCGGTACGTTCCTTCTATACGCAAACAATGACAATCAGTACGGGTACAACGACACAGCCTCCTGTCAGGTTGAATTACGGGGCATCAACTACATCTCACCGGAATTTACCGTGATTACCGGGGGAATGGCAGGGACACTCCTTTACAAGAGTGACACCATTCGACGGATAGAACGTGTCGAAATTGTCTGCGACGCAACGGCAAAGGAGCGGCTTACAACGGTTGGGTTCGTATGGGACAGCATACCGGAGGAGACGGGTTTTCTTGAATTCTGGCGTGGGGCTTATACGTTCTCCGCCCCCGTTTTCATTGACACGTTTACGCTTGAATTTAGCGGGACGGATGGGTTTGGTGCATTGTTGCCCAACGGAATTATCAATAAACTTGAATTTTTTGAGGTGCCGGAGCATACCACCTTTGATTCACCGATTACGGTGCGAATGGCTGTGCTGGGCGATACACTCTCCAACGCCAAGCGAAATATACAAAACGGGATATTCTATTACGAAAAGAATGGGCGATACCATTGCACGGCAACGAATGTACTTCATCTTACCAAAAACGAACTAAACCATCTGGTTTTTGAACCGGTGATTCATACCGCCGTTAGACTTACAACCTCGCTCGGCAGTGCTTTTCTATCGAGCAGCGGTGAGGTGAATCCGATGTGCGTTCCTCTGTTGGCATTCACGCCTGTCACGGAAATTATGTTAAAGTCATCCTATACCATCCCCAGAGCAAACAGATGGTCAACGCTCCAATTTTGGGAACAGTACATTTACATGGAGGAATCGAGTAAGGTTGGCGATATTACCGTGAGTCCCGACGACGCAACCATTCGGAAGCCAATCATTTGGGAGGTAACAGATGTGGGCACGACAGCCGTACAACTTGGCGTGGTAAAGAATAATTATTTGTACGCAGGTAGTAATGCTGGTATAATCACGCTGAGCGCACGAATATCACGAGGAGCAGGCAACGCCGACTTTGTGCAAGAGGGCATCCAGATTGAAATAATATAATGGGAATCAATCCTGAAATTTTAGTGCGACGAGGTCTCGCTGTCGAGCCTGTCCCTGCCTACGTGGAGGGGTCGGAGCCGAAGTTGTACGAATTTCTCGCAGGAGACGCTTGCGAGGAGGGGAGCGGTTATGGGCAGGTTTTACCCCGTGTACTGGCATACAACTTCTCAAAATTTGACATACCGGAAGGTGAGACGGTCTATCTTGTGATTGACATGTTTCAGCGGCTTGTGGTATCGCAGGGAACGGGGGGGCTTATCCGCTTTTCACAGTTGGGTCGGGTTGCCGAACCGATTGTTTCCTCCCCCTATCGTGAGGTAATGCCGAATTTTGTCCCAACGGATAATCGAGGTGATGAAATACCAAAGGACAAACGGGATATGAACGCCCGGTATCTGTTGCATTTGAGTTCGGGACTGGTGCGGATACACGGGAAGCAGTATGCACCGCTCCGGGCGACCTTTTTGGGTGGCGAGGAATATATTGACGAATTGGGTATTCTCAAATACAGGATACGGGGCGAGTTGCGAACGAACCGTGAAGACAGACCCCAATATCTATTGGCACGGCAAGTATCAAAGGACAGTAAATGGTTTGCACGACACGCCGACTTTTCCTTGAAGAAAAACGCCGCCGGTAAGAATGTCCACCTTCAGGACTTGCGATCAGATTCCCCGTTTCAGGGGGAGTACGTGGATGGGCGTGAGTGTAATTTCGATATAAAGCCCATTTCCCACAATGCTGCGTTTCCTGAGGAGTGGGAGTTGACATTGAGTTGGACGCAAGCGCAGATTGGCTGGGACATTGCCCTTGCCCCGAACGCTGCCGATGGGGAGTGTTTCGTAAAGGGTGAACAGTTGTGCTTTGCGAAGCGGGTGGCATTTACCAATATCCCCACATGGACTCTCCGAATCGATGGGGAATGGCTTGAAAAACACATTCGGCAGTTTTACATGAGTCAGGTGCCGCCTAACTTCGAGACGTGGCTGACAAACACTAAAAACCATCCGGATACGAAGGATCGATGGGCGGAGGTGTTGTGTGGGTATATCACCGATTTGGGTGCAAACTTCGAGCCGAAACGAGAATTAAGATTGGAAGAGGGAAAGTATCGGCTGGCAGGTTACAGCTATTACGAATTAACCGTTCCTGACGAATATTTGGAGCCGCTTCGTGGACAGGCAAAAACAGAAGGAATTTACTTCAGAATTCTTGATGAGATTATCAGTTTTTATGATGTCACGAAAATGGAGACTGACCCGCTGGTGAAGGAATACGTCCGGCTGTATCTTGCAAAGGGTGCAGGCGGAACAGAAACCGGATTCCCCGCATTCCAAAAAGACAGCAAGAACAAGGACATTGAGGAACGGATATGCAGGCTTTGTGAATTTGCCCCGTCAAGAGGGCTGTTCTACAAAATGGATTCCGACGGGATACGGTATCCGATCATGGTTGTCCCCGATACGAGCGAAGGCTACGGGCTTGCCACAGCCACACTGCATAAGGCTTACGACCCTATAACTGAGCAATGTACCGACGTGATCGAGCACCCGAGACGGAGGATAGTCCGTGATAAGGAATACCGTCTTTTGATTGAGTTGGAGGACGAGTGTTGGCGACAGTGTGCGAAAATCGAGGGATTCAAACCGCCTGATTTGGGTGATCCGAGAGAGGTGCCGAAACGGATACGCTACATGACACTCGACCAGACGGTTCAGGGACAGATGCCACCGTTAACGTTTCTAATGCCGGGTTCGTATCTCGACCTCGTGAACGGGGTGATTTTTTTACATAGAAGCTATTCCTCTGCCTTTCCGCAATACCCGACCTACTATCCGCCTATGGGTTTTGCTGGCAGTAGCCTGATGTGGAATCCGGGCGGCTTAATGAAGCCGGGTTATATTTTTCTGGGTTTTGCTACGTATCCCGATGCTCCCTATGGTCTTTTTATGCTGTCCGGCGACATCGACATCGGGACACTCTTCCCGATTTTTAAGCGGGACATGCTGGGTTGGGAGCCGACCTGCGAGGAACCGTTTCGACCGAACCTCATGACTCCCCATCCGTGTAAAATGTGTACAGTCTATTTTACCCTGCCTGCGGGTGCTGTGGGACGGTTTAAGGGAAAACTACCACTGCCAATGAAACTGCCTTATGGGAGCGAGTTGGATTTGGTAGGGTACGGTGACGAAACGATGAACGCACAGGGGCTGTTTTTTGCGGGGTGGTCAACCACCGCCACCTTTCAATCGGTTACACCTCGAATTGTGCTGACTTCTACCAGCATCGCATTATACGCAGTGTTTTATACCGCCAAGATTCCATACTCGAAAGCGCAGCCGTGTGAACTTCGTTTTGTAGTGGGAAACGGTCAATATGTCAAATACGTGGTCAACGCCAGCAGTGTGATTCGGTTGAATGACTTTGACCCAGCAAACATGAGCGAGCAGGAGGATATGACGCTACTGCCCTCTATCAACAAAAGTTACTGGAAGGTGGTCGGCTGGGATTATATGGCGGGGCATGAAAAGAAAATCGAGATAGACGAAAACGGTGAATTTAGCCCCAGCGACCGACCGTTTCATCTGGTTGTGAAGAGGCATACCACACTCTTTCCGATTTGGGCATTACGTCCGCCTGATGATTTAATGGGACTTTACGACCCCCGCTATTGGTACAATCCCTTCCTGAACCCTAACAATCCGTATGACTCCGACAACCCGTTAAGCCCGTACAATCAGGGCAACCCCTACGTGGTAAGCAACCCCAGCAACCCGTACCATTGTGATGACCCAAACTATCCTTACCAGTGTGAATGCTAATGGGTACACCGATACTCAAAGACGATATTAATTGGAGCCTGTTTCCGACCGACCCGAACGATTTATATCATCCGGCTAACGAAAGGAATCCGTACCATCCGAGTAACCCGAACCGAATCAAGCTGAAGGGGGGTATCGTCCAAAATTCCGATAACCCGTATAACCCGGATGCTCCCGGCAATCCCTACAATCCTGAGAACCCTGACATCCCTCCGCTTCCTACCCCCGACCCGAATGACCCCGACGCACCTTGGATTCCCCAGCCACCCTGGATACCCAATCCCGGCGACCCCGGCGGTCAGTTAATCCCCAACCCAGAGTACCCGCTCAACCCCGATAACCCCGACAGTCCTTGGCACCGCCCGCCGCCGGTGGTATTGCCGCCCGTTGAGTGTGATTTTGACTTTGGACTGGCTGTGGAACGTGCACCCCGCCCTCGTCCGGTACGGGAGGAAATCACAGGCACGACATTCCAAGCGATGAATGGGGTGCTGACAACATCGTTGCGACCTGTGGAACCGTTGAAAGAAACCGACCCTGAAACGGGGCTAACCGTCCCCGATACGGGCAAAGGAGTGTTTGACTTTCGGCAACAGTTTCTCGAGGAGGTTCCCAACTACTTTGCCAACATCAAGGAATACCGGGACAAACAAACCTACTGCGAAGACCCGTTTATTCCCGAAAATGAAAAGTTGGAACTGTTGGTGGACAACAGCAAAGAGGGCAATCCCAGCGGGATTTTCTACATTCCGACAGGCGGTCTGACATCAAGCGGCGCATCTGCAGTGTTTGATTGGGATATTTGGGTTGACTATCACTACACAGGACGCTATTCCGGTACGAGCGGCTTGCGGACACGGGGCATCGAATTGAACGTCCGACCAGAACAGCGTGTCCCGGCGAAAAAATTAACGGCAACGCCCCGCTATACCCGAATCAACCGAAATTACGAATACGAGTACGCGGAGCTTGAAAGACAGATAGCAGCACTCCAAGCGGCGGAGGAAGATTCTTCCGAGTTGGAGCAGCAGTTTGAGGAATGGAAGAACTACCATCAGAACTCCCCCGGCTTTTACAACGGTGAGTTTGAAATCCGCGTGGAGGCGGACGGGCGGTGGAAGTACATACCGTTTTGGATTCTGATGACGGACGGTGGGAGGATGATGGAGAAGGGGCTGGGAATCTACGAGCAATACCTAACCGTTGAAGGGCTTTTTGAGCGGATTAACGCCGGTGATACCGTAATCACAGTCAAAAAAAGCGAAGAACCGGAACTGGGCGACAGGCTGTTACAGGGGTTCATTTTCTACGCACCAGAAGAGTTCTGTATTAAAAACTACGCTTATGTTTTGCTGGATTTTGCCCACACGGAAACGATACCGGAACAGTGGTGGCGGACTCGGCTGGACTACCCGCTTGATGCTGTTGAGAATGTGAATCTGATGGATGTCGGTATGTGCATTTGGAAGTGGGAGGGAATCGTTCCCGATACCGTATTGACTGTCACCGATACCGATTGGGAAACGGTCAATGGCGAGTCTATTGTGCCGGGTATTTTTGGGAATGTGAACGACTACGTCACGCCCCAGAGTAAAACGCTCCAAACCACAACCGAAACTGTCCCTGTCATTATGTTTTATGATGGTGATATTCTGTGGGCGATATTCCCCGAAGGGGTAGGAAACGATTGTGATGTTTTCAATCTTGAACTGAACGGGGTTGCAGCGATGAAGCCGCTGGGGCTTGCCCAACCGATTCTTCGAATCCGGTCAAAATGGTACAACCCGTCCTCGGGCGGCTATACAATGGGTACATTTGACGGTCAAGCCATTGTCGTTGGCGAGGATTTTCCGTACGACGAAATCAATGTTGGAATCAATGTTCCGAACAGGGAATTTACCTACACACCTCCTGATTTGGACGGGTTCTGGACACTGGATATTTTGCTGCAACCGGATGATGCGGCCAATATGTTTGTACCAAGTGGTGGCGTGAACCCAGTAGTTATCGAAATAAATGCTGCCGCCATTTCGGGTGAATTACCATCCCTACCGATGGATTGTATTTGGCGTTTTGCTGGACTCGCACCTGAAACAGAACTGACGATCGAAGCAGGACATTTTTACGGGCAGATCAGCACCGGAGAACACAGCGTGAGTGGCAGCGGTAGTTTGGGCTTCGTTGAGGAATACGCCGCCCCGCAGCTAGTCAAATTTGGTGATAGTTTTGCGATGGTGCAGTACGACGGTGTAGGTAATCTTTGGGTCGCATTCCTGTTTTTACCGTTTGATTTGCCGAACGGTTGTGAAGTCTTTGAGGGATTCCAATTTGCCGGAATAACAGCGAAACGGTTTGTGGTATGGGATAGTAGCCGTGTTCCGCTACCTGCGATTGATTGTGCGTGCAGTCGACCTGATAGTTGGACATTCCCGTCCAATTGGGTACTCGGCAAGCCGGAAGAGGATTTGTTTAACCGTGTTGTGAACGGTATTATCGACCCGGAGAGTGAATTGGCAGATTGTGACCCTTGGGAGGGTAAGAAATATTTGGATGATACCGATTGGATTCCCGACCTTGACCGAACCTGTCTCTGGCGGTTCGACGGAATCGCACCGGATACCGAATTGGAGGTCATAGCACCCGAGGGGTTTAGCGAATTCACCTCCGTTTTGATACCGCCCGCCTGCCCGGAAAATTACGAATGGGACGGGGAGACGTGCAAGATAGTTGAACAGGGCGAGCGGCTGTACCGAATCACATCAACGCAGCATCATAGCATGGGGACGGGGCATCACGTATTGATATTTGATGGGACGATATTAGGTACGGTAGGTCGTAGTCTCATTGACTGGCGAGGAACACAAAATCAGGGTTTGCAGGATGTCACACTGGGAGAAAAGTGGCCTAATGTTCTTTGGACTGATTGTCAGTACCGAATCGATTTCGACCTTGACGATCCGAATGCGTGGGTACTCACCATTGAGTTAGAGCCAACCGACGACCCTGAAACTATTGTCAACAGGGCAGGCGGGACGGTGGAGATCATCCAAGAGCCGCCCACACTACCGCAACTACCACCCTTGCAAGATACCTTCGGGAATGTGAACGATTTTATCCCGCCTGCCCCTGTGGGTATTTCGTTCAAGTATGGCGAGGAATTGATAGAAGGTTACGGAATCTACGACTCGGAGGCACAGCGTTTCTGGGTTTCATTAGATCTGTTGGGTGAGATGCCCTGCGAGGCGTTTAGCGAGGTTGAAATCGCAGGGATTTTACCGGTGCAGTACGAGCGACCGTATCAAAACTTAGCGAAAATTATTATCCGGCCACATTGGAAGGCACCGCGGTTCTATGGCTGGTTACGTGCGTTCGCCTTTCACAGTACCAGCGTGGAACTCTGGAATCAACAGGAGAACAAAAATAAGGTATTGGAAGCTAATATGGAAATAACGACCAGTATGTTCTGTGATAGCCCGGAGGACGCAGGAAATTATTGCATGCGGTATTTCTTTCACGGCTGCGAGAATCTGAAAATAGGTGAGAAGTTTATCTTTGCAGAAGATTGGGCTAACGTCAAACGGGCAGGGCGGGAGTTTATGGCACACGCTTTCCGAGATTGTATTTCTATCGAGAGGTTCCCCGATAATTACCAAGAACCACAAACCCTAACGGAGGTTGGTGACGATTTCAAAGCGTACAAATGTTACGGTTGTTCGTCTTTGCAATCGCTGGGTGCGGTCTTGACAGCACCGCCGGGATTGAGGAAAATAGGGCATGGATTCGAGACATTCGAGTATGCCTACTGTTACAGCCTGATTACGCTGCCAGATTCGTACCGGGAAATACAGGAAATAGATGGTCGGGTATTTGACTTCCAGATGTGCAAGTTTGTGGACTGCTATAATCTGTCCGTGCTCCCGACGGGCTATACCGAGCCGAATGTAATTGAGGTGGGGAACAATTACCAAGCGTACAAATTCCAAAACTGCAACTTGATAACACTGCCCGATTCGTACAGGGAGGCACCGGCATTGTCCTACGTGGGCATAAACTATCAGGTGGGCAAGTTTATGGGCTGCCGACAGTTAGCCACCCTGCCTGCAATTTACACGGAGGGGCTGCCGGCGTTTGTTGATAGAAATTTCATCAAGTACAAATTCAAAGGATGCTGCGTGTTGACGGTGCCCGCTACATACCATTTTCCGATAGTGGGGATTGGTATCAAAACCGAGGGTGTGTTCGAGGAAGTGTTCCCGAATTCGGGAGGTATCGCCGAGGGAATTATTAACGATAACACCGAACCGCCAACACCGAGAAGAACATTTGGAACGGGATTTAGCGACCATTCGCAAATACCTGCAAACTGGCGAATGTAAGAATGGCAAGCACTGATAATTACAAAGTAGGGCTGCAACTGAATGGCTATGAGACGATAAAATCTCCGTTGCAAGGGGGCGGTGCGTGCTTCTGTTGTGTCTGCTGCGACCGTACCCGACCCGAATACTACACCCTGCAAAACGGTTCTGTTTGGGTGGTAACAACAGACGGGACAATCGGGGTGCTTTTACCGAATAGCTTGGAGTTCGATGTCAAGTATCACGCCAAGAACTATTTTTCATGGCGGTACAGTATTGCCTACGACGGAGAGATGCTGTTCCACCCTGAAGGCGGGGTGCATCCTCCTAATCATCTCGACGCCCAGTTCAATGGTTCGATCATGTTTCCTCACTCTCTGGATGTGATTGGCTTTCAAACAGACGTTGACCAGTGCGTCATTTTTACCGATGTTGGTGAAAAAATCTACGAGGGATACTACGATGGGCGCAGGTTCCCGCTGCTCTACAACGGCGAGGACAACGACTTTCGAAGGCTCAGCGATTTTCAGTACCAGACGGGTGCGGTCCATTTCCCAATCATGAATGAGGGGTTAACTGAGGAGGAGCAGAAACGATGGGGCGAGAATGGTAAATTTAGGTTCACGGCCGAGCGGGGTGCTGTGGCGGGACAAACCACGCAGGACGAGGAGGAGTTGGACCGGCTTAAAAAGGCAATCGAAATTCTGATTCTAGAGCGAAATCGCGTCATTGTAGAACTGAATGGACTTTACGATCAGAGGGACGCACTGGATGCCGTCGCACAACAAGATATGCTCGAAAAAGTCAATGAAGAAATCGGGAGAGTTGAGGGGGGCTTATCAGAGAATACGCAGGAACTTGCAGAGGCTGTAACGGCATACAACGAGGCGATAAATAAGTTCCCGACAAAACCCGTACTTGATAAATTAGGCGCAGGTTACGCCGCTGTTGCGTGGAACACGGAATTCGACCCGTTCCGTCCGATGGGTAAAATGTGCGGCTACGAAGCCGATACGGGCGTTCATACCCGATATTCTGTATCCCGTCGGTGGACGTGCAAAGGCGGTGTAGGGGATACGCAGGGCAAATCAAAGGAAATTGCAAACCCTGTGTACGTTCCGATTATGCCGAGAACTCATGTATCCGAGGCGATATGTCGTGAAGAGGGTGATCCCGGCGTTGCCCCGCAAGAAGTCTTTAACTGCCAAGAAAACGAATTCAAAAACCTTCATCATTGCGCAACGGAATTTAAACCGGACACGCCATTGTCGGAGCAAATACAGGGGTTTGATTTAAGTCTTTGCGGTAATTTTGTCCGGGTCACGTTCCGCAACTCAGCGGTACAGAACAATAAATGGTATCGTTACGTGGGAAACATTGAGAGCGACCGACACCTGCCTCGGTTTTTGCCGCACAAATTTGCGGTGTACGACTATCCCTGCGTCGACCCTAACGACCCGAACGCAAAACCTGAAACACGCAACACACTTACTGATCTGTTGGAATCCCTTACAAAAGACAGGGACGGGAACCCGATTCCCGGCGAGACGGCACTCAAGTTTGACGAAGTAGATGACTGGGGCCTCCCGAAATGGTGGAATCGGTTTGTGCAGACGTTTTACGTGTACGGGGCGCACCCTAACACCAGATGGCAGTGGATGCGATTCGAAGACCAGACGTTTGGTCAAATGAACGGAGCTCTTGCCCCATTGAGTGACCAGCCAGATAGAACGGTCATATCACGTCTCAACCCCAGCCCACGCCAAGACCCCGATAAGGGAACAAAATGGAGTGGTATGAAGGTACCCGGAGGTGATTTGGACATTGAGCGTTTGCAGGAGCTGTGGCAGTTGCAACAGAATCCCCCGCCAGCAGGCTCCGATCAGGGAGTAATAGACGCATACGAGCGGGAAATTAAACGACTTGAGGCGTCATTCTGTTTGATCGGTGAGCCGGAAAAAACACTGACCCGCTACAAAGGCGGGAAAAACTATTACGAGGGGCTTTTTCCCGACGATGTGTTTCGGGTTAACATCCCCGCACATTGGCAACATGCTCTGAACGACCTTACGTCAATCCGAATACGTATTAACGAACTGCTGGAACAGGAGTTCGTGGACTACACTGGACTGATTGCCGGGTTGAAAACGGTCATTACCGATACTATTGACGTAGCGGTCGAAGCAGGGATGTTTGAGGGGAGTATTGAGATCAAACTCACTGAGCTAAATGATAGAGTGGATGGACAGATTAACCCGAATTTGCAAACACTCCACGATGAACTCAAGGATGCCCGTTCGATTGGCGAGAGTCTCATCAACAACATTCAGACCGAAATCACTCAATGTATCGAAAAGCATGATTTCACTGATACCTACGACCCGTTCAATTCCCCTGAAATTGACTATTCTTTTGGGCTGCACAATCTGGATGTCATTTCGGTTGGTGCGGAAAACACTCCTGATATTTTTAAGACGTGGTATTACTTTAATGGTTACGAATGGACACAGGGTGCCGGGACTTATCAGGATTTGAAGAACTGGTCGGGTGAGGAGTTGGGCATGGTGTTCTACAAGGGGCTGGTGGGGATCAATCAGTGCAGCGGGGATGCGAGGATGATCCCCGCAAGTACGTCCCGGTTAAAGTGCTGCGGTGATTTTCTGCTGGTGGGGCTCAATACGGACTTTGAAAGCCGGATGATTTACTACAAGGAGAGATTGTTCCCTGACGAGGCAACGGGCGAGATTGGCTTGGAGGATATACCGACCCCGGAACAGTACCGGCAGGAAAGTTTTGCCTGTTGCGATAGTTTTTTCGGCTACACCATGCTCACATCAACGAAAAGGGTTGTCACGAAACTCTTCGACATCGATACTGATCTCAGTACAGGGGAAATGAAATTAGTGCAGGGGATTTCTCCTTGGAGCCGAGATTTTGATGTGGAAGAAGCACCGCAATTCGGCGAATGCACCAAAACATGCCGGTATTATTTCCTGCGACAATCCGATAAAAAAGGCCTTTATTTTTATCGTCCATCTCTTGCGAACACAGGACTGCCTAATGAAGAATATGGGCATTGGAAGTTTATGAAGGCACTGGATATTAAAAATGAGGAGAATGCCGCTCCGAGAGCAGGCTGTGTCAGCTCCAATGATACTTGTTTTATCCCCTGCGAGGGTGCAAACGACGAGGCGGGTTGGCAAACATACGTCGAAGGGGAGAGGGTTTCAGCACAGTGCCACCCGTTGCGGGGAGGATATCAGTGTAGCCCGACCAATGAGGATATTCGCATGGGCGTGGGTGTCAATAGCGAAGGATGTTATACCCAGAACTGCAAGATATACCATGCCGAATGCGACCTTTGGGAATCCTACCAAATCAAGGATAGTCTCCGTCCATGGCAATACTTTTCGCAAGCACTCACAACATATGGATATAGTGCTTACACGGAATCCAGCGCATCGATTCTGTTAAGAGACTCCAAGACAGGGAGGGTACTGCTTGACGAGAAAGGGAATGCACTTCGTGTGGCTGTGTGGTATGACGTGGAGCAGTGTGGCGACATCATAAGGATGTTTAATGGCCGGACGAGGCAACAGGTTGCCGTTAAGACGATAGCGGTAGGTGATGTTGACTGGAAACAGTTAGAACCCCCAGACATGGACTGGGCGGGATCTTGCGGGCTTGCTACCGGTGGTAACAGCCTGGCTAAAGGTCTCGGTGAATGGCCACGGTGGTTCAGGGGTTTTACCGGCGGAGTCGAAGATGCTCGCATAGCATATTACGTGTATAAACAGTGCTCCGGTAGCTGTTGTACTAGCTACAATAAGAAACGTCTATCAGGCACAATTTATTACCCCAACCCGTACACAGGTAAATTAGATGCCATAGATACGGGTACAGCAGGCACAATAGTTACTGGAAGTGATTGTTATTGTGGCGACGTGGGTTTTGCGAATCGCTCTGTTTGTTTTAATGGACGTCGGTGGCTTGCGATCCCTTTGAGGACGTATCCTCAGGCGGATCGCTGGTCTTTGTTACGGATTGAACAGGACGTTGTCAATGAGAAAATGGTCTATCATACCGCGAAGGCTGCGTGGGAAGAACTTAACGTGAGCTGTCAGGTAGTAATTGGCGCCGGGTTGCCACCGCCCATGTGGTGCTCGTGTGTCAATTACGGTAACTGTGAAGCAACCATAACGTGTGCAAATGGCTCTGCGGTTGCCTATTCCGAAAAAAAGATTGATTCCGAAACCGGTAAGGAGTACTACGTAGAGGGGAGGGTTGTGGTACAGCTTGAGCATAAAAATTTCCTTTATTCCTACACCGTTTCCGGCTATAAAGGCGATATGGCCTTGGACCTTCATTGCTGTTCAGCCTATTCGATTCTCTGGGTCGACGGAACGGGACATTTTTGGTACAAGGGTGTGCCGAGAGATTTTCATCCTGAACCGAAGGGTCGATTCATTGGCGAATTATCCTCTGATTGGAAATTTAGCACATGCTGCGGTGAGGCAGCGATTATTCAACATGAGGTTACAGGCAGGCAGCGGATCTTTATTGATGGACATGAACTATCAGATGATGATGTTAATAAGATATTTGCTGGCGACCCGTACCACACTGCAACAAATGACAAGAGTTATACGCTCAAAATTAAGTGTTGTGACGACTATTATTTGTTCTACGTTCACGAGGGAAATACGGTTAATTGGACAAAGGAATACAATCCAAATGCCGTAAAGGTATCTATTAAATCCGCAACGGAGGGTGGGGGTGGCGTGTGGAATGAAGACGGCAAACTGCCCGGCGAAGACCCCAGCGAATATGAAAGTGACAGACCCTTTGATCATTTAACGGAGGGGGAAGCGATTGAGTATTGGTTAGAAAATAACAATGCCACAATGATTCTGCTGGACGGCACACCGTGCCATGTAATAGGGGCACGAACCCAGCCGAATGATGGCGGGAATAAAGAAACAGGTGGTTTCGTTACGATTGGTCCCGGCAAGTGGAGGACAGGAAAGAAGGCGAAGGTTATTAACCCCATTACGGGTCAGGAAGAAGAGCAAATTGTGGACGGAATTGCACGCCCTGCTGTGTACGAATGGGGTGACGAGACGAATGGAAAGATCAAATACCCCGAAGTTCATGAATGGGAATTCGATGATCCGCTCGCCCCTTGGTGGAACGGCGGAGAAACAAGACTCAATTCCCGAACGGGGGTAGTGTCGCTAATGCAATCGCTGATGGGTTTTGAGCGTCCAAACTGTTCGGAACCGGAGAGAGAGGCAGCACCTAAAACCCGCCGTGAAATGATCGAACGCAGAATACGACATTACGTTCAGGAACGGGCACAGGAACACCAAAGACTGCGTATGAACACAGCCATTCTAAATGGGTTAACCTGCACCGGTCTTAACCTGCCTCTGCCGGGGCTGCCGGGAACGTACACCCCGCCCTTGGAATGTTACACAAAGCCTGCCGAAATTAGGGGCAACAGGGAACGTATTGCAACCTATAATCGTCTGATTCAGGGGTTGTTGGACGAAGCGTTTGATGCAGGAGAAAGTGTGATAGGGCAGGTTGGGAGTCTTACGGAACTTTTTGTTCTAAACGAGGACGGCAAGGTTAAGGTTGAAATGGTGATTGACCTTACAGACGTGTTTGCACCCGAAGTTGAGGTTACAACCTACACCCGTAAGCCGCCATCAGCATACCTGGATGCCGAATTGCCTGATCCCGACCAAGAACCCACCACGGGGGGAACATGGGGTTTTGGGTTTTCCTTGGAGCCCGGTAGGAACATCGCTGCTGCCTTCTATAAAACGAACTTTTTGTACAATGATTCAAGGATGCAAACAGTAAATTGCTTCGGCGATGATTTCGGGGTATTTTATCTTTCGGCGGCAGGCTCATACCATTGGACAGTTCCATTTATTGAGCGGTCACATAAGTTTTCAGCCCCCGCAGGGACTAACGCATTTGGTACGCCGGTAGAGTATATATGGGAATCTCATTTCGACATGTACATGGGGATTCCAAACCCGTTGCGACAGTGTGATTTGGAACATGAACGACCGCCGGGGACGGGAAATGGGACGGCGTTGGGCGAATGGTTGCAGAAATACACCCCCTACGGTGCATATGTTTTCAATTACAAAAAGAATGGAACACAGCCCATGTCAGGAAACTTTGACAAGATACAGATGCAGGACGACATAGAGCCGCCATCCCCGAAGGAACGAAAACAGTTAACGGAAATTACCCGACCGCCGTATAACGAGGGTTGGCGTGGTGATACACCCCTGCCGCCCCATGCACCGCATCCCTACGGCGATTTTATCTTCTTCAACGACCGGAACGCGCCTGTTCGGTTCGACCGGGCACTCACATGGGCTAAACCGTTTGAGGATAACTGCCACCACGACGATTTTGAGTGGCACAACTCGATGGATTATTTGCGAAGTGCGTTTGCTTGCGGCGGGAATACACTCGTTACTGGCGGGAATGGGACGCTACACATATTTGACGGCACAAGGGGTAGAATGGACTTTAATGCGGAAACGCTGGAACCGCTGGAAGGGATTTGACGATGGAACTCACTCTCGAACTTGTAGATTTTAGCAAACATATCACAGAAGAGCGTAATATTCTGTTGCAGGGGACGAAGGACTTGACTATTGCAACCGCCTACGCCACCGCACCTCTTCAAACAGCCACAAACCTCAAATTAGGGTTCAATCATTGTATTCCCCTAAAGTTGAAGATTCAGGCAGATATTATTTTCGACCAATCCTATACCTTTTCGTGGACTACATGGTACAGGCAGCGTTGGAATCCAGTCCTTGAAGTGACCGTCAACACGGGGCTGGGCGTTGCAAATGCGATCAACGCAGACTTGTTCAGCGCATCCGCAGCTATTCTTGACGCGAGGGCAGGAACCGGTCGTATAGATAATTTACTGTTCAGTGAACCCGAATCCAACAATGCGTGGAACGAAAGCAACCCTACCGCACCCATCCCGCTTCCTGTATCCCGCACCGTCCGCAACCCAGTCGAGATTGAGGTAGAACTTCCCAACGTCATCAGCATTAAATCTGCCTTTGTTGGCTTTCGGTTGTTGGTTTCCGGGACAGAGACAGGTACGCCCAACACGGCTCTGATCAATAGTTCTAGCAATCGTGTCCAGTTGCGGCTTTATTCTGTTTCGCTGGAAGCCCGTCCGGTCGGGTGTGACGGGGTCCAGGTGATTTCACTTGATAAGCGATTGCGGTCCACAAGCGGAAATGATGTAATCGAGTACCCGATGCTGTTTTTGGGTCGGCAGCCAGTTAAGGAAGATGCGAAGGGCTGGAAGGAGGTACTGGTTTTTCAGGACAGGGCAACAACGCTCCGGGTACTCCCGCAGCCCATTCTTTTGAATGAGGACAATAATTACGCAACGGCAGCGACGGTCGAGAGCAACGGTAGTTGGACGCTTTATGACTACGACATGCAGAAGTTGTCTGCCCGGCTGGAGAGCGGGCAGCCCATTACCGGTGGAATGGGAAACGATATTCTGCGGCTTATCAAAAATCCCCTTTTTGGGATTTATGGGTTCTATGACATGGCATTGTTGTTTGCGACGGACACGACGGACGAGCCGTATGTGGTGCCAGTAGAGTTGGATTATGCCGTGCCGCTCGCCGTTGCAGGGACATACCTCGACGAAAACGGTGACCCGAAAGAGACTCCTGAAGGGGTTGGCACACCCCAAACACGGATTATCACTATTAAATTTGACGATAACACCAGGTGTGCCAACCTGCATATCTTTCGGGACAGGGCATGGCGAATGGTCGGCTTTCCCAGTGAATATCTTACCATTGAACGAGAGTTCAATGACCGAAACGATACGGTACGGCTTTGTGTGCGTCCCGACTATAATGTGCTGGGACTCCGAGCCTATACTTGGACGGTTCAGTCCGGTAGCAAACGGGTGATTATCAATGTCGAAATCAATATCATCAGTTCGTTTTCGGTACAGAGACTCAATGTTGCAGCCCCTTCTGTGGGTGCTTATACCCCGTTTGTAATTCTCGAACGCACAAACAGCCTGACACCATTCACACAACATGTAATCGTGAAGCGTCGAGGGTTTGGGGAACCGAGAGCGTTAACACCGCTTGAAATCGCTGGAGCCGATGGTACGGATTACAACACGGGAGCGGTTCGTGGTTATACTTGGAACGGACAGCTCAGTAGCGGGATCGGCGACCACACTGTAAAAATCCTACAATCAATTGCGAACAAGAATCAGGCAGAACTGTTGATACCCGGCTGGGTAGACGAGGGTGAACCGGCTGATTCCATTTATGAACTGATTGAAATCAAATACACAGGATTGACGTATGACGCCGGTCTCGTAACCAACCCTGCCGGAGCGTTTCAGCAAGATCAGGGTCTTACCTTCACAACCGTTGTTGACACCAACAGAAAGGCAAACGTTACGCTGTACCGAAACATTGACCTGAACTATATGGTGACTGGTCAGGATAACCGACCAGCACCGGATGGGACAGCGGTGAGTTGGACAATTTCCAAGACCGTCGCACAGACTCTTCCGCAGTATTCGAATCAGGCGGTGACATGGAAGTATCAAATTTCGGACGATGAACTGCCCGGTTACCCGAAAATAACCGACAGTTCCCCGCTAGGTGGTAACCGCTTTGCGGTGAAGGGAAACTTACAGTTTGCGATGGCAACGGTAGGGTCGGTAAGCACCAGTGCCAGTCCCGGCACCTCAACCGCCAATGCTATCGCCGGAGCGAATGTTAGCATAGGGGCGACAGGTACAAGACTCCGTAATCTTAATAATGAAATCACCCTAACGTTTGGTACGAATGTGTCGGGGAATGTGGGCGGTATTTGGGTAAGCGGTCCAGGGTACACGCAGTATTACGAAAACACCCCTACAACGGCAACAACCCGTCCGGTCTTCACTGAGCCGATGGCGCTGAACGTTGAGGTTCGGCATCCGCATTATTTCAAGGTCAGCGATACAAAACTCCAGTGGGACAACAACTGGGTGCAGCATCACTGGGCAATTACTAACCCGGATGCGGAGATCGTAGATGTGGGTTCTGTGCCACTCACAGGCGGCAACGCCCTGACGGTCACGAGAATACCCCAAACAACCGACGCTTTATGGAAATTTGAAACGCCTTCATCAACAGGAACAGAGGTGGACGTGTACCGGATGGACGTGGAGAGCCATGTACCTGCCAGTTTGCTGACCGATATGTGGCTTTCCTCCCCCACAAGAGTCATTGCCAAGTCGTTTAGGATCGGCGTGTGCTACCTCGAACACACACGGAACGAGATTGTTCCGCTGATGGTAGGCGCAACAATAATGAGGGATGCTGCCGATAGGGATGTTTCTAGCGTGGACATCAATGGTGTTGGCTTTAAGGTGTACGACTCGTGGGATTCCAACCCAGATGTTGTTCCGCAGGTTTTCAACCGCAACAATCAGGCTCTCAATTTCAACAATGGTAAGAATAGCGTCAAGGCGACATTCACGTCATCAAGAGGTAAACTCCGCAGTGCTGCGGAATTCAACGATCGAAATAAAACGTTCAGTTTTATTGTCGAATTTGACCAACATTACATCATCCGCAGTTGGAGTTACACCGTTCAAGGCAGGAAGAATATCGCCTGTGGTTTTCTGATTGAGGGGCAGATGGAAGGCTTTCACGCCTCCGGTGAATGGGGACTGATGAGTGCTTCGTCGGATTTTTCAACCCGTGATTTGGATTCACGGGATACCACAACGACGATTGACTATCTGACTGTAAATCCCCGCCCCTGGAAACGGCTACGTATTACCGTAGCACAGGTACGAGACGATACAGGCGATAAGAATCCCGACCAACTCACCAGCGGAGAATTCAGAATAGGACAGTTCCAGTTCTATTCGGGCTATCCGATGTTGGGCAGGGCAGCCTCCACAACAGTAGCAGGGAATGTGGAGGTGTTCCAACTCAACACGGCGAATGTACAAGCAAGATTGATTCCCGCGTCAACAACTCGGCGAGTGGGCGTTGTGAGTGACGGGCTGCTACCGGAGGCGGTTAACCTCACAAGTGGCGGCACACCGGATATGGGGGTTGGCGATGTTGGCGGTTATTTTGCAGATCCACTCACCCATTGGAATTATACCCTTGTTGATTCAACAGGTTCGGCACCCACTTCCTTTGGGGCACAGTTTGCCCATTTTGGTATTTTGTTGGAAGGTGATAATGTTCAAACACCTACCATCGCAAGAATTATTGGAGTACGCTACGATACAGGGATGGTGGACGGACATTCCCAAGCAGGTGCCCTTGTTTTGGGTATTTCTGACGCGATACGAAAGGAGGCTGCCGATCTTTTGACCCCCGCTAATTTCACCCAAAAGCTCGTTATCAGTGCATGGCGGTATTTGGGACTGGCAATTACGCCACTCACAGGGGTTGATACGCTGGCACTGGACAATGCGGCACGGATAAAATTGGAGGATTGCGCTGTTTCGCTTTCGGATACTATCTATGACTATCACCCCCCACAAGTGCTTGTTAAGGGCACAACCCTGCTGCGGGTCAATACCGACAATCACGATTACAGACTTGTTCGGTACGAGGGAAACACTGTTGATTTGAGTGTAAGTGCCAGCAATCTATCCGATTGGAAGAATATCGGGCAGGATATTGTTCTTGACGTCAAGGGTTCCGACCCGTCTCATTCCTTGGACGATTCCCCGACCATGCTGAGTAATCCATCCCGACTGACCGCCATTGCGAATCACTGGCGGAGGGGCGGCAATTTGAGTAATCCTGAAAGAGAGGAGTTCGGCGGTGCAAGTTTCACGAAAATTGCATTTACGAACCCGATAGACATGCACAGGCTTTTCTACGACGGTGCCAATTGGTCTGACTTGGGTGAATACAGTTTCACAGACCACAGGGGTAATCAGTATTACCGTAATCTGGACGAGGAGGGGGTTAGGAGTTTTCGTATTCACGTGCCTGGGCTTGCCGACTCGTTTCATTATAATAACGGAGGATTTAATATGCTCCGTGTACTGGTTGGCGACCTTCAGTTGTTCGAGCAGTACAGGAATTCGGGTACTAATCCCGGTGCCGATGTTACATTCAAGGATATCAAGGTTACGGTCAATGGGGTGGCGCAGAGCATTCAGTACGGCGATATTGTGTATGTTCCAACCTCCGATTTCCAAACAACTGTCAATGTAAGATGCATCGATTTGAGAGTCCATGGCGCCGCCTATACCAGTGGGTATCCCATCTACGCAATGGCTCGCAGCGGTGCCCCCAGCAGCAGTAGTTGGGTAGTGATGACCAGTTCTGGTATGAACGTGAATCTTGAACAGAATCACACCGCAACGACCGTCACACTGTTCTACCGGGCAGGGAACAGTCCCGGTGTGGCTAATCCAGCACTCAACGCACGACACATACCGTTTTTTACATTCCTTGTTCTACGTGAAACCTAAATGATTATTTCCCCGACTCCACGCACGACCATCAATATCTTGCACGCAACCAATAATGCGTACAAGTGCGTGGATTTAGCGTACATGTTTTCCCAAACAGAAGAGGACTGTAACCTGTGGGTGCAGAAGTTGTTCTGGGAGCGGGACGAGGACGATCCCTTTGAGGCACCAAATTTTTCACCCCGTACACGGAATCTGATGCTGATTCGGGATGATCTTGCGGGGATTGACCCGGAAAGCAACGAAGGGATTGATGTACCGTACCTCCCGTTTATTCTTTCTAATTTCGGGGGTTATACTATTGGAGGAGAATCCACCCCTGTCTTCTTGAATGAGACAGAACTGAACAATCTATGGTATAGAAAGGCGTCGCCTATCCTCACCTGTTTCCCCCCGTGGTCGGAGGAGTTTGTGAGACCGTCGGTGGAGGTTCTGAACGCATTCTGGAAGTGGGGGATGACCCGTTCCTACTTTCCCCTGCATACCTGCCGGATGATACCCACCGTAAAAAAGGGGGGGAGCGGATACGATTATTTAGAGGTGACAGGGGCGAGGGATGACATGAATGATTTTAATATCATCACCTCGCGGGTTATTCGTCTTTCATTCGGGGATAAGCGGCAGATTCACGCAATGCTACTTTACCGACCCCGAGATGGCTTTTTCAACGACTGGCACGAAACAGAAAAGGGTACTTTTTACATTGGTTATTCCCCTTACCAATGCCCCGGTAAATTGGAACAACGGGAGGTGCAGTTACTCAACGTCTCGGAGTTTAGCGGCGACTACAACCTTCTGTTCAGTTACACCGGCAACGCAGAGCCGCCGGAGGAAGTTACGGAAAAGCGATGGGATGTTCCGTCACAAAACTGTGGTGTTCCCGTGTATGACGGCGGGGTGCCTGTTATTGTAAGCCTCGAATCACCTGTCTCCGAACGGGAGGTGTTTCTCCGCTGGACAGGGCATTTAACTTACATTCAACTGCTCGATTCACCCATCATTCCCATTAAGGAATGGACGATGCCGGAGTTTCCCGACATGACATACATGTGGCAGTTTGAGGCGGACAGGTTGATTGCGGAAGACCCCTCGCTACTGTTAGACCCTGATGCCAAACCGGGCAAGCAGGATTTCGAATTCATCGGTGATTTTTCAACAGGTATCCGGTTTGTCCACCCGTGTAAGCCGTTGGAGGAATACCGCAGGCTCCCTATCTCCGGCGAGGATTGGCGAGACCCCTGGCAACCGTTCATCGAAGAACACCCTTACATGGGTATCGACTATTACTCCGCCCGGTGTGAATGGTTCGGGATAGGTGAAGACGAGACTAAAAAGGGGCAGGGTGATATTTGGCTTCTGGAGGATTTCGGACGGCATAAAATACTTGACAACACGGTATTGATTTACGATGTGGATAGATTCAATCCAAGCATCAACGATTGGGTTGAGGGGGAGGGTATCAACAAACGTTACTTGAGCCTGCGAGACGTAGGGGATAACAAATACTACGAGGCAAACAAGGCGTTGCTGAAATGGTATTATGACCCCTATACGAACACTTGGAAGAGCAATTTTGGTCGCCCCAGCACCGAAGACCAGTTACGATTCCTCATCGATTTAGGTGAGCCGCAACTTGTGCGAGGCTGCCTTCATCCCATGTCTGTCCCGGCAACGTGGAACAAGCCTGTGTTTTGGACGAATACGTATGTGAATACCTTTCAGTTTTACCCTGGCTTGTTTGAGGATTACATTGTACCGGGCAGGGTACTGATTGAAGGTAAGCCTGATCTGAACCCACTCACGCCGTGGGAGCTGTTGGACGAGTATTCATTGCAGTATTTTGCTGCCGATGCCCATGTTTACTTTTCGTACCCCAGACGGGCGCGAATCATTCGCATCACGATTCAGGACTGGTACGGCACGACACTCATGGATGATGTTCGTAACGACTGGTTCTATTATGGCAGCAAAGAGTGGTGGGGGGGAGCAAGAGTCGACCACTGGGGGGAGTACAGCAACGTGTACGCAAACCGTACCGTTCGGTTAGGCAGCGATTACACGGTGGGACGGTGTATCGACGAGTTGGTAACAACCCGTCTAGTGAATGGGATTACGCCGGACTTTTTGGGCGCACGAATCGAATGGGCGAAATGGAAAGCGAGGACAATACCGAGCCTGTGGAAGCAAATCTACTGGCCACCCATGATATTTTTTGGTAATAATGGCGAGCCTTAACGGATTGTGGTACAATATCAACAATGGATAGTTTAATTTGCGATAATGCCGACATTCAGCCCCGTCCGTGTCCCGGCAGCATACTTGGCAGGGAAATCAAATGCAAGGTAGGCAAACCCAATACCTGCCTGAAAAACTGCAATTCCTCCTGTCCCGGCTACCGTGCAGGGCCAACGTCGGCGAAGCCTGTGATTATCCCCCCAACTGTGAGTCAGCCGAGATACTACTCGTCCTCGTTCCCCGTTACCCAACCCCCAGCAACACAACGAACTATGGCAACCTTGTCCTTACCGACAACTGGTGCCACAAAAACAGGAGGTTGCGGCAGTTGCGGCTCGAGCAAGGCACTACCATCCACAGGAACCAAATAATGGATATTTTTTTAACCTTACTGGCAGGAATAGGCTTAACGGCGGTCATTGTGCGGAGCGAAATTGTACGACCGTACAGGGAATTGTTGTTGCAGCGGTACCCCAAATCAATCGGATACCTTGCTACCTGTCATCAGTGTACGGGTTTTTGGGCAGGGTTCGTGATGGGGTTGTTTGTGGGTTACCCGTTTTTTATGGCATTTGCTGTTTCGGGTTGTGCGTTGTTTTTCGACCATCTACTCGAATGGGTCGCGTTTTCCGCCGCAACAGCAAGAAGGAACTACGAAGATAAAAATGGCGAGTAGTATCAGCAATCTCGATTCAAGTGAATTTTCACAGTTGAAACAGATACTGAATGAACGATGTGACTTTGGTATCCCCGATACCCCTCCGTTTGTCTCAGTAACACACATCACCGGCTTCTTGCCGTTCTTTACGGTTGGGACGTCGTTGTTTCTTTCAGGAACGGTGAATCCCCTCAACGCCGATCATCAAACGATTGTCTGGTCTATTGTACGGCAGGGTGATATTTTTGATGGGACTCAAAATATCGGTGCTGTTCTTATTGGGAACGAATTAACCGCCACCACACCGGGGACAGTGGCTGTGCGGGCAACGATTGTAGACGGGCGGGCACCGGGGGTGGATTTTGTGCAGGAGTTTACCGTTTTTGTTCTGGAGGTGTTTGTTCCTGTGACGAACATTACTGGCGTTCCTGCGACCACCAGCGAGGGAGTGGTGCAGCAACCGGTGGACGAACAGAATAATCCGTTGCCCGATAGTATTCGGGAAACGCCACTTACCTGTATTATCCACCCCCAAAATGCATTCACAGCGTTTAGGAGCATTCCCCGATGGGAATTGGTCAGTTCAAGCCTGTTTCGTACAGAAACCCGTACAGAAATGGAATTGGTGGACGAGGTACAGGAAGACGGAACAGTAATTACCCGCTTGGAGGAAGTAACAAGGGAAGTTCAGGTACGGGTAACGAGTGGAATACTGATCGTCACTAACCCTACCAACAGTTTTCTTATTATTCCCGATGATGCCTTCGGGTCTGTTGTGATGCGAGTAACCGTATTCGGGGGGGCACTGGGGGGCGATTACACGCAGGATTTTACAATATTTTCCGTTGAGCACGTTGCCCCGTCCCGTATTACAGGCATACCGCCCGCGGCATTGAACGGCGTTTCGGCTGCCATTTCTTACGCTGTGTTACCTTCCAGCGCAGTGTTGCCGAATCCGGTTGAATGGACGGTTGTTGATGCCGATGGTACGGGAGCCGTTATTGTGACCGGAATAAACACCATCGCTTTGCACACCGATACAGGCACATCGGGGTTGATACGGATACGCGCGACCATTGAAGACGGGGTTCAGGAAGACGTAGATTTTGTGCAGGAGTTCGATATTTTCGTGAATGATGGCTTTGTGCCTGTAACGGACATTGCAGGGGTGTTAGGCTTAATTACTGGCGGGACTCCTACCCTGTTAGAAGGTCGGATTGTCCCCGTGAATGCAACAAACAGGGCAATTACAGGGTGGCAGGTACTCCAACAGTCCTTTGGAAGTGGTACGAGCATTACCAATGGGAATGTGCTAAATACGGTGAATCCCGGTGTCGCAAGGGTACGGGGAATAATTGCCGATGGTACGGCAGTGGGCACGGCTTACACGCAGGATTTTGACCTTCGGGTTTTTGTCCCGGTATCGGGCATTCAGTTTTCTTATTATCAAGGCACTTACTACTCCACCTTCTATGTGGACTTGTATTCGGGGACGGTGCAGCCAACCACATCCCGTCGCCCGATCAATTGGTCGAATTGGACAAATTCCAGCGGTAACTGGACATATTGGCCAGCGATAATATGGAGTCTCGTGTCAACTACTGGTGCGGTAAAGGTGACTTCTTTGTCGGGAAATCGTTTCTATTACAGTGGTTCCGGCGAGGTGGTGGTGCGGGCAACGATTGAGAACGGGCTGGGCTTCGGCCGCGATTGGATGGAGGATTTCACGGTTGACATCGCCTAGCTGACTCGAATTCAGAGTACCTGCTCCAGCAATCTCGTTGTTGCTTGCGTTTTCTTTCTTTCTTTGGATAATGGCTTGGCAGTTTTTGTTGGGATTTGGGCAATATGTCGGGTAAACTGCAGGGGCTACCGAAAAAAGTGTTGAAATTCTCGGTGATTATTGCATATTGCCAAATCCCGGCGGGCTAACGCCACGCCGCTCTTGCGCACACTGATGCTCTGCATTGCGATCTTGGCACTTTTACCGGCAACCGCAACAGCACAGGTCTGGTTTGGGCAAGGCACTTCAACCCTGACGGA
>Ga0123353_10001512_pt1 | contig 28531 bp, 17 predicted proteins | sample TergutLab28metaG_3_FD_92763 | JGI IMG/M metagenome (GOLD analysis project Ga0123353, IMG submission 92763) | Labiotermes labralis P3 segment gut microbial communities from Petit-Saut dam, French Guiana - Lab288 P3 | ecosystem: Host-associated > Arthropoda: Insects > Digestive system > Gut ...
ATCCTGGTGGCCCTCGACCATCCGAACAGCCCTCTCGCGGACCCCTTTGGGGTGTCTCGTCCCTTTGTCCATGGCTCCATCCTCTCACACACTTGGAGTCTCCAGGAAAGCCGGAGTGATTCACTATTGTGCGTGCCGTGTCTGCGCTGCGCTTATGTCGTGTGTGTGTTTGTTTGCGTGTCTGCACCGCGTCTATGCTGTGCTTATGCTGCGATAAAAGATAGCTTATCATGTGGTGGCTTTGGACTATTCTTTTGCATGGATCGCCCTACATGGACTGCGCATGGGCTGCTGCTGCCCGTATGCCTTCCCGCTCCCCATCAAGGGCTTTTGAGGTACTTGGCCCCACCGCGTCATTTGCCTCCGCCTCAGCCTGGGAGTGTATAAACTTGCCCGATCGAAGCATGACCTGTTCAATAAGCGCAGCCCCTGGCCACGCAAGCACCGCAAGCCAGATCGTCCACGCCCAAAACTCCCCTCCATGAGCAACCGCGGCCTCCATGATATTCAAAAAGAATGCGACAGAACAAGCGCCCGCCCAGTGGAGCAGCCTGTGGAAAAGTACCTTCCAACTTTGCTCTATCATCGCTGTAGCCTGTGGCCTTGCATGAAACTGCTGCAACGTAAAAGCAATCCAGGCGCTGCCGGCCATACAAAGCATGAAACTCCAAACTGCTACCCAGCTTCCCCCATTGGAGGTCGTAACCACAATTAAAAGACTAGCGACCAGCACACTGAGTGCAACAGCACCACTGAGAGAAACCGCATGAAGCCTCAGGCGAGCTGTATAAGCATTCACCTGTGGGGCTGGTGGTTTGTCCGCCCCCGGGTGCACAGGCTCTTCAAGGGCAAACTCACGGACAAGCCCCGAAAGGTCACCCATTGACGCAATTGCAATCCCTAATGCCTCTTCTTCCGATTTGCCCTCACTTACAAGGTCTTCAACCCTTGCGGACAGGTCAGCGATGAGTTCTTCTTGCTGCTCAAGAATTGCCGACGTTTCTATGATCCCCAGGAAAGCACCCTTGACGTAATACTTTATGGCTTCCATCATCACTCCTTCTCGTCCTCACCGGACACCAGCCTATCAATGAGTCTGCGAGCGCGCTTCCAGTCCTCAAGGTTGCGTTCGTATGTTTTAAGTCCTTCGTCCGAAATGTGGTAGTACTTGCGCCGCCCTCCCTGTGATTCGCCTCCCCAATAGGAGCTGATAAGCCCTGCTGCTTCCATGCGACGAAATGCCGAGTAAAGCGTGGGCTCTTTAATCACGTACTCCTCATCTGACAAGAGCGTCACCTGCTTACCGATCTCATAACCGTAACGGTCTTGAGTGCTGAGCAGGCCCAAAACTATGGTGTCGATGTGACCCCTGATCAGGTCACTGCTAATGAGCACATCCGTCATATCACCACCTCCTGATTGATAGTGTAGCCATAATACTATGTCTGTCAATGTACTATAACAGCTGATACTATACAACTACCCATGCCTGAGCAGAGAGAAGCCCCCGTGTGGGGGCTTTAATAGGTGTCCGTCTGCTGGGGTCCGCCTGTCAAAGTGCTCATCTGCTGGGAGCCATCTGTCAAAATCCGGCTTGGCCAAACTCCCCCTGCTAAAGCTCCGCACGGCGGATCTGCCATGCCCCTATGACAGCCGCAATCACAAACATAGCGAATATATATATGAGACTGCTTTGGAGCGGTAGGTATTCCCCGCCCACCTCCATTCGAGCGTGGATCCCTTCCATCAAGCGTACCCCTGGACTCGCCACAAACCAGGGATCCCAGACTTTTACAAGCACGTAATCGGCCATAAGCCCCAAAAAGGCCAACGCGACGGGCAGCACTCTTTTGGTCACCCTAACGCTGAGTGCAACAAGCAGGCCAGCAAGCGCCGAGAACCCGATCGCGATGTAGCACGCAACAGCGACCTGCCGAAACGCCATGTTCTCAGTTGCCGCAACAAACGGGAAGAGCATCATCCTACGCATCTGGATAGGCGCAGCTGCCATCGCCGAAGGAACAGCAGAAAGCGCCCATTTCTGAAAAACAACTCCGACCAGAAGACACAGGACAAGGAAAAGCGCTTGCGCCACAAACGCCCCTGCAACCAAAGCAAACAGTTTTGAGAACCACCACGTATGCGCGCTCGTATGCCGAGTGCGCACAAGATCCGCGTAACCGGAGACGATGTCAGCAATCACCGTATCGCCAACAACAAACACAAAGGCGGTGAACAGAAGGTAGCCTAGATACATCAGGTTGTTGCTTGCCGCAGCATGGACATCAAAGGCTCCCGCTGCAAGACCTGTGTTTGCGCTCTCGGCATATACCTCTCCTGAGGCAAGCACCGCTGAGAGAAGGGCGATCAAACAAAACCCGAGCCACCGAGGATCTCGGAAAAGCCGCACCGTCTCGTGCTGCAATGCCCTGAAAAGCCCGCTCATCGGACATGCTCCGCGATCAGCTCAAGATAAACAGCCTCAAGAGAACCGGCCTCATCAAGTGAAAGGTCTTTGAGTATCCGGCCACCGTCGATCAAAAGAACCCGCTCTGACACCGTTTCGACCTCGGAAAGCAGGTGACTGGAGAGGACAACGGTGCAGCCCTGAGCAGCCATGTCCTTCACTACATCGCGCAGCATCACCACGCCATGGGGGTCAAGTCCGTTTGCGGGCTCATCCAGCAAGAGCAGTCTCGGTTGCTCCATAATTGCTTGGGCGAGCGACAGCCTTTGCCGCATGCCCTGTGAGTACGCTCGCACCGGCTTGCGGTCATTGGCATCCAGCCCCACATGCGCAAGGGCATCGGCGATCTCTTTTTCTCCTATCTGGTTACGGATAGCCGCAAACGCCCGCAAGTTCGCAGCCCCGCTCAGGTATTCGATGAACGCAGGATGTTCTGGCATGAGGCCGACAAACACCATAGCTCGGCGGTGAGGCGAGAACTCATGCCCAAACACTGACCCCGAACCATCTGTTGGGGAGATCAGCCCGGCTAGGAGCTTAAGCAACGTTGTTTTTCCAGCACCGTTTGGGCCTACAAGACCCGTTATCGAACCGCTGGCAAGCGTCAGTGATACTGCTTTCAGCGCAGTCTGCCTCCGGTACTGCTTCGTGACCCCACGTAGCCTCACTGCCAAATCATCGGCGGTTGGATCGGTGTCGGCCAGGCCAACGTCATCCAAGCCTGCACCAGACATGCCATTCCCAGCGGCGGCACTGCCGACTGCCTTTCTTGATCCAATAGCCGCTCCCATTTTCACTGTGGAAAAAAACATGTCATCCCTCCTTTGCCGAAACGCAAACGGTTACCACGCAAGCGACAACCGCCCATGCGATGCCCCAGTAAATGAGCATGGGGATTGGAGCAGCCCAATCGGCATCGAATATCTGCAAAAAGGACACGCGCTCAAACGGGCTGAACCGTGTCAATCGACCTACAAACACGAACGCAGAGGCAACCACCGATACAGGGGGCATAATCCTTGATGCCAGCGCATGAAACCAAAGCCCTACAAACATTGACGAGCCGAGCACGGATGCTGCTGCAACCGTATAGATGGCAATCACCGTAAGCACCCACAAGAGCGGGCGGGTATCAAGCAGCTCCGGGGCAAAAGAGACCGCCTGCCCTACCGGCGCAAAAAGGACCGGCCCCGCTGCTGCTGCAACACACAGCACAACGACTACCGATGCAACGGTAGTCGCCAAAGCGGTTAGGACAGCGGCAAAAAGTCGGGATACGGCAACGAGGCTTCTTGGTACCCCGCGTGTAAGCTGGAGGGAAAGATACCCTGATGCCCGATCATCGGCCAGTGTCCCACCAATAGCCATCGGCAATACAAGCACAAGAAGCCACAATGTTTGAAGCCCTACTGCCGCCCCCAGGACAGCGCTCGGATCCACACTCGAGCCGCGCGCCACGGCATCCCGTTCGATGAATAACGCCGAGGTCGCGTACAGGCTGACAAGGGCAACTGCAATCCACGCCCCCGGACGCGCCAGCAGGCGCCGAGCTTCAAACATGGCAAGCCTGAACAGCAACTTGGTTGAGGGAAGGGGGAACCCCGGAGCAGGTACGACCCTGCCCCGGGGCTTCTCCCTTAATAGTTCCAGTACCATGTCCCCTGCGCCAGAACTTGCACAATCGTGGTGGCCGACGTCCACAGCTTGACCTTGACCGCCTTGGATGAGGCGCTCGAGTTGTACCAGATATCGATAAGCGGAGCAGCAGCCCCACCCGGCTTGATGCAGACCGTTGGGCCGATGCCGTTTTTCTGAGTGTCACAGATCTGGAAGTTCACGGTCTTGCCACCGGAGTAGCGCAAACGCGTACCGAAGTCTTTGCGCGCCGTTACCGTTTTGTTGGCGCTGTACTGCGCTCCCACCCGCGGTACGGTAATCGTGTACCCCTCGTTTGATGCCGCAAACGCATTTGTCGGCAATGCCGCAGCCACCATCACAGCGAGCAGTCCCATAAGCAGATACTTTTTCATGCCATCCCCTCCTTTGCTGCATGCCTCCCCTGGCATGCTCCCACGAATACTCCGACACAACCTGCGTCCCCTGATTGGAACGCACGGAGAGCATGGCATGCACGTCTTACTCAATCCTTATCAGCAGCAAAGCTTCTTGGGATAGCTTTTGGAATTCTTTTTAAAGGCGATTGAGGGTGCCTCTTTGTAGGTACATCGGGATGCCTTCTAGGGGCACATTGAGGATGCCTCCTTTGCGCGCAGCCTGAGCTCAAGCAAACACCGCTCGCTTTCCGGACACGCTTTGCGGCTCAGGAAGCGAAGGCCGAGCCCAGCGCGCTCGAAAGTGCCTTCATCGACTGCCGAGGCGATCTCGCACAGCCGATCGACCTGCTCGGCATCGTATCCTGCATGCTCCCAGGCATCGACGAGCGGACAGCCCCTCATCTCCAGCACGATGCGGCCATCGGATGCAGGCTCGGCGATATCGGGAAAAAACAAGCTGCCTTCACAGGGCGAGCACTCAACGAAGATGCGGGCCACCTTGGCAAGATCGCCCCGAGCGGCTGCCTCCCGGTAGGCCTCCCCGATTTCAAGGCCGCGGCGATGGATGGCACGCTTCATAGCCGATGCCGTGCGCTTCGGGCCTATCTCTTCTGCCAGCTCATCATATAAATAGGCGTACATGAGCGCCCGGGTCTCGAAAGCTGCACGGGTCTCATCGCGAGACGCACGCAGCTTGTTGATGCTACCGCTGGTGTCGGCACTGGCGTTATCATTGGTGTTATCCATGGGCATCACTCCAAAGCATCTACATTGACTTGTCTTAAACCCCATCCGAAGACAGGCAGTCGAGCGGGTGCCAGCCGTCAACTGACGGGACGGATGGTGCCGCGCTGCTGCCAAAGGTACCGCGCCACTACCAAAGCGTACCATCATGATGCAGAATGCAGCGGACGGATCATACCAGCCTCGTGTGCGCGGGGCCCGTGCGTGCGGGGTCGTATGCGAGAGGCCGTATGTTTGAGAGCCGCGTGCGGGGTCGTATGCAAGAGGCCGTATGCAAGAGGTCGTATGTTGAGAGGCCGTATGCTTGAGGTCATTGTCTTTGTGTGCGGGGCCGCGCTCATGGGACTTGAGTTCCTTGCCGCCCGGATGTTCGCGCCTATGCTCGGCAGCTCGCTCTTCGTGTGGGGGGCCGTCGTCTCCGTTGTGATGGTCGCGCTCTCGCTGGGCTACTGGATCGGCGGCCAGCTTGCGGATCGGTTCGGCACAACGCGGACACTCGCGCCAGTCGTTGCAACCGCCGGACTTTTCACCGTACTCGTCCCCTTGGTCAACCGCACCGTTTTGCCCGTGCTCGCAGGACTCGACGTACGCGCTGGGTCGCTCGCCGCCTCACTGGTCGTCTTCTTCCTGCCAGCGCTCATGCTTGCGATGGTGTCGCCGCTCGGCATACGGCTCGCGGCTGGAGCCGACCTCGGCCATATCGGTCGCACGGCGGGACAGCTCTCGGCAATCTCGACCGCTGGCAGCATCGTCGGCACGCTCGCCACAGCGTTCTGGCTGATCCCGATCCTCTCGCTTGATGGCCTGGTGGTCGGCATCGGGTGCCTGCTGTTTGCAACCTCATTGCTCGCGATCGCGCTGCCCTCAGCCTACAGCAAGCGCATTGATGCCGAGAAGACAGTGCCGCCAAGCGAGAAAGCGGCGGGCGCAAGCGGGACGGCGGCGGCGGGTGCGGCGGCAAAATGGTTTCTCGGCGGGCGGGGATACGCCATTGTGACGGTCGCGTTCACCGTCATCGGGGTGGCGTGGGGCGCATTCACCCTTACAGGCGGGGGTTTCGGCGAACGAGGTGGCTTTGGCATGGCTCCTGACCCGGCCCTGCATCAGGAAGAGGAGATCATCTATTCGAAGGACACGCAGTACCACCGGCTGCTCGTGACCGAAGACTCTACAATACGGCACCTCCGTTTCGATCGGAGCCACCAGAGCGCGATGTTTCTTGATGACACATATGACACGCCTTTCAGTTACCCGAAGTACCTGCATGTCGCTGTGGCGGCTAAGCCTGACAGCGAGAAAGTGCTCGTGGTCGGCCTCGGCGGCGGCTCGTTTATCAAGCGGGCGTGGCGGGACTACCCCAACATGACCATCGATGTCGTTGAGATCGATCCCAAGGTGATCCTTGTCGCTTCCAAATACTTCGACATGCCCGAGGACGAGCGCATCCGCATCCATGCCGAGGATGGCCGCCGTTTCCTGGCCGGCACGGACGAGAAATACGACCTCATAGTGATGGATGCCTACTACGCCGATGCCTTGCCCTCGCATCTGGTCACCGCCGAGTTCTTCGAGGAGGCAAAAGCGCACCTCACCCCCGACGGCGTGCTCGCCTACAACATGATCGGCTCAGTGGAGGGTACGCGAAGCGAGCTTTTCCGCAGCATGTATAAGACCGCGGACAGCGTGTGGGAGAACCTGTGGGTATTCCCCATCGGCATTGCGAGCGACGGCAACTTGCTTTTGAACCGCAATATCATCGTCCTTGCCACAGACAATCGGCTCAGCAACAGCGTTTTGCTCGGCAGGATCGAAAACGGTGTGTCCGGTCGAGTGACCGTCGACGGCTTCAATGGGTATGGAGCCGACCTGTACGACGGCCCCATTGATACCACAGATGTCCCGCTGCTGACTGATCAGCACGCGCCGACGGACTCGCTCATCAAGGTCAACTGAGGCGATCACCGCCGAGGCCGCAGGGGTGGAAGACCAGGTGCCGCTGGGGGTCTAGGCACCACCAGGGATCCAGGCACGGCGGGCGTAATGGGCGCGACAGGTGCAACGGGCGGTTCAGGCGCGGCGTGAGGCGCAGGCTGCGCAGGTGCCGAGGGGCTTGGAGGGCTGCCTGCAGGCGCGTCCGCGGGCCCCCACGCGTCATCGGTCTTCAGCACGACCGAACCCACGCCACTTTCGATTGTCACCTCTATGGAGGGACTACCCGAACCCCAAGCGCTATTCACCCAGACACTACCATCGCGCCGAAAGCCGCTGGCCTTCCAGTCGTCCCAGTTGCCAACACCGCCCCCACGCTTCGCAACACGCACCCCGATATCCTTGGGCAGGTTGATCTCAATCGCACCGATGCCAGCTGCAATCGTCACATCAAGGTCGGTCGTGCGTTGCCCAGCCAGGTCAAGCATGAGGTCACCGGCACCCATTTTGATCGTAAGATCGGATATGTCCACGCCGCGTAAATCGAGGTCCAGGTCACCGGCACCCATGTCCGCCCTGATTTCAGACACGCCCACGCCGCGTAAATCGAGATCGCCGTTGCCTGCGCCGAGCTTGATGTCAAGCCTCATCGGCAGGCCCTTGGCAAGCCCAAGGTGCCACTCGTTGACATAATTCGGCCATCCGGTCTTGAAAACAGTGTTTCTGACCTTGGGCTGCCGCACCTCGATATTCAGATTATCGCCTGTGACACTGCTTTTTATGTTCGGCTCAACGCTTGCTGGAGCGAACCTGAAGTCGCCACGCAAAACATCTTTGCCACCGTCTTGAACGATCCCGTTTGTGCCGCCAACGATCCCAAGGTCGCCTGCGCCCATCAGGATCTTGATGTCCGCTGTTTTTGCATCACCACGCGCCACGCTTTTGGTGGACCGAGCAGCCTTCGAATCGCTCGAATCGCTCCAAGGCGCGCCCCCGCCTAGCTCGAACTGGATGCCAACGCCGTCATCGTTGATCGGCACCCGCTTAAAACAACCAGACGTCATTACCATGGCTGTAGCCAGGGCAAGCGCCACCGTCATTTTCAATACACGCATCATACTCACCCCTCCATGGTCTCAGGCGCAACCTCGGACGCAGCTCCGGGTGCGACCTCGGACGCAGCTCCCGACGCAGCCCCAGGCGCAGCCTCAGGCACCGACCCCTTCTCGACCCTGCCAACGAGCAATGTCTTTGCATACCACCCGTGGAGCATGCCGACCCCCCGGGTCACCCATAGCGTCAGCACAAGCCCCATCGCCCCCATTGCCATGATCAATGGGATCGCCCACGGACGTACGTAGTAGGCGTAACCTATCGTCTGAAACATCGGGTAGTTCATCATGGCTGCAGCGAACGGCCAGAGAATAAGGCCTGCCGAGATAGATATCGCCGTAACCACAACGGTGAAATACAAAATGCCGAGCGGCAGCTGCAGCAACATGTAAAGCATAGATGTCCAGGTGCGCACGTCTTTCAGCCAGCTCATGATGCGACCCCAGATGTTGTCGCCTTTGATGCCGGTCGCACGCGGCCTTCTCGGCATGCGAACGCCGAGCAACCCTTCGACCAGCCGACCCTCGGCAAGTGAGATCGCCCGCACCACCGCGAGCATGAGCAACGCGATTGGCAGGCCGATGATGAGGACGACGGTCCCGAGCGTGAGCGACCAGCCCGTCACGATCACCGTGAAATAGATGATGCCGGTGGCCAGGGAGAGCAGCATGTAGAAGAGCGAGCCCCAGGCCAGCGGGTCGGCCACCACGCCAAAGAAGCGGACGAGCGGGTTCACGCTCTTGGTGGCCGACGAGCGCGGCGTCTTGAGCGCTGCAGCCACCGTGAGCTCGGCATCGCGATAGGCAGCGGCGATCTCCTCGGGCGTGCCGTAATCGGCCATCGCCGCCTCAAAGGCCGCCTCCGGATCCTCCCCGCCCTCGGCAACCGCGTCGCGCAGGTACTCCTCGGCATCGTACATAGCGTCTTGAATCAGCGCCGGATCGCATCCGGCAAGAGCTGCTTTGAGCTCCAAAAGGTATCCCTCGATCGTCTTATCCAACGTCGCCCTCCAGTGTCGCGTCGACGAAGTCGCGTGTCTGCGACCACGCCTGCCTCCACTCCCCTAGTACCGCACGGCCAAGTCCGGTGATGGTGTAATACTTGCGCGGCGGCCCCGAGACGCTTGGTTCCACCCTGCTCTCAAGCAGGTCGCCATCTTCCATGGAACGCAGCACCGGGTAGAGCGTGCCCTGCTTCATTGGCAGCGCCCCTTGGCCGCCCACGTCGATGCGCTTGGCGATCTGGTAGCCATATAACGGCTCTGCCGAGCGCTCAAGGATCGCAAGCAGAACCAAGGCCACTGTGCCGGCGTTGAGTTCCTTGCGGAATTTACGTATTGCAGATTCGGGTATCTCCACTTCCCACCTCACTTACTGTCGGTCGATGTTACTGCCTGTCAATAGTGCAGGTCGATGTTGCAGTCGATGCTGCCGGCCGATCTTGCGGTCGATCTTGCTGCTTGATGTCGCTGCTCGATGTTGCGGGCCGGTCTTGCTGTCTCCCCGGTAGTGCTCGTCGATGCCGCAGGTCGGCTTTGCTGTTCGGCCTTGCTGCCCGATGTTGCTAGCCGACATCGGTGCACCGACAACATGCAACTATCGAACTTAGTATTACTAATAAGTTCATAGTAGCATGACTCCATACTAATACGAAGTTATTAGTAGTCAAGAGCTTTTTGGAGATTCTTTGAGAATTCTCAAAGCACGTTACTCGGCTACACGGATCCCTCGGAACAACGTGCTTTTCCGCCTTCCTCCCGCCAATCCACGCGCCCCACACGCCAAGTATCAGACGGCAAGGGGCAGAACCGGCAAGGCCACGCGGGATCAATCCGCACAGCAATATCCCGCAGATGTCTGCGGACGCGGTAGACTATATGGTGGTCGCCCATCGGCGGGTATGTTTGCCGTTGGCAGACATCCTGCCCTTAGCGGACATGTTGCCGTTGACAGGTATGCTGCCCTTAGCAGACATCCTGTCCACCGGCGGATATGCCCGCCCGATCCTGGAGTCATTGACATGGCACACGTTCGCTCATTGTTCTTTGAGGGGCCCCTCGCTGAGATCGAAGACAAGGCCGTAAAGGCGTTTAAGGCCGGACGCCCGAGCGATGTGATCTGGAACATCACGAACAGGTGCAACCTGCTGTGCGATCACTGCTACATGGCTGCAAACGCCCAGGGATGCCCTGAGGAGCTCTCGGATGAGGAAACGATCGCACTCGTACGACAGATGGGCGAGCGCGAACTGCCGTCGCTCTTCCTTTCGGGCGGCGAGCCAATGATGCGCAACAATTTCTGGGAGATCCTCGAGCTAGCACGCAGCTACAGCATCCGCGTCACCGTCTCGACCAACTGCATGCTCATCAATCGCGATGCGACAAATCGCCTCAAGGCCAACGGCATCGCCTGGATCGCCACCTCGCTTTATGGGCCCGCCGAGTTCCACGACCAGATGGTGGGAATCCCCGGCGCGCACCAACGCGTGGTCGAAGCCATCCGCGTGCTTCGCGCAGAGGGCATCGGCGTTGCGGTCAAGACCGCGATCTCACAGGGCACCTGGCCGTACGTCTACGACATCATCGCCGAGACAAAAGAACTCGGCTGCGGCCTCATCTACTTCTGCGACCTCATCACCTCGGGTCGGAGCGAAGGCGAGGACGACGGTCGCATCACGCCGGAGCAGTGGCGCGAACTCGGCGATTTCATCATAGAAGACATCCTCTCTGAAGAAAGCACGCTCGAATGGGACATCGGTGCCATGCCGAGTTTCATCCCCTTTGTCGCCGAGAAGCTCCTCGCACACGGGATCGATGTCTCAAACGGCCTGGAGCGCCTCAAGACCATCAGCGCCTGCCCGGTGGGCAAGGGGCACATGAACATCAACTCGGAGGGCGGCATCATGCCCTGCCAGTTCGCGCAGGACTGGACGATCGGCAACATCCGCGACATATCGCTTCAGGATGCCGTCGCCGAGCTGTACGCGCTCGATGTGCAGGAAGCCAAGGGTGCCTGCGCGCCGGAGGCGTGCGAGTACTCGCGCATCTGCCGAGGTTGCCGCGCAAAGGCATGGCAGCGCACGGGGGACGCCATGGCCGAGGACGTGACCTGCCTTTTGCACGCGGAGTCCGATCGCTCGGCGCTTGCCGAGCACATCGAGGCCGCCGAGGGGTTCGTGCGCTCGGCACCCTGCTCGACACCGGGCTCGTGCGGGTAGGATTGCTTATGGGCATCATCTATAAAAGCGCGGCAGATCTGATCGGCAACACGCCGTTGCTGGAGCTGACGCGCCTCAAAAAAGAGTACAACCTGAGCGCAACGCTGCTTGCGAAACTGGAGTACTTCAACCCGACGGGGTCGGTCAAAGACAGGACAGCCCGCGCGATAATTGAGGATGCAGAGCAAAAAGGCCTGCTCAAGCCGGGCGCGGTGGTCATTGAGCCGACCTCCGGCAACACCGGTATCGGCCTTGCCTCGATCTGCGCTGCACGCGGTTACCGCGTCATCATCACCATGCCAGAGACGATGAGCGTGGAGCGCCGCAAGCTGATGGCGGTGTACGGGGCAGAACTCATCCTCACCGAAGGAGCGAAAGGCATAAAGGGCGCAATCGCCAAAGCCGAGGAGCTGGCCGCCCAGACACCAGGCGCGTTCATCCCCGGTCAGTTCGTGAACCCTGCCAACCCGCGGGCACACCGAGAGGGCACCGGGCCTGAGATCTGGAATGGCACGGATGGCACGGTGGACATCCTCGTCTCTGGCATCGGCACGGGCGGCACCATTACCGGCACGGGTGGGTACTTGAGGTCAAAGAACCCGGGTCTGAAGGTCATTGCGGTCGAGCCGCTCAGCTCGCCTATTCTCTCTGAGGGACGCGTCGGCGCACACGCGATCCAGGGCATCGGCGCAGGCTTCGTGCCAGAAACGCTTGACCCCACCATATACGACGAGGTCATCGGGGTTAAAGACGAAGACGCTTTTGAGAGCGGGCGTGAGATCGCCCGCCTGGAAGGGGTACTCGTTGGCATATCGTCCGGCGCGGCACTTTGGGCGACCGTCCAAGTCGCCCAAAGGCCGGAAAACAACGGGAAGACGATCGTGGTCATCCTCCCGGACACAGGCGAGCGCTACCTGTCCACGCCATTGTTCGAGTGAGCGCCCATTGCCCTATCCATGGCTTATCGATTCATGCCAAAACTTGGGAAAAGACCTACTTGCGACCTACTTGCAGTAAGCCTGGTTTCTACTTGGGGTAAGCCTGGCTTGCACTCACGAACTTGCCGGTCTCTTTACCGAGCAGAAGAAGCAGGCCGCCCTCATCGTTGGAGTGCCACATGTACTGATCGTTGGTTGTAGAATCACTATCCTGTTGTTCTGCCTCTACACCAAAGTGCTCTTCAAGTGCTTTCAAGGTTATGTCGCTTAAATTAGTGCCGCTGGAAAACTCTTTATAGCTGGCCCACATTTCGTCCGATGTCATATCCACCGTGTGTGGGCCGAGCGCGGCAGCAGTTTCTTCAACGGGGCCTGCTTCTTCATTGTTGGTAGCTTTGTTGCCGCCACCACCACCGCACGCAGTAAGCGTGAAGACCATCATGGTTCCCAGCACCAAGGCCAACAGTAATACTGCTAACTTGCTCGAAGCTTTCCTCATCCTCAATGCTCCTTCTCTCTCGTCTATATCTTTTCTTATCTCCGTATAAGGCGGGTAGCTGTGACGCACCCGCTTTTGCCCCTGTCGTAGATAAGCCCTCGTGATTTGCAAAGCAACTCTTGCGACGGTATGCCCGCCAAAGCAGAAGGCTGGTGGCTCCACAAAGAATATCATATGCACGGACGAGAGGCAGAGACACCAACCAATGGGTACCATCTATAAAGGCGCGAACCTGTAAGGACACAGGCGAGCGCTACCTGTCCACGTCACTGTTCGAGTGGGTGTCCAAGTGGCCTCTTCGGCATCACCAGCAAAGCCGCACCCGACTAACGACGAGTGATCGACGGTCACTCTGCTGCTGCCTCGCTGCTCTCTTTTCCTTTCTTTCTCTAATTGCCGAGCAAAACGGTCTGCAAGCTCTCCATGACTCGGCTATCAAGCACACTTGGGTCACCGTAGAGCTGGATGTCAGGCTTGATGCCTGCATACGCTCCTGGCAGATAGCTCGCCCAGTTGGAGGAAAGCGTCTTCGGATCAGTCAGGATGAGTATGCCGCCACGCTCACCGGTCGCGACCCCGCCAGCAAGAGCGTCCGGGAAGTTCAGCCCGGTTGACACGCCAACAAAGTCTTTGGAGGCAAGGCCTTGGGCGAACGCGTGCTTGGCGATCTCCTCGGCGGTCTTGTAGCGATCCGCACCACCAACACGGCGCGTAGCGGAAACGAGACATCCTATCGAATCCTCCACAACAACGGTAACGGCGCTCGAAGAGCCAAGAATGGTCACGTCCTTGATGCCAAGGGCTGTGATCGCATTTGCCGTGTCATCGGGAAGCACATTGGGGCGGGTCAGAAGCACCGGGATCTTGTTGCTATAGGCAAGAGGGGATACTGCCAGGCCATCTGCAAAGTTATCCCCCCTGGCCAAGAATGCCTTCTTCGTGAAAGCCGCACCTTCAAGCTCGGCGACCTTACTCGCGATTCCAGCGCTTGTGGCATAACGGTCAGCGCCAGCGATGCGCTCGACCTCAAGGCCGACACTCTTCAGTGAGGTCTCGACTGCGGTGGATATCGCTTTGTCAGAACCTATGATCCAGACCTCTGCGGCACCAAGCCGATCCACCTCGGGCAGGATGCCATCGCTCAAGGCACCCGGGCTCGTCAAGAGGAGCGGGGCGTTAAGAGCGCCGGCAAGAGCAGAGGCAGACAGCGCATCAGCGTAGTTCGCACCGGTGGCCAGAACGACGGCATCCGCGCTATCGAAGTTCTTTCTGCTTGCTTCGATGGCAGTCAGGTAGCGATCTGCGCCAGAGATGCGCTCGATGGTCTCGCCGCCGAAGAAGCCATCGTCGGGTGACGGGTTCTTCCCGCCTACGTCTTTGCCAGGCACGTCTTTGCCGCCTGTGCCGCCGTCGCCTGTGTCCCCACCGATCGTGAAGGTGACAACGTGTGTCGGGGACTCGATGTTGCCGACATTGTCTTTTGCCCAGAACTCAACGGTGTGGTCACCGTCCCCGGTGACAGATACGGCAGCAGTGTCGCTCCAGAGGTACTGAGTGGTGCCACCATCGACCCTGTAAGCAATATAGCCGATACCACTGACCAGCTCGTCTGCCGCACCAGGCGGATCGGTCGCCACAATGGTGACGGTTGCCGGGCCGACCGGATAGCTCGCGACGGCATCAGATACCGACACCGGGGCGGTGCGGTCGGGTAAGGTGGTGTCAGCGGCAAGAACAGTGAACGTGACCACGTTGCGCGGGGCCTCTACGTTCCCAGCGTTGTCTTTTGCCCAGAACTCAATGGTGTGGATGCCTACGTTGGAGACAGTGATCAATGCCACGTCACCAGGCACCGTCACGGGCATACCGCCGTTAAGGACGTAGGTGATCTCTTTGACACCGCTCACCTCTTGGTCGGCAGAATCGACATCGATGGCGGTAATCACGATCGTGGCCTCCCCAACGTGGCTTGCGGCCATATCGGCGATGGACATCGGCGGGACAGTGTCCGAAGTATTTGGAACCTTGCCGGAGATCTCATGGCAGTCAGCGCAACCATAAGAGGAGATATGGGCATGGTTTACCGGCGCAAGACCGTCAGGGGTGATCACGGGAGCGGTTGCAACACGATGACAGCCCGCATCCGTGCAGCCCTCGTGAAGCCCCTTCGTGGCATTCGGAGTATGGCACGTAGCACACGACGTGCTGAGGGCACTGCCTGCGCTATAGCACGGATAACCATGATCCGGGCTGTGGTGCTTGTCCTTGACATCCGCTGTGATCGGCATGTCAGCGTCGTTGCCACCACCACTTGAGATGACCTCAAATGCGGCGAAGTTGTGCGGAACCTCCTCGTTCCCAGAATTATCGACTGCCCAGAACTCAAGCGTGTGAGAACCCTTTGCCGAGACCGTAATGAAAGTCAATACAAACACCTGGGCAGCGCCACCAGGCACCGTCACCGGCATACCACCGTCAAGGATGTACGTGAGCCCCTCTATACCTGAGCCATCTATCCCATCAAAAGCCGTAAGAACAATGAACGCCTCGTCGGTGTAGCTCCCAAACGCACTGCTGGCCGAAGTCGGGGGGGTTATATCTGGCACAACCGGGCCGATCCAGAAGCTCGCAGTCTTTGTCGGGGATTCGACATTTCCTGCAACGTCTGTGGCCCAGAACTCGAGGGTGTGCTCCCCGTCCCCGGTAACAGAGATATAGACCAAGGAAACGTCTGTGGTGACCACCGGGGTTCCGCCGTCAAGAATGTAGGTGATCGAAGCTACGCCGCTGACCTCCTCGCCAAACACCTCAGCCCGATCAACCGCCATAATATGGATAACAGCCGTGGAACCGGCAGGCGTGAAGATCGAGCCTGCGTTCGAGAACGATGCCGGAGGAGTGGTGTCCGGCATAAAACCGATCCTGAAGTCTGCGATCTTTATCGGGAACTCGACGTTGCCGGCATTGTCCTCGCCCCAGAACTTGATGGTGTGATCGCCTGCGCCAGAGACGGATACCGTGGTGGTGATGTAGTTGTGGTCAATCTGAGCAGTACTGGGCGTCACAGTCTGCGCAGGGCCGCCGTCAACGCTGTAGTAGAGCGCCTTCATCCCCGAGCCGCCCAACTCGTCAGCCGAGGTAAGCGTGATAACCGCCGGCGAAGAGGCGTAGGCAGGGAAGGCATCCGATACTGAGACCGGGGCCGTGATGTCCTTGTCAACGGTGCCCCCAAAGGAGACGACCTCGAAGACGGCGCGTCCTGCCGGGGACTCGATGTTGCCGGCATTGTCCACTGCCCAGAACTCGAGGGTGTGGATGCCTGTGCCTGAAGCGATAACGACCGCCGTGCTGCCGGACATCATCACGGGCACGCCGCCGTCAAGAATGTAAACAATCTCTTTGATACCACTGACCGCCTGCCCGACAGGGCCGACATCAGCAGCGCTGATCGTGATAACCGCCACGTCTATGTAGATTGCCTCGGCATCGCAGATCGAAACCGGAGGGGTGATATCACCCACCGTGACCGCAATAACCTCAAAAACAGCCGCATGCGGAGCCTCTGAGTTGCCAGCATTGTCCACCGAGTAGTATTCAAGGATGTGGGTCCCAGGGGTGGTCACGGTGATGATGGTGCCCTTTTCCCAGGTGCCTCCGTTGAGCCGGTAGTAAGTAGACGCAACGCCTGAGCCAGCATCAGTGGCGAGAAGAGTGATGACCGCCTTGCCGATGTAGCTCGCATTGACGTCACAGAGTGTCACCGGTGGGATCGCGTCAGACTCAAAACCGATAAAGAAGCTCACGGTCTTTGCTGTTTCAACGTTCCCGGTATTGTCCACTGCCCAGAACACGAGGGTATGGGTCCCGTCGCCGGTGACATCCACGGTAGCAATGGAGCCGGTGACGACCTGCTCGGCACCGCCATCGACCTTGTAACGGATCTCTTTCACGCCGCTGACAGTCGCACCGGCAGGACCAGTATCGGTGGCTGTGATCACGACCGTTACCGTGGAGCCGGGAGTCGGGTTATCTACTGCGCCGACAATGGTCGACTCTGGAGCGACCGCATCCAGATCGCTGAGGTCAATGACCTCAAAATCAATAGCGAGCGGGATTTCCGCATTGCCAGCATTGTCCACCGAGTAGTACTCAAGGGTGTAAACCCCAGGGGTGGTCACGGTAATGGCCGTACCTTTGACCCAGGAGCCTTTCTCGGAATCGATAGCGTCAACAGGATAGTAGCGGTAGTACGTAGCCGCGACACCGGATCCGGCATCTGCTGCAAAGAGGTTGATGACCGCCTCGTTAATGTAGGCCACGCTGGCATCAGAGAGCGTGACCGGAGGAGTGGTATCGGCAGGCACGCTCGATGCGACTAAGGTCACCTTAGTCGTCTCATCGGCGACCACTGTCGCGAGCACGCCCGGATCTGGGTACCACTTGCCCACACCGCTCTCACGCTGCACATAGTATGTGCCTGGCGGAAGGTCAATGGGCTCAAGCGCACCATCTATTCCGTGTGCGTGTTTCCAAAACTCGCCGATGATCTCCCCGTCCGTCCTGGTGATGCGTATATTCTGCCAGCCGACCAGGGGGCCGTCGCCGTTTTCCTTCCTGCACACGATCTGCAAGGTACCCGTAGGACCTGACAGGATGACCTCTACATTCATATGGGAACCGGAATAGGTGACGACCCGCTCTGCTGTGCGGTAGCCGTCCTTGCTCACCGTGATGGCGTATTCGCCAGGGGCAGAAAGGTCGAACGACGCAAGCCCGACGTTTGTTGTCACCTTCAGCGAGCCCGCAATGTCCGAAAGGGCGATGCCTTCCCTGGCAGGCCCCTGGACCTGCACCTTTGCATTAGGCACCGGGTAGCCATTGGGGTTCTTCACTGTGACGTTAAGCGTGCGTACGAGTCTAAAAACAATCGTCGTTTCAGCTGCCTCAGCACTCGTGTTTACTACAAGAGTGCCCCATTCCATGCCATAGAAGGCATGCGATACTATTACAAAGTAGCTGTCAAGCGAAAGCTCGTTTATGAAGCCTGCTTGCCCTGCGCCATCTGTGACCCGTGTCACCCCACTGGGAAAACCGATGCCGAACAATACGACCTCGGCACCGCTGATCGGCCTTCCGCTGTCGTCGACGACATGTACTCGGCCTGATGCCGGCCTCCAGGCGTACACGACATAGGCCGATACCGCGCCTGCCACAACTCTTGCATCATCCGGGACATTTGAGAGATCCATGATGTAGCCTTCTTTGGCCACATCGATGCTGATTTTTCCCGCGGGCACATACTCGAAGAACGCCTCGCCGGGCTGGTTGCCGAGTTGTCCAGTATCACCTGTGTAAGTGAGCCCTGTCCCAAGGGTTATCCCCACCTGCGCCCCATCTACTGGTTGCCTGGTCTCTTTATCCAGCACCTTGACGAGCACATGGCCACACGTGTCCTCCCCGCCCACAACCGGCTCTGCCGGGTCGACAGTGAACATGACCGTGTTGTGCGGGAACTCCACGTTCCCCGCGACATCGGTCGCCCAGAACTCGAGGATGTAGGAGCCTGGATCCGAGACGGTGACCGTCGCCATGTCGCCAGGGACGATGACCGGCGTGCCACCGTTTATGGTGTAGGTGATCTCACGCACGCCGCTTGCCGCCTGATCGGCAGAGCCGAGATCGGTAGCGGCGATCACGACCGTTGCCGACTCTGCGTAGCTAGCTACCGCATCGGACGTAGACACCGGAGCAACCGCATCGAACTCGGGGCCGTCGATAAGGGTGGGGATGTTCACAGTCGTGTAGTAACCGCTAGTGCCATTACCAAGTTGACCATTATGGTTAACGCCCCACGACCAGAGCGAGCCGTCGCTTTTAATGCCGAGGGAGTGGTTGCCCCCCGCGTTTACAGTTTGCCAATCGACATCAGCCCCAATGCAAGTAGGAGCGGCCTTGTTTTGAGCCATGCCATCGCCGAGCTGCCCAAAATCGTTGCGCCCCCACGCCCAGAGAGAGCCATCGTTCTTTATCGCAAAGGAGCAGCCCCACCCTCCGGCATTGATAGAGCTCCAGTCGGTGTCAGCTCCGATGCGGATAGGGGCGGCCTTACCTTGAGTCGTACTGTCGCCAAGCTGTCTGTACCCGTTATACCCCCACGCCCAGAGCGAGCCATCGCTTTTGAGGGCAAGAGCGTGGTTACGCCCTACGCTGATGTCTACCCAGTCGGCCGCATCTCCTATGCGGGTGGGAACATAATTGACCGGCCACCGAACGCTGTCGCTGATCGGCTCGTGACCGATGACCCCCCACTCCCAAAGCGTGCCGTCATTCCTGATGGCAAGGGAATAGGAAGCCCCCGCGTCAACAGCCTTCCAGTCGGTGTCGCCTCCTATGCGAGTCGGGGCATGTTTTTCTACCGTCGTGTCATCGCCAACCTGGCCATCCATGTTAAGCCCCCACGCCCAGAGCGAACCGTCGCTCTTAATGGCGAGAGAGTGCCAAGACCCTGCGCTAACGGCTTTCCAGTCAGTTTCAGCCTCGATCCGGATGGGGACAGTCTTGGCTGCCCCAGATGTACCGTTGCCGAGCTGGCCTTGAGCATTGTTTCCCCACGCCCAGAGCGAACCGTCGCCCTTGATCGCAAGGGAATGGTCATTCCCCGCACTGATGACCGTCCAATCGGCATCAGCACCTATGCGAGTGGGAGCCGTTTTGTCGGCATCTAAGCCACTGGTGCCGTTGCCGAGCTGACCATTCCCACCATGCCCCCATGACCAGAGCGTGCCATCGTTTTTAAGCCCGAGAGAGCTATATTCCCCTCCACTGACATCCTTCCAGCCCACAAACGGCTGGACTACCGGGTCGACGGTGAACATGACCGTGTTGTGTGGGAACTCTACGTTCCCCGCAACGTCAGTCGCCCAGAACTCGAGGATGTAGGAACCTGGGTCTGGGATGGTGACCGTTGCCGTGTCACCGGGCACTGTGACCGGCGTGCCACCGTTTATGATGTAGGTGATGGACGCGACACCGCTAACGGTTGCACCCGCAAAACCAGCATCAGTGGCCGCGATCACGACCGTTGCCGACTCTGCGTAGCTAGCTACCGCATCGGACGTAGACACCGGAGGAATAGTGTCCGGCTTAGGATCGTTGATCTCTGTATAGATGCTCTTGTTCGTGCTCGTACCATCGCCGAGCTGCCCGTAGTAGTTCCATCCCCATGCGCAGAGTGTTCCGTCGTCCTTGACCGCAAGGGAGTGCCCCTGCCACTGCCCTGCGCTAACCGATTGCCAATCGGTCTCTGTTCCAATGCGAGCAAGACCGAATCTGCCCAACACCGTACCACCGAAATACGCACTGGACTTGCAGAACATGTCCCATCCCCACGCCCAGAGCGATCCGTCGTCTTTTATCGCGAGAGAATAGATCCCTCCCACACTTGCAGTCTTCCAATCGGTATCTGCTGAGATGCGGGTCGGGGTGGATAGTTTGTCGGTCACAAAATCATCATGCTGCCCGTAATAATTATTCCCCCACACCCAAAGCGAGCCGTCGTTCTTGATTGCAAGAGAGCGCATGTCAGATGCGCTGACCGATTCCCAATCAGTCCCACTTCCAATACGGGTGGGGATGTCCCTGATTGCTTTCGTGCCGTCGCCGAGCTGGCCGGAGCTATTAAGCCCCCATGCCCAGAGCGAGCCATCATTCTTGATGCCGAGGACGTGATGCGCCCCGGCCTCGATTGCCACCCAGTCAGTACCCGCCTCAACGTGAGTGGGAGTCCTTTTGATTACTGCCGTGCCGTTGGCCATGGTCACACCAATGCCGAGTTGCCCGTAGCCACCATTGCCCCATGTCCAAAGGGAGCCGTCGTCCTTTATTGCAGCAGAATGCGACCCCCCAGCGCTGACACTTTTCCAATCCGTTGCATCCCCGATGCGAGTGGGGGTGTTCCTGCTCGCATCCATGCTGCCGCCGAGCTGACCGTTGTCGTTATACCCCCACGCCCAGAGCGAGCCGTCGTCTTTGATCGCAAGGGAATGCCGACTCCCTGCGCTGACTGTTTTCCAGTCGGCATCTGTCCCAATGCGAACAGGAACATTTCTGCTGACGCTCGTACCGTCGCCGAGCTGCCCACAATCGTTAATTCCCCACGCCCAGAGCGAGCCGTCGTCCTTAATGCCTAAGGAGTAATATCCTCCCACGCTTACGGCTTTCCAGCCCACAAACGGCTGGAAAGCCGGTTCAACGGTGAACATGACCGCGTTGTGCGGGAACTCCTTGTTCCCTGCGACATCGGTCGCCCAGAACTCGAGGATGTAGGAGCCTGGATCTGGGATGGTGACTGCCGCCGTGTCGCCAGACACCGTGACCGGCGTGCCGCCGTTTATGGTGTAGGTGATGGACGCAACGCCGCTAACGGTTGCACCCGCAGGACCGGCATCAGTAGCAGTAATAACGATCACCGCCGACTCGGCGTAGCTTGCTAGCGCATCGGATGCGGACACCGGGGGAGTGGTGTCCGGCGCGGGGCCATCGATAAGAGTAGGGACATCTTTATCCGCGCCTGAACCGCTTGTGCCGTCGCCAAGCAGCCCTAAGTAGTTCCATCCCCACGCCCAGCGCGAGCCATCGTTCTTGATTGCCTGGGAATAACCCCTTCCTGCGCTGATCGCCTCCCAGTCTGTCCCGGACCCAACCCGAGCGGGAACACTACTACTCACACCGATACCTATCTGGCCCCAGGAATTAACCCCCCACGCCCAGAGCGAGCCGTCATCCTTGAGGGCAAGAGAATGGCTAGTTCCTGCGCTGACTGCTTTCCAGCCGGCATCGGTGCCGATGCGGACAGGAGCATATCTGCGAGTCGCCGTGCCATCGCCGAGCTGCCCATAGGTGTTAGCCCCCCACGCCCAGAGCGTGCCATCGTCCTTGACGGCAAGGGAATGGCTATCCGATGATCCCGTTCCTCCAGCAGCAACTGCCACCCAACCGACATCTGAGCCGATGCGCGTAGGGGTGCCTTTTTGTGTTGTCGTGCCGTCGCCGAGCTGACCGCGGTCATTGATCCCCCATGCCCAGAGCGAGCCATCAGACTTGATCGCAAGGGTATACAGGGATCCTGCGCTAGCGGTTTCCCAATCAGAATCAGCCCCTACACGGGTGGGAATGATTTTTTTAGCGCTTGCGCCACTTGTGCCATCGCCGAGCTGGCCGCACTCGTTGTTCCCCCACGCCCAAAGCGTGCCGTCGCTTTTGATGGCAAGGGAATGGTAGTCACCTGCGCAGATGGCCTTCCAATCAGTATCAGCCCCGATACGGGTGGGAACGTACCTGCTCGTCGTCGTGCCGTCGCCGAGCTGCCCATCCCAGTTGCTTCCCCACGCCCAGAGCGAGCCGTCGTTCTTGATGGCGAGAGAGTGGCTACTACCTGCACTAACGGTCTCCCAGTCGGTATCAGACCCGATACGTGTGGGAGTGTTTTTCCCCTCCGTTGTGCCATCACCTAGATAGCCGGCCCCGTTCTGTCCCCAAGCCCAAAGCGTGCCATCGTGCTTTACCGCAAGGACATGCCAGCCTCTCGCGCTGACATCCTTCCAGCCCACAATCGGCTCTGCCGGATCGACGGTGAACGCGACCGTGTTGTGCGGGAACTCCTCGTTCCCTGCCACATCGGTCGCCCAGAACTCGAGGATGTAGGAGCCTAGATCTGGGATGGTGACTGCCGCCGTGTCGCCAGGGACGGTAACCGGCTCGCCGCCGTTTATGGTGTAGGTGATCTCTTTGACACCGCTTATCGCCTGACCCACAGAGCCGGGGTCGGTAGCTGTGATCACGACCGTCGCCGACTCGGCGTAGCTTGCTAGCGCATCCGAAACGGACACTGGAGCAACCATGTCCGGCGGGGGGCCATCGATAAGGATAGGGCCGCCTCTGTACACTCTCGTACCATCGCCGACCTGCCCGTCATAGTTATCCCCCCACGCCCAGAGCGAGCCGTCATCCTTGATGGCGAGGGAGTGGCTCTGCTTTACGCTGACTGCCTTCCAATCGATGTCTGTCCCAATGCGGGTGGGAGTGGCCCTTCCCCATCCCCAGAGCGATCCATCGTCCTTGAGGGCGAGGGAGTGATCCCCCCCTGCGCTGATCGCCGCCCAGTCGGCATTGATCCCAATGCGTGTGGGGGTATCTTTTCTCTCAGCCGTTCCGTCGCCGAGCTGACCATGGTAGTTCCATCCCCATCCCCAGAGCGATCCATCGTCCTTGGTCGCAAAGGAGTGCATGCCCCCTGAGCTGATGGCTGTCCAGCTAATGTCGTCCCCGATGCGCGTCGGGACATTCTTATCTTTAGTTGTACCGTCGCCGACCTGCCCACCGTTGTTGCGTCCCCACGACCAGAGCGAACCGTCCTTTTTGATCGCAAGGGAATTGAGTCCTCCAGCATCAACTATTGCCCAGTCGGTGTCTGCTCCAATACGAGTGGGAACGTTCTTATACTCAGTCGTGCCGTTGCCGAGCTGCCCACCGTAGTTATTTCCCCACGCCCAGAGCGAGCCGTCGTCCTTGATCGCAAGAGAATGGTAGTCTCCTGTGCTGATGGCTATCCAATCGTTGTCGATCCCGACACGTGCGGGGATGCTCTTGTCTACACTCGTACCGTCGCCGAGCTGGCCGGAATCGTTGCACCCCCATGACCAGAGCGAGCCGTCGTCCTTCATTGCAAGGGAGTGCCACTGTCCTGCGCTAACCGACTTCCAGTCATTCTCATTCCCAATGCGAACAGGGGTGACTTTTCTCTCATACAAGCCACTAGCGCCATCGCCGAGTTGTCCTGCGAGATTCCATCCCCATGCCCAGAGCGAGCCGTCGTTTTTGATCGCAAGAGAGTGATCACGTCCTGCACTGACATCCTTCCAGCCCACAAACGGTGCAGGGTCTTTAATAAAGATGGGGGCGTGTCTGCTCGTCGTCGTGCCGTCGCCGAGCTGGCCATATGCGTTCCACCCCCACGCCCAAAGCGAGCCGTCGTCCTTTATCGCGAGGGAGTGGTACTCTCCCGAGCCGACAGCCCTCCAGTTAGTACCGGCCCCAATGCGCGTAGGAGCGTATTTGTCCCTCGTCGTATCGTCGCCGATCTGCCCATACCAGTTGAGCCCCCACGTCCAAAGCGAGCCGTCGTCTTTTATCGCGAGGGAGTGGTAAGTCCCCGCGTTGACATTCTGCCAATCAGCACCGACCCCGATGCGGGTGGGGACGTGTCTGTTCGTCGTCGTGCCGTCGCCGAGTTGGCCATAGGTATTCCATCCCCACACCCAGAGCGAGCCGTCCTCCTTGAGAGCGAGGGAGTAATGGTAGCCCACACTGACATCCCGCCAGTCGGCATCCGCCCCAATGCGTACAGGAACACCTTTGCCCACCGTCGTGCCGTCGCCGAGCTGTCCGTGCGTGTTGTCCCCCCACGCCCAAAGCGAGCCGTCGCCCTTGAGCGCAAGGGAGTGATAGTCCCCTGCGCTGACGGCCTGCCAGTCATTGTCGGTTCCGACGCGGGTAGGGGCATCCTTATCTGCCGTCGTGTTGTCACCAAGCTGGCTGCAGTCGTTCCATCCCCACGCCCAAAGCGAGCCGTCGCCCTTGAGCGCAAGGGAGTGATAGTCCCCTGCGCTGACGGCCTGCCAGTCGTTGTCGGTTCCGACGCGGGTGGGAACGTACCTGTTTGTCATCGTGCCGTTGCCGAGCTGGCCGTACGTGTTCTGCCCCCACGCCCAAAGTGAGCCATCGCCCTTAACCGCAAGAGAATGGTAGTCCCCTGTGCTGATGGCTACCCAGTCGTTGTCCATGCCGATGCGGATGGGAATATTTTTGTCCGTTTTCGTGCCGTCGCCGAGCTGCCCATAGCCGTTATTTCCCCACGCCCAAAGTGAGCCGTCGCTTTTAAGGGCAAGGGAATGGCGACCGCTATCGCTGACATCTTCCCAGCCCACATACCCCGCAGTCTGCAAGGCGACTCCGGGTTCCACAGCCCCCGACATCGCGGAAGCCGAAGCCACATCGCCACCAGCAGCCGCACCGCCGCCAGCAGGCGAGCCGTCAGCAGCCAGGCCATCGGCGACCGAAGCCGCACCGCCACCAGCAGGCGAACCGCCAGCAGCAAGGGCGTGCGTCGTCGCGGCATCACCTGCAAATGCCGCTCCCGGCACCGCACCAAAGAGGAGCACCAGACAAAGCAGCATCGAGAGATGCGCCCTCCATCTCGCTTGCATTGACTTTTGATATGCCCTCATGGCGAGCCTCCTTTGTTAGCTACTGCATTGATCAGCAAAGCACTTACTTTTTATATTGTTTCATGCAGTTCCTACGTACTGCAAGACCATTCGGTTCAATATATGGACACGCATAGATATATCGGCAAATCCTGCGCCACGCGAAAAATAGGCAGACGCTTTTGCAAACACTTTTAGCAACGCTTTTGCAACGTGAGCCTCGCATAACCGATCCGGTGGCAAACCGACCAAAAAGACATCATCGGATGTCATCGTCAAAGGGAGAGGCAGGAGAACTTCTGCTATCGTTGCATCAACCGTCAAACCTCTTGGAGGCTAGCTGAAAATGTCCGAGCAAACCACGAATACCGCCGCCTCAGCAGACACAGCAGACGCGAATGCCGCCCGCATCGTGGCGACGCTGTCACTCGTGATCGCAGGCCTGTCGTTCGTGCCGCTGTTGTGGTGGCTTTCCGTCCTCCTGACCGCCGATCTCGTCATCCGCGGCTTCTTGAACGCCAACTTCAGCCCTCTTGCGCTTCTCGGCAACGGACTCGCCAGTGCTCTCAAACTGACCCCCAGGCCCGTCACCGCACCACCCCGACGCTTTGCAGCCCAGCTCGGCACAGCGGTTATGTTCGTTGCCTCGCTCCTCCGCTTTGCCGAGCTAGCCGATCCGGCTGCCGTTGCTACCGGGGTGTTCCTACTGCCTGTAGCTGTTGACGCGCTGACAGGCTTTAGCGTGGCAGGCTGGATTTACCCTCGGCTGGCGCGCTTACGGTCCTTCTGATCCAGGATCCGTTTGCGCAAGCGGATGGATTTTGGCGTCACTTCGACAAGCTCGTCGTCTTCGATGTACTCGAGCGCCTCTTCAAGCGTGAAGGTGACCGGCGGGGCAAGGACGATGCTCTTGTCGGCGGATGCCGCCCGCATGTTTGTGAGCTGTTTAGCTTTGGCGACGTTGACCACAAGGTCACCGCTCTTTGCGTGCTCCCCTACAACCATCCCGCCGTAGCACGCCTCGCCCGGGCCTACAAAAAGCTGCCCGCGCTTCTGGAGGGTGTCCAACGCATATGCCACGGATTTCTCGGAAGTCATCGCGATAAGCGAACCGCATCCGCGCCCGCCGATGTCGCCTCGGTAAGGGCCATACTCGCTAAACCGGTGGTACAGCGTCCCCTCGCCACGCGTGGCATTGAGTATCCGCGCCCGCAGGCCCATGATCCCGCGTGACGGGATGCGGAATTCCAGGTGCACATGCTCGCCGCGTTGCGCCATATCGACCATCTCGCCGCCCGCTGAGCCGAATATCTCGATGACCTTGCCGGCGTACTCGCCTAAGACATCGACGACCGCGGTCTCGATGGGCTCGAGCTTGCGACCGTGTTCGTCAGCCTTGAGGATCACGCGTGGTCGGCCTACCTGGAACTCGTACCCTTCGCGCCGCATCGTCTCCATGAGCACCGAGAGGTGCAGCACGCCTCGGCCAGCGACCTCCATGCCAATGCGGTCATCGGTCTCGGCAATACGCATCGAGATGTTTGCCTCGGCTTCCCGAAGCAGGCGCTCTTTGAGCTGACGGCCACCGACGACCGTTCCTTCCCTGCCGAGGAACGGGCTTGTGGACGGCTCGAACACGACCGACATCGTGGGCTCCTCCACGTGGATGGGCGTGAAAGCGACCGGGGCGATGCGGCTGGTGAGCATGTCGCCAATGTCGATGCCGTCCACACCGACCACCGCCACGATGTCGCCCGCGTGCGCGCTCGCCGCCTCGGCGCGCCCGAGCGCCTCGAAGGTGAACAGCTGCTTCACGCACGCCTCATACCGGCTCCCGTCGTTTTTGACCACCAACACGCGCTCTCCGGCACCAAGCGTGCCGCTAAAGATGCGCCCGATGCCGATGCGCCCGACGTAGCTGGAGTGGTCGATCGTGCAGACCTGCATCGCAACCGGGCCATTGGCATCTACATCGGGAGCGGGGATATGCTCGAGGACGGCGTCGAGCAGCGGCAGCATGTCGCTGTTGCCGTCGTCCGGCTCGGCGCGGGCATACCCGCCGGTCGCCGAGGTGTAGATAACCGGGAAGTCGAGCTGCCCGTCGTTGGCACCCAGATCGACCATGAGGTCGAACACCTCGTCGATGACCTCGCTTGTGCGCACCCCGTCACGGTCTATCTTGTTGACGACCACAAGCGGCTTGAGCCCGCGCTCAAGCGCATGACGCAACACGAACCGGGTCTGCGGCATCGTGCCCTCGAATGCGTCGATGATGAGCAGGCAGCCATCGGCCATCTTGAGCACCCGCTCGACCTCGCCGCCAAAATCGGCATGGCCGGGGGTGTCGATGACGTTGATCTTGACACCCCGGTGCCTGATGGAGATGTTCTTGGCAAGGATCGTGATCCCGCGCTCGCGCTCCTGGTCGTTGCTGTCTAGCACCCGCTCGGCGACCTGCTGGTTCTCGCGGAAGACATGCGTGGCCTTGAGCAGCTGGTCGACGAGCGTGGTCTTGCCATGATCGACATGGGCGATGATGGCGATATTGCGTATCTCAGGGACGCGGGTCACTCAAATCCTCCTTACGGCCACGCGGCCAACACCACCGACGCAAACGCGATCGCTACCGCCGCCCGCTGGATGCCCTTTAGCCGCTCGCCGAGGATCGCACGCGCCAAGAGCACCGTGGTGACCGGGTAAAGCGAGCTGAGCACGACCGCCACCGAGAACGGGCCGAGCCTGAGCGCCGTCAACACCATGATGTTTGCCACGGCATCCAGCACGCCTGCGCCTAGGACCAGCGGCCATGCCTTGCGCCCCAGCTTGAGCGAGCGCCCTTTGGCAAACGTTGTCGCCAGAGTGAGCGTGAGCGTTGAGGTGATCCTGGCGGCCAGAAGCGGCCAGAACCCACTGTCCGACGGAGTTGCCGCAAAACCAAAATACATCCCTGCGAAACCGAGGCTTGCGACAAGCGTCAACATAAAGGCCAACGGGGTCATTTTGCGTTTGTCACCGTCGCCGGTGCCGACATCGGTGCTGTCGCTGGTGCCGTCGCCGACATCGTCAGCAGCTTCCGAGCTCGAAAGCCCCACCGCCGCCGTCGCAATGAGCGCGAACACCACACCTGCGAGCGAGGTGGCCGAAAGCGCTGCGCCCCGCGTGAGGTCCCACAGCAGCGGAAGCGCTGCCGAAAGCGCTGCCGTCAACGGGGCAACCGTCGTCATCTTCCCTCGGGCAAGCGCCACATAAAACGACGAGACGCCAACTCCGCTGCAGACCCCAACGGCAACACCGATGATGACCGCACG
>Ga0123353_10001513_pt1 | contig 28528 bp, 29 predicted proteins | sample TergutLab28metaG_3_FD_92763 | JGI IMG/M metagenome (GOLD analysis project Ga0123353, IMG submission 92763) | Labiotermes labralis P3 segment gut microbial communities from Petit-Saut dam, French Guiana - Lab288 P3 | ecosystem: Host-associated > Arthropoda: Insects > Digestive system > Gut ...
CGGGCGGCCTGGGGCGCACCTACGGGCATCGGTACCACATAAATCAATTCGTTTTTGGGGCCGGACTTCATGTAAAAAGCGCATGGGCGTACACCCTCGGTTCGGACTTTGAATGCTTGGTTTACTTTGAAAACGCGCTCGTACCTTTCCACCACGTCGGAAAAGTATGTCAGTACCGCGCGGGTGCACTTCTCGGCCGTTTGGCGCCACACCGGCACGTAATTCCTTGCGTTTACAATTGGCTTTGATTGACCGTCAAATTCAAGTATAGGATATTGCTGCATATTCATATTTAACCTTATTAGCACATCTAATGGGTAATGTCAAAGAGAAATTATGCCACGGTGATTGTTTGTGCCGCGTTCATTATTTTGGCATTTTACGACGTTACCGCTTTTGTCGACAGTTCACGGCGGGGACTTTTGCTTTTCGGGAACAATGTGCTGCCCGTATTATTCCCTTTCTTTTTTGTTTCAAGCCTGTTGGTGGAACTTGACCTTTTCCGGCGCAGGGGCGCACGGTTGGGCGTGGTTATGATGAGTATTTTAAGCGGTTATCCGACAAGCGCGCGTATGCTTTCCGAACTTTATGCCCGCGGTCAAATAACCCGCCAGCAAGCGATAAGGACGGCGACATATACAAGTACCGCAAGCCCCATTTTCGTGATTGCGACCGTTGGGGTGTCGCTTTACGGCGATGTACGGCTTGGGGTGATTGTGTTTGTTGCGCATCTTGCGGGGGCGATGGTCAATGGGTTGATTTATTGTGGGGTGGGGGGGAAAAACCCCGTCGCCCCATGGTCATTGCGAGGGTTCAAAGAACCAGAAGCAACCCCATGGGGAAACCACCCCGCCTCGCTGCGCGAGGCACCCCTCCATAAAGGAGGGGAACTTGCCACGGCGATATCAAAGGCACTTTATAACTCGGTGCAGAATATTTTGGCGGTGGGCGGTCTTGTTGTTATTTTCTTTGTGGCGTCTGCTCCGTTTGGTGTGTATGTGTCGGCATTATTGGAGATGACGGGCGGTGTGTTTCATGCAAGCCAATCGGGTGTTGGCGGAGTGTGGAGGGCGGTAATCCCGTGCGCCATCGTGTCGTTTGGCGGCCTGTGTGTCGCTGTGCAGGCTGCTGTGTTCTTTCGGGCGTTTGCATTGCCCATGTGGTTCTATGCACTGTACAAGGCGACACATGCCGTGCTGGCGGTGATTATTTGCATAATTTTAGGAAGTATATTCTAGCGCGGCCATATGTTTTCACCCGCACGTCAAAGCCCGGGAATTGCATGTCATCGCTTTCTGTTTCCGCGACGATAACCGCATTTTTGGCAAGCATACCGTTTTCACGCAGGTACCGTGCGGCATTTGGGGCGGCGGATAAATCCGCAAACGGTGGGTCAAGGAACACAATATCAAAAACGCGGTCTTTGTATTTTTCAAGGCACTTCATGTAGTCAAGGTCGTTGAGGGGGAAAGGGGGAATATTTAGTGATGCACAGTTTTTTTGAATGACTTTGCGCGCCTCGGGACTTGTGTCGTTGAACAAGATTTCCGTTGCTCCCCTGCTGTAACATTCAAGACCCATTTGCCCGCCTCCGGCGAAAAGCACCAGCACGCGGTTGAAATCGGCACCCATACTTGAAAGCACGTTAAAGATGTTTTCCTTTACACGGTTGGTCGTGGGGCGCGTGGTGGCATTGGACACCCACTCGAGGCGTTTGCCGCGGAACTTGCCTGCGATTATTTGCATATTCAAATAATACCATGCTTAAAGCGCAAATCAATACCAAAACGATTTTAAAAAACATTAAAATTGTGCGCGGACACCTTGGTGAGGGTGTGCGTCTTTGTGCGGTGGTAAAGGCCAATGCGTATGGCCTTGGAGATGTGTTAATCGCAAAGATTGTTTCGGCCGCGGTTGATTGGTTTGCGGTTGCAAGAATGTCCGAGGCACTTCGGCTGCGTGAGGCGGGCATATCACACCCGATATTGCTTTTTGGCATTTGTGACGATGTCAAAAAAGCCGTTCAAAACAACATAATAGTATCAGTAAACAGTTTAAGTGAAATGCAGCACATATGCACCGCACTTGAAGGACAGGAGTGCAAGCTGCGCATCCATATCAAAGTCAATACGGGGATGAACAGGTATGGGATAACTTCACCGTGGCAGTTACGAAGTATTCTTGCGCTTGCGGCACGTACAAACACAGTAATTGTTGACGGGCTTTATACTCATATGAGCCACGAAACGGATAACACAGCATGTATCGAGCGGCAACTGCAAAAATTCGTTCCGTTCCGTGCGATGCTTAAACGCAGTCATCCGCGGGCAATAATTCATGCCGCGTGTTCGGGCAGTTTCCATTATAAACCAAGCCAATTCGATATGGTGCGTATAGGTAAATCAATGTACGGCGGCTTTGACGGATATAAAACGGCAATTACGCTCACCAGTAAAGTGACAGCGGTCCAGCACGTACCGCGCGGCAGCGGGGTAAATTACAACGCGCGGTGGGTGGCCGAGTGCCCCACGACAATCGGTGTTGTACCGTGCGGATATGCGGATATTGGTTCCCTTTGTTTTCACGCGTCGCACGTTATGGTAGGAAAGCATCTGTGCCCCATTATCGGTGTGGTTTGTATGGATACTTTTGCCGTTGATGTGACGGGAATGCCTTGTCCTCTTGGCAAAGTGGTACGGATACTTGGACCCGATGCGGGGATTTCGATTATGGATTTCGTAAAAAAAAGCGGCAGAAGTGCCTGCCCGCTTTTGTGTTCATTGAATTTCAATCGTACTGTTATACGGATACTGTGACCACAGCGCGGCCGCTTATGTTTATGTTTCCGACTTTGTTAAAAAATTGGTCTGGGTCTGTGCTGCCGACGTGACTTGTGCAAAACTTTTCGTCCACAATAAGCGGTATAGATTTCACCCATGCCGCACCGAAAGTGTGCGTCGGTGAAAGAGGGGGTATGATTTCGAATTTGTTGTCGAATCGCCAGCCAAGGTGGGTGAAGGATGACGACGCGTCATATCTGCGCAGTGTAATTGTCGTGCCAAAATCAAAGTCAAGGACGGTGGTTTGACCCGATACCGATTGAACCGTTGGAGTCCAGCCCGTTGGAATGTCTTCGCCAAGGTTCAGTGACATTGCGGAAATTTTTCTTGGCTGCCATTGTGCGATAAGGCGTTGCTTTTGCACTGTGAGAGTAAAGTTTGCATTTGCAAGGTGGGTCGTGCCGTCCGGGTCGCGCCAGCCTTTGAATTCATATCCATATCGCGTGGGTGTGGGTAGTTTTATTATGCTGCCCGGTTTTCTGTTCGCTATGTTTGCCTGCCACGCTTCTTTCCCGCCGTTGGTGTCAAATGTAATACGTTCATTGCCAGAGCGCCAGGAAGCCGTAAAAGCAAACTCGTCCGTTATTATTCGCATTCCCCGCGGAATGTGATACGCCATTCCGGCAGGGAAAACGCGCCCGTCGAAATGACTGTACCATCCTTCAAATACCATGCCTTGAATTGCGTACCCGTTGGCAAGCGGCAGATTAAGAACCCCTTCGCGCACTATGAACGTACGCACAATCAGATTGGCTTGTGTTATTTCGGGATATCTTTTGTTCCCCGGGCTGCTTACTGTGCTTTTAAGGTATTCTCCATACTGGCTGCCGAAGTCAAATTTAATCATCTTGTTATCCATGGTGTGCCGGGACAGGTCATCTATTACTATTTTTTCAGTTGCGGCGGCACTTTGGTCTTTTGAGAGGACTACCCTGCCGTCTTTAAAAGTTTTCGTGTAAGTGCCCCGTTCTTTTTCAGGTTGTTCGCCGCTTAGTGTTACTGCGGTGAACGTCAAAGCCCTGCCGAATATTCCGGTGACTGTGGTTGTAAGTTTATACAATGATGGGTCAAGATAAAAATTCTCGCCGTCCATAAGGATGTCACTTTCATCATCAAGTCTCCAACCAATAAATTGTCCATAGTGACTCTGCCAATTGGGTGGTGGCATTGTATGATAAGTTCCAAGCGTTTTTGATGTTACATTTGGCGCTGCGGTGACATCGCTGCCGTTGTAACGGGTGATGAACCTGAGAGTTACAAAGCGTTGTTTTACAATAGCATTTAATGCGATGTTGTATTCGGTATCACCAAGTCCAAACGGGGCATTGTTATCTATCACGTACTTTGTCGTCCTTTTGCCATCTTTCGTTTCATAAACTTTCCACATGCTGTCTGTGTTGCCAGATTCGTCATAGTATAAGATTTCTACCCTATTACCGTCCTGGTCGATGTAGTACCAGCCATAGAAAAAATCCCAACTGTCATTGACGGTAGGCACCAAAAAAAAGTCACTTCCCGGTTTGCCAAACCCATCGGTTTGGTCGTCCGGGATTTTGGCCTCTCGTATAACCTTTCCATCAAGGTAAAGCGATGCCATAAGGTCACGTTTTGTCCACCGGGCAGTAAGGTCCATTTTTTTCCGGGCAATCTTTGTAACCATTTTGCCTTTACCGTCCACCCATCCGTCAAAAGTATATCCCGGGCGGATTGGGGTGGGAAGGGACGTCTTTCCGCTTGCGGCGCCTTTGATTGGGGCGATGGTTTCGCCTTGATAGTTGCCGTCATTTGTGTTAAAGGTTATTTTTACGGGGCTTGCGATGACCGAAAAGCCGATGATAACCCCGACAATACACAAAAGTGTCAGAACATTAATCAACAAGAGTTTCTTTTGTTTTTTGGTACGCATTATTCCCCCAACAAGATGGTACAAACTATTTTTAGCATATAACCAAACAAATATCAAACGATTTCGCGTACTATTTTTTATTGCAGACAACGCGTTGGGGTTGCTTCGGGTTCTTTGAACCCTCGCAATGACGGTGATATCTTGTTTTTATTAGGATTGTAAGTTACACTGGTGTTATGGGAAAAATTGACGCACCAATTACAGATTTTTTTGATGACGAGCCGCTTCTTACAATAGAAAAACTTGTTAAAGGCAAAATCCATGCGCATTTGAAAGTTTTGCGTGAAAGAATAATGTCGCTTGGGATAAAAACTGCGATTATTACTTTTGTAAGCAATACCTCGGAACGGGCGGTGGAACTTTTAAAAGACGCGGAACCGGTCCATTGGGTTTTTGGGGAAAACAGCGGCAGGATTCCGGTGTATATGTATAATGGTTTTTTGCTTGTGTTTACTTGTGTCGGAAGTCCAAACGCCGCCGGTATCATAGAGAATTTAAGTTACTTTGGAATTGAAAACTTTATTGCGTATGGAACCGCGGGGTGCATTGATAAAAACTTTGACACGAATAAAATGCTTGTGGTGGAACGAGCTATTCGCGATGAGGGTACAAGTTACCATTACCTGCCCCCAAGCGTTTATGTTGAAACCGACCCCGTCATAACAGAAGCAATCAAGTATGTTTTTACAAAGAACAAGGTCAAATTCGAGTGTGGTACCGCATGGACCACCGATGCCCTGTACCGTGAAACCGGCAAGAGAACCGCGAAAAGGCTTGAACAAGGGGCGGTTGCGGTCGAGATGGAATGTGCCGGATTCTCGGCTGCTGCGAAACGAATGGGAAAGCGGTTTGGACAGTTTTTGTTTTTCTCGGACAGGATATGCGAAAAAGCCGGGTGGAAATGGTTGAAGCCAAGCGACACAACTGGGGATGTGAAAGTGTCGCTTGTCCCGCTTGCGGTGGAAATCGCAAAAGAGGTCGAGAAATTGTGAGCAAAATGGACGGACTGTTGATTATCCATAAACCAGCGGGAATGTCGTCGTTTAAGTGTTTGGCAATTGTGCGGCGGAAACTTGGGTTACAAAAGGTTGGGCATTTGGGGACGCTTGACCCGTTGGCAAGCGGGGTTCTTGTTTTGCTTGTGGGAAGGTACACAAAGCGCATGAATGAACTTTCGGGGGCGACAAAGGTCTATCAAAGTGTGTTTACGTTTGGAATAGAAACGGATACATTAGATGCGGGTGGGCGTGTCATTGCGAGCGTAAGCGAAGCAACCCCACCGCCAACGCGCGAACAAATCGAGGCGATACTTCCCTCTCTTGTGGGTGAAATCGAAATTGAAGTGCCGAAGTTTAGCGCGGTGCATATTAATGGCAAGAGGGCGTATGCTCTGGCGCGTCAGGGGGTTGATTTTATACCACCCAAGAAGGTGGTGAGTATTAAAAGGTTTGAGCTAACCACCCCGCCTCGCTGCGCGAGGCACCCCTCCATACAGGAGGGGAACTTTTCTAGTGAATACTTTTTCGAGATTGAATGTCAAACGGGGACGTATATTCGAAGTCTGGCGAAGTTGCTTGCGCAGAAATTGGGTACCGTTGCCATTGCAAGTACCATTATTCGGACAAAAGTTGGGGAATTTGCCATCGAGGACGCAAAGAGTTTGGAGGATGTCACCGTTGGTGATATAATGACGATATGAGCCAAAAAGATTGGTGGAATGCACGGTTCAGCAACGATAAAAATATCATCAGCCAAGGCGGTCAGGCGGAAACCGCGAAAATCCTTACCGACACGTTATGGGTTGCGGGCGTCAAGGACTTCCACAAAATACTTGGCCAGGCCAAGGGACGCACGTGCCTTGACCTTGGATGCGGATTTGGACAGTTAAGCCGGCATTTTGACCAGCTTGGCTTTGAGGTAACTGCCGTTGACTTTTCGGAAAATGCGCTGGCAGTTTTGAAATCACATTCGCCCCATATAAAAACGGCAATTCAAGATATCACACGGCCGTTACCATTCGGTGATATGACATTCGATGTGGTGATTGCGAATCTTTGCCTGCACTACTTTTGCAAGCGGGATACGGAAAACGCAATTGCAGAGATAAATCGCGTTTTGAAACCGGGCGGTCTTTTGATTGGGTCGGTGCTTTCACAGGAAGAATTCGAAGTTGTGAAGGATGTACTTGAATTTGTCGAGATTGAGCCAAACTTTTATCATGAAATCTTTGATGATGGCAGGAAAAAGCATGTGCGGTTTTTTAATCGCGAGGACATTGAGCATTTCTTTGCGGGATTCGAGGTATTGTATCTTGAAAACAAGTTTGAGCAACGTATGGGCAAAGCAAAAGGCGCGTGGGAGTTTATTTTGAAAAACAATGGATAATTTTCTTGCAATGCTTTGTAGACAAATAGAAAAAGTGATATACTAGCGCCATGACCCTTGAACCGCAAGTACGTTTCGGCCCAAGCGGCAATGATGTTTTGTTTTATGCCGAGAAAAACAAGACCTCGGTGCAGGCTCCTGCGTGGCTTTTTCGTCATGGGTTGACCGCGTACGAGGTCAATTTTGGCCGCGGGATAAAAATGGGCGACAAGATGGCGGCGGAACTTGGGGAAGAAGCGCGCAAGCATAACATATCGGTAAGTATTCACGCGCCGTATTACATTAACCTTGCAAGTAAAGAGCCAGACGCCAAGAAAAAGAGTTTGGGTTATATCGAGAAGTGCCTTGACGTCGCCCGGAAAATCAATAGTTCGGATGGACCGCATCGTTTGGTGATGCACATCGGGAGCCAGTGCGACCTGCCCCGTGAAATTGCAATCCATATGTGCAAAATGAATATCAAGTGGGTTATTAATGAACTTTTGAAAAAGGGGTATGATGACTTTTTGTTGTGCGTCGAGACCATGGGACGTTTCAAAGCGATTGGAACATACAAAGAGATTTGCGACATTTGCAGTGTCGACCCGCGTGTTGTTCCGACCCTTGATTTCGGGCACATGAACTGTATCGAGCAAGGTGAATTACAGCGCAACCCCGCCCGCATGGCCGAAATTGTCGAGTATTGCCGAAAGGAGCTTGGGAATAAAATGGAGCGCGTGCATATACACTTTTCTGCCGTTGTGTTTACCGAGCGGGGCGAGCAAGCCCATTCAACGCTTGACGACCCAAAGTGGGCGTTTCCGTTTGAGCCTTTGGCAAAGGTCATAAAAAAATACAAAATCCAGCCGATAATAATTTGCGAAAGTAAAGACATAATGGCGCAGGACGCGAAGTATCTTTTGAACATTTGGAGCAAAATAAAGTAACCCGTGGGGTTGCGGCGCACACAGAAACCACCCCGCCTCGCTGCGCGAGGCACCCCTCCATAAAGGAGGGGAACTTTTAAAACCCCCGCCTCAATGACAGTTGCTCTTATTGCAGGACTTTTTCAAGTTCATGTACGATTTGTTTTACGATTTTTGTGTACTTGCCGTGGATTGTAAAGCCCGCGGCGTTTTTGTGCCCGCCGCCGCCGAAGACCTTGGCAACGGTTGCCACGTTAACGTCACCATGGCTTCGCAGTGACACGTGATGGGTGTTTCTGCCCTCTTGGGTCAGGAAAATACTTGCACGTACACCGCGCGCGTCAGAGGCGTATTGTTTGAACTTGTGACGTTCCTCGAAATCAAATTGGTACTTTTTATTGTTGCGCAATGTAAGGCGCGTAATCGAGATTGTTCCGCCGTTACGGAAGTGAAGATTGCGAAGAACCTGGCGAAATCCGGCAACAAGACGTTTGTCGTACACGCGAAAGTTATAGTAGTTTATTGTCTGGATATCCACACCAATGTTAATAAGTTCCGCCGCCACGATATGTGTGTACGCCGTGGTGGACGCATAAAGGAAACAGCCCGTGTCGGTGCTTACCGAGGTATAAAGCGCGGTTGCCATATCCGGTGTGACCCGGACTTTGTTTGCGGTAAAGAATTCATACAGCAATTCACCGCATGATGCGCGGTCAGGATTTGTAACCACCCTATCCGCCTTGATGTTTATGCCAAGGTGATGGTCAAAGCAAAGGACTTTTTTGCAATGTGCGCGCAGTTCAGTAAATATGCTGAGGCGGTCTTCGGAACTTGTATCTATGATTACCAAAAGGTCAAATTGCTTGTCCGTTGGTAAGGTGGTTTGGATTTGGTCTACGCCACGCAGATAATAAAATTGCTTTGGAATCACGCCGTCAATGAATACTTCTGCCTTTTTGCCCATGTCCTGAAATGCCATTTGCATGGCAAGGCAGCTGCCCACACAATCGCCGTCAGGGCGGATATGTCCGACAATAGCGGCGGTTTTTGCCGTTTTTATAAGGTCAAATGCGTTACCGAATTCAGTTGATTTCAATTTCACCTCTTACTTCTTTATCACTTTCAGCAACTCTTCTACTCTTGCGGCGTTTTCAATACCTTTGTCTTTGATAAAGCGCAAGACCGGAGTCTTTTTCATTTTGATGCTGTTCGCGATTTCCGTGCGCAGGTACCCGGCGGATTTTTCAAGTTTTGCCACGTCGCCCTCGACCCAGACTTTGCACTCGCCAAAGTCGGCGGTGGTTTCCACGCGGGTAATGTTTGCGTCGGTAAGCGACCGAAGCAGTCTTATGATATCGCTGTTGACCCGTTGGATGTGTGTGTTTCCCTTAGAATTCATATTTTCTCCCCCCATACATTATTGGTTGCTGTTCCTGACCGATACATTCAAGTTGGTCCTTGACCATGACTTCGACATTACCTTCCAACTTTATACCACATTCAAAGCCCGCAGCAACCTCTTTTGCGTCATCCTTGAATATTTTAAGGCTTTCAAGTTTATATTCGCCCACAACGGTGTCACCGCGGTGTAACCGGATGCGGGTGTTGCGTACAATTTTGCCGTCCGTAACCCTGCAGCCCGCGATAAGGCCGATTGCACTTGAGCGGAATATTTCGCGGACTTCGGCGCGGCCGTGATAGACCTCTGTCATCTTTGGCACGAACATACGCACCATTTTTTCGGTGATAAAGTCAAATATTTCGTAAATAACGCGGAATTGGTGAATTGTTACTTTTTGCTTTTTGGCGGTTTGCTGCGCGGTTGGAGATGTTTTAACGTGGAACGCGACCAACAATGCGCCCGCCATCTCCGCCAACGCCACGTCGTTGTCGTTTACGACGCCGACGCCGCTACTAATAACATTGACGTTGACCTCGTCGCTTGTGATGTTGCGCACGCTTTGGATAATTGCCTCGACACTGCCCGCGACGTCGCCTTTGATAATGACGTTAAGCTGTTTCTTTGCCGCGCGGTCAAGTTGCGCGATGGCATCAATATCTGTTGCGACTTTTTCGCCTTGTTTTGTTTGTTTGACTTTTTCTTTGTTTTTGCGCTCGTCAACCACTTGTTTGGTAAGTTTTTCATCAACCACATAGCACACGTCGCCCGCTTTTGGAACTTCGCTGAAGCCCAATACCGACACGGGGGTACTTGGGGTTGCGCGTTTCACCGCCTTGCCGTTTTCGTCCGTCATGCTGCGGACTTTGCCGTGCGCGGTTCCCGCAAGAAGTGTGTCGCCGATTTTCAACGTACCGCTTTGCACAAGTACGGTGACCATCGCGCCCTTTGCGGGGTCGCGGCGGGCGTCAATGATTGCGCCTTGGGCTTCTTTGTGCGGGTTGGCGCGATAGTCGTTCATTTCGGCAACAAGAAGTAGCATTTCAAGCAATTTATCAATCCCCTTGCCGGTTATGGCGGAAATAGGGACAAGGATTGCCTCGCCGCCCCATTCTTCCGTAAGGACGTTATGTTGGGAGAGTTGTTCTTTGACCCGTTCAATGTTGGCGTCCTTTTTGTCCATTTTGTTTACCGCGACAATCATCGGAAGTTTATGCTTTTGTATATGTTTAATCGCCTCGACTGTTTGCGGCATTACGCCGTCGTCGCCCGCAACCAACAATATTGCGATGTCGGTGATTTTGGCACCGCGGGCACGCATTTTTTCAAATGCCGCGTGACCGGGGGTGTCGATAAAGGTAATCTTTTTGTCGTTGTGGCGCACCATATATGCGCCGATGTGTTGGGTAATACCGCCGTGTTCGCGTGCCTGGACATTTGTTTTGCGTATGGCATCAAGAAGTGATGTTTTACCATGGTCAACGTGCCCCATCACGGTGACAACAGCCGGACGAAGTTCAAGTTTGCCGGTGTCCTCGGTGGCTTTGTGCACGTCGCCAAGTTTTTCCTCGAATGACTTGTCCGCGTTCAATTCAAGGTTGTAACCGTACTCCATCGCGACAAGTTGAGCGGTTTCAAAGTCGATTGTGCTGTTTATTGTGCACATATTGCCAAGCACCATAAGTTGCTTGATGATTTCGGTGACCGGTTTTCCGATTTTTTCGGAAAGAGTCTTTACCGTCAGTGTATTGGTGGTTATCACAATCACGTTGGATTGTTCACGGCCGACCGAAGCATTTTCTTTTGCCTTTTTGGTTTTGAAAATGCGTGTAAGCATACGTTCTTCGATTTCTTGTTCTTCGATTATTCCGCGGCGAAGAAGGGCGCGCCTGTCCATTGTGCTTTTTTCGGCAGGGTTAAAGTCTTTGACTTTTCTTTTTCCTGCAAAAGTGTCCGTTTTGGGAATGAACTTTTCCGTTGGCTTGACACCCAGTGCGCCCGCAGCTCCGGCGGCAGGCCGAGGGCCAAACGGTCGTGTTCCCGGTGCGCCCGGGGTACGCGGGCCGCCCGGTCGCGGTGGGTATGGCGGGCGTTGTCCGTCACGCGGAGGGTACGGAGGCCGTGAACCATCCCGAGGCGGATATGGTGGTCGTGTACCGTCACGCGGCGGGTATGCCTGGCCCGGTCCGTATTGCGGACGGGCGGATTGTTGATTTGGTGTCCATGTACGGCCGCCCGGTGTATTTGGTGAGTATGGCTGGCGCGGCGGGTATTGCGGACGCGTGCCGTCACGAGGCGGGTATGGTGTACGCCCGCCAACACGCGGCGGATGACCTTGTGCCTGTGGTGCCTGTTGTGCCGGAGGTGCCGGTGTTGATGCAGGTGCAGATGCGGAACGTGGTGCCGCCATTTCGCGCGCTTTTATTCGCGATTCGGTGCGCTCGTCAATTCGGCGTTCCGCGTTTAATCTTTCTTCCTGGCGTTGTTTGATAAGGTCGGCGTATTTTTCCTGGGCTTGTTCTTGTCGGACGGCATGTTCCTGGGCAGTAACAATCGAGTTTATGGTGTTACGAAGTCCGTCAAGAGTTCCTTCCAAATTCGTACGCGCGGAAAAGCACTTTTTTCGAAGTGCCTCGATATCGGGCAACAGTGCTCCGATATTTTTAATGCTTTCAAGTTTTCCGCCTTGAGATGCTGCCGACTGTTGCATGTCTTTTACATTATATAGGTTTTAATTGGGTTTTGCAATATGTTTGTGAAGTTCATCGTATACTTCCTGTGCGATATTTGTCTTAAAACTGCGATTTAATGCGCGGGTTTTGATTGCCTTTTCGATACAGGCATTATTTTTGCAGATATGCGCCCCGCGTCCCTCTTGTCCGGGCCGGGCCACGCGGATAAGTTCATCAAATGGATGACGGGTTCGGCAGACACAACACATACGTTCTTTCACACGCAAATATACATCAAATCAACAGTACTTTGCAATAATTCTTTCCGCTATTTCATCAAGGTTGTCCGGTTTTTTTGTGTAATCATTAAGTACTTTGTCCGTGTATTTTAATTTATCGTAATCAACCATATCGTTAACAAAGCCGTCAAAGCGAACTATTGTTTCTTCCGAAATATTATCACGCTGGCAAGCCATGAAAATGCGTTTCCTTTCATCACCTTTAACAAGGATATTATCCCGGAACCGATGCGCCGTGGACAGAAGAGGCAAGGCTGCGAAATCAATTATTTTTGGAATGCCCGACAAAAGTTTTTTCAAACGCAAGTTGCACAAAGTGAATAACGCAAGTTTTTCAAAACTGTAAAGCGGGGTTTGCATGTTCCGAAACGTTTCCATCATCTTGCCGTCGTTGCAAATGATTTCGCTGTCAAAGCGTAATTGGGCGTATTGTTTTAATACCGGCAGGCGAAGTATTTCCGCAAGATGTTCGTCAAAGTTTATGTATTCAAGACCCGTCGCGTCGCTTAGGTACCTGCCGGTATAAGATTTGCCGCTTCCGACTTTTCCTGTTATTCCAATATTGCATTGTATATCTTTTCTCATTCGCAACATTATACATCATTTGCACGTTAAATACAATGCCATCTTTTTGCGAATGTTGCCAGTGACTTTTTGGCGTTCCTGCAACTTGGCAACCACTTCTTGCGGCGTCACGCCACGCTCGTACATCAAAACAAGTGTCATAAACACAAGGTCGGAAATTTCGTCGATAAGTTCTTCCTTATTTTCTTTCATTGCGGCAATAACGACTTCGGTTGCCTCTTCCCCTACTTTTTTACAAATCCGTTCTTTGCCGCCATCAAGCAACAAGTTTGTGAACGAATTGGGTGCAGGGTTTTGGGCGCGGTCACCAATATTTTTGTACATTTCTTCAAGTATCGTTTTGTTCATTTTACTCACCTCCTTTTTCAATTTTTTCGAACAATTCGGCAAGTTCTTGGTTATTATTCCTTGCTCCGCGGTTAATGATTTGAAGCACCGGAATGGGCTCTGCTTTTTCTTCTGGAATGTACGAACACAATCCATTTCGGATAACCGATTTCCCGCTTGACACAAGTTCAAATCCAATGTTTGCTCTGCCAACCCGCACCGCCAGTTCAACTTCTCCATCAAGCGTCATCATGTCAATAAACTCGCCCCTGTAATCGGGATAGTTTCGCAACAGAAATGCTTTGGCTTGCTTGGGATACGATGTGGCAACAATGATGTCTTTATTTTCTTGCATCATTTCGCAAACCCGCTGATATTCTTCCTTGCCTTTGCGTCCGATTATAGCAAACCGCATTTTCGGAAATTCAAAGCCATCAGAAACGGGTGCCGAAATATAACCGCGTCCGCGCCCTTGTCCTTCAAGTGCATATTCGTCTTTACTGTCTTTTCCCACAATGCCAATGTCCGCGATACCCTCGTCCACATATGCAGGTAAATCAGATGACTTTGGAATAATAAAGTCCGCCCGTTCACCTTCATAGTAGTTATCATTAAGCTTTTCGTCGATTGTCACAACTCTCTTTCCATTGATACCGACCTCATTAAAATCTCTTTTCAGACATTCAATTCGGAACAATTCACGGTCAAGGTCCAAACTTGTATAACCGTTCTTTGCAAAGACCCAACGCGCCTCCAAAACCATGCGCCCTTTCGGCAACGCAATAATTGGTTTTCTTAATTTTGTTTTCATTTTATTTTTTTCCTTTTTTATTTTAAAATTTTAAAAAACACCTAACGTTGCCGTCAAGTGTTTCAAAGTTTCCTTAAAACAAAAAACGGCACAAGTATTACCCTGTGCCGCCAAAAAATAGACACAGAGTTATGCGCCGTGATGGTGGTTAATCATGAATTCCCTTTTGAAATTGTTAGGTGTTTTCATATTGTTATTATAGCACAAAGTATCCAGTTTGTCAATGATTTGAACCGTGTGGTGTGCCGCCGCCCATGGTGTATTCTTCGGTATATGCGGCGTCTTCTTGGGCGGCGCGTTCCTCGGATTTGACGTCAATGCGCCAGCCGGTAAGCTTTGCCGCCAGACGCACGTTCATGCCGCTTTTGCCAATGGCAAGGCTTAGTTTGTCGTTTGGTACAATCACGCGGGCGACTTTGTCGGCCTCGTTGGCCTCGACACGCAGCACCGGCGCGGGAGATAAACTTGCGGCGATGAATTCAAGCGGGTCGTCCGACCATGGGATAAGGTCAATTTTTTCGTTTTGGATTTCCGACAGGATATTGTTGATGCGGCTTCCCTTTGAACCGACACATGCGCCGATTGGGTCGATGTTTGCGATTTCGCTGTGGACACAGATTTTCGTTCTGTACCCCGCTTCACGAGCGATGGCCTTGACGACCACTTCCCCGCGCCCAATTTCGGGTACTTCCAAATCAAACAGTGCGCGCACGAATTGCGGACTTGTCCGGGTTACGTAAATCTCGCCACGGCGGTCGTCGGCGGCGACTTTTGGAAAATAGACCTTCAGGAAATCGCCCACCTTGAACGTTTGCCCGGGTATCGAGTTTTTTGCATTCAAGATACCTTCAAGGTTACTGCCCGGGATTTCAAGGTGATGCAAATCACGGTCAATTTTCGTGATTTTTGCAGTGATAATTTGGTCTTGGCGCGCGGTGATTTCTTCCAGTGCGGCGGCACGGCTTCGGTCGCGGGTTTTTTGCGTCATTACCTGTTTAATCGTGATTGCGGCAACACGTCCAAAGTCTTTAAGGTTTTCTTTTGTTTCGATGATGTCACCGATTTTGTATTTTTTGTCGATTTCTTGTGCTTCGCTTAGACGAATTTCTTTGTCCCAGTCAAATTCCTTGTCGGGGTTTTCATCCTCGTCATCGACAACCGTTTTGAACGAGTAAATCTCTAATGTTTTCTTGTCATAGTTTAACTCTACGCGTGCGGCCAACGCCTCGCCGTACATTTTGCGATATGCCACCGACATCGCCTCTTCCATATCACGGATAATAACGTCGCGGTCAACGTTACGTTCAAGTGCCATCAGGTCAAGTGCCGCAAAAAAGTCTTTTGATATCATAGTGTTCTCCTTTTTGCAAATAAAAAGCGGACTTCCCCAGCCCACTTTCGTTTTGCATTTGTTATTATTGCACAAGTTTAATGTTTTGGCAAGTGCTTTAGCATTTTTCTTTGTCTTTTGTTTCAAGAGTCGGGCGGTGGAAATATGAGACCTTGTTTTTAGAGTTGGCAGGCAGGGTGATATAAGGCATATTGCCATTTTCAATGGGCGTTGCGTCTCGTTCCTGCTCCATCTGTTTTATTTTTTCCTGGTCGTTGGCATCGTATATTTTTGCGTATCCTTTGAACTTTTCACTGTTTTCTCGGGCCTGGTCCATTGCGGTTTTGGCTCTGGTGGCTTCATCGCAACCTATGTTTTTGTCTCTGACGTATTTGTCGTACGTTTCCTTGAAACTTTTGAAGTGCGCATCCCATTGCCGGGACTTGTCTTCCATTACGCGGGCATTGTACCGATTGCCGCTTGATTGCACCTTCATCATATCGCTCATGTTTTTTGCGGCGGCCAATTCGATGTTAATCTGGTTGGCCCCTTCCGCTTGCAGCCGGCGTAATTCCACTGTGCTTGCCTTAAATGTTTCAATTGCTTTGTTGTGTTCCAAAAGAGCCTGTTCGGCGGGTGTCAATTTTGACCGGTTATGACCTTGTCCCGAATCATATGTACTTGTTGCCTGGGTTCTGTAGTTGTCTTCTTGCTCTCCTATGTCCATATGTTTGCAAAGAAAAACGCCGCCCCCCACCAAAAAGGCTGCACCGGCAACGACGGACGTCGCCTTGCCAACTTTATACAATGATGATGGTTCTTTTCTTCTTGGACTCATGTGTTATTTATACCACAAAACCGTAAATATGCCAAGTAATTTTTGTCAATAAAAAAGACTTGGGGTTGCCAAATCTTTTTTTGCGATTGTTACTTGTTCAGTGTTGTAATTGTCGGCATGTTGGTTACTTCTTGTACCATTGTATCCCGGTGCGTTTGGAAAATTGTTTTTTTGCCTTCCGGGGTTTTTAAATCATCATAAGCCGCAATCGGGTTGGTCAACTTTTCTGCCTGGGTTTCGGCTTTTTCAGCCAAGCCAATTTTTTGTACCTTTGTTACTTTGCCATCTGCATCAGTTTGTTCAATAACGCCGGAATTTGGGGTGGTGGCTCCGAAGGATTCAAAGACATTTTTCTTGTCATTCCAGAATTCTTGATTAGCCTTCAGGCGTTCTCCATCGAGAAGTAACGCGGCCTCTTTGGCTTCAAGCGCAAATTTATCGTGTTCAGCCATTGCTTTGTGATATTCCGACAAAGCGATTTCTTTTTTTTGCGTCTCGCTGGCGTCTGGGGTTACAAACTTGGCTCTTGCCCAGCGTGGGTCGTATGGGTTATTGTGCATTTCTGCCCAATTACCGGCGTTTTGCAGGGCCTTGTTTGCTTGTTTTGTTTTGTCGATGTTGATTTGATAATAGTCGGGTGCGGCGGGTGCGGCGGGTGTTTTGAGGGCATTATAACCGATGGCAGCAATACCGACAGTGGCGGCAACCGCAACGGACGAGCCCCAAACCCATGGATTGCGTAAAGAAGTGCAGAAGTGTCCAAGCCTGCTTGATCGTGGAGTCCTTGCTCCGCGCGCCGGTGTTGATGGTGTTAGTGATGCTGGTGGTGTTGACATGATTGTATTCCCCTTTAAATTTTCTTGGGGAATTATACAACATTTATCGGAATTTGTCAATAGCAATATGCAATTTTTCAATGAAAGTTTTAACGTCGTTGCCCGTGTTTTCGGGGCAGAAACTTATGCGAATTACCTGTTTTGTTTTTGGTTCCGGTATTCCCATCGCAAGCAAAGTGCGGTTTTTGGTGGCGGTTGACGCGCAGGCGGAACCCAATCCAACACAAATCCCTTCGGATGAAAGGGCGTTCATTATCGTCTGTCCAAGGATTCCGGGTAACTGGATATTGGTGATATATGGGTTGTCGTTCTTGCCGTTGATTTTGCAAGAAGGCGGCAAATTCCCGACAAGGCATTTGTGCAAATGGGAAACGTGTTCCAAATGCTCGGCCGTGTCAAATAATTCCACCGCACGCGCAAAACCCAATATTGACGGCGTGTCCATCGTTCCGGGTCGGATGTCCTGTTGCCCGCCGCCGTGCATCAAAGGACTCAGGCGGGCTTTTTGCCGCATCCAAAGTGCGCCGATGCCCTTTGGACCGCCAAGTTTGTGGGCGGAAATTGCGACACTGTCAAGCCCCAACGCGGCGGCGTCAAGGTCAAATTTGCAGAACCCTTGGGTGGCGTCACAGTGAATATGGGCGGTACGATTTGCCTTTCTGACGGTACGGACGATGGCACCCGTGTCTTGGATACAGCCTGTGTCGCTGTTTACCATTCCGAATACGACAAGTGCCGTTTCAGGGCGTACAAGGCGTTCCAGGGCTTTTAAATCAATGGTACCGTCGCCACTTAAGGGGCAAAAGTCTACCGCGTGGCCTTTATCGAATAAAAACTTTGCAGGTGCGTGGACAGAAGAATGTTCGCCCGCCGACACGATAAGATGGTGGTTTTGGCGGGTGATTTTTCCCATGATGACCAAGTTGTTGGATTCCGTTGCGCCACTTGTGAAAACGAGTTGGTCGGTGCCGCCGGTCGCCCGTTGTGCTGCGAAAGTGGCGTTGCATACTTTCTTTGCACAATCGGGCTCTACGGCACATGAGAGGCGGCGTTTGATTGTGTCCGCTGCCCGTTCAATTTCATTTTTGACGGCCAAACTTGGACCGTACAGTGCGGCAGAGTTATAAAACAACTCGCGGTTTGCCCGTTCCATTTCGGCACTGACACCCGCGTGCATGCGGGTTGTTGCCGCGTTGTCAAGGTATATAGAAGTCATACTTTATTATATCTTGAAATCACGCAAATGACAATTCCGGCAGCAAAGTTACTTTGAAAGAAAGAATGTGGGGACTTCGCCGACGATTATGCTGTCGGTCAAAAGTACCTCGATTTCCGCCGGCACATTGTAACTTGCAAGCGGCATTATAAGGTTCATCATTGTGCGGACCCGCAATTTGACACGGTGTTTTGTTTGGTTGATGCCTTGGCCGATGAACTCGCTGTCAAAGTCGCATTTTACCGCCCCTACCGGTACCACGCGCAACGGAATCTCGGGTCCGCGGCCTGTGAACAGCGGAAAACCGCTGAATGTCCCTATGGGTACCCCAAGGCCGGCTGCGGTGAATTGCTTCATCTGCTCTTGCGTTGCGTGGGCGATTGCCATGCTTATGCCGTTCATCTTTACGGTGTTGGTGGCAATCCCGACAATGCGCCCCCCTGTGTCATAGCGGATGTCGGTAAGTTGGCGGTACATGTCGAACTCTACTGTATCTGCAATCGCCCGGTTTACCGCCGTGACGGTCAGGGCTTCGATTTTGGACTTGCTGTATGCGACTATGACAGGATTTACAAGGAACACCGAAAATGTGGTCACGAATGCAAAAAGCACAATTGCCCAAAACACAAGCCATTTTCCAACATGCCGCCGCATAGTTATAACATATGAAAGTTCGCAAAAAAATATTGGCCTTTACCGCAATCGCAGCAAGCATCATTGCGCTTGCCACCGTTGTTCTTGTCCTTGTGTCGGATAATACCCTTAAGAATGCAGGGAAAGCGTGCGACACCATTTCCATCACCGCGGAATACGATACCGCGGCGCACAAATTGACGGCGTCGCAAAGTATCAAGTACACCAACCGCACGGGGATGCCGCTTTCGGCGGTAAAGTTTCATATTTATGCCAATGCCTATAAAGACGGGGCAAAGAATCCGCCCGTGAACCCAAGCGAAGTGCCGCAAGCGTATCCCAACGGGAAAAACTTTGGCGGGATTACGGTTGCAAACCTTTGGGCGGGCGGGCAAAAGGTTATACCCGTCATTGGCGGCGACGATGACACCGTGTTGACGGTGAACCTTGGTACGCCGCTTGGAATACGCAAGGCAGCCAAGATTGACATTGATTATGTCGTGCAGCTTGCCAATATCAAACACCGACTTGGGTGGACGGCGGATACCGTCAATTTGGCGAACTTTTACCCTGTGCCCTGTGTGTTCGAGAACGGCGAGTGGCAGACATATCCGTACAGTGCAAGTGGTGACCCGTTTTACAATGATTTGCATAATTTTTGCGTCCGCATCACCGCCCCGCGCGAATATGTCGTCGCGGCAAGCGGTACGGTCATGAAAGCCAAAAAATCCGGGGACAGCGGCGGTAAAAAGACGACACATCTTGACGCGACCGCAATTCGGGACTTTGCGGCGGTGTTGTCCCCTCATTTTAAACTTGTCACCCGGATGGTCAAAAAAACCGCGGTCAAGTATTATTACATCAATGATGCCGAGCCGCGGAAGAGCCTTGATACCTCTTGCAAGGCGCTTTCGACCTTTTCGGATATGTTCACCAAGTATCCGTACAAGCAATTGTCGGTGGTGCAAACGGACTTTTTGCACGGAGGGATGGAATACGGGGAGTTGGTGTACGTAAGCCGCGCGTTTTTGAATCCGGATGATGGCAAGAAACCAAGCCGCGAGGACCATGACCGCGTAATCATTCACGAAATCGCGCACCAGTGGTGGTATGGACTTGTGGGTAATAATCAAACGCGGAACGCATGGATTGACGAGGGGTTGGCGGAATACAGTACGTTGCTTTTTTACGACCGTCACCCCGAATACAACGTTAACCACGCGGAATATGTGGACAATGCGCGGCGCAACTACAGTGCGTACGTGAAACTTATCCGCGGGGTTGGGGGTGAACTTGATACGACCATGAACCGTGACCTTGGGGCGTTTAATTCAAGTTACGAGTACGTTTTCATGACGTATGTGCGCGGGCTTTTGTTGTTCTGTGACCTTGAGACGATTCTTACACGTGCAAAGCTGACGGCGGCGCTTAGTGACTTTGCCGAACATACAAAGTTCGGGATTGGAACCCAGGCGAAACTTGTGGCTTGTATCGAGCATACGACCAAGGCAAAGGTGGGAGTGTTTTTCGAGAGTTATTTGGGTGGGTTTTGAAACCACCCCGTCGGCGTCTACGGCGCAGGCGCGCCGATAGAAACCACCCCGCCTCGCTTCGCGAGGCACCCCTCCATACAGGAGGGGAACTTTTTGTTTGTGATATTTTCATGGAAGAGCAAAAAAACTCCCCTTGCGGAGAGTTTTTTATAGCCATTTCCGATTAATAGTTGTCGGTTGGGGCTTTGCGGTCGCCGATTTGGATGAAATAGCGTTTGCCGTCTTTTGAATTGCAATTCTTTAAAATTGTACGGATTGCCGTTACGGTTGCGCCTTGTTTGCCGATTACGCGGCCCATGTCGCGCTCTGCGACTTGTACGGTGATGGTCACGTTTTCGCCTTCGGTGTGTTCCGTCAATTTGACGCTTGCTTCGTCCTCTACAAGTGATTTGATGATGTGTTCGATTACTGATTTCATGAATTAATTTTCCTTTTAAATTTTTACGATTTTTTCTTTTTCTTTTCAACTGGTTTGGCCGGTTTGGCGTTGGCCTTCGCTTTAAATGGCTCGGCAGGTATTATGCCCGCTTTTACCAACAAAGCACGCGTTGTGTCCGTCGGTTGTGCACCCTTTGCAACCCAAGAAAGCGTTTTTTCCTTGTCGAGCTTGATAGCATCGGCGGTTGTACCTTTCGGGTCGTATGTGCCAAGCACTTCGATGAACTTGCCGTCTCTGGGCTCGCGGCTTTCTGCTACGACGACGCGATAAAAAGCATTACCCTTGTCGCCAAGTCGTGTAAGCCGAATTTTAAGTGCCATTTTATTTCCTCCTTTTAATGTAAATTTTTTATTTCAAGCCAGACAAGTGTTTTCTCCCCTAGCGTTAAAATACACCACCCCGCATTATTTCATAAGAACCTCCTCTTTGGCCCCATTGATGAGAGTTGCTTCATCATGGTCTTGGATTGTTCAAACTGCTTCAGCAGCGCGTTGACTTCTTGAATCGATGTACCGCTTCCGTCCGCGATGCGGCGTTTGCGGCTTGCTTTTAATACGTCGGGGTGACGGCGTTCCTCGGTCGTCATGCTTTGGATTATTGCTTTGTAGCGCGCCATTTGGGATTCGTCCACTTTGCCTTGGATTTTCATGCCTTTGCCGAACATTCCGCCCATGTTTTCCATAAGTTCGTCCAGGTTTCCCATCTTTTTGATGTTTTCAAATTGCACCAAAAAGTCTTCCAACGTGAATACGTTTTCGCGGAGGCGGCGTTCCATGGCTTTCATTTCCTGTTCGGATACCGCGGTTTGGGCTTTTTCAATTACTGTTAAAATGTCCGCCATGCCAAGGATGCGGCCGGCTATTCTGTCCGGGTGAAAGGCCTCGATATCCCCTAGTTTCTCGCCGATGCCGCAGAATTTAATCGGTTTGCCGGTGACCTCGCGTATTGACAGTGCCGCACCGCCGCGCGCGTCGCCGTCAAGTTTGGTCAAAAGCACGCCGGTGATGTCAAGTTTTTCGTCAAATTGTTTTGCGACGTTTACGGCGTCCTGACCCGTCATTGCGTCGACGGTCAGCAGTATTTCGGTGGGCGAGATTTCGCGTTTGATGTCGACAAGCTCTTTCATAAGTGCCTCGTCGATGTGAAGGCGGCCTGCGGTGTCCACGATTACCGTGTCAAAGCCGTTTTTTTGCGCGTGCTTTACACCGTTTGCGGCGATTTTGACGGCATTTTTGACGTCCTCGGAATATACTTCGACGCCGGCGTTTTTGCCGACGACTTTTAATTGGGTTATTGCGGCGGGGCGGTATATGTCACAGGCAACAAGCAGAACTTTTTTGCCTTGTGCCTTTAGCATATGGCCGAACTTGCCGCAGAAGGTTGTTTTGCCCGCGCCTTGAAGGCCGCACATCATGTAGACGCTTGGCGGTTTTGGGGATATTACAAGTTTTTCGTTGACCTTACCCAAAAGGGCGGTCATTTCTTCGTGGACGATTTTGATGACGTGTTGGCCGGGAGTAAGAGATTGCATTACTTCTTCCCCACCGGCTTTTTCGCTTACGCGGGCGATGAAGTTCTTGACAACCAAAAAATTGACGTCAGCCTCGAGTAACGCCAATTTTACTTCTCGCATTGCTTGTTTAATTTCAACATCAGTAAGTTTACCGCTGCGGGTCAACTTCGCAAAGATATGCTTCAACTTTTCAGACAGATTACCGAATGCCACGTGTCAGACAACTCTCCCTCAACTTTTGGATATTTTTATTATAACCGTATTGTGAATAAGAAGTCAACTGTTATTTTGCCCAAGTCCCACAAGTGCCCGCGCGAATTCGTTTGCGTCAAAGGGCAAAAGGTCGTCAAGTTTTTCACCCACGCCCACGAATACCACGGGGAGGTTGAATTTTTGCTTGATAGCGACGACTACGCCGCCTTTTGCGGTGCCGTCAAGTTTGGTAAGGATTACCCCGTCAAGGTCGACGGCAGAGTTGAATACTTCGACCTGGTTGAGGGCGTTTTGGCCTGTGGTGGCGTCGAGGACGATGAATTTTTTGCAAACGGGGGGTTGCTTCGCTTCGCTCGCAATGACAAATTTCTTGACAACGCGGTCGATTTTTTTCAATTCTTCCATCAAGTGTGCTTTGTTGTGCAGTCTGCCCGCGGTGTCGATTATGGTGATGTCGTCATTTTTGGCCCGGGCACTTGTAAGGGCGTCAAAGACCACGGCCGCGGGGTCGGCGCCTTCCGCGTGTTTGACGATGCGAACACCCGCGCGTTTGGACCATTCAAACAATTGTTCGCTTGCGGCGGCACGGAAGGTATCGGCCGCGGCAAGGAGGACAGATTTGTTTTGTGCCTTGAAATAGGCGGCAAGTTTGCCTATGGCGGTGGTTTTGCCCACGCCGTTGACGCCGACGATGAGGAGAATGGACCCGTGGGGTTGCTTCGCTCCGCTCGCAATGACACCTTCATTCAAAATACCGGCGATGCTTTGGGCAAGGGCTTCTTTCAATGCCAGTTCGGTGCGGATACCTTGTTTTTTTGCAACGCGTTTGATGTCGTCGATGATTGCCTCGGCCGCTTCCATTCCCATGTCGGCGGAAAGCAAAACTGCCGTCAGGTCGTCAAAAAAGTCGTCGTCAAGTTCTTTGCCGGTGAATATTTGCGTTATGCCCGTGGTGACGGCGGTTGCGGTCTTTGCAAGTCCCCCGAAAAGTTTTTTAAATATGCCCATATTATGCGTGTACCGCCTCCTCGGGGTGCGGCGTTGATACCACTTCGCCATAGTCGGCGTTCCATTGTTCCAACTTGACGCTTACCAATTTGGATACGCCTTTTTCCTCCATCGTCACGCCGTAAAGGTTGTTGGCAAGTTCCATTGTGGGTTTGCGGTGGGTGATGACGATAAACTGGGTGGTTTTTGCGAACTTTTGCAGGTAATTTGCAAAGCGTCCGACGTTGGCTTCGTCAAGGGCGGCCTCGATTTCGTCCAGCAGACAGAACGGCATCGGGCGAAGTTTCAATATAGCAAATAGTATTGCAATAGCGGTAAGTGCCTTTTCCCCGCCCGAGAGAAGGGTCAAGTTGGCAAGTTTTTTACCCGCGGGCTCGGCAATTATTTCGATGCCGCTTTGCAGCCAGTCAATTTTGCCGTCAACAGGCACAAGTTCCAATTTTGCGTGTCCGCCGCCAAATAATTCCTTGAACACAATGCCGAAGTTATGATTGATTTTTTCAAAAGCAGATTTGAATTTGGCTTCCATTTCATGACCAAGGTCGTGTATAACCTTTTCAAGGTCGGCTTTGGCGGCCGTCAGGTCGGCGACCTGGGTTGAATAGTCGTCATAGCGTTGCTGTTGCTCGGCCGCTGCTTCAATTGCGCCAAGGTTCACCGGGCCAAGTCTGTTGATTTCGCGTTTGAGGGCGGTGATTTGTGGAAGGGCGGCGGCGAGGTCGAAAGGGAGCGGTGGGGTTGCTTCGGGTTCTTTGAACCCTCGCAATGACGCGTTTTCCACGTTTTCTTGGAGGAACATATAGCAAGCGGAATAGTTCATGCCGTATTCTTCCTCGATACGGGTTTGCATTTGTTCGATGTTGATGTCAATGCGTGCAAGGTTTCCTTCCGTCCGGTAGTATTGTCGGGTTATTTCCGATACCTGGTCGGTAAGGTCTTGTTTCATTTTTTCAAGTTTTGCCGCCCACGCGCGAAGTTCGTCTTTGCGCATGGCAATTTGGGCAAGTTCCGCCTTTACGATGTCCAGTTTTGCGACGTCGCCTTGCGCCTGGGGTTGGGTTGCCGGTTTTTTTGCCGTTTTGTCAAGGTCGGACATGCGTTTTTCAAGAGCCGACAGTGACGCGGATATTTGTGCAAGGTTATTATTGTGCCAAAGGTGGTTGTTTTGCGTGTTGTGACTGCCGCCTGTTATGGCTCCGCGCGGTTCAATCACATCACCATCGAGGGTCACAATTTTGAATGAATAGCGGGATTGTTTTGCAACAATTATAGCGTTTTCAAGTTTATCAACGATAACAATACGTCCAAGCAGTGCGCCTACCACCGGTTTTATAAGTTCGTTGTATGTCACAAGTTCGCTTGCGACGCCGACAAGGCACAGGTGTTTGGAGATAAGGTCGCGTTCATCAACGGAAAGACTTTTTTCGCGTGCCGCGGTCAGCGGCAAAAAGGTACATCTGCCCCAGTTTTCGCGTTTCAACATTTCAATAAGAGCTCTTGCCCCGTCTTCGTCGCGGGTTATTATGTTTTGGGTGCTTGCGCCAAGGGCGACTTCGATTGCGGTTTCAAGGTGCGCGGGAACGGTAAGTTCCTGGGCAACGACGCCGATTGTTTTTCTTTGCATGGGGGGCTGTTTTGCTTCGCTTGCGATGATACGTTTTACCGCGTATTTGTAACCTTCTCCGCTTGCGACAAGGTTTTCAAGGGTTCGCTTTTGCGCCAAAAGTTGGGCGTGTTCAAGTTTCAGGGCGTTCATCTTTTCAAGGTTTTCAAGCCGCTTTTCGTTTTGTTCGCGTTCCAATCCCACCGACAGATTGAGGAGTTCCTCGCGGAGTTGCTCGCTTTTGTTGTCAATTGTTTGTATTTCGTCGGTGGCGGCAATGATTTGGCGCGCAATACGCACCGTTTCGTCATGTTTGGCGCGCATGTCGGTGTCCATTGCGTCAAGTTCGATTCGTAACTTTTCTTTGTCTGCGGCGGCGGTGTCGTATTGGGCGACATAGGCATTTATTTCAAGCAATTTTAATTTGTCGCGCAACACAAGGTATTTGGCGGCCGCTTCCGCCTGTTTTTGAAGGGGTTTAAGGTTGCGCTCGATTTCCGTTATTACATCGGTCACGCGTACAAGGTCGGCGGCGGTGCGTTCAAGTTTGCGCTCGGCCTCGGTTTTGCGGGATTTGAACTTTGCTATACCTGCGGCCTCTTCGAAAATTGCGCGGCGGGTTTCGGGTTTGCTTGAGATGACTTCGGCGACCTGGCCTTGGGAAATTATCGTTAAACCGTCGCGGTCGATGCCGCTGTCGTGCAATAGGCCGGTGATGTCCTTTAATCGGGCGGTTTTGCGGTTGATAAAGTATTCGCTTTCACCGCTTTTGAAAAGTTTGCGCGAAATTACAAGTTCGTCATAGTCAATCGGAAAGGCACGGGTGGTGTTGTCAAAGTGCAAACTTACTTCGCAATAGCCCAACGGTGCCCGCGTTTCCGTGCCTTTGAATATAACGTCCTGCATATTTGTACCGCGCAGGATTTTCGAGGACTGTTCCCCAAGCACCCAACGCACGGCGTCCGAGATATTGCTTTTGCCGCAGCCGTTGGGGCCGACGATGGCGGTTACGCCGCCGCTGAAATCGACTTGCAGTTTGTCTGCGAAGGATTTGAAACCATAGACCTCGATTTTCTTGAAAATCACGTATTTATTCTAACATGTACGGCAAATTTCACAAAACGATTTTACAATAAAACTACCCCGTCACGCGCAATGACAGCAAGGGGAATTATTCTGTTGGGAGAATTGCGGTGGCGGAGGAGATTGCCGCTTTTATTTTTTCTTCCAAGTCAACGTCCGCCGCATTGGCAGCATACAAAATGGCACTGCAGAACGCCGCCGGACCGCTGCTGCCGTGTGCTTTTACAACAGGTTTTTTAACGCCGATAAATATTGCTCCGCCCTCGGCATCTTCGCCCAATTCCCGCTTCATTTTAAGCAGTCTTTTGCCCAATATAATCTTGCCAAGTAAACCAACGGGGCCGCAAAGGGTTTGTTTCAATTTGTGCGAAAACAGTTTGCCGGTGCCCTCCAGCGTCTTTAAAAGCACGTTACCGACGAAACCGTCGCACACGATGATGTCGTAATCACCGCTTGTGACCTCGCGGGCTTCGACGTTGCCGAGGAAGTTTAAAACGCTCGCGTCAACTGGGTCTGATAATTGCTTTAGTAACTTGAAAGTTCCAAGGGCAAGTTCGTTGCCTTTTTCGTCTTCGGTGCCGACGTTTAAAAGTCCTATGCGCGGATTTTCGCGGCCTGTCATGCGCATGTAAACATCCGCCATAAGCGCAAAGTGGACAAGGTTTATCGGTTTGCAATCCATGTTCGCGCCGACGTCCAAAACCATCACTCCCCGACCGTCTTTTGTCGGGAGCATTGGACATAATGCCGGCCGGGATACGCCTTCGATGCGGCCGACCTTCATAAATGCGCCCGTCAGAACTGCGCCGGTGCTTCCTGCGGATACAAATGCGCCACAGTCCTCGCGGGTCTTTAATGCCGTTTGGCCAAGGACAATTGAACTGTTTGGCTTTGTGCGTATTGCCACCGTGGGCTGGTCGTGGCAGGTAATGCTTTCCGTGGTGTGGATTATTTCCACACGCTGGGCTGCCGGGCCTTTCAATGACGCCTTGATTACTGCCTCGTCACCCACAAGGACAAGTTGCAGGTCCGGGTCGCGTTTAAGGGCCATCATTGCCCCCTCGATTACTGCGTGAGGGGCGTTATCGCCGCCCAAGGCATCCACAATTACTTTTTTTACTCTTGACATGTACCCATTATATAGTGTAGATTATGCCTTGTAAATCTTTTTGGAGGAAAACATGGCAGTACCAAAACACAAAGTTTCAAAGGCAAGAAAAGGAACACGCAGTTCGGCGAATTTCAAGGCGCACACCGCGCAAATGACCGAGTGTCCGCAATGTCATGCCGTCCGCAAGCCGCATACCGTTTGCGCGAATTGCGGGCATTATAAAAGCGTCAAGCGCATTGAAACCGCAAAGGAACGCAAAGAAAGCAAAGCAGCAGCCGAGAAAAAAGGAAAATAAAAGACGCGCAAGCGTCTTTTTTTAATGTCATACTGTTTTTTGCCCTTCAACCGTTTGCCGGCGGCGCATTATTGATATTACAAGCAGTATGATAAGCGGCATCCCAATGACCCATGCGGCGCCCGCGACAATTACCCCAATCCACTTTGCGTCAAGGCCTTTGTTGCTGCTGTCGTCGCCGGTGGTATCAAGACCCGCAAGGATACTTTCGATTTCGGTGACCCGTAATTGAAGGGTGTCGACATAGGTGTTCATCGTGTTTAATTCGATGATAAGAGAGTTACGTTGTTTTTCAAGTTCAATGTATTCGGGCGTTTCCGTTTGGCCGGTGTCTTCAAGGAGTTTTATTTGGGCGTCAAGGTCGGCGATTTGGTCTTTCAAGATGGCGATTTCCGCAAGTTTATCTTGCAGGTCGGCGATTTCGTCAAGGAGTTCGGTGATGCGGTCATGGGCGTCCTTGTTGTCGTCTTTGAGGGTGTCGATGAGGTCTTGTGCATTTTGCATCGTCATAAAGATTGGCATTGGCATCGGTACGCCGACAGAAGTAGCAGTCGTAGTAAATCCAAACCCAAGTTGACCATAACCATTTCCCCCGAAAGCCCACACAACACCATCCGTGGTCAACGCCAAAGTATGCACGCCACCCGCCGAAACAACCGCCCAGTTTTTCCCCGTGCCAATCCGCCTGAAAGTACCCAGGCCGGTTAGATTTCCATGCCCAAGTTGTA
>Ga0123353_10001514_pt1 | contig 28511 bp, 27 predicted proteins | sample TergutLab28metaG_3_FD_92763 | JGI IMG/M metagenome (GOLD analysis project Ga0123353, IMG submission 92763) | Labiotermes labralis P3 segment gut microbial communities from Petit-Saut dam, French Guiana - Lab288 P3 | ecosystem: Host-associated > Arthropoda: Insects > Digestive system > Gut ...
AGCCGAACAATTTCTATTCGTTCCGCCATACTGTCCGTTGCATGACCACGTAAAAGTCGTAGCATTAGTTGTTACTGCAGTTGCCGTCCCAGTTGAACAACGAGTAGTTGTGGGTGCAGTTGTAGTTACAACGCCATTAGCAGCACCGCAAGTACCGTTTATCGCCTTAGAAAGAGAACAATCTGTACTAGTCCCCCCATTAGTTCCTCTGCATGTCCATGTCCAATTTGTCGGGTTATCAGAAACTCCGGCAGCGGTAAGTCTTCCTTCACTGCACAAATCCTCTCCTGTCAGGACTGACATATTAATTGCCTGATTGTTTGTTTGAGTTATCCCGCACGTTCCGTTTTCTTGCCTTAGCGCAAGACATACTGCATGTTCGCCGCCGCCGCTGCCTAAACAGCTCCACATGTACGCTCCTCTGTCGGGAGTCACGATACTCAATGTTCCTTCATTGCATAAATTCGCTGTAGGTTCTTTTGCTACTATTGTGCCGTCTGTGCTTCCGCATTTGCCTGTTACTTTTCCGGGTGTAGGTGTCAGCGTTCCTATTCCAACCCAGCCTCTTTCAGTGTAGCCCTCAAACATATTCAGTTCGGTATTATATCTTATCATTCCTTTTATCGGATTTTCAGGTCTGTTTGTTGTTGTGCCGCTTGGAAATATCATTGCGCCTTTTTCATGCCCTGCGTCCAGTACTGCTCTGGCAGTGTTGCCTGCTATAGCGGGAGAGGCTAGGAGAAATAAAAATGCAGAAATTAAGAGTGGAGAGTTGAGAGTGGAGTTTTTCATGGTATTCCTATTTTTAACCCTTTAGCTGTCCATCTTCCTTTTACTGTATTTCCTATTTTGAAGGTGATTCCGGTTTCATCTACTATTACTGCGCCGCCGCCTTCAACCTCTATTCTGTCCGTTATTATATCCTGATACTCGTAGCCGGTTATTCTTCCGTACTGGTCTATGCTGAACATGTTGTATCTGCTGCCTATAAGCACCGATGGTGCCGCTATGTTGCTGTGTATTATCGGCAGGCGGTCGCTTCTTATGCTTACTCCTGCTCCGGTATCGCCTCCGAACAGATTGTTCAGTGCTTCTGCTGCTGTTGTTCCTCCTGTTCCGCCGCGTTCGATATTTAATGCTGTTCCCGTCCCCGTTGCGCTGAATAAATTATCCAGTGCGCCTTCCGCTGTGTTTGCACTTGTGCCTCCGTAGGCTATAGGCAGTATTCCCGATATTCCGCCGCTGCCGCCGGTTAAATCTACGTTTCCTCCTATTATGTTTCCGGTTACCGTCAGGTTATCAAGCGTAAGCGTTGTTATCTGTCCGGTATTAGACGTTATATTGGTTGTGAGTATTTCAGTGCTTTCCAGTCTTCCGATGTATCCTTTGTTTGCTCTTATCTCGTTCGCAGTAAGCAAACCGAAATCCCCGTCTGTTCCCTCTATTCTTGTGCCTCTTATGTATCCCGAGGTTATGTTGTTTGCCGTTACTTCTCCTGCAAAGCTTCCATCGCCGGCTGTTATGTTATTTCCCTCGATGTTACCGTCTACTTTCACATCGCCTGTAAAATAACCTCTGCCGCCCCGTATCTCATCTGTTTCTATTCTGTCGCTTCTTATTCTTTGGAAGATTCCTTCATTGCCGGTCAGTGTCCCGCCTATCGTAACGTCCTCTGTAAAGGTGCCGTCTCTGGCATCTATACTTCCGGCTTTTATGCCTCCCGCTACTTCCAGTGTTTCGGTTTCTATTGTTTTAGACCTTATGGCGTTTTCTTCGGCATAGGATACCGTGTTTCCTTTTACTATTAAATCACCGGGTACCCAAAGGTTTCCTTGAGAATCTACTTTCACGCCGCTTCCTGCGAATGACAGAGTTCTTCCTTCCGCCTCCGCGTCTCTTACAAACTCTCCGGCTTCGTCCCGGATAAGTCCTCCGGTTGCCTGCCAGATTGCCGACCTTTGAGTAACCTGCGCGCTGTCTCTTATTATGCTGTAATCATCTTCCTGAGCAGGCTCTCCGCACCTAGTTTCTATGAATCCGTTCATTCCGGCAGATATTATCTGATATGCTATTTTTTCTTTTTCGGTTCCGGATATTTTTCCATGCCAGCGGCATACGATGTAATACCTTCCCCACGGGTCTAGCTGCTTTATCCCTATATCGTTTCCGAAGATTCCTACCTGAACCTCTCCGTTGTTTTCAGTCATAAATTCAATTATGCTTCCTCTGTAGTCTGGAGGGAGATTCGGGACTCTGTCATCTTGAACCGGTATTGCTTGCAGCCCTTTTACCGCGTTCGTGCAATTAACATCCGCTTCAAGCCCCGGAGGACATACTCCTGTGCCGCTTGCGTCTATCACACTAAGCGATGCCATTGTTTTGTCCGCTGCGTCCAGATCGCTGGTTACTCCCAGAGACTGGGTCAGCGTTATGTTGCCTCTTAGACTCTGGATATAGTTATTATACAGCACTGCAGATGCTATTCCTATCAGTGCAAGGAGGTAGAGAACGGGAGCAACTCCAAAACCAAGTGTGGAGTGTTGAGAGTGGAGTGTGGAGTTAGGGGCTGACAAAATATTCCCTTTCGCTGCTGCAAGAATCACTTTCGCTAGTTTAGCGTAGTTTAGCTTTACTAACAAATTCCTAATTCCACTTTTCACTTTCCACTTTTCAATTTAACAAGAAGCTTTTCCATGTCTTTTGGAACCACTGTTTTAAATCTTTTCATTTTTCCGTCTTTAGGGTGCAGGAACTCAAGCTTTATTGCATGTAGGGCTTGTCTGGGAAATTTTGTAAGAAGCTCTTCGCCTTTTCTGGCAGTTCGTCCTCCGTACACTGTATCCCCCACTATCGGGTGTCCTTTGTGCGCCATGTGTACTCTTATCTGATGAGTGCGTCCGGTAAGCAGTTTGCACTCTATTAAAGAAGCGACCCCGAAATCTTCCAGAACTCTGTACCTAGTTACTGCTCTTTTTCCGTCAGATCTTATTGCTATCTTTTTTCTGTCACGAGCACTCCTGCCTACTGATAATTCTATCTCTCCGGCTCTCAATTCAGGCACTCCCCACACCACTGCCCAGTATGTTCTGCTTAAACTTCTATTCTCAAACTGCTCAGCAAGTTTTCTGTGCGCAAAGTCATTCTTTGCTATGATCATAAGTCCGCTGGTGTCTTTATCCAGTCTGTGAACTATGCCGGGTCTAATCTCGCCTCCAATGCCGGATAAGTCCTCCCCGCAATGTGCCAAAAGCGCATTAACCAGCGTCCCTCCTTTATTGCCGGCACCCGGGTGCACCACCATTCCTATGGGCTTGTTCAGCACTATCACGTACTCGTCTTCATAGATTATATCAAGAGGTATGTTTTCAGGCTCGGGCGCTGCTTTCTCTGCCGGCGGAAGAGTTATTTTGTACTCTTCGCCTTCTTTTGCAGCGCGGCTTGAGTCTTTTAATTTTTCTCCGTTACACTCTATGCAGCCGGCTTCCATTAAAGCCTGTATGCGGCTTCTCGATAGCGAAACCGCTTCGTCTTTGCTTTGTTCGTATAATTCCAGACACAGTACTGCAAGAGCCTTGTCCGCCCGCAGTCCGCTCTGTTCGTTTTTAATGCAAAGCCTTATAACGCTGCTGTCATTCACTATTTATTAGCTTCTTTGAAGTTTTCTACAAAATTATTCGCCATTTTGTCTATGGCCTCAAAAACCTTAGACCCGTGTATAGGCTGAATAGTAAATATCTTTCTTGTGCTGTCCCAGTACAGCAGCTGAACATCTCTCGGCTGAGGAACAGGCGGTACTGCCAAAGTAGCTCTGTTCTTAGCAGACGCGCTAATCAGCGTAAAACACTCCATATTAGCGTCCTGATTCGTAATCAGCGTAATATTAAAGTACAGAGTCGCCAGATGAGTTCCTCTCTGCCAATGATTCATATCCGTTATTAATGGTAATCCGGCATTTCTGAATATCTCTAAGAATCTTTCATGCACTGCCTTTGCGGAAACATCACATGCGCGCCCGTCATTTGCGCCGTCAAACGCCGCTGGGTTCATAATGATAGCCCTTATGCCGTACAGCGCAGGCATTGCTCCGACCGAAACCGCCGCATTGGCATTAGTTCTGGAAAAACTCCACAATGCTGCGGACCCGATAAGTGCTGCGGATACAACAGCTATGAAAAATTTGTTTTTAAACATGTTTCCTCCTCCCATTTTCATTTCCTCCTCATTCCCTTTCATCGCGCTGAGTACGCTCTTTGCGTTCGTGCCTTTCCTGAGCCTCTATGGACAGAGTCGCAATCGGTCTTGCCTCAAGCCTGTTCACGCCTATAGGCTCGCCGGTTTCCTCGCAATACCCGTAGTCGTTTCTGTCTATACGCTCCAGAGCCTCGTCAATCTTTCGTATTAACTTGCGCTGGCGGTCTCTGGTCCTCATTTCTAAGGCAACTTCTGTTTCCGCAGACGCTCTGTCCGTAATATCCGGCTCCTGCATACCGCCATCGTCCTGTAAGTCGCGCAGAGTCACGTTCGACTCCTTCAATATCTCAGCTTTCCACTTTATCAGCTTGTCTCTGAAATACTCCAGCATGACAGGATTCATGTATTGCTCTTTCACTGTCGGCTTGTAATTCGGTGGTACTGTAATTGTTGCCATGAAATCTCTCCGTTGTTTATTTATTTTATACTCTACCCTAAATCATTACAAATTAACATTTTCTTTAACATACTTACAAACTCACGCATCTGAGGTTCTTCCATGAACTCATCAGCCATGTGCGCATTCAAAACACAACCTGGTCCACACACTACCACACCTTCACCTAATTTTTGGTAAATACCAGCTTCAGTGCCAGCATCGGCTGTTTTTTCCAGTAAATCCTTTTTTACCTTCCTTAGAGCCTCTAAGGCTTTATTAACAGTATTTCCCGTAAACGGCATTGCTTTTTCAATCTGTTTCGTTTCTATTTTAGCCTCGTTGTCAGGCAAAATATCTCTATCAATCAAAGCCTTTACTTCTTTAAGAAAATCTTCATCACTATCTCCCGGATGAGGTCTTATCTCCCAAACCAGCCTGCATTTATCAGCTATGATGTTCGGAGCTGCGCCCCCCTCAATAATTCCAAGATTCAAGATAGTATATGGTAACTTAAATTGTGAATTTTTATAGGGATTTTCTGCTCTTTGTTTAGCTACAGACAAAATTATATTTGTCACCTTGTTCATAACTTCTATTGCGTTCGCTCCTGAATTAGGCATACTGGAATGAGCAGCCACTCCAGTAACTACAGTCTCAAAAACAGAGACTCCTCTATGCTGAGTAATTGCAATAAAACCAGTAGGCTCTCCAACCAGCGTCCATCTAGGCTTAAAATTCTTAGCTATTAAATCGTTCACCAAGGCCTCAGCTCCGTACATAGTACTTTCTTCACTGCTGGTAAAAGCTACGTGGAAAAACTTTTCTGTCCTATCTTCTGCATTCAGAAAATGCGGCACCATAGCCAATACGCAGGCTATGAAGCCTTTCATATCTGCCGCACCTTTGCCGTACAGTTTCCCGTCTCTTTTAGTCAGTTCGTAAGGATTACTAGTCCACTTCTGATTGCTTACAGGAACACAATCCGTATGCCCCGCAAACATTATCCCGCTTTGAGACTTAGGATACATCTCGTCCGAGCCCACAGTCGCAAACAGGTTGGCGTGCGTTTCGTCCTCATAAACTATGCTGCTTTGTACGCCGTGTTTTTCAAGGTACCGCTCTATATAATTTATGCAGGCTAAATTAGGCTTATCGGAGGTAGTGTCAAAGCTCACCAGCTTTTCCAGTATCTCTATTGCCTGTTCCGCTATATCGTTAGTCATAAAGTTTCCTTTTACAGCAATTATGCCGGATACATATATAGCAAGGGAATTTTGCAAAAACTAGGGAAATTTGGAATAAAATGCTTGATTTTTCGCTAAAAAGCAGTAAAATCCGCCCCAATTTAAACTTATAACTCACGCACGGCTGTTTCCGGTGTTCGGTTTATGAACTCAAGGGCTGTGCGGCGGAATAACTGGAAAGGATATTATCATGGCTATGCCTACTGTTTCTTTGCGCCAGCTTTTTGAAGCAGGCGTTCATTTCGGACACGATACCCGCAGGTGGAACCCTAAGATGCAGCCGTATTTGTTCGGTGTGCGCAACGGCGTTCATATCATTGACCTCGAACAAACCGTGCCTCTTTTGCAGCGTGCACTCCAAGCTCTCCGCGATGCTGCTGCAAACGGCGGACGCATTCTGTTTGTCGGCACTAAAAGACAGGCTCAGGATAAAATCGCAGATGCTGCCAAACGCTGCGGTCAGTACTATGTAAATCACCGCTGGCTGGGCGGCATGATGACTAACTGGAAAACTATCTCTCAATCCATAAAGCGTTTGAAAGAGATTAACGACCGTTTAGAAGCTCAGTCCAATAGACTGACTAAAAAAGAGCTGTTAAAACTGACCCGTGAAAGAGATACTCTTGATAAGGCTCTGAGCGGCATTAAGGATATGGGCGGCTTGCCTAATATCATTTTCGTAATAGACACTGTGAAGGAAAGCCTTGCCATAGCGGAAGCTGCCAAGCTCAGGATTCCCGTAGTGGCTATAATGGACAGCAATTCCGATCCCGCCAATATAACATATCCGGTTCCGGGCAATGACGATGCTTCCAGAGCTATCAGCCTGTACTGCGAATTAGTTTCTCTGGCTATTTTAGACGGCATAGAAGCTGAAATGGGACACTCCAAGAAAGACATAGGCGAGCAGGAAGTTGTTCCCGCTTCTATGACTACAGTAGCGGAAGGAGCCGACTTGTCCGATATAGAGAATAATAAGTAATATAAGAGGTATAATCATGACTGAAATAAATGCAAATATGGTAAAAGAACTGCGCGACAAAACCGGCGCAGGAATGATGGACTGCAAAAAGGCTCTCGTAGAAGCGGGAGGCGATATGGAAGCCGCAATAGACTGGCTGAGAAAGAAAGGGCTTTCCGCTGCGGCGAAAAAGGCCGGAAGAGTTGCTGCAGAAGGACTTATTGCTATTGCTGCGGACGCTAAAAAGGCTGCCGTAGTAGAAATCAATGCAGAGACCGACTTTGTTGCAAGGAACGATAAGTTTCAGGAATTTTGCAGAAATGCTGCGCAAACAGCGTTGTCCGGAAGCAGCACAGAAGCTCTTAAACAAACTACGGAAGAGGCTATTACTAATTTAGTGGCGACTATAGGCGAGAACATGTCCGTAAGGCGCGCCGCTTCTTTGTCGGTGTCTAAGGGAGTCATCGCAACTTACATGCACGGAGCATTGGCTCCTAACTTAGGAAAGATAGGAGTGCTTGTCGGACTCGAGTCTGATGCGGATACTGACAAACTTACGGCACTCGGCAAGCAGATAGCCATGCATATTGCCGCTGCCAGACCTGATGCTCTGAACGTGGCCGATGTAGATTCCAAGGCTCTGGACAGAGAGCGCAATATTTTTGCGGATCAGGCAAGAGCCTCCGGAAAGCCCGAAGAAATTATCGGCAAAATGGTAGAAGGCAGGGTACGCAAGTACTACGAGGAAGTAGTTCTTATGGAACAGGTTTACGTAGTGGACGGAAAGACAAAAATCTCTGACGTAATAGCAGCGGCAGGCAAGACTTTAGGAACGCCAATAAAGATTACGGGTTTTGTGCGCTATCAGCTGGGCGAAGGCATAGAGAAGACTCAAGATGATTTTGCTGCGGAAGTGGCGAAGATGGCGCAGTAGAGTTAGGAGTTAGGAATGAGGAATTAAGGAAAAGCCGATTGTTTAGGACAGTCGGCTTTTTTGTTGTCTAAAAGAATAAAATGAGTGTATAAGAAAGTATGGAGTTTGGAATAAGAAAGAAAATAAGATGAATCAAGAAAATATACGATACAAAAGAGTGATGCTGAAGATATCAGGGGAAGCTCTGATGGGAGCAGGGGAGTACGGGCTGGAACCTGAAATAGTTTCCCGCCTAGCTCAAGAAATAAAAAGCGTAGCGGATATGGGTGTAGAGCTTTGCCTCGTAATAGGAGGCGGAAATATTTTCAGAGGAGTTTCTGCCTCAGCAAAAGGTATGGACAGAGCAACTGCCGATTATATGGGAATGCTGGCAACAGTAATGAATGCGCTGGCAATGCAGAATGCGCTGGAGGACATAGGAGTTCAAACAAGAGTACAATCCGCAATACCCATGGCCTCTATATGCGAGCCGTATATAAGAAGGCGCGCAATAAGCCATATGAAGAAAAACAGAGTAGTGATTTTTACAGCGGGAACAGGGAATCCGTTTTTCACTACGGATACCGCAGCAGCACTAAGAGCGTCCGAGATGCAATGTCATGCTATTTTAAAGGCGACTAAAGTTGACGGAGTGTACAGCGCGGATCCCAACAAAGACAAAGACGCAAAAAGATATGACCGCTTAAGTTATCATGATGTGTTATCTATGGATTTACAAGTAATGGACGCGTCTGCCATATCTTTGGCAAGGCAGAGCAGCATTCCTATTTTAGTGTTTTCCATATTTAATAACGGAGCGTTCGCAGATGTTATTCAAGGAAAAGGAACTTATACCATAGTTGATTAGGTCTGACCCTAAGGAGGCGGAAAATGGACTTGGAAACAGTAAGACATAAAATGGACGGAGCATTAGAGGCTTTGCGTAAAGAGTTTACCGGTCTGCGTACAGGGCGGGCTTCAGTCTCTTTGCTGGACTCTGTAAAGGTAGAGGCGTACGGCTCTATGGTTCCGATTAATCAGGCCGGCAGCATAAATACGCCGGAGCCCAGACTGCTTACCGTGCAGGTGTGGGACGCAGGACTGATAAAGGCTGTAGAGAAGGCTATACGGGATTCCGGTTTGGGACTCAACCCTCAGCCGGACGGGAATCTGATTAGAATACCTATGCCGGAACTAAGCCAAGAACGCAGGCAGGAGCTGGTGAAGATAGCAGGCAAGTATACTGAACAGGCGAAAGTAGCAGTAAGAAACGTCAGGCGGGACGCGCTGGACGGGATAAAGAAAGCGAAACTGCCGGAAGACGAAACCAAGAGTTCAAATGACAAGGTGCAAAAAGTAACCGATGAGTTCATAGGCAAGATTGAAGAGATGTTTTCTGCGAAGGAAAAAGAGATTATTAAAGTTTAATGTGGAGTGTGGAGTGTGGAGTGTGGAGTGTGGAGTTGAAAAGAAAAACGTTCGGCATATTGGCATCATCATGGACGGGAACGGACGGTGGGCAAGAGCTAAGGGACTGCCGCGGTCTATGGGACACAGAGCCGGGGCTACAGCAGTGCGGCGGACTGTAGAGGCTGCAAAAAAACATGGAATCGAGTACTTAACTTTGTACAGTTTTTCTTCCGAGAACTGGCGGCGGTCAGCAGAGGAAATAGAAGAGCTGATGAATTTGCTGCGGAGCTATCTGAAGCACGAAACAATAATGCTGATGAAAGAGAACATAAGGCTGGCAGTGATAGGCGACAGAACCCGCTTATCTCCGGACATAGTGGAACTGATAGAAAACGCAGAAAAAACAACTATGGAGAACAAGGCACTGACGCTGGTTCTGGCGATAAATTACGGAGGCAGGCAAGAGATAGCAGCTGCCGCAAAAAAGATAGCGTCTCTTGTGAAGACCGGAGAGATTAGTGCTGATGCTATAGACGACAAAATGTTTTGCAATTTTTTAGACACTGTGAATATGCCTGATCCGGACTTTATTATAAGGACCAGCGGAGAACAGCGGCTGTCTAATTTTCTTTTGTGGCAGTCCGCATATTCGGAATACATATTCTCTGAAGTTCTATGGCCTGATTTTAAGGAAGAGAATCTTCTCGAGGCACTGGAGGAGTTTTCGCAGAGAGAGAGAAGGTATGGGACAATTAGGAGTTAGAAATTAAAAGTGTGGAGTTTTATAATCTCTAACTCCACACTTTTAATTTCTAATTAAGGTACATACGTATCATAACAAGGCTTAATAACTTTTCCGGGTAATTGAGCCTCTCTCATTTCAAGCAGAGTTGAATATTTATTAAATATTTCCTCTCCGTTTGCCCAATTCATTATACTGTCAAGGTAGTTCTTTGTTTTTCGTACTAAAACGTTATCGGGTTCATCTGTAAAGAAGGACTCGCTAAACAGCTCTTTGGAATGCTCTTCCAGCGAATTCTCTGCGAGTATCGAAACTTCGCCGGCTCTTTTGCCCAAAATCAGACGGCTTGTATCATAATGATGCCAATCAAACTTCTCTTGTATTTTGATGTTGTATATTAAATTGCTCAAAAGAGCAGAGGAATCATGTAATAATTTTATACTATACGGCTTTATTTCATTTGGATTTGCAGTTTCGTAATCAAGGCTGCCATGTTCAGAGTTGCTCAAGACTCTGTTCGTTTTTAAATAATAAAATACATTCTCGCAATTTTCTACAGTCCTATCGGCAAGCTGTAACGCATACAAAGAGTCCAGAATATTGGCAGCAGCTTTTGGATTATGCGGTTTTACTTCCAAGATAAGCAGTCTTGCGTCAAAAATAGCGTCACAAGGCACCATAGCAGTATATTGTGTCATAATAATTTCTCTTAAATATATTAAATAATTATTCTATAATAATAATCGATAAAAATATTTTCAGGTAGAGTTTTTTAATACAAAGAATCTCTAATACCGGAAATTAAAGCCCACAACGCTATTAACCATAAAAATACTGCTGTGAAACGGTTAAGGATAATTATCCTGTCTTCTGTGAACAGGTGCCTGAACAACCCCACAGATACGGATAAAAACATCCACCACAATGCCGATCCTACAAAAATGCCGACTATCATTATGCCTTCGTCTATTGTTTTGGAAACGCTTCCTACAGTTCCTACAACTGCCAGCGTGCCAAATAAGGTTAACGGGTTTGTCAATGTTATAGCCAAAGAACTGGTCATGGCACTCAGCAATCCTTTTGCCGTAACAGTCTCTTTTATATGTGCGTGCTTTTTGGCGAAACTTATAAGTCTCTGAAATACTCTTTTAGGTTCAGCAACTTGCTTGGGCTTATCAAACCATGTATGCCATGCTGCAAAAGCTATGATGAGCCCGCCCAGTATTCTTATAGTCGCAGAGTAATCCGTTATAAATGCCAGTACTGCCGTAACGCCAAGTACGGCAATAGCTCCGAATAAACCGTCTGCAATCGCTGCTCCAAGCCCCGTAGCCAACCCCGTAACTATTCCGTTCTGTATAGTCCGCCTTATGCACAACAGCCCTACAGGTCCTACGGGTGCCGCTATTAAAAAACCGATAAGCAGTCCCTTATATATTATTCCTATCTCTTCCATACAACTCTTCCTTCTTCATTAAAACTCTGTAAGCACTCTTTTAGCCAGCTTTATGGAAATCTTTTTCTGCTCTGTCAATGATTCTGTGTCAAGCTTGTCTATAAGACTCCTCACACTGGCCGCATCCCTTGGAGCGTGTGTAATTAAATATGAAAGCACTCCTTCATCTAAAGAAATCTGCCTATCGTGAAACTGTTTTATTATAAGTGCTTCCAATAGAACATCGTCCGGATATCCCAGCCTTGCTACAGGCAGCGTCAGCAGCCTAGAACTTAAATCCGGAAGCCGGAACCGAATCATAGGTATCTCTTGTTTGAACGTCAATAGTAAAGAACCCTGCTTTTCTTTCAGGTAATTAAAAAGATGAAACAGTTTTTCTTCCGCCTTAATATCGTTTGCTATTATATCCGCATCGTCTATGGCTATGTGCGGGCTGTCCTTTGTTATTTCCATAGATGATTTTTCCAAAAGCTCTAATTTCGTCAGTTTTTTGCCTTTGGAAAGCTCTAGCCACAGCTTTGTCAAGTGAGTTTTTCCGCTTCCGGGCGAACCTATGATGACCAGTCCCGTGTGCTCCCACTCAGACCACTTTTGTATCCATTGGACTGCCTCTTGGTTGCACTCGGTCATCAGAAAGTTGTCCGTTTCCATTGCGTCCGTAAACGGCAGCTCCAGAGGAATCTGTTTCTTTTTTTCTTTATCCAGCATAGGTCCTGACCCTAGGCTACACGAGCTTTTTATACGTATTGCTGGATTTGTACATTTTTACAGCAAAACGCACCAGCACTCCGATTACTGCCGCAACAGGCACTGCGATTAATGCTCCGGTAAAGCCCAGAAGACTTATGCCTGCTATAATCGCAAACAGAATCCATACAGGGTGAAGCCCGACTCTGTCGCCTACCAGTCTGGGAGTAAGAATATAGCCTTCAAGCCCCTGACCGATAACAAAGACCAGTATAACCAGCCCTGTGCGAATCAGGTCTCCCTCGAATTGCACCAATGCCAAAATAGTACTCACGGCAAAGCCGAATACAGTGCCGACATACGGTATGATAGTAAGCAGTCCGGATACCAGTCCTACGGTAGCCCCGTATTCCAGACCGTTGAGCCTAAGCCCTACGGCATAAAATATGCCTAAGCATAAGCACACAAGAGCCTGACCTCTGATGAAGCCGGACAGAGTTTTATTTATCTCGCCAAGCTGCTCTTTGATGACAGCGTACGATTTTCTAGGAATTAAATTGTCTATAATGCCGGTCATCTTGTCCCAGTCCTTTAAAACGTAAAAAGCAATAACAGGCGTCAATATAAACAGAGTAACAATATTTATAAGAGACATGCCTCCGGAAATGATTCTTTTTAGCGCAGAACCTAACAAAGATGCAACATTTTCCGTTGTCTGAGACTTGGCGGTTTCTATGTGCTGAGAGTAGTTGGGCGATATTTCACTTATCCAGTGCTTTGCCCATGGAATAAGATGTTCTCTGGCTTTTTCCACGTAGTCCGGCATAGCTGTGACAAGAGAGGTTATCTGAGCAAAAATCATAGGCAGAATGAGAAGGATAATGAAAACCAGCAAAAACAGAAATCCGGACAGCGTGATTAATGTACCTATCCATCTGGGTATACTCTTTTTCTCAAGAGAGGAAACAATAGGCTCCAGAAAATAAGCAATGGTTATGCCGGCTGCAAAAGGGAACATAACAGGGCTGAAAACCCAGTACAGCGCAATTATACAGGCCAGTAAGACCAGCCAAAACTTGATAGGATATGAGATTTTTGTGTCCATTTTTGGTGCTTTTTGATAATTTCAATGTTTACTTAAGAAGTTAGAACTTATACTATAGTTTAAAAAATGGGAAATGGAAAATGGAAAATGAGGAGTTTTTCGGATTTAGGACTTAGTAAGGAGACTTTGGCTGCGCTGGAGAATGCCGGGCATGTTGTGCCTACTAAAATACAGGAAGAGGCGATACCTTGCGTTTTAGAGGGCAGAGATGTTTTGGGCTGCGCCAGAACAGGTACAGGCAAAACCGCCAGTTTTGTGCTGCCGCTCCTTGATATTCTCAAGACGAGAAGGGCTAAGGCGCGTATGCCCAGATCTTTGATTCTAGAGCCGACCAGAGAGCTGGCTGCTCAGGTGGCTGAGAATTTCATGCTGTACGGCAAGAATCACAAATTGTCTCTGGCTCTTCTTATAGGAGGCGACAACATACTGGAACAGATTCGAGTTCTGAACGGCAGCGTAGATGTTCTGGTGGCGACTCCGGGAAGGTTAATCGACCTTTTTGAGCGCGGCAACGTTATGCTGGCGGACACCAGAATTCTCGTCATAGATGAAGCGGACAGAATGCTGGATATGGGCTTTATGCCGGACATTGAAAAGATAGTAAGTTTTTTACCCTCTGCCCGGCAAACTATGATGTTTTCCGCTACAATGCCTAAGGAAATACAGGCGGTAGCTGAAAAATTCCTCAATAATCCGAAAAAGATTATGGTTTCTCCTCCTGCGAGCACTGCCGTTAACATCTCTCAGAAAATTATTCCTTTAGAATACAATGACGAGTGGCTCAAACGTTATGTTCTAAGATTTATTCTGCGCAGAGATAAAGTCGAGTCTGCTTTTATTTTCTGCAATAAGAAAATAATAGTTGCGCATTTGCAGGCATCGCTCAAAAAGCACGGATTCAATGCGGAAGCTCTGCACGGCGATATGTCTCAGTCGGAACGCAATATCGTGCTTGCCAGATTCCGCAATAAAGAGATTCCGTTATTAGTGTGCAGCGATGTGGCTGCAAGAGGCTTGGACGTAGATTCCGTAAGCCATGTTTTCAACTTTGATATGCCTTTTAATGCGGAAGACTATGTTCACCGCATAGGCAGAACTGCACGAGCGAGCCAGAGCGGTACCGCATACACTTTTGAGACTCCGGACGATGAAGAGTTTTTGAATAATATTGAAAAACTTATCAAACAGAAAATCGAAAAAGAAATCATAGAGGCTCTGCCTAAGCCGGATTTGTCTAGGTCTAAAAACAGGGGCGGCAAGCATAAAAAGGACAACAGGAGTAAAGCCAAAATTCCTCCTAAAGCACGTGCTAAAACAGACGATTCAAATTCGGATAGATTCGATGAGTTTAACAGTCCGGCGTTTCTCAGACGAAGGTAATGTGAAATGCAGGATTGGAAAAATGGAAAATGGAAAATGGAAAATGGAAAATGGAAAATTTTTATTTTCACTTTTCACTTTTCACTTTTCACATTATTCTTAGCATATCCAGCCTTTGCCGAAATGCCTCCTATAGGATACACCGGCGTTGCGCCGCAACCGGTGATTGTAAGAGAAATTCCTCCTATAGGATATGTAGGCATTGCTCCTAACTCCACTCTCCACTCTCCACTTTCCATTCTGGAAGAAGAGGACAGGTACAAAAATCAGACTCTGATTTCTGCGGATAGCATGGATACTGACAGTGAAACAGGTGTTGTTACTGCCAGAGGAAATGTTGAAATAGTTTATAACGATAATGTGCTCCGCGCAGATGAGGTGTCTTACAATCAGAAAACCGGCGTTATGATGGCAATAGGAAATGTTGTCATTGTTTCGGAAAATCAAGAGACTTTTTTTGCTGATAAGTACGAAATCACCGGAGACATGAAACAGGCCTTTGCAAGAGATGTCGGAGTGCTGTTTCCGGATAACTCCAGAATGGCTGCGAAAACTATCGTGAAATATGACGAGAGGTATACTGTTGCAGATAAAGGGGCATATACCGCATGTAATGTGTGCCGCGAGAATCCGGATAAGCCGCCTCTGTGGCAGCTAAGGGCTGATACTGTTACGCACGATAAAGAAGAAAAAAATTTATACTATCATAATGCCGTGCTGGATTTTCTGGGGCTTCCGGTTTTTTATACGCCGTATATGTCTATGCCGGATCCTACGGTAGACAGGCGTTCCGGGTTTTTAATACCGCTCGGAGGAAAATCCGCCAACATAGGACTGAATGTTAGGCTGCCGTATTATTGGGATATAGCTCCAGACAAAGATTTATTGATAACTCCTAACTTTAATGAAGAGGATACTTTGCAGCTTTCGCTGGCATACAGGCAGCGGTTTGCGCACGGAAACCTAGAGCTGTTTTTATCCGGAACTCACGGCACATTGATAAGCGATACTGGAGTCAACAAAGGAAACAGGTGGAGAGGCAATATTTTCGGAAACTATCGTCAGGATTTAACCAATACTTGGCGCATGGGAGCTGATGCAGATTATGTTTCGGATAAGAGTTATTTAGCGCGGTACAGAATATCCACAAAAGATCAGACTAGATCCCGGCTGTATGCAGAGAGGTTTCACGGCAGGGATTATTTTGCTGTCAACTCGTATTACTTCCAAGATTTAAGACCGGGCGAAAGAACGGCAGATCCCGTAGTTGCTCCTTATCTGTACTATCAGGCGTTCGGCAGTCCGGCTCAGACTCTAGGCGGCAGGTGGTCGTTTGATGCGAGTTTGCTTAATACTATAAGAGACAACTCGGGCAAGCCTATTAATTTGCAAGGACCCGATACCCGAAGACTGTCTCTTAAAAGCGACTGGCAGCGGGAATTTATTTCCGATACAGGGCTTGCCACTACGGTATCCGGACTGGTGCGCTTGGACAGCTGGTGGGCTGATAATGTTGTGAACTATGATTTGAACCGTGTTTATAACGATGTTCTGTTTACAAGACCGTTTGCTCAGGCAGATATACTTATGCGCTATCCGCTGACCAGAAGAGGCGAACACTACCAGCAGGTTTTGGAGCCTACGGTTGCTTTCACAGTCGCTCCTAAGCTGCGCCAAAGAGACAATCAGCCCATAGAAGACAGTTTTATTGTCGAGTTTGATGAGACTAATTTGTTTTCCGCCAACAGGTATACCGGCAATGATTTATTAGAGGGCGGCTCCAGATTCACCTACGGGCTGCGTAACATGATTATTGCGGACAATGGGTTTTATACTGATTTCTTCGGAGGCATGAGCTACAGCTTTGACAATGACGACAAGTTTTCCGAAGAGTCCGGACTAAGGAATAATCTGTCTTCTTTTGTAGGCAGAGTAAACGTGGCGGTGGCTCCTTGGTTTAACGCTAACTACGGCTTCAGAATTTCTTCCAGAGACTTTTCTCTGCAGCGTCAGGACGCTTTTGTTTCCTTGGGAGTGCCGGAGTTCAGACCGTCATTGCGCTATATTCAGGCGTATCATTGGAATGCTGCCAGTAATAACTATGAAAATATCAGGCAGGCTGTTTTCGGTTTAAACTCTAACATTTACGATTATTGGCATTTGGGAGCGTCTCATACTCAGGCTTTTTCTCCTAATCCGGGTCCCAGAACAACTGCTGTCAGGCTGTATTATTTGGACGAGTGTTTTGCCTCAGGCATAGAGTTTACTAAAGAGAATACTAATCGTTTGGATATTAAGTCCGGCGCAGGATTCGTAGTCTTCATTAAGCTAAGAAACATAGGCGGGCTGTCGTCCGGCTCATTGGGAGCGATGGAGTTCCCTGTGCACATGAGGAATTAATAAATAAGAAATAATAATGCAGAAATATTTCTGCATTATTATTTATTTTCACAGCCACTTTTTCTTTTTGAAGTACAAGAAGGGAGCTATTGCGGTGATTAATATAAGTCCCAGAGCCAAGGGGTATCCGATTTCCCATTCAAGCTCCGGCATACTGTGAAAGTTCATGCCGTATATGCCGGCGATAAGCGCAGGCGGCAGGAAAATAGCGGTTATTACGGAAAAAATCTTTATCACATTGTTCTGTTCTATGTTAATCAGCCCTAAGGTAGCGTCCAAAAGAAACGAGACGTTGCCGGACAAAAACTTAGCATTTTGATCCAAAGATATGGCATCGTTGTTCAGAGTAGCTATGCGGGATTCTATGGCTTTTTTACCCTTCAGATTTACAGATAAGAAGGTAAGAAGCCTCATCAGGTTCAACAGTGAGTCCTTGGCTTTTGAGGATAAATCACCGACACTGCCCAGACGTTTAAGAGTCTCGTTGAAGTCTACCTTATCAGAGGTATCCGGGTTGGAACCAAAAACAGAATAAGACACTTTTTCCAAATTAGCGGCTCCGGCCTCAAGAATATCGGCGATATGAGCGGATATTTGATCCAAGAGGCCTAACAGGACAAATTCCCCGGACGTTGACAAAGAGGGCTCTCTTTTGAGCCTAGAGGTAAAGGAAGAAAAAGGCGCAGGGTCGGCATACCGCATAGTAATGAGTTGACCGGAACAAAGTATAAAAGTTACGTTGTCAGTTTTATGCGCAATAGTATTTGAGCGTATTAAAATAGGCAGAGTCATGACCAATGCGCTGCCGTCAACATAGAGACGGCTGGAAGCCTCGATCTCCTGCATGTCGGCGCGGGTAGGCAGTTCCAGATCGAGCTGTATTTCAACAAGACGCTCTTCGTCCTTGGTAGGATTGAGCAAGTCTATCCATACTGCATTTTTAGATATAGTGCGGTTTTCATCAGAGATGACAGTCTGACGAATTACACCTAATTCCATGTGAAAAGTTGTCAGCATTTTTCCACCTTACATTTCGAGCCAAATTTTGGACTAGGTTTGAGATGCTATATCGGGACATCTCTAATACAATCCCGTACTATATGCCTAATATCTTAAGAAATAGCAATCCTTTGTTCACCGGACTGCGAATTTTCTTAAAATTTATAAAATTCAATAAAATATATAGATATTGCGCAAAATAGTGGTATATGGTCTGTATGACCAACGAAGAGTACATGCAGACAGCCATACAGCTTGCCTTGAAAGGTATAGGAAAGGTTAATCCTAATCCTATGGTTGGGGCGGTCATAGTCAAAAACAACAGAATCATAGGACAGGGCTGGCATGAAAGATTCGGAGAGGCTCATGCAGAAGTTAATGCCATAGAAGACTGCAAAGAAGACATAAGCGGAGCAGCCATGTATGTTACTCTGGAGCCTTGCTGTCATTACGGCAAGACTCCTCCGTGCGCAGAGCTGATTATTCAGAAGAAAATCCGGGAAGTTTATATAGGCTCTTGCGATTGTAATCCTGTTGTCAACGGCAAGGGAATTCAGATGCTCAAAGACGCAGGCATTAAAGTAGAGACCGGAATTCTAAAAGATGAATGCGATAAGATTAATGAAGTTTTTTTTCGTTTTATAAAGCGTAGAACTCCGTTTACGATAACGAACAGAGAGAATAAAATGAAAAAGGAAATAGCAGTACAAAGAATAGCGTCTCCTGATTTGCCTACGAAGTACGGAGTGTTCAAGGCATACGGATACGTAAATAAACTGAACGGAGAGCATCACATAGCTTTGGTCAAAGGCGAGATAGGAGACGGACAGTCAGTATTATGCAGAGTGCACTCCGAGTGTTTGACAGGAGATGTGTTCGGATCTCTGAGGTGCGACTGCGGAGAACAGATAGCGCAGGCATTGCAGCGCATAGAAAAAGAAGGCAGAGGCATATTGCTGTACATGCGTCAAGAAGGACGAGGCATAGGACTTATCAATAAACTGAAAGCATACGAACTCCAAGAAAAAGGTATGGATACGGCGGAAGCTAACATTGCGCTGGGATTTGACGAGGACATGCGAGAGTACTATACCGGAGCCCAGATACTGCAAGATTTAGGCGTGAAAACTCTGAGACTGCTTACGAATAATCCTGATAAGGTGTATCAGCTTTCCGACTACGGAATAGAAATAACCGAACGCATTCCTATAGAAATTCCTATTAACGAGCACGATGAATTTTATCTGAAAACTAAGCAGGACAAAATGGGACACTATTTGAATGTGAGATAGGCGAGTGGAGTTGTACCAATTTCACTTCATCAGAAACAAATGAGTGAAGGGTTTAGCGATAAGGACGACTATAAGCACAACATATACCCACCATGCGCAGCTCGACAGAATAGGGAAGAACACTGCGGCTGCTATGCCGAAAAAGACTCCGCTGAGCAAAGTAAGAACCTGATTCATCGGCGTGTTGTTCTGAATGTACTGTCTGCTCTTTTCAATCATATTGCCCGGGAATGTGAAGGTATACAAAATCAGCGGCAGCCCTGCGATAAACGAAACTATCAACCAAGCCCAGCCCGACACTGCGAGCACAGGCGCATAGAGTGCTGCGATTAAAACTCCGAGGATAACGTAAATCCACTTGACCATTGAAAATTCGACTACTGTGAATTTCCGCAACTTGCCGGTTAAAAATTGATAGATTGCCATAAAGCCTCCTTTGTGATGAAAGTATATGGTCTATGTAATTGGTATAAAAGTCAAGCGTAACATTCTATGGAGTGATGAAAATACGGTTAGTCTTTTTTGATTTCCATTTCCACAGTTGCCGCAAGGTCGGCAAGAAGTTCTTCCATTGACTTATTCATCAAGTCTTCTACAGACAGATGAATTTTTTTGGGCGGAATATTGACTTTATCTTCCGGTTTTTCAGGTGCCATAGCTGCGCAATCCCGCTCATATTTTTCTTTAGAGTAATACCTGTATTCCGGAGGAGTTTCAGGTTTATCTTTTAATTCAATGCCCATTTTAGACGCAATCGCACGAATGATATTCTTAGATGTCAATTGCTGGCAAACCGGAACGTGGCTGCCCATGTAGGTATGCTGCGAGACACAGGCTTTGCAGTTGCCGTGCCATTCGCAGCCTTTCCGCTGGCAAGGGCAGGCGGTTACCTTGGAATCTTGAGACAGCTTTTTATTTACGAGAGTTACTTCTTTGTAATAGTTCTCTTTTTCCACTTTTAACTTTCTACATTATTTAATGGCTGGGGGACGTGGATTCGAACCACGGTAAACAGAGTCAGAATCTGTTGTCCTACCACTAGACGATCCCCCAGTGCGGAACTCTCGTGTTCTATACCTATTAATGTTTAATATCAAGTGCTTTTTTATAATGTGGAATTGGTTGACGATGCACTTATCAACTTGCAGCATACAGCAACCTTGCCCTATTCCCGCCTTCGCGGGAATGACAAAATGGGAGGTTAAGAGTATAAATTGATAAATGCCATTATTGCCCTAGAGATTGCTGTTTTGTCGTTCCTGTCTATCCGCGGGTGGTGGAACGGGACTTGCCGGAACCTCTCGTACCACAGCTCCCCTTTGTGCGGCGGGCTGTGATAGTCGTACTTCCGTATTGGTCTATAGCTTTCCTGTTTAATTCCAAGATTCAAATTGCCTTTCTCAGAAGTATATTTCTTGTACAGCTCTTTTTTGAATTTAGACTCTTCTTTAGTCAGTTCTATAACCTTGGCGTCTTTAGCAAACGCTATGAACGTGTTATAATTTTTCTTGCCGTCCTTATAATTGTATTCTGCGAACTCCAGTACTTCAAAGCCCTCGGTGTGCAGCTTATAGCCTATGGCATTAAGGCAGTCGTGATCAGGATTTCCTCCTTCATAGGCGCATACCCATATCTGTGAAGGCTCGTACTCGTCTATAACCTGCTTCACCTCGTTGTAGGCGGCATTAAGCCCTCTCCACAGTTTTCTTGCAGGGCGGTTCTCTTTTGCAATCTTAATTTTATGTCCCAAAATATCGGCAACGTCCTGAGCCTCTTTGAGTCTCCTAGCCACGGCTTTGGAGTGTTTCCACTTTTGCCAGAACCACAGTTCTTCAACAGGTATGCAGCCGTTAGTCAAAAACAAAACCAATACTTCATTGCCCATTTCGATATTATTTTTTATGGAAATGCCGCAGCCTACAAGCTCATCGTCAGGGTGCGCTGCCAAGACCAGTATTTTTTGTTCAGGCATTTTATACCTCTCTTACATTATCCGTCTTTAATGGCTTCTATTATAACAAAGGCTTGGGCAAAAGAAGACTCGTCCGTAATAGTCGCATGTATTACTGCTTTTTTTCCATGCGGGGTCATTTTCTTAAGTCTCTCTAACGCTTTGCCGCACAGCATAACAGAGGGTTTTCCAGAATGCAAACTCTCAATACTTATGTCTTTAAAAACTATGCCGCTGCTTATGCCTGTACCCAGGGCTTTTACACAGGCTTCTTTACAGGCGAATCTTTTTGCGAAATACGCGCTTTTATTTTCTTTGGTTTTTGCGGAATTCTGCTCAGAATCAGAAAAAACCCTTGTAATAAAACGAGTCTCATACTTTTTGAGTATGGTGGTTATTCTGTCGATGCTGACCAGATCGGTGCCGATTCCTATTATCATAGTGCGGAGTGTGAAGTGTGGAGTGTGGAGTTAAGAATCACGGTTTGCCTTGTAAAAGAGAATTGTTTCTAGTAGAATTACCCTCTAATTATACTTCATGTCTAATCAAATTCATATAATAAAATGACCAATACTTCTCAGAGCTTATTATTTCCAGAGGAAACGAATCAAGGCGGCACTCAAAGCATAAAAAAGACTCTTGAACAAAAACAAACACCTACGCCGCTTTTGGCTCAGTATCTTTCTTTGAAGGAAAAGAATAAGGACTCTCTGCTCTTTTTCAGGCTGGGCGATTTTTACGAGATGTTTTTTGAAGATGCCGTTACCGCCTCGGGAGTGTTGGACATAGCTTTGACCAGAAGAGGCCAGCATCAGGGAAAAGACGTTCCTATGTGCGGGGTGCCGGTTCACTCGTATGAGGGCTATGTAGTCCGTTTGATTAAGGCCGGTTTCAGAGTAGCCATTTGCGAGCAGACAGAGACTCCGGAAGAAGCCAGAAGACGAGGCAGTAAATCCATAGTAGACAGGCAGGTAGTAAGAATTATAACTCAGGGAACCGTTACAGATGATGCGCTTTTGGATTCGAAAGCGTCCAATTATCTTTGCTGCGTGTCAGTGATACAAAACAAGCCGGCTGTTGCGTGGTGCGACTTGGCAGAGGGAACAGTGCTGGTTCAGAGTTCTTCCGTTGAAGAGCTTTCGTGTATTTTTTCCAGAATAGAGCCTAGTGAAATCATAGTTAATGACAAAGTTTCAGATATGCCGGAGGTGCAGCAGCAGCTTTTGCCGTGGCAGGACAAAGTATTATATCAGCCGAAGGGCAGGTTTGACAGCGAGAATGCAAAAAGGCGGATTGCCAGCGTATATAACGTGACAGATTTAGGGGCTTTCGGGGAATTCTCCAGAGCAGAAGTTTCTGCGCTAGGGGCATTGCTGGATTACATAGACCTGACTCAGAAAACAGATATTAAACACCTTTCAAAGCCCCGGCAGTTTGGTTCCGAATGTATGACTATAGATTTTTCTACCAGAAGGAATCTTGAGATAGTAAAGACTCTTTCAGGCGAGAAAAAAGGCACTCTTTTAAGCACTATAGACAGGACCCAGACCGGAGCAGGGGCAAGGCTGCTTGCGGCATATATTACATCGCCGCTTACAAGACACACGGATATTACGGCAAGACTCGATTGCGTAGAGTTTTTTGTGACGAACAAGCTGCTAAGAGCCAAGATACGGGAGCTGCTTAAAGCAACGCCGGACATAGAGAGAGCTTTGGCCAGAATATCTTTGGGACGCGGAGGACCAAGGGATTTAGCGAGTATAAGAGATGCTGTTTACCAAGGAGAAAGAATAAAGACCGCGCTTCTGGACGTTTCCGTTAAAGAGGTGAAAAAACAAGGACTCTTCCCGGAACAGGACGAGGCGGATTCGGAGAATGCCGAATTGCCGCAGCTGATACAATCACGTATGCAGTCCTTAGCCTCTCTTACCGGATTGGCTAATAAACTTTTTAAGGCTCTTGCAGACCCGCTTCCTGTTCTTGCCAGAGACGGGAATTTCATTGCCAAAGGGTTTTCTGCGGCGTTTGACAAGCTGGTTTCCGTGCGAGATGACGGAAAGCGTCTTATTGTGAGTCTGCAAAATAAGTATATTGCGAAGACCGGAATCACAAGCCTTAAAATTAAGTACAATCAGGTTATCGGCTATCATATAGAAACGACTGCGACTAATGCGGCGAAGCTGTTTCAGAACAAAGCGAGTTTTATTCATAGGCAGACAACAGCGTCCGCAGTGCGGTTTACCACTACGGAGCTGGTTGAGCTGGAGAAAGAAATATCTCAGGCATCTCAGAAGTCCTTAGCTCTGGAGATGGAGCTGTTTGGGGAGCTGACAAAAGAAGTCATGGCTGCGTTAGAGCCGCTGAAGAATTTGGCAGCTACTCTTGCATTCATAGACGTAAAAGCAGCTCTTGCAGAAATTGCCGCAGAGAAAAATTACGTACGGCCTGTTGTAGACGATTCTCTGGCGTTTGATATTACAGACGGACGGCACCCTGTTGTAGAAAACGCTTTGGCTTTAAGCTCTGATAATGCTCAGTTCATATCCAACAGCTGCGATTTGTCTTCCGATAAAAGAGTCTGGCTTATGACAGGACCCAATATGGCCGGAAAGTCTACGTTTTTGAGACAGAATGCTATTATTGCGCTTATGGCGCAGGCAGGGTCTTTTGTTCCAGCTTCCAAAGCCCATATCGGAGCTGTAGACAGGCTGTTCAGCAGAGTAGGCGCATCTGATGATTTGGCATCAGGCAGGTCTACGTTCATGATTGAAATGGTAGAATCCGCTTACATTTTAAATCAGGCAGGTGCGCGGTCTCTGGTCATTCTTGACGAGATAGGCAGAGGTACGGCAACATATGACGGCTTGTCTATAGCATGGGCAGTGCTGGAGCATATTCACAGCGTCAATAAATGCAGGGCTTTGTTTGCTACTCATTATCACGAGCTTACTTCTTTGAAAAATAGTTTGGACTCTTTGTACTGCGCCACTATGGCTATAAAAGAGTGGGAGAATAAGATTATTTTCCTCCACAAGGTCATTGAAGGTGTTGCCGATAAGTCTTACGGTATCCACGTTGCCGTTATGGCGGGATTGCCTAATATTGCCGTTATGCGTGCCAGTCAGGTTTTGGCAGAGTTAGAAGCGGGCGCACATGTTAAAACAGACAGTCTTTCTTCTTTGAACGACTTGGAAGAGGATTTTTCTTACGAGGATTCTTCCGGGAGTTTTATGAACTCTGAACTGGAAAATATACTAAGCACTCTTAATCCTGATGAACTGAACCCTAAACAAGCGTTGGAGCTGATTTATAGGATTAAGAGTGCGTATAAGGGAATGTGAAAAGTGGAATTATTTTAACTTTCCACTTTCCACTTTCCACTTTCTTTTTAAGCGTGGCTCTCTTGAACGATGGTTCTTTCCTGCACGGGATTGTACTCCTGTAGTCTGGTAGTGCGGAGTCCTCTGATTCCGTGGTTGTCCAGCAAAACCATCCAAGAGCGGAATTCTTCTTCAGACAGCGTATATCTCTTGCACGCGTCTTCAACAGACAGCAGACCGCTTCTCACGGCAGCCACTACCTGTGCCTTGCGGCGGACAACCCATCTCTTAGTGTCAGGATCAGGGAGTCTTTCCAGCTCTTTGTTTTTAGAAATGCGAACTATGCTTACTTTATCTGCATTGATAGTCATGATATTCTCCATAAATTAAATTCAAAATATAATTTTATTATAATAACTTAATACAGCCGTTTAATGCGGCAGCTTAACAAAGATGTACTATACCTTCAGAATACATCATAAGGTTTAATATAAACCTAATGTTAGGGTTAATAAAAGAGAAAAATATACGTATATTTTTGTTTTAATTCAATGAGTTAATGGCTAATATATGAAAGTAATAAATTATGTTTAGCCGTAATATAAAAAAATCCCCGCCTTTTCAGACGGGGATTTCTTTTGTTCATTAAAGAAGTGTCTATTTCTTCTTTTCTTTAGGAACCGGTTTTCCGTCAAAATCAAAAATCTCTATCTTGGCTTTCTTTTCAACAGCCTCGATTTCTTCATTTGCCAACTGCTGCCCCAGCTGTTGGATAATTCCGGCTTTTACTTCCTCAAGAGGAGGAGCCTTTGACTTGCGTTTATCTTCAACCTTGATTATATGATAACCAAAATCCGTTTTCACAATGTCTTTGCCGATAGTGCCGGGGTTAATAGTAAACGCAGCATCAGCAAAAGGCTTCACCATAGATTCTTTCAAGAAGTACCCAAGATCTCCGCCGCTTTTTGCAGAGCCGACATCAGACGATTTCTCTTCCGCTACTTTTGCAAAATCAGCTCCACCCTGAACTTCTTTGAGAATCGTTTCTGCTTCTGCTTTTGCCGCAGCGTCCGCATCCGCCTTTTCCTTAGCTGTTGCGTTAGGTCCGAATTTCGGAGTTATCAGGATATGTCTGGCTCTGACCTCGTCCTGAGGCTTGTACTTAGCAGCCAGTTCGTCATATCTTGCCTTAATCCTAGCTTCCGTAATCTTAGGCTCCACTTGCTTTTGAATATAGGCTTCCGCTACCAGCTGAGCCTCTATGGTCTTCAGCCTAGCGACAACTTCGGGGTCTTTCTGAAGGCCATCAGCATATCCTTTTTCAGACACAGCCTTAGTCAGAGCCATTTTTTCCGCAAGCTTAGGAAAAATCTCTTTAATCGGGAGCTGAGAGAGCTGAGGAGCAGCGAACTGTAATTCCTTGAGCACTTCAGAGCGTTTAATGACGGCACCGTTTACTTTAGCAGCAACAGGATCGTCCGCAGTTTCCGCAGCCATTGCAGGCACAGACATAAAACCTAATAAAGCAACCGTAGCGAGTAATACTTTTTTTGACATGATATCAGCCCTTTTCAGTTAAAAAATCTATAAGAATCACTGAGTATAAGAGGAATATAGCTATAATTACTCGAAACTTCAAGGGCTCATAAAAAATATTTAATCGAATTATGCTCCGATGTTAAAGTGATGTTAACGATTATAGCATGAAGATGTATGCTATTGTATGCAAAAAGCAGGGTGCGTGAATATATAAAAACGGCGGGTTGTTGTAAATGAGCTTTATTATCGGTTCTTTAGTAGTAGCAATTTGCACTATAGGCGGTTACGCTCTTATGGGCGGGAGCCTTGCGGTGCTGGGTGCAGCATTGCCTATGGAAATGGTTGTCATAGGCGGAACCGCAATAGGCGGCTTTATCATAGCTAATCCCTCCGTTGTAAGAAAAAGAGCCGGTGCCGGCTTTAAAAGGCTGTTCAAAAAACCGAGATACGATAAAAGCTCTTATGTAGAATTGCTCTGTCTTCTGTATCAGGTTTTTAAACTGGCGAGAACCAAGGGGCTGCTTGCGCTTGAAAAGCATGTGGAAACTCCTTATGACAGCTCTTTATTCCAACAGTTTCCCGGCTTTTTGAGAAACAGAGAGGCTGTTAGCTTTTTATGCGATTATCTAAGGCTTATAACTCTCGGAGCCGATAAACCATACGAGCTGGAGGCTCTTATGGAAGAAGAGCTGGAGGTACATCATGCCGAAGGCGAAGGGGTTGTAGCCGCCGTTACTACAGTGGCCGACAGTCTGCCTGCTATAGGTATTGTTGCTGCGGTGCTCGGAGTCATAAAAACCATGGGGGCGATTAATGAGCCGCCGGAAATTCTGGGAAAAATGATAGGCGGTGCCTTAGTAGGTACGTTTTTAGGCGTATGGTCTGCTTACGGGTTTGTAGGTCCTATCTCTAACTTTTTGAGGGCGAGCTATGCGGCAGAAGGCCGCTATATGGATTGTATAAAAATAGCGTTGGTGGCTCACTTACATGGTTTTGCTCCGTCAATATCGGTGGAGTATGCAAGAAAGGCTATATTGCACGAGATTCGTCCTACATTTGTGGAACTGGAAGAGGCTACAACTTCTTTGCCGGCAGTCTCTTTATAAGTGTGGAGTGTGGAGTTTGAAGTGTGGAGTTGAGGAAGTATGTCGGAACAGCCTACTATAATAATAAAGAAGAAAAAGAAACACAAACACCCGCATCATGGCGGCGCATGGAAAGTAGCGTATGCTGATTTTGTTACGGCTATGATGTCGTTTTTTCTGCTGCTGTGGCTGCTGCAAGTTACGACTTCCGAACAAAGGGCAGGGCTTGCGGACTATTTTTCAACTACAACTCTTGTTCCCAGAGACAGTATTTTCGGAGCTGGGCATGTGTTCGGAACCCGTACCAGCGCAACCATAGAGGTATCCGACGAGTCTTATCTTAGTGATGACGAAGGATTTAAACAAGGAGGAGAAGATCATTATGCCGATGAGGCGGCGAGCGGTGCCGGAGCATCAGATCATCATAAGGATATAACTGCAGATGAGATGAAGCTGGTTCACGCTATGCAGAAGGAAGAAGCGGCTTTTAAAGAGGCCGGAGAGTTTCTTAGAGACAACATACTGAATGACAAAGTGCTGAGAGAATTTGCAGACCAGATAATAATAGACAGAACGCCCGAGGGCTTGCGGATTCAGGTAGTAGATAAAGGTAAATCGTCTATGTTTCCGTCTGCCAGCGCAGTGCCGTATCAGAAGTCCAGGGATTTATTGATGCTGATAGGAAAAGTTATCGGTATGCTGCCGAACAAAATATCGGTATCCGGGCATACGGACAGTTCTCCTTTCCCAACAGGGTCCAGCAGGGATAACTGGACGCTGTCTACGGAAAGAGCCAATGTATCCAGAATGTACCTTGTAAAAGGCGGCATTGCAGAAGAGCAAATCACCAGAGTAGTCGGATTTGCGGACAAGCAGTCATTTTCTGAAAATCCTGCGGACCCGCGCAACAGAAGAATCAGCATCATTTTGCTGAGAATGTCCGGAGCTGAAGCCGGTGTCGGCTTAGCAGTTCCCGAAGCGGCGAAGGAATAAGGTGCGGCGTAGCGGTAACTGTGTCATAGGCATGTATCCTGCGTCTCTTCGCCAATGAGGCTGCAGGCAAACGGAGCAGCAGCAGGAAGCGGCTTTCCAAAAACCTCATTCGGAATGTTTCTAAAGTCGATGACAGTAGGCAGCATAGGGCTAGTACCTAGAAAGCGTGTAACAGCTCCCATATTTCTTAGAGTGCTTACGATGTGCGGTTCTTGAAGAGCATGAAGCCTCATAGCGGAAAATACACTATTCGTTCGACTATCAATCCAGCCTCGATTAATTATCTCTCTTGAAGACCGTTGGGCTAGGTTTATTGCTGAGACTAACGACAATCTCGCACCTTTACAAACCGTATATGCTTAATTAAGGAAGTATTCTTATGATTCCCCCTAAACACCCTCTGG
>Ga0123353_10001515_pt1 | contig 28506 bp, 17 predicted proteins | sample TergutLab28metaG_3_FD_92763 | JGI IMG/M metagenome (GOLD analysis project Ga0123353, IMG submission 92763) | Labiotermes labralis P3 segment gut microbial communities from Petit-Saut dam, French Guiana - Lab288 P3 | ecosystem: Host-associated > Arthropoda: Insects > Digestive system > Gut ...
TCGTCAACACACATCGAACCAAGAACAATACGACCAGTTTGGTAATTCAACAGAATAGTCGCAAGCTCCTGATGATGGATACATGAATGTCCGAAACATGTTGATACATAAGAAGTGAAATAAATTGACAAGTGACATCAAGTTGGTCTTTTATTCTTCAACTATCACAATGATGCACGGTCCAATAAACATAAGATTAATGAATGTTGTTAGGACTGGCACCTTTTTTATTTAATCGTTTGGGAGACGACGCTGAGGAGAGCTCAGTAGACCCGAAAGGCGTGCCAGTTTGTCGTAATACGAGTACGTACTACTGGTGGGTAGAACTTTTAATTTGATGTATTGTGTATTTGTGCAAGTGATATGAAGCCACAAGGTATGTTTAAGCACAGAGAGTAGCTACAAAACTTGGAGGAGGAGCGCGTGTTATATGAGTCTGAGGAAAATATTTCTTACTAATTGAGGGAAAGTAATATAAGAGAAGACAAGGGGAGGAAGAACGAAAGCCATTGGATACTGGAAACCAAGATTTTATTATGAAGTCTGATGAATTTAAAATGATATGGAAGATGCCTTCTCTTACACTGTCGGAGGTATTGGTAACTCTGCCAAAAGGAAAGTGGCATTCAGTGTGAGGACTTCGTTTGACCGCCATTAATATTGTTTTCATGTGTTCCTAGAGTGGTGAGGTACTGAACGTATGGAAAGTAGGTCTAGGTTTATTGTTACTGTTCCTGTATACTGTTGGACAGATATTACGTTTCAGTGTGCTCTAATAGATTCGGACATTACCATTTGCTTTTTACTGCCAGATAACAGTTGGGCGTGATTGAGGTTATGGGAGACACTGTGGCTCTCATCACCCCATTGTTGATGTAATTTTCAGATGTCAGTTTAAATGGAAAACTCTCAAAAGTTTCAGATTTATTATTATTATTATTATTATCATCATCATCATCATTTGGAATAGTAGTAGTAACAGCAGCAGCAGCATTAATAACTGAAACTGGATTTGTAACTCCTGAGTTTTCCGTGTTTAATATCCGTGACACACACAGCAAGTACTGAGAAGGCTGAAAGGTGTACAGAATAGCTGCATGATGTAACAAACATTCGTTCAGTCTTTAATTGTAAAAGTATCCAAATATACTACTAATTTATTTTATTTATTATTTTGGTGGTACACTTGTAATATGTAACTATCATCTCACTATATACAGAGGAATAAAGGTCGATGCAGCCTGGAGCCCACCCAGCCTCCTCTAAATAGGTACCGGGTCTTTCCCGGGGGTAAAGTGCGCCCGGAGCGTGCTGCTGACCACTCACTCCCTTCTAGGGTCGCGGTCATGGAAGAGTAGAGCTATAACTCTATCCACCCTCTGGGTCACACCGGGTCTGTAACGGGATCACTTTACCTTTACATATATATATATATATATGCGTGTGTGTGTGTGTCAAAAGCTATTTTATGTGTTAAAGCAACCATTTTGTGTCGTTGATAGAAATAGTGATTTACTAGACATTTGAAATAATTCTTTAGGTATGACTTGTAGTTTTTGTTTCATTTCAACTTTTCCTTATGTGGTTCCAATCTCTTCTTTCTACTCTGTCACGAGAAAACGCGCCAGTTACGTAGATCACTGACAATAGCTGTTAATGCATTCAAGAAAAGGCCGTAACGAATACCTGGACATGTCGGTAGGTAAGAAATGGGTACAGAATTTTAGGTACTGAACTCTGGGGCCAATCCAATCCCTTTATTTCCCGGAGATAAAGCGGCCAGATGAAGCTGATCATTCGCATCCATTTAGCAAAGAAGATAAAGATGCTTGTACAGTACAACGTCCCATATTTTCGTGGTTTGTTGCTAATTTAAGCACAGGGACAAACGTACATTCATCAATACTTCTTAGTGGTTGTTTGTTTGAGAAGTAGGTTGTTGTATCAGTTTATACAGTTAATCCTTCCAGTGCTGTGAATCTTCTACAGGTAACGTCCTTGTATCTAAGAAATAGGTAATTTTTTTTTTGTATGGGTGCTTCTTGGTGTGCTAATTTTGAGGTTTGCTGACCGTGCATCTCAGTATATTTATCTTAGCAATTAACCAACTTGATGCACAAAATTTTGTTTTACAATAAGTTTATTTCATGCCTCTACATGTTTCGAACACCATGTACTCATTATCAGGAGGCCAAAATTTTATTATACAGCCTCTGTTATCATCACACCTATAGGTGGCCGTCCCGAGCACACCTGTGCACGGGACGGCCACCTATAGGTGTGATGATACCAGAGGCTGTATAATACAATTTTGGCCTCATGACGATGAGCACATTGTGCTCGAAACATGTACAGGCATAAAATAAACTTATTGTAAAACAAAATTTTTTGCATCAAGTTGCTTCATTACTAAGATAAACATCGGTGTGCTAAATGTACCCCGTAATTTAGGGCTGCTTTAGAGCAGGCAGTTCCGTGAAACAAACACGAAAAAGAATCTTTGCGACATTTGAGTTTTCCACAGTGGCGAATGTGAAGATTGCTGGCTTCTGAGTTATTATGCCATGCAGCCTGGTAAAAGTGCACCAAAATGTCGTTGGGTCCTCTGCCTTTATCAGTAGGGTTTTATACCCGGCTTTTTTGTGATCCTCCTCGTCACAGTGAATATTGGGGGAGGGGGTATAGACGAGAGAGAAGATGCACCAAATCGAAATTACAGAAAACATCCCCTTTTATTGAAGTCGAACCACTTAATGTTCACCAGAGCACACACAAACACATCCTACTCGCTGCCTTGATGTTATCAAAGTGATACCGTGGATAATGCTTTCGCCACAAAAGTCAGTCACTCTGTTGGCCACTTAACATACATTCTGTAATACGATCCCTGCGCACCTGCAACAACAGTTGCTAAACGGAGAGCCCAAGGCCGGAATTAACAGAGTGAGGAGAACTTGCCGACGCATAATGTAAACAAAATTTACGAGTTTTAGATAAAGCCGTTACATCTCAGGGAAGCCTCTTCCCGGGTTCGAACCTAGAACGGGTAGCTTCAGGTTTTTTTGTTGTTAAGATTGAGATGGAGTGGTTGCCTGACTCATCTGCGCAATTCTTCCATAATACACGGCGTCATATCCGAGAATACATGAAGCATAGAAATATTCTTTCCTTTAAATAAAATTTTGAGTGTTGTTAGAAATTTTTTCCTTTTTAATTGAAGTTCTTACAATGTTAGAAACTTGAGCTTTAATGTAGGAGTGACAAGGTGCATAAATCGAATGATTCAAGGCGCGAGTTGCGTTTGTTTTCCACTGAACAACAATCATACTTATACCGATCTTGTAATGAATGTCTCAGCCCTTACAGCGCAGAGATAAGAATTCGTTTCCGAGGGAAAGTACTTCAAACAACCAAGAAGTTAGTTTCGCGACCCACTTTTGTTAGCGCCTTCTGTATCGCAACCCACACTGAATTGTAATCAATCACTGAGGCGAGAGACTCGCCGTATACACAATATTTCTTCTGGTATAATGAGCGGAGTGTCTACTGAAACATTTGCCGTTGAAGGTTTTGATGCACTTGGTAACCCTCTTCATGTTTGATGCATAAACTCGAGGAATGTATCTATTGTTAGACGAGCAGCTGCGCAAAAGGAAAATTAATTCCATAGGGCGCATGATAGTTTTTTTGGCCCCAGAATTATTCTACTTTTTCCCTCCAGTTTTGAAAGAATTTTGTGAGAGTAACTTCCATTGTTGGCGAAGAATGGTTTAATGAGGAATCGGTGCTATTTTACGTGTTCTTATATGTTTGGTCACTGAGGAAACACTTCAACTCTCCAGCGTTGCTTATGAGAAGGAATAGCGCATTTAGTGTAGTTACTATGCTACTGGCTGCACGAGCTACAAGCAAGTTTTGATATCCGAAAGAAGCAACATTTTTTCCCCGATGCTTCTAGACCAGTTCCATGGTCCATTCAGCTTCCTATTCAGGGAGTGGCGGTGGTTCTTTCCCAGCAGATGGTGCGTGAAGATCACAAATCACCTCCGAGCTCACCCGTTCCGTGTTCTATCCCGGAAACAGGCTTCCTTAATTTGTAAAATTTTATTTTAAACTTCTATAGAATATTTCTTAAATGTTTAGCTTGGTTAGTCGACATCCTTTCTTCTTCCCCACGATTTCTCCTCAGACCATTAGATTAAAGACACATTGTTGCAGAAGTGTGAATTTTGAGAGAGAGATACAGAGATTGAGTGACAGAGATGAATATCGGCTGGCCGATAGAAATATTTATTTGTGTGAGGCGCGGCAAATTTTAGCCATTTGCTTTCGATAATGGCATCAGGCGATAGCACTCTGGGCTGGAATTTTTCAAACGCGTGTTTGAACAAGAAATAGGTTATCCCCGTGAATTATTCGAGGTATTGAAGCAGCCATAACAAGTGTATGTATATATGTGTGTGTGTGTGTGTGTGCAAATCACAAAGTTGCTGTAGTGATTTAATGTAAATCGAGATCTATATAGTAGTGATGTATCTTTCCTTTGGAAAGTGTAATCGACTGGATTATTTATTGTGTTATTTGTTTATCGGTTACTTTTTCTACTGATATTAAATGGCCAGTGTTTTAAAAAAAGGATTTGTGAAAAATAAAGTTCAAATACCATTGAACATCATAAATTTGGGACATCTGTTTTTTGTTATCCCGATCAACAAATGCACAATTTTTATATATAATATTTTGTATATCCTAAATGCTTCTACCTGTTTCAATACATCTGCATCATTTTCAGACAGCCTTAACCTTGTGCTTGCTAAAGTTACAAAATTATTAACGCTATTAAAATTACAAATCAATAAAACAGCAGAGAAAAATGTGATCGTTTTTAATGATAAAATCTATAAAATGTTAATAAAATGTGGAATTTGTCGTTTAGTGGCTGCATATACAATCTGGACGGTCCAGATTGTATATGCAGGAGTTTGGACTTAAAATTTCAAACTTAATTTTGTATTGATAACACGTTTACCTTCATCGATTAAAAGGCAAAGAAATATATAGGTGGTCTGCTTCACCAACAACTTCGACGGCCTCTCTCACCAGTCACCTTCCACCCTTCCGTAGTGTCCCTGAGAGAGTGATAGAATCAAAATCTCCGCTGAGTTTAGCACTAAAGAAGTCGAGAGTCAGTACACACCCGGGCACAAAGAAGAAGATCGGTTGTACTTCCTTCTATTACTAGGATTAAGAAAGCGTGGAATTGTAGAAATATACTCACTCTTCCTCATGTGCTTCAGTGGCACGTTGCTTAATTAAGCAAAAGACATTTTTAACTTTACTCTTGACATCGTTTGTACCAATATACTTCGTCGTGGAGTGGGCTGTGACAAATGAAATATTCATATTAACCACGTGTAACATAACTTGCAATGAATATCGTGACTGTTTTAGGGGGAAGAGTGAATGAGTATGGAAGAGGTTTCAAAATATATAATTCCATGGAGCTGAGTCCTTAATTTACTGAGAGGTATTCAGTTAGCCTAGAAATTTCCCGAATTTTATAGAACCCGAATCTTCGTCACATGTTCACCAGAACATACAGGTTGTCCATGTCTTGAGCTAGATGAATCCAGCCTGTACCCATCCACCCTACTCCGATCGACTTCAACGTTATCAAAAACTTACATCCATTTGTTCAGCGTAGGAGGCTCCACGCCATAATGATGAGACTGAGTTCCGGTGTTTTTAAACATGGTGATTGTGTAGGGCAGGGATTTGTTAGCCACCCGCCCAACCACCAGGCTGGACGGATACTACTTCTGGGCTGTTTTCAACTGTTTACTCACTCTACTCACAAGTTCCTTCCTTATTTTGAGACCGTCTCCCGCACACGGAACCAGAGGACGTAATCGTAGAGAACCATCTAACGTGGATCGTAACCTATATAATTAACCGTCGTTTGTGGTCGCATTTGCTTGCCTTTACATTATGGTTACTTTTCAGAAAACACTCGATTTCACAGCCAGGAATATTCAAATAATACTTTCGAAACCTAATGTTAGTGAACTTACATAACCTTGAATTCAAGGATCTAAATTTCCCCAGAATTCTTTTGTCTGGACTTTCCGCAAACCCAGTATTCTCGACCCTGAAATTCGTGCAAATTTGTGGAAAGTTTTTTAGTATAACGGCTCGATGTATGTTTCTAAGAACTGCAATGTTTCTACGGTCGTCTTACGCTCTTGTACGTTCTAGTCGAGCGGATCTACTATACAGATGTCTGTAATCAACACGACCGCACTAGACTACTTTGCCAACGGCGTCTCTTGCTGACGAGTAGCCAAACACACAGTCCAATGAGATGAACTTTAAATCGATTTAAATCATCCTGACGATAATACATTACACATTCGTTTTCTGAGTTTCTGGATTTCATCAGTGGTTTGTAGTATTTGAGATATCACGACGTTTCAGAAACCATATCAGTTTCCGTATCCAGACGACTGAGCGTGTCTACTTATTCGTGTCGTGACATATGCATATGCCGCTCCATTTTCCACCGGAGGACGGAAAGATATCCATTCGTACAAAAGCTATTGTCTGAAATAACGAATGTTTGACAGACCCGAAAATGAAGTGATTATAAGCGAAACTTTTATGTAATATAAACTGCCATAGGGAATGTCATGGGTACTTACTGGACGTGTCTTGTTTCAGTGGACTTCTTATTAAATACTATGGCTGTGAATGCCGAGTGATTCAAAGTTCTACATGTCGCTTTCACTGAGGAAGTGTATGCCTCGTGTAAGCTGCAGAAAGGAGAGAGAGAGAGAGAGAGAGAGAGTTCAAGCAGGAAGTAAGTTATGGCAGTGTTTCTACATTTCCATGATGATTCTGCTATGTAATTGTTTAGTAACATTTATAGATGGGGCAAATGGTTCATTCTTTATTAAACTTGCATTTCATAATAATAATAATAATAACTGCAATTGGGTTGTCACCAGGTGGCAGTGGTTATTTTACATGTATACAAAATATGAAATTGGTTACTAATAAATTTAAGTCTGGAGGACTACATGAGAAGCATGTGGTGGCAATGTGGAATCTTTGGAACCATCTCGGCATTTGCTTATACACAGGGAAACCAAGAAAAACTTTTGTCGAGGTGGCCGGTCCCAGGACCTTCTGAATACTGACTTCTAGCCAGCAGTCCGGCATCTAAATTAAAGACAGCAACAAACACAAGAAGAAATATAGAAATCCCATACCCAGATATATCTGAGCTACATTTATTCCCAATTTAGGTCGTACATTTAACATCTTAATCACAGTGATAAATTGTGACGAAGACGAATAACTAAAATATGAAACATGCTAACACCGTATGTCATAAATACATGCTTCATTTTTGGATAAGCATAAAAAAATTCAAGGAGTTTGGATTAATTTTTACATCAGCGTCATCATTAAAATGTATATTTTCTTACTGGTTTGTTAGTGTGTTTAAAGTTGTCATAACTACGCTAGTTTTTGTTAGTGCCAGTATTCTATACCTCTCTTTTCTGCGTTCTCAGTACAGCTTTTCAAGCATGTTCTTCACTAAGACCGGCACTTCCGAGCTCTACCAATATATCTGTTTCCTCTTTGTGGTATTTGTAGAATATAGTTTTGCTGTTATTTATTGAATCAAATAAAACTTGCCTAATAAATTTTAAATTAACGCAATTTTAAGCTAGCGTTTTCTCCACGCCACGTGTATAGATAGTACAGACGTTATTCTTTTTTACTGAACCACTTAAGTAGGAACAGCTTGCAGTAAGACGGCTTCCGTTTGCCAATAATTTAGGAGGGCCATTGTGTTGCACATCCTGTCGCTTATAATTAGTTGTAATCTTCTTAAACAGAAGACACATAAGGTAAGATTCTTTGTTCAACATGCCAAGATTCGGTACTTCGAATCTTCCTCTGTAAGCGCCTAACAGCAAGCGATATATCACGTTACGTATTGTGAAGAATGAAATTCTATCGCTTCACCGAAATGGCAGTGATAAGAGAGCGTGCAACTGAAATTGATCCCCTGAAATTATGCAATTTCAGGTCTTATTGGATACGTCGTTAGCCCTTGTCCCTTTTGTGCGACGCAATCACTGGCACTTTACTGCCTCGGCTTGCACTGCCAATCGGCAGCCGCCCCTCCCCCATATAATGACTCCCATTGCTTCTCAGGGTCTTCGAATAGGGAACAGACAATGGTAGATTCCTTACCAGCTTGTACATTTCTCTCTTGGAAGGTTTTATCGATCGTTTACCCTTCGATAAAGCCTCTTTCTGCCGTTATATTCCTCCGAAACGGGGAGAGTGATTTCTGGTAGGAAATTCAATATGATAATTAACACGTCTTCATATTCCGAAGTTCCGAGTGCGGATCTAATTTGGGTACCTTTTGCCTTATGCGATTTTCGCAAATATTCCCAGTCATTACAGACTGGGAGAATATTTTAAAGCGCCCTGCGACCAATTTCTTTAAGTCAATACCCTCTTATAACTCAACACAAAATAACCAGTGTACGTGTAACGTAACATTCTGGCACGTTCGCGTAACTATTGTTCCAGTGGAAGCACAACAATCAATTCTCTGTGTATTGTTGAGATGCACGTCGCTGCTATCTATACAGACATTTGGAGCTTTGCACAATAATCCTTTCATGGAAATGTTTTGTGTCAGTTTCATAAAACGTATGTTGGTATGTAATGGCCCACCTTCGCATATTTCTGCTGCAGATAGTTGGCTTGTTTAGCTGTTTATGTAGTATCAGCCTGTACCATGCTACGAGTTTGTTTTGATATTTACTGCATGATTCAGCTCTTTTTCCAAGTAATGAAGCAGAGACGCGCAGGAAGAAGACGGTCAGTTGCTTCGGGAGGAAACAGTCCAAACGTTCTAAGTGTGAAATATTTTCCAGTGTTATAAAAATAATTATCTCCATGAAATGGAGCTGTTGTTTGGATACACGATTCGGTAAGTCAGTCATTGCTTGCCATTTGATTTGTTACCCGTGATAAATTTCCCAGATTGGTGATCATCGCTTGTCCAAATTAGAAAAGAAGGGCATTTTGGCCTCAAAATGTTGTTTATTGGCAAACGGGTAAACTATAGACCTAGTAATTATCTTTATGCACTTACTAAGGTAATATTTTTGTTGCTATGATTAACCACAAAGCCCTGGTGTTAACGTAGCTAATGTGATGCAGAAAATCGGTGGCAAAGGTGTTGAAAGAAGGAGCTGAGCACTTCCAAAATCAACATTATGTGTGCGTAACATAAGATATAATACAGCATCGTTAAACTTGTTTTGGCATGCCATAATGTGATTTGACATAGGTAGAAAAAATTACAACCAGAAAAATCTGATAATCTTCTTATGATTTGTGAAAGTAATTCTGCATCTAGCAACCCTTTTCACCGTACGACCTCTTGCCAGAACTGCGTTGAATAAATTGTGGTCTCTCAGTACTCATTCCAGTTCGCCTGCAGTTCGAGCACATTACAAGTCTACATATAAAGTGCCTGAAGCTGCTCTTCCTTAGACGTACAATTTCGCTTAGCAAATCGGAATAACAGAAATGTCGTTGCGCATTTTCTCAGTTTTTGTAAACGTTGCCATAAAACATCTACACGTCAGACGGAATTAAATCAATTATGAAGCAGTAAGTCTTAAATATTGTGAATGTTGTCTGTATTCTTTCCTTACTTATCCGGCACGAAATTCTCATATTTTCTGCCCCGCTTTTATTGTCATCTGTGGCCTGGTCGGCACTACCATGTTTTCCTACATTATCTCATAAACGCCACGGTTTTCGGAAAAGGTTTTTGGACATAAATTTCGTGTTTTGGTTTTCTCTACACCTTTTGCTTGAAACATTCTCATTCTAAGAAAAATTCAGCTATGTGTGTTACCATATATGTACATACATTTTCATGCAAAGAACCCGTTATTCTTGTTAGATTTTGATGAAAATTGAACATTTTGTACAGATTTTCGAAAAATACTCAAAAATATCAATGTCGTGAAAATCAGTTCAGTGGAAGTCGAATTGTTTCTTGTGGACGGACAGAAAGACGAACAAAACGGACAAGCAGACGGAAGAATAGACAACCATAATAAAACTGTTAGTCACTCTTCGCAATTTGGCGAAAGCGCTTAATTAGCCTCTTATCCGACCCTATATACCTCGTACGTGAAAGCCAGGCAGAGAAATTTAATATACCGTACATACACCACGGACGTCAAGATATGTGCATAGTTATGAGTTAAAATTTCACGGATATTTGTTAGCTTTGCTGGTAAAAGTACCTGTAAGTTCAAGTTAACTGCAATTTAGGGTATGGGCTTCCCTCACTTACTGTGTAATCATTGTGTTTCGGGTTACATCACTTTGATACGAATTTCTCTTACGGCCCTTTCGTATTCGCATTATTTTAGCCCATTGCTTCGCGTTTCCTTTTATGATTTGACAGGCGTTATTTATCGACGTTATTCTTTGGCCATCTGTTTGGTCGCAGTTGCCATCCACACTACGTGCATATACTGTGTTTGATCGGCGTTAACGTAGGATTTGTGTTCATTATGACCCTATATTGTGTTTGTACAGAATTTGATGTAAACTGGTGTTAGACTGCGACCAGTGTCGCCAATTAGACCTATTCAACAACTTTTCTCTACATTCTTTGCTGTACTGGCAGTCATGATCCTTTATGTTTAAGGCTTTTGAGGTTATCAGAAAGGAGATTATGTACAGTGATTTTGGGGGAGTATGTCACCCCATGGGTTCGTAAATGTGTATCAGCCTTTCGGGAAATTTGTTACTTTTCTCTTCAGGGTAGAACAATAAGCGGAGGACGGTGGGAAGTGGTGAGATATAAGGTAAGGTGACAGGATATGTGTTGTTGGAGAGATGCAGTGGGGGATGATGGCACAAGAGTGACAGTGTACCGAAAGGAGATGAATGGGTAAAAATGTGTACAGTATAAACAAAAATGAAATGTTTAAAATAATAGAAGTATTCTCTTCCCACTCACGAAGGCATGTTGTGGAGATAGTGGTACAGCTCCACTCATTCGTAACCACGGCACATTTTGGAGGTACCAATGTAATAGGAGGTTGGGTGAGCATCAGATCCGGTCTGCAAGTTTTGGAGAAGAGAAATATTTCTTGGCCTTTCCGATAATTTTTTTCCAAATACAAACGGACACAATTATCTTTTGCCATGCGTTGACTGAAGGGGAAATCGTCATCAGCTTGGCCACACCAAGACTTCACCCTTTTAGTCACTCGTAGCTTAAAAGGTGTCTGTTTAGTTCCCGTAGGTCGCAGCTGTGTTCTGCAATAGGATCCTTGCTACGGCGTGCGGCGTGTGAAGTCCACGCAAAGTGCTGATAGAGATATTATAAAATTATTTTACCACAGAATACCGTGTAAGCTAAGAACCATGGCTTTGCTTGGTGTTTTGGGCGCTGCCAAATTTTGATGGTGGGTTAAAGCAACCACTCCCGAGACGTCCTTCGAGGTGTCGTGAGATGAAAAATAAGCTAGAGGGGCGCTGGTATATATCCAAAGTTCTGCGCGGGCTCCATGCTCCGTACGGGGGTGTATCAGTGTGTCCGTTGGTCCACAATCTGAACAGATCTCTGTTTCCATCAGATGAATATTACAGCCTCACATTCGTGGGCACGAGGTCGTAGATCACCAAATACCGCACAGGCCCTGCCGCATCCTTCACGACTACTTGCGACAAGATTCTCCACACTAAGTGCAAGTTTATGGACGGGGACATGTTCATAATCTTTACACTCCAAGCCACGGACTTCGTGCCCGCGTGGACATCCAACGTTCCCCAAACGCGCCTTTAATAGATGTTATCCGATTCCCACATTTATTGGAGGTAATAGTTTCTCAGACATTCCAATGTTCTGGGAATCGCAGTTAAACAAGGGGTGGGTTTACGATTGGGGAAAAATTATCCCCAAATCGAAATCATATAGCCGTCAAAGAACTGGACAGATGGCGTTGTACATTGCATGTCAGGAAAAAGAGACTGCTGCATTTAAGCCCAAATTTTATGAGTTACATCCCTCCCTCTCCATCTCGCGCCTGAAGGGTCATAGTACCTTCATATCTCCGTCTGCAAATGAACCAGGTAATTGAAATTATAAGTTGTAGGACTTCCTGAAAGGGGAGGCCGTGTTTGTCCAGACATCTAAAAGGCCGAGGCGACGTTCCACGCGAACCAAGGCTCTACTAAAATCCCACCCACGTGCAGTCCTCTTAGAAATAAACGCATTTGAAATCCCAACCCATGATCACGTCGTACGGAAGAGATCGGAGTAAGTATAACAGGTCCATATTATATATATTTTAACGTGTCTGTCTGTAATATGTCCCACACGGTGTGTGTAGAATGACAACGCTGACCCTTACATAGACTGCCACAATTCCACCTGCCGAGAGCAAGCGAGTGACTCTTGCTAAAACAGTTCCCTCTTTGGCCAATATACCCGTCCCTCGACGTGTGTCGGCAATGTTTTAAACACACTATGTAGCCAACGATGCTACACACGCCCTCAGTTATACCGCCTGCAGAAGCAGGATGTCAGTGGCCCGTTATAGGCCAAGCCTGTCAACATACCTAATCCTGTCCGCAAAGAGTATCTTTTGATATTTAGTGTCGGTATCTTGTGAAGTGAATCCATTGCGTAGGTATGGTGGCATTTCCGAATTACTACACGTCGTCCATCGCATGCGACATCCAATTTTCCAATGTTGTGTAGTATGATGTTCCGTGTGGCAAATATGTTTCACATTTTCTCCGCACCTCTCGTAAGTACCGAGCGTAAATGACAGATTCTAAATTTGCCTCCGCACGAAAATCTCTTCAATCTCGGGTTGGTAGGGAAAATTATGTAATGTCTACAGCTTAAACTCGTATATTTCATGAATGTTTGAAGTACTTACGTTCTGATTTGCTCCATTGAAAGAAATAGTGTTTCTTCTCTAGTGAAATTTATTGCAGTGCTCTAAATTTACTCTGACACCGGCTTCGTGCCCGCTGTCGATTACTTCGATCAGAGTAGTTTTGTGATCTGGTTAACTGGTCCTCTAGTCCGGCGGAAACGCCAGATTACCTCGTCGTGTCGTCGTCCGTTTCAGTAGCCATCAGGCAATCTTCTCCCGCCATATTATTAGGATTTCTCCTAGAAACCTGTGTGCCTCCGCCTGGCATTCTTGGTTGGTGATGTAATTAGATAAAAGGTTGTCCGCAGGTAACACAGATATTAATCCATCATTCGTCGGGTTCTGCGAGGGTACACCTCCCGCATCTACCGACTCTGCAACCATCATGTGCTGGCCCTGCTCCTGTACAGTTGTCTGGTCTGAAATGTAACTCCAGTATTTGCGTTAGGGTGTCCATTTATCAGTTGTTTCGGGGTTGTGCACGTCACATGAGTCAAATTGGCCAGCACGGTAATGCCACCGAGTATCAGTTGCGGCCCCACCTCTACCCAATTGCACCATTTGCGCCCTCGTTTGTTGTAGATTTTGTCGCTTAGTGTTCACAGTTCGAAGTCCCTGGAACTCTCCTGTGCCGTATGGTCTGCAGCATTGCCCACAAAGCAGGTGACTGGCAGTCCCACGTAGGATATCAGTACCAATAATTGTCTGTATATAGTTTATACGGAATGTGCTTGTTCAGGTCCATTGTAACTAGTCGTGTGCCAATCGCCGCTTCATAGCGGTATGTATTTGGGCATTTTTTATCTGTTATTTCCTTACGATACCGGATTTAAGCATTTCTGTTTGATTGACGTCAGCAGGCAATTTGGGCGGTAAGTTGGCTACTTGGACGTGCCTCCTGCCCTGCCTGGCGGGGCACCTGTTTCATAGTTATATATCGCTGTAATTTTTTGCGGTCAACTAATGCAGTTAACGCATGTGCCTGCGCGAAATTATCACTGCTGAACAAAATTTAATTTTTTTTGTCCCACAGACTTCAATTATTGAACTTAGCAGTACGTTTTATGCTGAATTCAGATACGTACATGTATTTTTTTATCTGGAAAAGTTTCAAATATACAGAAGAATTGAAATGTGCAAAATAGTACTTTACGTGCTCTTGAAACAAGCAGAAACTTTCCTCTAAAATGTAGAGTCGTATGACTTACCCCGGAATACGGCGTCATTTACATTCCTCTTCAGTGTCCAGCAATAGTCTGCTACTATACTTGAGGTCCACTTGCCTTGGTACCGTTATTCCATAGCCATAATATCTTGGTGAAATCTTTCACCATGTTCGTCACTGACTTCGACGAGTTTTTCTGGGAAAATTTCCAAATGTTATTCCAGAAAGAGGATTTTCATACTCATATTGCATCCCATAGCTTTATACGAAGTCAACAGGTGCTGCACAACGTCCTGATGGTTCGCTGCTTTTTGACTTCCTAAGAAGTCCTTGCAAATCCTCTTAAGTGACAACCATGCATTTCTTTCGGTCTAATTCCGGTCTTCATTGAACTATTTATCTTGCACCATTTCCCTTATCTGGTGTCCTATAAATATGCCCTCCTTGATTTTAGTGTCACTCATATTTGGGAACTTATTCCTCACATATTCGAATCCACAGCCGGTTGTATCCATACCTTGCACAAAGCTTTTCATTAGGCCCAGCTTTATGTACAAAGGGGCAGATAAATTATCTTCGTAAGAACAAAAAGAATACTGACGACATTTTTTCTCCCCTGGCGTCAGCGATATCCCATTAGGTCACAGTTTATTTACATAGTGATTCTTCTTTTTCCGGCTGAGTCACTCGCACAGGTAATAGCAGTATTTTATGTAACCGTGTTGCTTTCCGAGTAACAGCGCCACAACCTTGAGATCACCACATAACTTCCACTTAAATTCCTCATGCTTAGTCGTTTCCAGGATGTTTTCACAAATTTCCTTCATGTTGGCTGCATGAACCAAAGGAATGAAGGGGAATCTATTTCCGTTGTGGAGTAGAACCACCTTCAAGCTTGCTTTTGACGAATCAATGAACTAGCGCCAATGATCTGTGCTATATTCATGGCCAAGAACTTCCATAACGGAACAAACATCATTGCAAAACACGGCTCCATATTTCTGGGAGAAGAAATCCTTGAATTCTTCATGGCACCCACGGTAAAAACACACCTTAATGGCCTGGCGCAGAAGATTCCAGCCCTTTAACCTGAAGCGAAAAGAATGGGCGATTCAGAAATTCTGGAAACATATTCAGCGTCCAAAAACGCATCAGAAACAGACGTTTTTCCTCCTGGGACAAAGTATTTTTTCACCATGTTATAAAAACTTGCCGTTTAGGCCCATCTATCTGGATCGTCGTAACTTTATTCTCGTCCATTAGTCGATGCTTATTTACCCATTCGTGAATATCAAAAGCCGATATTTTCGAGCTTTCTTTATAGAAAGTACACACCTGTTATACTTTTATGGCTTCGTTTATAACAAAGCAAAACGAAACACAAAGAGAAAGTACTGTATCACTGGATAGCACTCGCCCACGTATAGATTTGGGATGGAAGTAAACATCACCACCCGCACCTTGCGACTGCTCGATCCAGACTATTTATTCAAACTCAGGGTTTTCCAGCCCGTAGTGTAGTCGCTATACCGCTAGACTGGTTCATTTAAATGTACTATAAAATAATTTACTAGTTTGAAGTAGGTGGGATTTTTTTTATGTATGGTGCAAAATAAAATAAAACAAGAGGAAGGATCTGTGTAGTAGAGAAAAACATTTAGGAATGTCGCAGCCCTATAAAGAGCCGTCAGATTTGGAACAAAGTAAGACGCACTGCAATGAAAGGAAATGGGGTAACGAAAATCGAAATATCAGCCATAGGATTTAACGTTGCAGACGATGCTTGTTGCGTGTGTGCTTGTATTCTGCTGTGCGATGTTTAATCAAATCCCTGTCAGCTGTAATTCTTGTTTTGTTCTATTTGTAATAGGCGTGATATTTCATTTAAATTTTTGTGCGCCTTTACTTATTTGATCGAAGTTACTGTGCAATACATTTTCTTTGCGTCCGTACAATGGTTGATCGGATTTACTAGGAATCACATTTTGTGTGTACCTGTACTCTGTTTGGTCGGTGTTACTGTGTGTTACATTTCGTGTGAGCTGGTACAATATTTTATCGGATTTACTGTGCATTATAACTCATGCGCGCCGGTACACTGATTGATCGGTGTTACTGTACTTTACATTTCTTGTGAGCTGGTACTGTGTTTGATCGGATTTACTCTGCATTATAATTCATGCGCTCCTGTACACCGTGTGATCTGTGTTACTGTGCGTTATATTTCGTGTGTGCCTGTACACTGTTTGATCGGAGTTAATCTGTAGTGCTATGCATGTGCAAGCCGGACGTGTTTTGCTGCGATGCAGAAGGATTACATCGGCCCAACTGTACGTAATACCATGCGAAGAGGTTGCCAGGACTTGATGCATGCCCAAGATTTAAGCGGCTGTGTTATTATCCTGTGTAAGTAACCTTGTTTGGCAACATGTTAACTCTGGTCTTTACTCAGATGGGACAACTGAATTCAAGGGCACGCTTCATGTATGCTTAAACCTTGACTCGTAACTGTCCCTTCAAAACTGCAAGATCTGGGTAGTGGAAAAAAATTTAGCATGAAAATTCTTATGCATGCGTAAAATTGTGAAGTTTTATGTGTTTAAATTCATTCTGGGTCCTCTTGTGATGAAGGTGCTTTTCCTTAACTTTGAAGCACTATAGTCTTCTAAGTAAATTCTTTTTCTACCTCACAGTAAGAAAGATTACTTCCATTACAAAAGCAAACAGTAAACGTTTTCCTATCTGTTCTTTATTAAGAGTATAATATGGAACGCACAAATATATTGAGAGGGCAGAGTGAAGTACCTAATGTTAAAACAGGCGATACATATAGAAAGAGCTGTGCTTTATAGGGCTATAGGCTTTTATGTAAGGTTGTTCGGACGCATAATGTGAATTATATTACTGACGTAAATAATCACAAGGAAAACGGGAATTTTTGGATGAAATTTTTCTGAAGTAGTTAACATGAAACCGCTTGTTCTAGTCTACTTTCCTTAACATCAAAGAAACGGCCGTTTCTATTTTACTGTGACCTATGTGGTTTTCAGTGTGTTCAATAATGTATAAACAACGGAATGATGTAGGACGGCATGCCACAGGAATTTTTTCAGAGTTATATTTAACGACGTGGTTGCAGTGAACTTGACAGAAGGAGCTGGTGTAAGACTATTATGAGTTCCGAAAATTGACACACAAATTATAAGTTCTCTTTGACATAAATTTCGAAACTGTATTGCTTAGAACCTTTGCGTTGCAAGGCGATGGCTGAACACTAATTTGAGCTACATAGTTGTAAATTCATAAAGCATTTTATTGTAAATATGTAAACAAACTTTTATATATTTTGGTTATTTTGCCTTGATAAGTCAAACTTTGCCGTGAATAGAATATCACATATGAGTTCATCATAACGCATAGGAATATAGTGGTTGGTGTGTTGGAAGATGTAAAATATATAGGATTGCTTATAAAACTTTTGTGTATACTTCTGAAAGAACAGCTGTTTGTTTGGGCGTGATGGGAGCCTGTGTTTTAATGGAACTGATTGCTAATGCTGAGACTAACTATACACTGTGACCTAGGAATCAGTAACGTGAGTCGAGTCTATTGATACATTCAGTTCTGCGTTTAGAATTATACAATTTAAATAGCCCTCAATTCCTTGTTTATTAACATCAGGCATGCATACTCTTTAAGATGTCATTCCAGCCTGCTTGGAGACAGATAAGGAAAAGCATAAACAGTTTATTTGGGCCGAGGATCTAACGCGGGGTAATAAGAAGTCGAATAATTACAAATCTGGGAAGTTCAGTTAAATTAAGATGGAGTTGCTTGCTTAACGAGTCATGGACAGAAATATTGTCTCTAATTGTGGAAGTTTTGGGGATATTCCTTTCAGCTGCATACAAGTTCAGTTTTGCGAATAGAAAGTTGGAACCTCTCTTATATGACAGGTCACAGTGTAACGAAAATCTTTTTCACGAAAGTCATCAAATATTCCTCGCATATCCAACTCTGTGACCAGCTGCAACTAACCCTACAGTGCAACCGCAAAAACGTTATTAGCTGAACATGTTGTCTGAATCATTGTGAAACTTGGGACGAAGCCCAGCCACGACCAGCTATTAGCTGTCGTCAAGACAGCCTTGTTTTTCGGTGAGACACCACGTATATTTTCGGGTCAATGTTCAACCTTTGTGGGTGGAATAGAAGAAACCTTGATCTACCTTGAAGAAAGGCACCTGTCGAGAAAGGCTCTGAGGATCACCCAGCCTCCTATACCGCGGTACCGGGTCTTTCCCACGGGTAAAGCGGCCAGGGCCTGGCGTTTACAACCCACTCCATCTAGCTCAGAGGATAAAGAATATGTAGAACTATACCTCTACTCCCCGTCTGGGTATTCGTGGCCTGTTCTAGAGTGAAATTTACTTTTTACCCTGAAGATAGATGAAGAGCGTTTCACCGAAGCGTTGCTGCCCACCAAAGAGACTGCGTTGTTTCACAGCACACAAGACGGTATATTTATGTTCACTGACATAACAACCTGAATACTCAGGTTCTGTTAGCTAAGTTTGCTTCATTAAGGATTTCAGGTATGGGTATTTATTCTCATTTCTGTCGCTTATATGCAGGTTTTATGTTAGTAACTGCAAATAAAATTGTGTATGTAAGGTCAGGTGTTGCAGCGGATAGAATTATTTAACTTCAACTAACAGGTTTTGTGGTGATGAAAGTCCGTATTTTGAATATGATGAGAAAGGAGGGAACCATAATTTAGAGCGCCGCCTTTTGTAAGCTATGCAATTGTATGCAGCTGATGAGTTATCTCTACAATAAACATACAGAGCGTGCTGCTGTCTGATGATTGCGGTTGGACTTGGTAATCGTTAGGTACACTCTATCTACTGTAAATTAATATGTACAATTGCACACGCAGTATCTCTCAGCACGTAATGCTTGAAATTTCATTTCACGGGTTGCGAAATATAAGCATGATCCGAAAATTTGGTCGCTCCCGGTCTGCTGTTGTTTTTCCACATTTGCCTTCATGATTTCTTGTTAAAGATAGTACAAAACTGACGATATCAACAATAAAGTTGATAGTAGCATTATGCTCCATTTTTGCATTCTTATAAAACAACCTCATAAAACTGAAAGTATGTAAACTGCAAATAAATAACAGAATTTGGCAAACTTAGCTTGTATTTAAAAAACAAAGGTCTGTTGAATAATTTAAGAAATCTAAACAAACCGTAGCAACAATCATAAGGTTTACAGGGAATGCGTCTCAGTTTCATCTAAAGTTTTGCTTCACTTCGACAAATATTAGCCAACAAAAACGCCTGAACATACGTCATGCTTTTTTGTCAGATGTCTATTGACATTGAAAGGGATTATCAGTTATAAGAAAATATTTCATTTCTCATATTTATTCAAAACAACCTTACCTGTTTCACAGTTTTCGCTCCGAAATCACAGCCGACCGAAGAATGTTAACAGCCACTACGCAAGGATGTCAAAGCAATGAGCAAAAACGAAAAAATCCTTACTTAAGGGTATGAAACCCAAAACCAGATATGCTTAAAAGCCAGGTAGCTCTTTCCAAAATTACTTTTGAACAGCACATTGCAATTGTTTCCCTTTTGAAAGAGATGCCCACAAATTCATATTTACGGGGGGCAAAAAGCAGTACAGTAAAAATCATGCAAGAAGTAATTTCTGCGCGACTTGTCGTAGAACACAAGTGTTGGGCTAACGAAGTGGCTTATGGCCTAGTCTCCAAAATTATCTGTCTTCAACAAAATATGATTTTTAATTATCCCATATGCTATCAGACAAACTGCATCAAGCTATACGATATGTGTTTGTGTGTAGTGCGCCTCACACAAACGAGACAAAACATACATTTATCTACATTTGCAGGACAGGATCCAATTCCGATTTGCGAAATAGACTTTTGTAGTATATGAAATCAGCTGGCAAATAGACAATTGTAAACAACATATAAATAATACTGTTTATAACAATTTATAATCAGCATTTTATAAAATTTTAAACACTGACTTTTAACCTGTACATTTTATATTCGTAGGCATTATTGACTATTTTATTGCTGTAAGTTTTAATAATATTGTGTCAGCTCCCTGATTATGACAGTTAAGCCGAAACATGTAGGAGCGAGTAAGGAATGAAATACATAATAGTAGGAAGGTACATTTGTTGGTACTGTAAGGATTTGCCCTTTATACGGTTCAGTTTCGAAAAGAAGTCTTCCAGGTATTGTTATTTGTTTTAACGATAAACATACCTTCTCACTTACAAAACGTAATATAAGAGTTAAGGTACAGGTAAGGTATAGTAATTCCATTACAGGCCTGAACAGGCCCTGAGGGTTCCAGGAGGATGAGGCTCCCAAATTTCAAGACACTCGGCACATGAAAGTGGTAAGGTTGTCAGCCCTAAGCACCGGCCGGCCTTACCCCCCAGGAAATATTCCTGGTACTCATTTCTGTTAGAGCCTGAGTCAACCGCAGGGCCATAGTGCGGCCGGAAGGATTATGTCAATAAAAAATTCAAATTACACCATCGGGAATCGAACCCGCGACCTTCCGGTTTGTAGCGCAGTGCCTCAACCGACTGCGCCACCGCGTGCCCCCTGTTTAATATCAGAGACAGAAATTATAGTACTATATTGCTAAATTTTACGCTGAGAACGTCCAACACTTGTCACCTTGAGTTGGGCTTCTCTTTAATCTTTCTTTCTGAAACTTAATTTTTGAATGCCATTTCTTTCCTCTTACGTTCTCCGAATTATAATTTTCGCAAATGACAATGTTAAATAAATTTACTTTTGAATTTGTTTAATTTACTTGTATTACAGCAACGAAATCCAAAAATCTTTCCGACTAACCACATGGAGTGAATTCCTTCCTTATAATGAGCAGTCGAGATTAAAGCATTATCCTGCCTTTCGGAGAACCCGAAGATTTATAACGTGTTCACAAGAGTCCGCTACTGGCCGTTATCCTGACTTCGACGTAGCCAAATCAAAGCTTTGTTTCTTATATGAACGTAGACGAAAATACTTTCCCCTTTCAAAAATTGGTATTGACCTCCGTTAGCAAAAGCGAACTGCAGAAAATTGCACTAAAGCTGTAATGTAAATTCCAACAAAATTGAACATTGTTTTCTTGGGCTGTGAAGCATTGCTTTCGAGTAGCTATGCACCAGCTATTCGAAAAAGCCTGAAGATTCACTCATAAGGGTAGATGTATCAGAATATACATTATCATATCCATCGGACAGTAACCCTTAGAATCAACGCGATAAAACCCTAAAATCCCACCGATTTAAAGTACGTAGACTGTGTGTGTAATCCGGTGTCCTTTTTCAGTATTTCAGTAATGAATTTCCCTGTTTTCTGATACTGTTCTACCAATTCTCCCATCTTTTACCAATATATTTAATTATGGTACTTTATATTCGTTCTCGTTATTGTGCAAAAAACACATAACCATCTCCTTTCGCGGGAGTGACGTTTCTGAAAACCACCCGCCGAAAAGCAAAGCCGCGAAGGGCCAAATTAAAATCTTAAGAAAAAATGACTTTTCAGAGATAGTCACACATGGAAATTGGTGGTATATAACCTTTTTACGTAGGACATTTCTTTGTGGTATATAAACGACATTGGAGAAATAAGAGCAGTAATGACAGCAGTGTTTGTAACAATTTGCTGTGTACTGTGCTGTAACATGTTTCGGCTCTTTTGAAAAGCAACCGTTAGGAAATGTAAAGTATGTACTGAAAGAAGGATTGTGACGTAGATCAATAAGAGTTTTTATTTTATCGTGCAGTATGTGATAAACTTTCGTTAAGTATTTGACACTGTTTGATGATAGCTTTCTAAAAGCACCGAAACATGTTGCAATAAAATGAACAGGGAATCATTACATACTTAGATGTCATTGGCCGCTCTTATTACTGCATTGTCAAATATAAAAATTAATAACTCAGATAAAGTAGAGGAATATGATTTGTTTTTGGATTAATTCAATATTCCTGAATGAAATTTGGTAAGACGATCAAAGGGCAAAGAACGAAGGGCGGAGCAGCAGAGGGAAATCTTGTTGAGAAATAAGCCATCACCGTTTCACTGCGTACAAGTGTGGCTTCCTTGTGTCTTATCACGACGATCGCTTACATTAGCACGACCTCGAATGAGCAGGGAAAACTCACAGCGAAGCCTGAGTTTTACCACAACAATTCTTCAAAGTATAAACACAGACGAAGGAGTACGGTTCTATTATGTCATAAAAGCCTTTATTATATGTTTATTTTTCTCGACCCAGTACCTTGAATATAGTTTTACTTCATCGTGAATCTCTTCGGATATTATTTTTTCACCCCTGACAGTTCAGTACTTTGTTTGGTTTTAGAGCTATTAAGCAAACGAAGAAAGGGATTTTCTAACAAATTCCTGCTCTTCCGTGTATTTTTCATAATCCACTGTACGATCAGCTGGTTGATACTCTACATAGAATTGCCATTACATACCGGTAAAGGGAAGCGTAGAATCAGTGCTATCTACGAAATACATCAAAATGGTTTACATGTATTAATCTAGATAACGGGAAAACCAATGCATCACGAGCTCTCAACCGCAGCTGTGACCAAAGGTCACTTGTCAGAACCACGCATCATATAACCCCCACTTTCCATTCTGCAGGCCCGTGGTTGTAAGTTTGCCATGATGCATGCTGGTCGTCTAGCACCAATTTTTGTTAATAGCAGACATACCAGTGAAATCGGCATGCCTAGCGTCCACTGGGTAAGCGGACTGAGCAGAAGCTAGGGTTTCCTGGATGCGAAGTGTGTGGTAGTCCATACTCATGTACGTGTAGTTAGATATTAATTTGCTTTCACGCCCCAACAGCCTTCATGAATTATCAGAAAGGAACGAGGTGACACTTAGTGTAACACTTTACACTAATTTTAATTTCATTTTGTCATTTGTTACTTGTTTTGTGTTTATTGATCTCCATAATCATAACACTACTATGCGACACGAAACTGAACCCAAATCTCGTTAATTTGCCTTTGTAAAGTGGAGTAAAGAAGCACGTGCTGTTAATTACTTTTAATTCCATGGGTTGCCACATTTGCTGTGCAGCTTTATGTCACTGAAATTTTTGTAAATCACACATGAGCGTAAAGGAGAGAGAATGAAAAGCGGAGACTTTATTGTTAATTTGAGTGGTGACAGCAAACAATATTTGCGTAAAATTTCACCGGAAATTGTTCATTAAGAGTAAGAGTTACATGAATGATTGTAAACCCTCTCAATTTGGGAAATTTTGTTTTAATATAGGGTACTATACATTTTGGGGACCGCGGTAGCACAATGGTTAAGGTGCTGTGCTACAAATCAGAAGTTTGCTGGTTCGATCCCAGCTGTCGTCAGTGGATTTTTCATTGACATAAAATCCTTCCGATCGCACTATGGCCCGGGGGCGACTCAGCCTCTAACAGAAATGAGTACCAGGAGTATTTCCTGGGGGTAAAGGCGGTCGGTGCGTAAGTTTGACAACCTATCACTATCCTGTGCCGTTGTCACGAAATCTGGAAACCTTAACTTTCTGGAACCTTCTGGGCCCCCGCGGGTCTGTAACGGGACTGCTTTGCATTTTTACTATAAATTTCACTTTATATGGTCGAGTCGAAATGACACTTTAATTCAATTTGCAGCCCTAATCACGAAATCACTTTTATGCAACGTGTAAATAAGATTACTGTTGTCTGGAATGTGAAAACATGTATTTCCGCAGATAGGTGTCAAAGTTTCGGAGTAACCTGGTTTATTTTTTCACAACTGTTCTGCATCGAGGCTGGAGGCAGCAAGTTTCGTCGACATAGTGTTTGCCTGCTGAAGGACAGAGCGTCATATCAAAGACAACACAATTTCTTTTTAACTGCCGTGGACATTTAAAAACTGAAAAGCAGAAAGGTAAAGCTGTCCCATTAAAGGACTTGGCAGGCCATTAGGGATCCAAGAGGATGAGTCTCCTAGAATTTCTAAAAAAATCGGCACATGAATGTGCTAAGGTTTCAAGCCTTATGCACCGGCCGCCATTACCCCCAGGAGATATCCCTAGTACTTATTTCTGTCAGAGGCTGAGTCGACCTCGGAGCCATCATGCAATGCAGCCGGAAGGATTAAGTCAATGACAAATCCCACAAAGCCTATTGGGACTCGAAACCACAATCTTCCAAACTGAAGAATGTTGAGCGTTTTTTCGATGTCAACCTTATGCAGGTCTGATTGTTTTGTATTAAAGTACTCTAATTGGCGTTATTTTTATTCACAACGTTGTGGATTGTACTAAGTACTAATAATTGGAGGGATGTTGCTGAATATTCTATTTCAGAGTTTTGTCTTTTCTTGACCCTGACTTTCTGCAAGGCACACCAATATGGCTTCCTTGCGTAATTTGATGTGTTTCATAGCAGTGTTGAAACTGCAAGTCTAAGAATCTTCGAAATGTCTGTAACTATTTAGCAGCGGACTCAGGGTAACGTCCCAGAAGACTTGTGTCATCTGTGTCACTGCCACGATTCACTACTATCAGGAGCCATGTTTATGCACCTCTCTGAAATTGTAATGAACTTAACCTGTTTTCAATGTTCCCAGGTTTGAGTAGTCCCGGTCGTGAGAGCTTAAGTTATGATGGGCAAACAGTGCGGCAGATACTGTATGTGGCTCCTTCTGTCGGATGCGAAAGACAGTACAGTAAAATTCTCTGGACCATGTATCAGAGTTCCACCACGGAAATATCCGTTCCTTATAGCGGTAACATACTTTCGTGTACAGTCTGTATGTCTGTCTGATGTTCCTGCATTTACCAAGAATAGGCTGTCGTCGTATCAAAGAACTTCCTTTCCTACGCCATGCTGGAATGTAGGATCATCTCTCAACATGTTCTAGATCTGTAGAACAAGCAAATGAAGATTAATGTGACAGTCTGTGCTGATAATATCCGGACAGTGTGAACTGTTGTTCTTCACCGGAAATGTGCTGGGCGTCACCCTTTGTCTCCATCCCCCGCCTCCCGAATCCGCCATGCAGAGCACGCCTAACTCTGCAATATTTCTCCTTTTCTCAGCTGCTGAACTTGTTTTAGAGAAGCACGCTCCTAGCGACAGAACATGCCATTTTGAACATGTGACCTTCCATTGTATGCATGTCGACATTTTTCGGCCTTCTGTAAAATTCAGAAAACTGTATGAAAACAATGAGGCGTAAGGTTAAATTTTTCATTTACGTAACTTCGGGCTTTGATGAAATTTAAATGAGCGTCCGTAGCAAATATTAATAAACTACGCACATTTTCCATCAGATTATCTTCACGCTTCTCAATGTAAAAGGCAAACATTCTTAGTAAACTAATGGTACTGATATGTTACTTTTATTTCATTTCGTCTTAATTTCTTGAGCAACACTGGGAACAATACTGCTTCCTGTAACACGCAGTATAATACATGTACGTTGAGGTTAATCGGGAATTTTTTTTGAGGAACTGAACAATATACAGAAAGAAAATAATTCTAATTTTGATGTATCATCGTCAGAAAAATGAATGTAAAATTCTTTGCACGCTTACTTGCACCACGCAATGATGGTATGAAGCGAAATGTAACAAAATCTTAACATCAGGACTAGATACAGGTATGTAAGTAGTCAGCTTCAATCCCCGGCTGATTTTTCCTCGATACACCTTGAACAGGAAGCTGGCTGAGGAATAGAGACCGTCTCGATGCCTCTAAGAAGAGAAGAAATTTTCTGCTGTGCTCGAATTTAAACCTACGTAACTCGTTCTTCCATCTTCTACCCTAGTACAATCACTGTAATCCTCTACACTTGACTTTTAAACTTGAATAAGTAATGTGTTACCCTAGCTTCAGAAAGTTGGTCTTTCGAAAACTAAAGTAACTAAGACCGTTAAATGTCATTTCTGTTCTCGTACACATGTCTCAGTTTGTTGCCCTAAAAGGCATTTCACTCTAAGGGTCTTTGGTCCTCTAAAGTTTTCAACATGCTAGTGGGTCAATCCGCAGGGGCAGAGGATGTTACTTTTTGGTCATATTTCGTCAGGCTTAGTTCAGTAGTAGAAAATAGAACACGCCCCACAGAATGACGCTAATGACTCTGAAGTCGATTCGGTCTTCCATGCTAATGTCCTGAAAACTCTCACACAACAACACGGAAAAGAAACTGCATACGATTTTAAAATCTTACAAGGTGGAAATGAAAAATTTTGACTTTATGCGGATAAATGCACTGAGTGCAAAGGGCAAGCTCTGAGAGACAATTTTTTGAAGAAGTAATTTCCACAGTAGAAACGTTGTACTATGTGAAATTTGTTTTCAGTTCTTGCAGTGTGTACCGACTTTTTTGTATTTCTCCCTTGAGCCGGTGCAGAGTAGCGAGTAAAGTGACTGCGCTCTGGTCCAGATGATAGGGGATTCAAATTCCAGCAGGTGCAAAATTTCATCGCTTCTGCACAAGGACCAAACCGGCTGTGAGTCCCATTCAATGACTATCAGAGATTCCTTGCTGGGGTAAGGCTGACCATTCACCCACTCACCTTCTTCTAGAGCCGAGATTTCCATTCTGCCTGAATGTCTTCATGGCATGCAGGCAGAACTTATCTTTGCCTTCTTCGTTTTTTAATCATTAATTTAAATCTTATTTGGTTTTCTCTGCTAACTTTTCAGTTTGAAACAGAGTTCTAAACCTCTTGTTGTGAACTCTTAAGTATGTAAACTTAAAATACATTTTTTATTTAATAACCCTTAAATAATGCATTATTTAAGTATGTTTTCTTAATAACAATTCTTCTTGGAAAATATTTTTATTTTGTTGTTCACCACAAATATTCCTTCTCGTAAAGTTTTAGATTATTTTCTGTAGGGTGTTTCATTAAATAGAGCTTTCTAATCTACAGGTTGAGCATAAAATCTTTCCCTGATTACAAACATTTATTACAAGAAAACTACAGTACGTGGAATATTTTTTAATGTAACTCAAGAAGTTTTTTTTTATTTACAACAAATTAGTACACTTCAACATATGCGCCTTTTGTTGCACGGAGGACGTCTAATTGCTAATCAATTTCTCCTCACGTGTTCTCCAACATGTCCTCAGTTACTGAAGCAAAAACTTCTGTTATTCTTGCCTTCAGATTTATAATATCTGGAACTGGTGTCGAAAACACTTTGTCCTTAACATACCCCATAAAAAGAAGTCAAGGGGGGGGGGGTTGATACCCGGCGATCGTGGTGGCCAGGGTGTCGGACCATCTTTCCCAATCCATCTTTTTGGAAATGTTGCATCCAAAAACCAAATGTTACAATAAACACATGACATATAATTTTACAAATGAACTTAAGTAATGGTAAAAAAATATGTTTGTATTCCACGTAGTTTTCTTGTAATAAATCTTTGTTATCAGGGGAAGACTTTGTGCTCACCCTGTATGTTAATGTTCTAGAATTAAAGAACATCGTGCGCCTTCAGCAGCATCTCTTCCTACGGACGTGGCAGATAGCCCCGCCCCCTTGCGGAGAGACGCCACAAATAGACGTCTTATAAAAATTCATATTACGGTCATTACTTTCATTCCCATTCCCAAACTTCTTGTGATCTGCGCTTCAGGTGCACTACAGTTTACCTTCCCGCAGTCTAGTCGCTCTAAATATCTCCCACTAGTGTGCCACCCGTCCCGTAATTAGTTTAAATCACATTATCCAAATCGAAGATCCTAGTATTCTATATGTAAACTTGCTCTGAATTACCTTCCTAACAGCTTCATAGCCGGTCCCAGTGGCCGCGCGGTCTAAGGCGTAGGTCTGCGGCCTCTCGCCTGCTGAGATTCTGGGTTCGAATCCCACTGGAGGCATGGATGTCTGTCTATTGTGAATGTTATGTGTTGTCAAGTAGAGTTCTCTGCGACGAGCTGATCACTTGTCCAGAGGAGTCCTACCGACTGTGGTGCGTCGTTGTGTGTGATCTAGAAACCTCAAGAATGAGGAGGCCATGGCCCACGTTGGGCCGCAGCGCCACAGGTAAAAAAAAAATTCTTAACCTTATGATGGCGTGAAGAAGGCTATATTTATAATAATTTATAAAGCTTCTTAAAATGGCTGAACTTTATCTCACACAATTGTGGTTTAAATTAAAATTACTTTCTGTCATATCTCATTCTGATATAGTCCTTGAGATAATATGAATACTTGAGGGTTGTTTCACTGTGCATCTTCCTCATGAAA
>Ga0123353_10001517_pt1 | contig 28476 bp, 32 predicted proteins | sample TergutLab28metaG_3_FD_92763 | JGI IMG/M metagenome (GOLD analysis project Ga0123353, IMG submission 92763) | Labiotermes labralis P3 segment gut microbial communities from Petit-Saut dam, French Guiana - Lab288 P3 | ecosystem: Host-associated > Arthropoda: Insects > Digestive system > Gut ...
AGAGGCCTATTGATATTGATTCAGGGATTTTGGTTATGATGCTGTATTTAGACACTCCTGCGACGACTAAGTATCGCTCGTCCCGCATGACAGTCGCCGGCATCCAGCGAAAGTATAGATGTACGTCATAAGGTGTCTGATCCGGAGGTGTGTAGTTTATAATGACTTTTCCGGAGTCCTGTAGTAATACGGCCCGTCGAAACTGAGAATATTCGAACGGTTTAAACAATTCTGATTCTGTCTCGTAATACCGTTCCGTTATCAATGTCAGCTCCAAGTTAACCGGCTTATATATGGCGCCATATATCTGATACAGCTTGTCTATGTACTCCACTGAATCCACGATAGTACGTTCATGGTCCTGCCAATCCCGTTCTGGGCTCGCCTCTACCGCCGCCCCAAGCATATTGACCATATCGGTAATCTCAACATACTTTTGCTGCAGCATTGCGTTTTCTATGTTAGCCATGGTGTGTTTGTAATATAAAGAATTAAATAATAAATAAACAACAGGTATTAATATCAGGTACTTAAATTTTTTATGATTTAGAAAACCCAGCATTATGTAACCTCCGTCCAGCCGTATACTCCGGGTTCCCATACATTCAAATCAATGTCTGACACCCATATTTTGCCCTTATGTTCTACTTTATCGCCTTTGTCATACTCGTCACCAGCTCCATGCGGCTGTGTCCAAATGGGTATACCATTATCATTGAATCCGATTTTCTTATACAACGCCGGTGTTATATCCGGAGGCCAATCCTCTTGACTGGTATGCGCCTGCTCTACTATGTATAGCTGAGTTTCTCCCCATTCATTCACGCCCCATTTGAGGATTTTACCAGTCTTGTAGTTTTTATCAGGCTTCCATTCCTCGTAGAGGTCTGCTATTTCCATAGCTTCACTGTCGGATAGCATAAGGTTATCAGCAAACAACGAAAATGCCCTGTTCATCTGTTGAGCGATGTATATTTTATTCATCCCTACGTACCCCCAGCATAGCGTCTATTATTGATTGCATTTCTTGTATAGGGTCAGGTAAAGGATCTGGCATTTCCGGTATGTATTTTTCTTCCGACCACTGGCCATTTTCGTATTTACGATATATATAATCAGTATCGTATGATGGTATTTCTATCATGTTGTCAGCTTCTATTTTGCCAGACAGGCAAGACACGCCTATGCATAAACTCTCTTCATTTATTTGAGCGTAATAATACATGGTTGACCTCCTTTAGTTTGTTTCCACAACAGCCCAGTTAATATCATTCCCAGCTTGCATAGCCTCGAAACTAAGTGTATTGGGTGATATTAGTCTAGCAGCTATTAAATGACGTGAATGTGCTGATACAGTTTGTGTTGTATTAGTATGAGATATAAATACAAGACATTTATTTATATCCACATTTGATATAGTAATATTATGAGGTGTTGCTGTGGTTGTTAAAGTTCCCTTTTGAATTGATTTAATATTGTCAAAATTTATAACAGTAAAATATACTAAGCTCGCCTCTGCATAATATTTATAACCAGAATACAATTGAATTGTATTTGAATTTAAAATATTAACTTTTGTAAATAGCGCTCCACTACTTTGAGTTCCTGTAATAACAGTGCAATAAGCGAAAGATTTGCTCACATCTATATTGCTTATTGGATGATTTTGAGTAATATTTGCCCCAGTTGTTGAAGGTAACATGGAGGCCCCATGTTGCACACTCTTTATAACACTCCCCCCACTACTGCTACTACCGGCGTTAGCTAAAAAAAAACTACCGTTGTAGTAGCGCAGGGTGACAGGGATACCAGCTTTAAGTTTTCCTTGAAGAGGTATGCCCGCTTGATTATTTATCACGATGAGGCTGTCATTTGCCACGTCGTTTGGCGGAGCAATCGTGATCGCACCATAATCAACCGGAACAACAGGCCAATCAGGTGATGTTATATTGCCGTTTTCATCATACTCCCCCACAGCCGGGGCGCGGGCTACGTTGGACTTGTCCAGTTTGGTGAGTAATTGGGCAGATAAATCATTCTGCGTAATGAATAAGGCGGACATATCTATATTTGCTGTTACATCCTGCGCGGCACCGATTATCGCAATTATATTTAAAAACTTTTCAAATAAATTTAGGCCATTGTCAGCAGGGATTGATTCGGCGTCATTTCCAGCATTAGCATAGCCGTACAATATTTCACCTACATCCGGATCCAGCGCAAAAACACCCAATTCATATAAGTCAAATCCAGCATCTAAACCAAAATTGCTAAAATAACCTCCGACAATTGCTGAATTATTACCAACCACATTCAATCTTGTTATTGGAATATCCTTGACGGGTGCCACCAATGCAGTTAAATCCGCCCATGCGCTTATTGTTTGACCGCTACCCACTTGCATTTTTGTAAATAATAATTGAACGCCGGTCTCTGCTTTTGCTTGTAGTAGTAGTCCGGCGCTCGTTATTTGCGCTCCTTTTGGGAAACTCATATTAACCTCCTTGTATTACCGTCTCTATCGTGCCTTCTTGTACCACGAAACCGTAATAGATGTTCATATCCACATTTTCGGCAAACTCATATAATATCCCTACTGTGGCAGGTTTTGGAACGATGTACCCATTTGATATTAATTGTTGTTCTAATACACCGTGCATACCTATGACAGTAGCTTTCATCGTCATATTTTGATTGTCTGTAATATATAAATCGACATTAGGGAATATGACGTCCCAAATTTCATAAATACCAGGTATGGTCCCGTCCCACTGATTTTGTAACACTTTGGCTTTCAGCACAAGCCTATACACTGTATCATCCATAACCGGCGATATGTCAAATAGCGGTTGAAATGGCAGTATTCGGCTACGCCCTAGTATTTGTCCTACTATGTCCAGTTGAACACCGGTGGCATTATCCATTTCAAATGAACTATTAATATCCACGCTTGATATGTCTTTGAATAGCCATAACCCCACAGTCAGCCATGCTAAAAATTTAGGTTTCTGATGTTGTGATGTAACCTTGTCCAAATAATACTGTATCATGGCGCCACCACCGTTATATTGGCAGGATCGCCCAGTGTAACCTCGTTCCATGCTATGCTTATATCGGAGGTCCCAAGCGTAGGACGTCCTACCTGAATGGAGCCGATTGCAAACGAAGGTGATCTAAGGTCTTGATTTACTGACATGGCAACCGCCCAGAGCGCTGATATTGTTAAATCAGTACCTATGGCAAAGCTGTTGAGATAATTGGTAACAGTCGTTATTACTTGATTCCCTATCTCTGTTGTATAACCTGCCAAGGGTACAACATTAATCTGAACAAATATATCAACATAACTCGGTCTATTAAACCTTATAACGTTAGCTGTACCCATTCTGGATACGACTGATATTTCTTCTGTCCCGTTTGTGTAAGCTCCCGGAGTCTTTTTATTATATATCGCCACAGCTATCTCCGTATTGTCACCGCCCTCCACAACAGCAGATATACTGTTTGGCGGTAATCCATTAGCATCTACAACATTCGTATCGTTCTCATATACTCTTGACCGCGTAACCCCTGTTTGTGCGGCTACAGCCGCCTCAATACCACCAAATAATGACTGGGACGGCATTGACGTTGATAACGCTTGTCTGGACCTTAATTCCGGATCCGTTTCTACTTTTCTGCCAGGCACTGCAGACCCCGGATTGTGTACATCGGACCAACCCGCTTGCGGCGTAAATATCTGGGTTAAGGTATTCGGAAGAGCCAATACAGCGCCTCCTGTCTGGCACTTAGCTGTTACAGTCACCATACCGTTTACGATTGAAACAGTAGGCGGCAGATCCCATAAATATGATTTGTTTTTGTCTGTGATAATACCGTGCCTTATTATCGTATTCGGCGTACCGGTAATTATAACGTCAGCTGTACTCCGGGAGGACACCTTACGTTCCAGCCCGTTTAATTTTACAATAGCGTCCAAACCGACGCCCATTGACCCGCTCGGACCAAATGCGCTGTATGTTTTTTGCAGTAATAGCATTGTGTCATAGGCCATGTTCGATATTATTGAGATATACTGATAATCCTGTGAATCGTTTGTCAATACGATATCGCCGAATATACTTTTTGCCTCTGTGATCAATTTATCTCTGATGTCCGAGTAGGTAGGTACATGCAGTCCCTTCTCGTCTATATAAGGCGCAAGATACATTACAGGCTCACCTCCACGACCCCGTATATTGTATTTGCAACAGCCTGCATATCATACACACGCTTATTGATTCCACTTGAAAATTTCTTTATGTTCGTTACCCCATCTGTATTCATTATCCGATTTTGTATAAGCATATCTACCGCCTTAGTATTTTCATCGGTACCCGACAGCCCCAGTATGCTCTCAAACAGCGGCAATCCATCTTCCAAATCTTCCCACCATTCGCCTAATAACAGCTTTAACCGTGTTTTAATTAATTGGCCCACAGCGTCAACATCAAATAAAAAGTCGTTATCACCGTGGCCAAATACATAATCCCCATCATTGTCAAGTTTTCTATATTTCAAAACGCCACCCCGTTTATTGTCACGTTTCCAACAAAGTTAATTTTGTCGTCTTTTATTTCAATATATGCTGTTCCATCCTCATTTCCAATCACCATTGAATCTTGGAGACAGTCAAACTTTTCATAATTTATCTTTCGTGATTGTGACCATGGGCCCAGTACACAAAATGCGTCAGACAGATCATGTCGACGCCGTTCCATTTGTCCCTGTACGCCCCCATGTGCCCACCATGCGTCTATACACATATCAGAAAATATCACCAGGCACTCATCACCCGATTGGATGGGAAAGCTTATGAAATACCCTCCCGCGCGGGGGAATATAATAGGAACGTCTGTTAATAATGGCAATTGAACCTCCGACTCCAAACCGTCCATGTTGATTATTTCTCGTAAAGCCGGTTGTACGGTTACTGTCTGCGTTGTTTTATTGTAGCTCTCTATAATTCCAGGCAAAGCAACCCGGATTTTATTCGCTATACTATCGCCAAGGAGCCGGTAGAATTCCTCTTGAGAAGCTATTCTTTCACCAATTTTGATCATTTTTTACCTCACCATGGGTTTATATTTCCATCCTGCATTAATGCCGGTATCCCAGCTACCTGCGAAACAGCATTGATTTCCGTATACCAATCGTTCCCTCGTGTATCCCCGCGATGTGTTAACGATATAACACGGTACAATCCGTTTACGTCCAGCGGGGACTGTAATTGATCTACCTGCACTTGCGAGGCCTGAACATACCGTGAATCAATATGTACAAGACTGTTTATTTTGATGCGCGGGTTAAGTAGTGACACGGCCTGGACACCGTTTTCAGTTTGTGTGGGTGCTCCTATCAATCCGGATGTTGGTGTCAGGCTTATTGTCTCTTTCGATGTATCGGCAGCCTTGATTATATTTACCTTACCATCGTCCATGTAGAACTGTGCTTTTTCAGACTTTGCCAGCTGCCGTAAATATTCTTTGGGCTGGCCGAACAACACCCTTCCACGCGCTAACCCCTTTGAAGACAAACCCGATGATATACTGCCAAGTTCCGCAGGGGTTGATACTTTACTGACACACTGATCAACTACTTCACGCGGCGTTACATTTCCACGCAGCGAAGCGCTGATAAAATTAACATTCATAAAACCATCGCCGTCCAGTGACCTTAGCCTCAGCTTATATGTCACACCGTCTTCTTTTTCGCGTATGGGCTGGTAGACAGAACCGTTAAATATAACGCCGTATTGCTCACCCTCATACCCCGCTTCAACAATGCACCTGTTACCCTGTCGTATTATCGTGGTCTCGGTCTTAGGTGCGAGGTTGTATATAGCTACCTCACTGTAATTTAGCTGCATATCCATCGTTTTTTCTATGATAAATGTACAGCGCAATTGTGACACATCCAGTGCTGTACCGTTGCCTGCGGAAACAAGCACCCGGTATCTGCGTCCGAAAAGTTTATCAGGCAAAAAAGCACCTCCATTACGGCATAATAAAAGAAGGCCTGATTGCAGCCCTCATAACGTATTTTGTATAATTTTTCGTCAGTTGACAAAATAATCGTTTTGGCGATACAATAATAGCAATGTGATGTTCCGTTAAGTTTGGCGGCTATATCAGTGGAAAAATAACACTTTCAACCTTGCCGAAGGCGGTGTTATTTTTTTATGTTTTTTATCGCTTCAAACATTGTTACTAAAATTAGTAACGCTATTATCATTTCGATAAGAGCCATAAAATCACCTCGATTCACTTGACATCAATAATTGATGAACGGGTGAATTTTTAGTGATGCAACCGCCTACTCTTATGTAAACATACCTTACTGTACCTAATCTTACTATCTATTTCCTGTTTTGTCTACATCGCAGTGTCACCCCAAACTAATACATAGTCCGCACCCAGATTCGTGTCGTCTGGGCTCCCGGTAATGTTTGTACCTGTGGGAACAACATAAGCGCTGCCCAGTTCCATGTATGCAGGTAATAAATTTGCCGCCGGATACATAGCGGGAAGCAGGGGAAGCGAATCAAGGTACTGTTCGGCCGTATTAGGATCACTCAATCCAAGCCACCAATACCCGCCTTGTGTGTTATAGCGGAGACGGAATAACAGCGATATATTTTTTCCGTCAACGGGGACCGTACAGATGAACGACTGGTCGGGTTCTGTTGTCAGTGGTATTGTTACATACGCCATTTAGGAACCTCCCTTTATCCAACCAGCTAATTGACTTAATAAACTTTGGTTTTTGACCTCCACAGGCTCTACAGTACCTTTTGTCGTGCTTCCAGTTGTTTGCATTGCCGATGATATTTTGACCGTCTTAACCTCAGCTACAGGAATTTCCCGCATTGTAACCACTGCTTCAAGGCCGTAGAGCGTACGAAAATCATCAGGTATACTTATAGCCTGTATCATCATGTTTGAATATAATTCCAAACGAGTTAATACTTGGCACGGTATGCGTTGTGCTTGTATCTCCTTCAAGACATCATAAGCCGCCACGGACCGCGACCATCGGTTTGTAAATTGGCCGGGAACGATTGACTCAGCAGCGTCAGACATTTTTATAGTCAATGTCAACTCTACCGGCTCCATGTAAGCGTGATCTACCATAGCTGCGCCTGTCTGAACCGGGTGTTCGGTCATTTTCAATTTCCGAGTGTGATCTTGACGAATGAAAGCATCAAAGAACCACCCACCCAAATTAGATTTAACATACACAAGATGTGCTATGTTGGGATTTTCTAAGTCAAGTTTGGGATTCATCAAAACGCCCCACCCCCGCCAAACGCTCTTTGTAATAACTGTGTTTGATTTTGATCAATTACTTTTCCGGTCGATACTGGGTCATTGGCATATATCTTAAAATCGTTATTTTGTTCCACGTTAATACTTTTGCCACCGGATGGGGACATCGTGTACGATGGCGGCTGTTTTTTTGGCTGATTAAAATCATATCTTGCGTCTGCTTCAGGTATATTGGCTAAATACTCCTTAGCGTTCTCTTTCATCGTCTTATAACGTGCTTCACGTGCTATCTGTCCTTCAGGTGAATTGGCTTCTTCATTAGCTCGCGATATACTGCCTATTGTTTCGCCCTCTTCAAAGTGGTCTTTCCCTAATACTTTTTTCACAATACCTGTGGCGATTTTATCTGCTGTACCGCTGGCTTTTGATAATATTTTATTCCCGTCAAACCCTTTACCTTGAAAAAAGCTGATTATTTGATTTATTAACTCTATGACACCACTTAAAGACGATATTAACCCCGCGGCACTATCCATTATCAACTCAAACGGATTATCATATCCTGCTGCTTTTGCTATAGCATCTAAGAAGTCCCATGTGGCCGCACCCAAATCTTTCATGCTTCCAAATAGGTCGTTAGAACTTCCCATCAAACCATCAAAAGCACCCTGCAATATTCCACTAGACAGGTATTTATCCACATCTGCCCACATATCACCGAATAGGCTTTCCCCACCACTTTTCCAAGTCTGAAAATCGTCTATTAGCAATATAATTGCCGCTAATCCGGCCAATAATAATCCTAATGGCCCCATGGACAAAAGTTTCATCGCCCCGCCGATGGCCACAAAGGCAACCTTAGCCTCCCGGGGGATTTTATCCAGTAGCCCCAATATAATCCCGCCTGTCCTGAATGTGGCTTCACCAAACCGTATGACCCAGCTTATTATCTCCGCTACCTTCTTTGTCCAGTTCGGCATTTTCTTTTCAGCCGTGTCCAGAAATGATTTAAACCCATTTTTAAACCGATTGAAAGGTCCTTCAAGGTATTTTGTCAGATAATACGATATCCATTGCATAGCATACTGACCCATCATTTTCATCCTGACAAATTGTGTCTGAATATCTTTTATCGTAGACATCTGCTTTGACATATCGTCAGGGGCGGACATACGCTTTCCGGAAGCATACAGCTCGTTAAACCTCGCAGCCAGCTCCTTGTCCATCATTACATCTTTCATCGTGACGCCCATGGCTTTGAGTGTAGCCGTGTAACTCATGGCGCCATCTTTTGCCACACCGTATGTCCGGCTTAGCTTGTTCATTTCACGGTCTTGGTCTGCCACACCGCTCATCATCTTATACGTCGCGGTAGTAATCGCGGTCAATCCGGTTACAAGCAACCCTGAAGCCTTAAAGGTCTTATTAAATTTGGACTCCATGCCTTTTAGGACACCCTGGAATTTCGCATATGAGGAGTTGTCAACAGTATGCTTTAGCGATATTAAATATTCTTTTATTACGTTAGCGCCCGGCATTTTGTTCAGCAGCCTCCTTTGCTCGCCATTCGTTTTCATTCTGCACCTGAATCATCTCATGTGCGTCCATCAGATCAGTCAGTGTATAAGTACCGTCCCAAACTTCATGTTGTTTCCACATACCCACGATCACAGGAGCGTAAAGATACGGATCTACATGGGTAAATTCGGCAGGGATATACCCACAGTTTCGAGAAGTGCCGTAAACCGGCTGTTGTCGAAAAAATCGGACGCCCCCCAGGCTATAGCCTCTTTACATAATTCCAACGTAAGGATAATATCATACTCAACATCCGGAATCCCGTAAGACCCGTTTGAGTTTATAACAGGTGTTGCACCCGCAGGCAAAAGTTCGGAACACGTTTTTAAGCATTTAGTAACAAGGCTTTTCACGTCATCGTCATTCATAGAATCTAATATTGCGACTATCGAATCAGTAAGATCAATGTCATCTTTTGCCAATATCGCCATTTTTGAGCCCAACATCCGCCCTATTTGTAGGCCCGTCATGGCATCGAATTTTTTAATTAAAAATATACGGCCATCGCGTTCAAAGCGTTTCGTTATCTTATCTTCTGACACAGATTATTCCTCCCTGCCATCCGCGAACATAATACCCCAAGTGACCTGTTGGCCTTGTGCTTGGTACGCTCTATCAGGGCGCTTTTGTGGAGATACACCCGTCATAGTGATTGTTTCATTAGGGGCCTTAATTAATAATTGTGCCCGTGCCCATTCCGATGACGGCGCGGTCGTAATATAGTTGTACCATTTACGAAGATAGTTATTTGCGGCAGATGTTTGCTGTACAGCTGTCTGCGCTGTACCATTACCAGCCTTGATTTTTGACACCATGACATGTCCATCAGCCGCCACGTCGTGTGTAGTGTTGTCATTCGACCATGAAACAGAAATGCTTCCCGTTCCATCACCGCTTAGAGTATACGACCCTACGGAGGGATGAGAGAATGTTACTATGGTGTCTGAAAATGAATATACTGTCATATTGTTATGTCCCCTCCTTATCGGTTTACATTAACTTGAATAATTACATGTTCTATTGACCCGGCAAGCTTGGCAGCCACATATATAGGCGGCGCCAACCTTTTATCTCTATCTGTTTGCGATTGATTGATGAACGGTTCTGACATAACCCTGTATCCAGCGGTTAATGTGTCACCCGGATTTAGATCAATGATAGCTGGACCGTTCCACACACCCGGTGAAATAAAACCGGTAGTCATTGCACTCTCGCACGGGGTCACAACAGCGCCGTATAATTGTGCAACGCCTGCGTCCGTCTGTGGTACTTTTGAGGACGACTGCAATAGATCCATAACTGAGTTTTGTAAACTTGCTGAAAGCATATCAAGACCTAACACCTCATCGAACGGCGTTCCGTCTGACATCCATCCCTGTTCAAAACTATACCTGTTGGTCCCCCTCCTCAAATACACATTACCATTATCATCTTTTATGGATTTTAATGTGGCAAAATCTATCGCTTCGGGTTTTACACCGGGTAATGTTTTATATGCCAGCGTAAATGCACTGTTTACGGTTTTTACATTTGCGCCCATTGCGTAACCCAGCGCGGCCGCAGCCGCATTCGGTGTTAGTGTAGAATACTGCCCAAGAGACCGGTGAAACCCAAGAGACTGCATTTCTGCGAATATGGATGGGTCGTCACAGGTGTAAAAATGCGTACTGTCTGGATATGCAGATTCAATAAATTCCGATACAGCTTGAATATCGCTATCTTGCAAGCCACTCTTTGCTATGGTGCAACCGTACCAATCCGTATTATCCGCCCTGCACGCTGCTATTGCATCGGCCAGTTTGTCTGTTCCGTTCCATTTACCTATAACCACGCTTGAGGGCTTTTTAGCAGCACCGAAATATAAGGACGCCGCCTTGTATTCATCCATGCTCGCTGTGAACCCATCAGCCAGCATGTCATTCACACCCGTATATACCTTTGTTAGGCCTGTAAATGTTGCGTTTGGGCCTAAAATTAGCCCTGTATTGAATTCGGGTGCTGCGACCGACACAGGGCTTACATTTACTATTACATTTACAATATCGTCTAAGGTTATCATATATTGCTTTTTACCTCCCCTTTTTCGGTGTATAACTTAATATCTACACCCTGAATTAATGGTACTGTGCTTGTTGATTGTGTCTTTTCATAGAAGTTGGCCATTAAGTTCGAGCGATCCCACCATAAATCTCTAAACTGTTCCGGAAACCGTATCGGTGCAGCTATGTCAGTAACCATATACATACTGCTTTGTTTTAACAGTAACTGCGTATCCGGCATATAGATATAGTTCCGCAACGTGTGTGCGCGGTCAAAGCTATTCGGACCGTATAGCGTCCAGGCTATTTGTATGGCGCGGATGTTTTCAATAGTGTAATCTGCTACTTCTTTTGAAATGGGCGTATGTTTAACCTCAAACTGCCGGTTATAACGGTCATCTTCGTTCGTTATAGCGATGAAACATACATCGTCCTCATGCTCCCATTCAGGATCATTCCGCCAAGGGAATCTGACTGAATTCTCACTTAACTTGTCCTGAGGGTTTAGCCCTAAAGCCTTACAGGTAGTATTAAAAAACAAATCTTCCAACTGTCTTAAAGTGTTCATCGTGACACTCCTATTTCACGTCCATATCCAGCCACCCAACCTGCATGGTGCCATGGTGCAAAGTCGACTATTTTATAATCCTTACCTCTCCATGTAACGACATCGGATGCGCCGGGGGATGTGCCAGGATTGTTTTCCGAACGTGTCACCATCAGTTCATTAGGCAATTTACAACAAAATACCATAGTGGCAATACGCCGATCTGCTTCCGGAAATATCTCAAGCTCTTCATTTGTCGCAGGGTAGACCGCACCATAATAGGTCATTGTTTGAGTATCCGTTATTTCAAATTTCCCTTTCACCCATTCACCCGTTGTGCGCGTCACCTTATAGCTTGACGCAAAATCAGGATCAGTTACCAAAAACGATATATCTATCATGCTACACCCCCGTTACCACAAACGTTATTGATTTTCTCAGCTCATCAGTATCTATAAGAGGCTGGTCACTGCCCTTTTTCTTTATAGTGACCGGGTGATTCGGCGCCCACTTAGGCTTTTTGTCAGAATCCAAAAAGTACGACTTAACCAGATTGGAGGCCAGCATTCCTGCTTTTCTATACTCGGATTTAATCCCGCTCGCATTACCATCCAACGCCTTTTTTGCCGCTTCCTTCAGCGGCTCAGATATTTTATCTTTGTGCTTTTCAATAGCAGGCTCCAAGAACGGTCTCGGAGGTATTCTAAACAATGGGGATCCATGAGCAGTAATATATGCCGCATAAGCTTTACTGTACGGCTGACCTCTGTTAATATCTCCACTCATTTCTTGGATCATCGCTTTTCTTCTTGCTCCGTGAGTGTGGATATAAGCCAGCTCGACATTGTTTATGCCCTCTTCATTTTTACGGCTGCTTTTTTCTTGAGGTATGCCCACCAACACGTCCATCTCAGTCAGAGCTTTAACAGCTTCGGTAATGCTATCCTGTTTGTCTATTTTTTTATCAAGCGTCAAAAACGCATTAAACATATGCTTTCCTCACTCAGTTACCATATGTACATCCCACCAATGCCTACGATCTTTGCCATAGTGGCGAACTGTACACCGTAGGTTGTCAGGTTGTACCCCGCCCATTTCGATAAATCAGATAAAGCTGTGCCGAAGTCATAGGAAACCGACAGCGGACCTACGCTTTTGGACGCTGTCAATCCTCGTGTTTGTCCGGCTGCCATAACAGCGGCAGCTCCTCCATCCGGATCAGCTTGTGTTTGTAAATACAGTGTACAGAAATGTGCTATGAACAGACACAAACCCATTTTCCATTTTTCATTCCAACGGGCTTCCATGACCGAAGCATTGGACATCCCAATAATCATATCCATAAACTCATCGGGAATACCTACATTAGTAAACTGCGGATACATGGTATAAAAGTCAGCGGACGAAAAAGACGGGTTATCACCCGTCCTGATATTGCTTGCCGCGTTTATTACACCTCTGGTATACATCAGTTATCGCCGCCAGATTTTTTCGCATTTGGATCATCATCTGGCGGAGGCGGAGCTTTGGTCTTTTCAGTCACCTTAATGCTGCCATCCTTTTGCCCCAGCTTGAATATCGTGGTCTTACTTACCCAGTTAGGCACTTCGGTAACGTCCTTTACCTTAGTAACAACGACTTCTTGTTTGTTTTCAGGGTTTATAAATTTAAAAACATTTTTAGTAAATATAAACATGTTGTCCTCCTTAAATTCCGTCAAAGTAACCTATTGGCTGGTAGTAGTGCGTTTTAACCTGACCGACATTCGCAACATATAAGCTGTCATAGGATGCATTTGCGATATTCGGGCCTGTCATCGCACGCGATAACGGCGCTAACAACGATGCACTGATGAAACGCTTCTCATTACGATATACAATCATCCTGTTTGTGCCACCTGTACCGGTACCTATGCAGTATCTACACTCACATATGACAAGATCTGCGCCTTTTTGTTTCGCCATATTGTTGTCCTGTAAGAATGTGAGTATAGTTTTATCGGCCTGACCTGAGACTTTTGTTGATACCAGATATGCGTAATTCTCAGGATCAATCAGCACATGATTAGCTACCGCACTGGTGTCATACTCGCTGGCCATCCAGTTCATTGTAACCGCGTAATTTACATCGCTCAAAATCTCGTCCGGGGTTTTTGATTTCCAGGTTGTTGTCCCGCCAGCTCCTGCCGGTACACTTGTCGCCGCAACATTCGGGTTATTTACGATACCGTATGAGCCATACCGCTCATACCCCAGATAGCTATTTTTGTCCATATGCTTGTCAAAATCCAAGCGTATGCCATCATCGTATAACTGTTGAATAGACCTTCCCGTCACGTTTCCACGCTGCTGATCGATAAATTTTATCTGTGCCACAACCTCGTACGGGTGTGTAGGGTATAAGTCCTTGTCAAGGTTTGCCTGCATAATTCTGATTGCGTTCGCTGCGCCTGAGCCAAAAGCAGCGTCGCCTGAACCGCCTGATACTCCATAATCGACATTCATGTTTGCTTCGTTAGATACCCAGCCTCCACCTGTTTCAATCGGTATATCACGGGGGTACGTTACACTGGTTAACGGTTCTCTAAGCGTCGGATCAAGCTTTTCAAGTTCAGATACTAAAAACGCAAGTCCTCCGGATATTGCGTCATGAGTCATTATCGGCTGTCCGAATCCACGCGGTATATTGCTATTACTTCCAAGTACATATGTTTTATCTGGCATTTATATTATCCCTCCTTACGCGCCTTGTCTGGTCAATATAACCAGCTCGGCCACATTATTTACATCTTTCGATGTTGCATATCTACAGTTTGTTAGTTCGATTGTATCATCACCACTTACCGCGACAAATGATCCGGTTGTCTTATCTAAGTATACAGGTCCGTTCGCTTTCGGATCACCTGCGCTAACTTCAACGGTAATAGACCCGATCTGAAATACACTACAGGGCTCATTTGCGTTATACCCTGCTATATCTTGATTGGGGTATATTGTTGCGCCCTTGACTTCTCTGGCAGCGATACCGGCAAAATCCTTTGCCATATAGTCTGCACCAACCAGCTTTTGAACTGTCCCATCAGGCTTAATTACTAGCGGATCGCCGAAATTGATTATATCTGAATCATCGGCAACCGGCAGAGTCCGGACAATCGCATATGATGTACGCGAATAAGTACCCGGGAATCCAAAATTTAAACTTGTTCCTACTACTTTTCCTGGCATAGCTTATTTAACCTCCTTTTTCGTGTGCGGATTTCTGGCGGCATACATGGCGTCAAGCTTTGCATAATCATCACTGTCAAGTGTTTTTTGTGGAGACTCCGCTCTCTTTTTGGCAGCTTCCTGTTGTGCTTTTAAAGCTAATTTGTAACCGTCCGCGGTAGCCTTACTGTCCTTTACGGGTATATGTTTGCGCAGTGCCGCGGTCAGCGCATCCGAAACTTTTTTCTTTTCTGCCTGATTGGACATAGCGGCGATATGCGGTTTTAAATCCTTGATAATACTCTTTAATGCGTCCGCAGTTGTCTGAGATTCTTCAACCGTATCCGTATCAGTTGATTCCAATTGCTCCGTGGGAATCGTAACAGATTCCTCCTCATCGGGCTGGGACAGATCCTGTTCCAACTTCTCCAGTGGATCCTCGTCACCGCTCGGAGCCTCAGCTTTTTCTGATTTTTCCAAAGCATCCAACCTCGCTAGTATTTTCGCCAGTACAGCCGCTAAATCCGGCGCGCCCTCGTCTGCGGCAATAGTGTCCGCAGTTTCTGTATTTGCTCCCATTAGTTCGTCTGCGGCAGCAGCCACTTCTTCCGGATCCGCATCTTTAGCAAATGCCGCGAACATCCTTGGCAACAACGGAATTTTCTTGTTTTTCTTCATTTCAGCCATCTTATCTTTATCCTCCTTCTCTTCAATTGCACCATCTTTTATAGCAACGGTGTCACCTGCGCGGCCACGTTCAACTATGGCTACATGGTTTCCCCTAATTGCACATTGGTAAATCTTTCCATCATCCCCTTGACGATATTCGCAGTTATAGCCACATGACACTTCGCGTTTGCCTGATTGAACCTCATCAATCAATACTGCATCATAAATGACTAAATCGCTAATAACTTTGTCTAAGTCATCGCCAGCGCCCCTTCGCACGTTCTGAGTAGCACCTTTTAAGAGGTATCCCACGTTACTGGGATCTACATCGCCGGAAGGGTGATTATCCGTGACAGGCTTGCCCTCAAAACTTGCTATTGCGGCGGGGGAGAACACTTCATCATCAACACGGTATACCTCCACCAAATCGTTTCCGGTCATACCCGTTTCAGAAGCTTGGTATTTTTGTACGCCGGTGCGTGCTATGGGCACGTTATGACAAATCAAAAAGCCCTCGGGTGTCCGTGTCATGTTCGGACTAAACCGAGAGCCATAATAGGCTTTCAAATAAACTCACCTCTCTATTATTGCGCATTATGCCGCTATCTTCTCAAATTGTGACAGCGTCATTGTTATTATTGCACCATTGACATACACCTTTGCGGGAAACTTCACGTACTTTAAATATACAACAGGCTCAGCATAACAGCGGCAATTTGGCGACTCTCCCGCATGGTAATGCCCTAATGTTGACTTAATACCTGCCAATTGTTCCGGAGCCGGAGGCTCGTCCCAGTGAACAAGCACGCCCTCCAACGCCCTGTGTGCTCTACGTACCCGCTCACCATCCTTGGCAGTACGCCATACGTACCATTTTATATCCATATCTACACAGCGGGCGCGTGTCAATTCCGTTTGCGCTTTACTTACTTCCGTCCTCGCTATCAACTTGGCCTTGTTTACCGTCAGATTGCCGATTTCAGACCGTAACATATCAACAATATCATTTGTTGACCTTACTCCGCTATATGCGGCCCTAGAAATTAATTCTGTGGCTTTGTTGGCCGCGTCAAGTGGAATTGATTTGATAAGCTCCGCGTTTTCTTTTAGCCTGATCGCTATATAATGGCCAATGTACCCTGTACGCTCCTTTTTCAAAGCCTCATAAATCAACCGGCCTTTACTGTTATTCATTGCCGCCTGCCGCCAAGTACGTCCATTATCTGTAAACAGATGTGTTATCATCTGCGTTGCTGTGGATTGCGTATAATCGTCAAATTCTTTACTTGTGGTCATTCTCAGTAAACTATCAACAATCGTCTGCGGTGATGCATCCATATCGATAATAGCATTAATCCATTTTGATATGAGGTTCAAGCTTCGTTCATAAGCTTTTTCTATTCTCCTTGTCGGCGCCCACAAGTCGTTTTTCATTTTTTCTCCTAATTTTTACCTTGCATATTTTTAGAATAGTGGTATACTGTAAATGTATCGACAACAGAAATTCTCCGCTTCGCTGTTAAGCAATGATGGGTATGCGGGCCATCCGATATAGAATAAAGCCTCTGGTATTGCACCACAGGCTTTTATTTGTACCTTGTTTTAAAAGCTGTTAGTAGAAATGTTAACTTATTACCTTTTAATTCGGGTGAAACAATAGCCATTTTACCATTATATAAAATTTCAAAGTTCCCTCTATCATTAACTTTCCTAACTGTGCCTTTTTCAACTACATCAGCAATATCAGATAAAAATTCTTTTGTCTCTATATTTTGTTTTTCACGTCTTGCTATAATGTGGGCTAGACCTAAATCTTCATTACCCCAAATCAAATCAATACCGCCAATATCCTTTCTGTAAAATGCTCCTTTTACATGACCATTTCGCTCTTTGATTAGCTTTTCAATAGCGGCTTTACCTTTGACGTCTTTATATTCTTTACCCATCAGTTCGGTAAGAGATTCGGCGCTATTCTCCTCAGATTCAGCTTTATTTGAGGCGCTCCCGCCGCCACCGGAAGTAAACTTTCCGTTCTTGTCTCTATCGTGCTTACCCTCATCCCAGTCCGCGTCCATCGTGGAACTCGGTGTACCCATTAATCCGGGAAACATACCCTCTCCGCCGCCCGTATCTTTATTAGCGTTGTCAATATCCTCATCTGTGATGTTCGTCCACATCCCGGTCTTTTCAGACGACTGCCGCAACTCTTTAAGTGCGGTGTGCTGGCTTACCAAACCCGCGTTGTATGCCTCAATTATTACCGTCGTGGTATCTTTGGCAAGTGTTTTTAATTCCTGTTCAGTCGGCGGACGCACTGGATTAAAAGCGAATGTCAGCTCATCCGGTATTGCTCCGAATTCACTCAAGCACATAATAGGCAACAACTTTTCTATTACTGGGCGTACTTTATCCTCTTGGTTTAACGCTATACCATCGTAGTAGTTTTGCATATCAGACTCACCGGTTGCGTTCATTCCCGCGGGAGCGCGTCCGAATAATTTTGTCACAGGCATATCGGCAGCGCCGGCAACATCCAGCATAAATTTTTCATAAGCTTCTGCGATGCCTGAAAATGTGTATTGGTGTGTTTGAAAATCATCATTGGGCCCCAATATCTGCATCCCCTGATTATTCATCAACCAGTTCATTGCCGTATAAAAACTATATATATCCTGCATGTCCTTCTTGCTGCCCGTGGACAGCATTTGTTCCATGCCCTCAACTTTCATCGTCCTGATATTCGCCATAAACGTCAATAGTGCAATGTTATACGACACATTATCACGTTTTTTCAGTTCCTCGTATATATGCTCCAGCTCTGACGCACCCCAGTATGTATCCAGCTGCCTCTCAATATTAGGCAACTCGCGGCCTGTAAAACGCACTATACGGCTGTGATGTATGCTTGCTGTTAGTTGTTGGCTAACAACCGCAGATGAAGTGATAATATTGTATGTGTCTGGATACCCAAACTCAGGATCAGAGACATCGTCTACTAACTCCAGACCCGGCGCGATACCACTCCATCTATCCAATATAATCAATCCTTTAAACGTACCAGGCATTATGGTGTCATAATCCAGAGGCTCCTCTAACATATCTTCTTGACCGTCAATTACGATGACACCTGCCGCACCACCATACAATCGTCCCCAACGTAAACCTTCAGTAATTTTACGCCGGATTTGTGTTTGACGTGTTACTTTTTCTAGTTGTGATATATTATCAGGAGACATTGGCGATTCAATCTTATACCAATTTTTTGTCATATCCGCTGGCACTGTGTTGATTATCCTTTGAACTATCCAGTGTGATCTGTACAGCGTGTTTAACAGCATGTAGTTCTGCGATAGTTGAGTTCTGGTATAATCTGTGCCCTCCATAACATTAGGCTGCCCAAAACCAGCGCGGGACATTGGATTTGTGAAATTATCCATAGTAAGAACAGCTTGAGAGGTATTATCACCGGCATGATTGCGGTCATATGTCCGTATTCTGTTTTTTTGTTTATAACGCTTACTCATGCAATAAACCTTCTCCTGTTTAGCGCCGTATTTACTAAGTACCTAAACGGATCCATACAATGGTCATTTTGTTTTACTGGCTGTTCTACGCCACGTTCTGCTGCCTTTTTATCCCACTGGTACATCCTTATCTCCCGCAAAAAGTTTACACATCGTCTATTTACGTGAATCTTGCCTTGTGTTATCAATGTCGCGACTCTTCTTATCCCGTCATTCACATCGTTATCAGCGTCTCTGACTCTATACCCTCGTCCGCGTGCCTCAACCTTGAAGCTGGCGGCTGAAGGGTCTATTATTACATAACGGGGAGCACTGTCCTCATCGCTGCCAATAAACTCATCCAGATCATCTCCATACTGTGTATCTGATTTTTGGGTCTGCGTAACCGAGTCTTTGCTGGAGTAATAGTATTCATTCTCAATCCAAATATCTTCACCGTCATCATAAATATCCAAGAACACCATGGGGTTAGTGGTACCGTAGTCTACAGCTATATAACGCCTGTATTCATAGTTAACCGGTAAGGTGTCATAGATGTATTTATCATCCCACATGTCGTATATGACACCCTCGGCAATTACCCATAATCCTTGAATGAATCGTGAGTAGAACACTCCGGAGAACAGCGACCTATACCGCTGTTTCATTTGCTCGGACAACGATGGATTATCATCCATCGTAAAGTGCAGATACACCAAATTCTTTGTATTACATTTTTGGATCATATCGGTGTAAAACCAATGCCCTGGACCTTCAGGGTTGCAGTTAAACCACAGCTTAGACCCTTCAACCGAACACCGCGCAATACCCTGTTCTACGAATGATTGTGGCATTAACGCCACCTCATCAAACAATATTCCTGCCAATGTTATACCCTGTATAAGGGTTTGGCTGGATTCGTCACGGCCTCCAAAAAAATAAAACACGTTGTAAGTGTCTCTTTTTCCGATCACGACGAGGTGTTCTCCGCGTCTTTCCTGTATCGTATAACCTCTGCTCAGCAGCATTATCCGAAGAGGCAACCATACATTACGTCTAAATGAACCGATTGTCTTACCACACATTGCCATATTCTGGAACTGGAATCGCTCCATCGCCCATATGACGAAAGACAGCGATGTGGACAGTGTTTTCCCGCTACGTATGGCTCCATCAGCTATAATCCCGTCTTTATCTTTTACCGCACTGCCATCACACCACCAAGTCAGTACCTTTTTTTGTTTTTGTGAAAAAGGCTTAAACTCAAATACTCCAGGGCGTGTCATTCTCCGCAGGTATGCGGCAGTCTCAATCCTCTTCTTTTTCAGGTTCGCTATCCGCTGGTCTATCGTCTCCCACAACGCCGTCATCTGTACCCCACACCTCCCCAGCAACGCTGGTTAAAGCGTCAATGAAATTGTCTTGTGCAGATGCAGGTGGGTCTACAGTTTTCTCTTTATCCCAAATATCAAGCTCAAGACGCCGTCTTTCGATTTCAATCCTGTGCTGATCATACGCGCTCATGCCGAGAATATTAGCCAAGGTTGACAAGGCTTTTGTCTTGTCATAGGTTTTTACTTTAACTCCCCATTGATTCTGTTCATAACCGGATATAGCACCACGCTTATCTCTTGGTACTTTGTTAGTGTGCTTTACGTTTACGCCCACATGCGTACGTTCCTCACCGTCATAATCTTTATACTTTACCTCTCCGTACGACGCAAAGTCTGTGCCGTTTGAAAACGCAAGGGCTTCAAGCTCTTGCATGACTCTTTGCCGCAGGTCTTCTGTTTGATCTACTGCTTTATTATTTATTTTGTCTAATAACTGGTAATACCTTGACTGTACCTTGACCGTGTTAAATAAACTGCTGGCCTTTTCGTCAACGCTTTTAGCAGTTGCATTTTTTATATTAAAAGCTGCTTTATACGCAGCTCTCTGACTCTTACCTCGTAGCAATTCCTGAACAAACTTCTCTTGTTTCAGAGTTAACCCGTCATTGGCCATCCTCACCACCTTCTTTTTTAGGCATAATAAAACCACTCCGAAGAGTGGCCATTGTTTTCAAATTCTAACGCTTTTTATTATAAATCAAATAAATTCTCATTTGGTCTCATTTAGTCTCATTTGGTCTCATCTTTTTCAACCAAATATTTTATCCCCCGTCCATGCCATCTATGTACCTGTGATTTAGAGTAATTTACAGCACGGTACACCGCCCCCCAACTTTTATTTAAAACATATTTTTCGTTGAATATTCTATACACGAGATTGTCATAATTAATCAAATCCGCCAACATAACTTCAGCTGTATCAATAATATGTTGTGAAACTTTTAACATCCCAATAAACCTATCACGCCGTTTTTCGTCTAAATCTATCTTTTTCTGGACGATACTGAACGCAGGATCAGATATCATTCCGACCGATGGAACGGTGGCAATGTTTACAGCCCTGATATACGAAACCTCCTCAATGGCTCTGTTAATCTGCGTTAATTCTGTGTTGAGATAATAATAATTCCATTTTGCTGAATGGTACTCTCTAAGTACCTTCTTGATTTCGTCTTTTGTCAAAAAAGCTCCTCCTGATCATTTCATTCGAATCAATCATATACTTCTCCCTTGTTCACCCGTTCAAACGTATAAACCCATACCCATGGATTATCATCCCATGCACTGCTTTTCTTTTTACCGTTTATACTATTCCATAAATACTTGAAATCACATACTGCCGGATATACATAGCCATTACCCAAACAAGATGTACATCCATAACCAATCCCATTAAATCCATCACTTCCAGTTCCGTTACAATCAGGGCATTCTAATGACGAACAGCCTTCCGCCACCGCATCCTCTTCACTAATATCTTGCAACCGCTCAACCCTTACATCTGTAATCCTCAGAAATATCCTTGCGACGGAACGTGGCATGTACATTGGCGAACGCCATTTTTCCCTCTTTGTATCATAAACAATGTTGCGAATCAATTCGTCCGCTTTATATATATAATATGATTCTATTGTGTATGGCGCATAAGTCCATGTTTCCCGCACATACCATGTGTCTCCTGCTTTATGTGGTGCATAATCCTTTGCCACATCGTTAAACCGGTCCAGATTAATATATGTTTGTTTATGCTCATGCGCTCTAAAGGCATAACGTATTTTACTGTCACCAATGCTTTCCGGTTGTGGGTTCAATACTCTACGTGTTTGCGTTTTATACCCTTCAAGTATCGCTTGTACCATCGGCGTGCTGAATATAATGCCCTTTTCATTCATCATCGAAATCCTCCTGACAATCACAGCATATATCAACCCACTCATCGCCGTCCTTGCGTGTCTTCCATCCTGCTTGTTTCTTTTCCTCAACCGCGTCGTCGAAATCATCTTCACCCGGCAATTCTTGTTCGCATATATCACACACCGCTACGTACTTGCCGTATTGCTTTATAATACTCATTTTGTCCTCCTCCACAACCACTTAATTTATTTTCTATATTTTTCAATCCTTGCCTTAACAGCGCCCATAAACGCGTCCTGACCGTTTGCTTTGGCACGTAAAGCGGCTATGACATCCTCGTCTATCGTCTTGTTAGCTATCAAGTGATGAATGATAACCGCTTCCTTTTGTCCCTGCCTATGTAGCCTGGCATTGGCCTGTTGATACAGTTCACAACTCCAGCTTAACCCAAACCAGACAACAATATGCCCACCGGCCTGAAGGTTCAAACCATGACCAGCTGACCGGGGATGTGCCAGCATAAGATGTATCCGGCCTGCGTTCCACTCAGCTATATCGTTCTCAAATTCCAACTTTCGCGGGCCGTATTTTCTGAGATCCGTGAATATCCGGTTATGGTCGTGCTGATAAGAGTAAAACACTAAGACTGGCTGACCATTCGCACACTCAATAATTTCTTCAAGGGCTTGAATTTTCAACGCATGTACCTCATGATACGCGTGCTTTTCGTCATACACGGCCCCATTTGCAAACTGTAACAGCTTTGTTGACAGCGCGGCCGCATTTGCGGCCGTTATCTGTTCCTGCTCCAATAGCTCCATAACCCTAGTCCGCTCAAAATCGTCATACGCTTTTTGCAATTTTTCGTCAAAGACAACAGGTATAAAATTATCAACACGTTCGGGCAAAGTAAGATGGTCAACGGTTTTCATAGATATGCAAATGTCACCAATTTTTTTATAAATCTCCTCCTCACTCCCGGGAAGCAATTCATATTCAAAGACGATATTCCCATTACGCCGCCCAGGACGAAAATAGTTACTACGGTATGCGGTTACGGATTTCCCCAAACGTTCGCCCCGGTCCAAAAGATATAGCTGAGACCACAGGTTAACCAGCCCTTCTGTGGCAGGGGTACCCGTTAACCCGACAACCCTGTCCGCATTTGGCCGCACCAGCCGAAGAGCCTTAAACCTTTGCGTTCGTGGATCCTTGAAACAGCTCAGCTCGTCAATGATCAGCATATCAAAGTCAAAACCGGATCCCAAATAACTGACAAGCCAGGCCAGGTTATCGTGGTTAATGATGTATATATCAGCCTTAGCCCTAAGCGCCGCGATACGGTCTTTCTTTGGCCCTAATATCTTTGACACTCTAAAATGCCTAAGATGGTCCCACTTTTGTATTTCTGCTGGCCACACATCCCGGGCAGGCCGCAAAGGCGCCGTAACTAAAACTTTAGACACCTGGAAACAGTCATACATCAACGTCTCCACAGCCGTTAGTGTTGAGACCGTCTTGCCAAGGCCCATCTCCAAAAACAAGCCACAACCGGAATTCTTGATAACATGTTCAGACGCAAAGTCTTGATACGGATATGCGTTATACCTCATTTGGCAACACCTCCCTTCGGCTACACAGCATGTGTTTTATAATATCAAGGCATTCACGCAAACCATTCTCACCCTCAAGCAATAAATAATTATGCCCTAGACGAATCACCATATCACGTTTGACTTTTTGTAAGGGGCTGATCCTACCACCCTCACGTTTCAGCTCGACGAAAAATACAAGCCCTCCAGGTAACAACACTAATCTGTCAGGCAACCCTGATTGATAAGCAGCTGATAATTTTTCACACCTGCCACCTATTTTCTCAATTTCTTTTTTAAATTTATTCTCTATCGCTTTTTCAGATAACATTCCTGGCCCCCAATTTTTTCACTGGACAAGAACCAGCCTCACACGCGTATATGAGTATAATTTAATTTAACATATATTTTCTACTATATATTACCATATACATATGTTAATTATGTTTTATTCTTCTCATATACAATTCTTGTCCTGTTGTCCCATATACGTCTGTAATTACTACTATTGATATTTTTCCCGGCTGGGACAAGTCTTGGGACAATATTTTTTTCTTGTCCTACTGTCCCGGGACAAAAATTCTTGTCCTGACACTGTCCCGTTAGTTTGTCCCACGAATATATGCCCTCTGTCTCCCATATATTGGTAGATATATTCGTCCTGTACCGCTGTCATAATTTCTCCAATTTTCGATCTTTTTCATAATTGCCGTTATCTCATAAGAATCAATTTTTCTCATTTGTGATTTATCTTTTCTGAAACATTCACACCAAATTTCCATATTACATACAACCTGCCGTTGCTCTGTGCCTATGGTAGAAAGCGTATTATCATCAAAGAATTCGCGTCTTTTAAATAGATCCATGATCTCCCACTCTCTGGGGAGAAGGGTGTTAAGATACTCCCTTACCAGACCTTCCCTGTCATCGCTCTCCATCGCCTCTGTTTGGCTCTGTATCGCTATCTCCGCCGCACCATCTTCCAAGTATAATTTTTCTCCTGCTTTATACAACCCAAGCACCTCAGCCCAGATTTGTTCTACTTCACCGTTCGTGATTTGCCATGGCTTTTCCACGCTATCCCCCGGAGTCCTGACAGGCCATACGCGTCTGTTACCGGTCGTGTCTCTAAGGAACCCATCTTCGGCGTTCGTCGTGCCTACGATAATACAGTGGCGTGGGTGGGATTCAACTACAGTACCGTATGCGGCCCTGAACTTATCGTCTTGACGGGATATGAATGATTTAACCATTTCCGACTCCGCTTTTCTAAGCCCGGCAAGTTCGGCAATTTCAAGACACCAATTCTCAAGCAGTTTTTCGGCGCCGGTCTTATCCTGCATATCCGCGATTGTCAGGCTGTCCGAGTGCCACTGCCCAAATAGTCTGGACCAAAACGTGGATTTGCCTATCCCCTGCGGCCCGATAAGTGTAAGAAGGTGGTCAAATTTTACTCCTGGCTCATATATACGTGCTATGGCCGCGGTCAATGTTTTCCTCATTGCCGCCCTGGTGTAGACATTATCTTCAGCCCCCAAGTACTTAATTAACAGCTCATCCACACGCCTTGTCCCGTCCCATTCAGGCAGTGCCGCCAAATAGTCTTTAATAGGGTGAAATGCTCTTTTCTTGGCTGCTGTAATAACGGCGTCTTTGGTCTTTTGCGGTGAATAGATCCCGTATTTGCGGTTCATGTAGATACGCAGAGCGGCTATATCTGAATCGTTCCATCCGGATTTAGTCTGTTCCCATGGAAGGTTGCCTGTAGGGTGTATATTGTCCCGCAGGCTGTCGAAGGCAATGCTTTTTAGTTCAGGATCATGCTCAATAATAACCTCATAGTTAACGACTACGTCCCGAATATGGCCTTTCTTGTCAACATCCAGCAGCCCCAGCCAAGCGGTATCTGTTTCAGTGGCCTCCACGCCCTCAAAATCGTCTTCTGCGGCCTTGATTCGTTCGATAACAGCTAATTTCTTTGTCTCCGTATCCTCGCCGCATAAATCCATCATAGCTGTATAGGAGGGCAGTTTATTTGTGGGTGTGTGGATGTCGGCCTCTTCATCTCTCAGCCCGAATTTATGTACCCGGACAAGATCAAAAGCGTTGCACAATTTACCGTTTGCCGGATCCGTGCTGTGGTGGGAATACGCAAACTTGTCATCATACACTACGAGACCGGCAGCGGTGGAGCCATGACGGTAAGTATAGCGGTTATTATCACAGGCGTCGTACTCATCGTTTAGAAATGTCTCAATCGCTTCCTGGATGGTGTATGACCGACAGAACGCGCCGATCAGCCCGGGTTTCTCCAGTGGATCTCCTTGCTTTTTTATCTCTCGCCGTATCTCCGCGTGAAACCGCTCACTCTGCGGCCAGAATGACGCGTCCTTCCAATCCTGGTATCGGCCTAACAGCTCATCAGGATTCAGCCACGCCCCATCACACTCTAAAAATATATATTCGCCGTCCTTTGACGTTGATGAGAAATACATTAGCCGCGCCGGTTGGAACGTTGTGTCATCGAAATTCTCTATGCCCAAATCATTCGCAAGCATACGGCAAGCTGGTTCATACTCGTCTCTTGTCAGCTCACGCGACACAGGTATTACAAGCCGTAAACGAGGTTTTGCGGGACTGTGGGTGTGGGTTGAGTATAGAATGGCCGCACAGCCATATAGCATTGTAAAGGTTTCCCAGAGTCCTAAGTTACCGTGATCGATGTCGAGAGTTATAAGGCTCTTACAAAGAACAGTATCGTCTTTGCGTTTACCTCCGGCCAAAGTTCCCCCGACATACCCGCCAACGTCTTTTATATTATCCCGATGTGCCTTAGACATAGCCATATACTCAGCATAGGTTTCGTGTGTCCGGAGTGTTTCGCGGAACATATTAGCGAACTCAGACCATAACATGGTTTTATTCTTCCAGGCGGTCTCCTTGCGGCTCCGGCCTGTTGCTATTGCTATTTTACCGTCCATTGATGTTAGTCCTTCCTGTAGTACTTACACTCAAAGCCGTCTCCTTTTAACGGTAACCCTGGGGCCCAGGAGAGCGGTACGCCCAGGATAGAATTGATCTCATTCAGACAGTCCTGTCCGTCTGGAACCTCAACGACTATCTCGTCGTGTACATGTAACACAATTCGGTATCCCGCTTCATCGATACGCAACATTGCTTCAGCCAGACAGTCACGGGCAATCGCCTGGACAATGTTTTCGACAAGCTTTGCGCCGTATGTTTCCAACTTTTCGAAGGTTCTGGTTGTTTGGTTAGTACCCATATAAGTTATTACCTGATAGCCCTTAAAATTGGTTTCAGTGTCAGCAAACAAATAGCATAACTCCCGGCCAGAGGGCAGTTTTATATACATATGGCCGCGGTTATATGAAAAGGTTATTTTATACCTGAATTTCTCCGTCGTTTTTTCCTTAATCGCTGTCCCTGCCGCTTCACGTGCCATACGCCATAGTTGTACAATTTTAGGATTTGCGGATCTCCACAAGCTAACCAGGTCCGGAAGCTCCTCTTCCGTGAGCCCCATTTTAAGGGCGCCCATGCTGATTAATGCGCCGGTACTGCCACCATAGCCGAGTGCCAATTCTGATATTTTACCTTTTTGCCTCAGTGGTGAGTCCTTTGTAACAGTCTCAATTGGCACCCTAAACATCTGACTGGCCGATGCCTCATATATCTTTCCGTCACCGTTAAAAACGTCCATACGCCACCTTTCCCCCGCAAGCCATGCAATTATCCGCGCTTCTATCGCAGAGAAGTCGGACACGACAAATTTGTAGCTCGGCGCCGGTACGAACGCTGTCCGGATTAATTCTGACAGGACGTTTGCCACAGAGGGATATAAAATCTCGAGGGAGCCATAATCACCGGCCAGTAAAAACTCACGGGCTGTTTCGATATCGGGTAAATTGTTTCTTGGCAGGTTATGGACTTGTACGAGTCTTCCTGCCCACCGGCCTGTCCTGCTTGCGCCGTAGAACTGAAAGAGTCCCCGTATACGGTTATCCTCGCATTTACATGACGTCATTGTTTCGTATTTAGCGATACTGGTCTTGGACATTTCCTGATAAATGTTTAAAAATTCTTTACACTCGGGTTTTTCTACAGCGCTAATTACCTCTTCAATGTTTTCTTTTGTTATACTATCAAACTGTTTCCCCTCATAAGTTTTTAACCATTGCTTTGCCTGTATTCCGGAGTTCGGGTTTTCCAAATGCGTGATTTCTTTTGCACGTTTTAACAGTTTTTCATTCATCCAGGTGTTGCAGTCAATGGCATTTTCAATGAGCTGGGGATCCACTTTGATTCCACGGTTATTTATCTCTTGATCAAGACGCCAGAGGGCTTTTTCTTTTTCCGGGATTTCGTAATTTATCATCACTTTTTGTCTGATTTCGCGTTCAACCTTAACATCTTGTCTACAATATTCTTTGAACTGTAGCCATTTATCGGGTGCGTGTTCGGGTAGGTTATGGGTGCGGCCGCCATTAATCTTAGTGGGTTTACAGGGCATACTGAAATACTTTATAAGGTTTTTACCGGCAGCGTCTTTTTCGTTTCTCATTTTCAGAACTTTTGAAACGATGTCCAGTGAGCCGTTAATACCCAAATACAAGGCGTGTACCATTGTGCATTGCCATTGTAACAGATCGAATTTACGTCCCAAATGCTTTTCCAGACATCTAATTTCGAACGGTGCATTAAATGCCGTCTTTAAACAAGCATCTGAAAAAAGGTCCTCTAAGATGTCAGGGGGCATATCTTCACCGCAA
>Ga0123353_10001518_pt1 | contig 28474 bp, 25 predicted proteins | sample TergutLab28metaG_3_FD_92763 | JGI IMG/M metagenome (GOLD analysis project Ga0123353, IMG submission 92763) | Labiotermes labralis P3 segment gut microbial communities from Petit-Saut dam, French Guiana - Lab288 P3 | ecosystem: Host-associated > Arthropoda: Insects > Digestive system > Gut ...
CCACGTGACCAACAGCAAATACGAGTCCTTTGGCGAAGGCCCCGAATATGAGGCTGGCTGGGCCTTTGGCGCGGCAACTGGCGTGGATAACCTGGCGGCCATCTGCAAGGCAAGCTTCCTCTGTAATGAGCTGGGGCTTGATCCCATCTCAATGGGTTCCACAATAGCCTGCGCTATGGAGCTGTTTGACATTGGCGCCATCGACGCGGACATTGTGGGCTTTGAGCTCAAATTTGGCGACCCTGATGCCATCGTTGACCTCACTGAGCTCACTGGCAAGGTAGAGGGCTTTGGTGCCGACCTGGCTATGGGCTCGTATCGCCTGGCTGAGAAATACGGACATCCGGAGCTTTCCATGAGCGTCAAAAAGCAGGAGATGCCTGCCTACGATGGGCGTGCCATCCAGGGCATGGGCCTTGAGTACGCCACCTCCAACCGTGGTGGCTGCCATGTGCGTGGCTATATGACTTCGCCCGAGATTCTCGGCGTGCCGGTCAAGACCGACCCCCTCGTCACTGAGGGCAAAGGCGAGCTGCTCAAGCTCTTCCAGGATCTTACCGCTTTGATTGACAGCTCAGGGCTTTGCCTGTTCACCACCTTTGGCTGTGGCCTGCCCGAGATTGCTGCGCAGTACCGCCACGCGGTAGGCACCGACGAAACCGATGAGGAAATCCTGCTCAAGGGCGAGCGCGTTTGGAACCTGGAGAAGGTCTTCAACATTGCGGCCGGCGTTGAGAAGGACACCCTTCCCCCGCGCCTGCTGCGCGAAGAGCTCACGGAAGGTCCTGCTGCCGGAAAGGTCTGCGAGCTTGACGTTATGCTTGAGGATTACTACGCGCAGAGAGGTTGGGATAGCGAAGGCGCTCCCACCGAGGAAAAACTCGAGTCACTCAACGTGTAGCAGCGGGCTGTTAAAGTATCATGTGATGCACGATGCTCGTAAAGTATTTTGCATACTACCGAAACGACACCGGGCGCAAGGAAGAACGAATCCCTGCGCCCGAGACGGTAGGCGCACTCTTGCGCCTGCTGGTGCGCCGCTACGGCAAGTCAATGGGTGAAAAGCTCCTCTCGCCTGACGGTTTAAGCTTGGGTTCCGATGCCATTGTGCTCGTTAACGGCCGCAACATTGCGCATCTTGACATGCTTAATACCCCGCTTATTGAGACTGACACCGTTTCAATTTTCCCGATTGTTGCCGGAGGCTAACTTGCTGAGCCCCTGTCATTCTGAGCGAAGCGCGAAGCGCGAAGTCGAAGAACCCAGTCAATAACCTCCTAGCTCCTTCGCTTCGCTCAGGCTAACAAAAAGACTCTCTACCAGAAACAGGTATTCCTATGATTGTTACTGAGCCCCATCAAATCCAGAAGATTATGGAGGCCTACCCGGCAGAGCAAAGATATGCGCTTGCCATACTCCAAGACATTCAAAACGCATGCAACTACCTTCCGGAAGAATCGCTTGCCCTCGTCTCCGGGCGCATTGGCGTGCCGGTGGCTCAGCTGTATTCTCTTGCTACTTTTTACAAGGCGCTGAGCCTGACTCCCAAGGGCAAGCACATCATCAAGGTGTGTGACGGCACCGCCTGTCATATGTGCGGGTCGAGTTCGCTGTTGATAAGCCTCAAGCAGGTACTTGGCGTAGAGGAAGGTGAGTTGACCGCCGATGGGCAATTCTCTTATGAGTGCGTCAACTGCGTGGGCTCGTGTGCCTTGGCCCCGGTGATGGTTATCAACGCCAACTACTACGCAAAGGTCAACACGGAAAAGCTCGTTGCAATCCTTGAGAAGTACCAGCCGGGAGGTGAGTTTGATGAGTGAGCGCACCATCTTGGTTTGTTGCGGAACGGGCTGCCTGGCTACCGGAGCCGCCTCTGTTGCAGACGCGCTTGATGAGTTTCTTGCCAAGACCGGCAGGGACGTTTTGGTAGAGCGCAACGCCAAGCGCACCGGCTGCAACGGATTTTGCGAGAACGGTCCCATCGTGCGCATTGAGCCCGATGACATTGCCTATTACAAGGTCAAGAGCAAGGATGCCAAGGCCATAGTTGAGAGCATCGGCGCTGAGCCGGTGACCCGATTGCTTTATAAAACTGACCAAGGCGAGCGAGTATTAAGGATGGACGACAACCCCTTCTACACAACACAGAAGCGCTTTGCCCTGCATAACATTGGGTGGATTGACCCCCTTGAGATTGACGATTATCTCGCCGTTGGCGGGTATAGTGCGCTTGAAAAGGCGCTGGGCATGGAGCCTCAGGAGATTATCGATGAGGTGATCACCTCCGGGCTGCGCGGGCGCGGCGGTGCCGGCTTTTCTACGGGCATTAAATGGAATACTGCTAAAAGTTATGACAATTTCCCCAAATACGTGGTGTGCAACGGCGATGAGGGTGACCCCGGCGCCTTTATGGATCGCTCCCTTCTGGAGGGAGACCCCCACGGCATCATCGAGGGGCTCATCATCTGTGCCCTGGCTATTGGAGCCAAAAAGGGCTTTTTCTATATCCGCGACGAGTACAGCCTGGCGCTTGCCAATGTGCAGGCTGCCCTCGATGCAGCTGAGGCACGTGGCTTTTTAGGCGACAGTATTTTAGGCACGGAGCACTCCCTGTACCTTGAGATAGTCCGCGGCGGCGGCGCCTTTGTCTGCGGAGAGAGCACTGCGCTCATGCAGTCGATTGAAGGCAAGATTGGCGAGCCACGCGCAAAGTATATCCGCTCGGTTAAGCGGGGTCTTTGGGACCAGCCCACGGTGCTCAATAATGTTGAGACCCTGGCTAATATCCCTGCCATTATCTTGCGCGGCGGCGAGGCTTTTGCTGCTACCGGAACCAAGGACTCAAGCGGAGGCAAGGTCTTTTCACTGGTGGGAAAGGTGGACCGCACCGGGCTGGTTGAGGTGCCTATGGGCGTATCGCTCAGGCAGCTGGTCTACGACATCGGCGGCGGCGTTAAGGGCGGCAGGCCCTTCAAGGCAGTGCAGATTGGCGGGCCCTCCGGCGGCTGCCTGCCTGCAGAAAAGCTTGACGTGCCCGTGGACTTTGACACACTCACCAGCGAGGGAGCCATGATGGGCTCCGGCGGACTCATCGTCATGGACAACCGCGATTGCATGGTTGAGGTGGCCCGCTACTACACCGGTTTTCTCGCCGAGGAAAGCTGCGGCAAGTGCACGCCCTGCCGCGAAGGCCTGCGCCACACCCTCAAGGTGCTCACCGATATCACCGAGGGGCGCGGCCAGGAGCAAGACCTGGATCTGCTGGAGAACCTCGGAAAAACCATCAAGGATTGCTCGCTCTGTGCCCTGGGTGGCTCGGCACCTAACCCGGTGCTTTCTACCATCAGGTATTTTCGTGAGGAATATGAGGCGCATATCCGCGAGGGCTGCTGCCCCGCCGGCGTGTGCTCAGCGCTGACGGCGTTTTCTATTGACTTGGAGCTCTGCAGCAGTTGCGGAGCCTGCAACAAGGCCTGCTCGGTTAACGCCATTTCCGGCAGCAAGGACGAGCCGTACGTGATTGATCAGGCACTCTGCATCTCCTGCGGAAGCTGCAGACTTGCCTGCAAGTTCGACGCTGTGCTTACGGAGAGGAGGCACTCATGATTATCAAAATAGATGGCAAGGAATGCACCTGTGAAAGCGGCGAATTCCTGATTGATATTGCTAAACGCAATGACATTTTTGTGCCGACACTCTGCAGCATGAAGCCTGTTCTGCTTGATCGAGGCTGCTGCCGCGTATGCGTGGTGGAGCTGACTGAAAATTCACGCTCAAAGATTGTGGTTTCGTGCATCTATCCAGTAGAGCGCGAGTGCGAGGTCTTCACCCAATCCGAGAAGGCAGTGCGTGAGCGCGGCATGGTTTTAGCGCTCCTCAAGCTGCTCGCTCCCGATGCCAAACTGATTACCCAAATGGCCAAGGCTTATCATGCCCCTGAGCTTGAGCGTCTTGAACCCCGCGCAGACGGCGGCTCCTGCATCCTCTGCGGTCGCTGCGTTGACGCCTGCAACCTGCTCGGCACCAGTGCCATTGCTGCCATGAACCGTGGCGTAACCAAAGAAATCAACACCGCCTTCGGCGCCCCGGCGACTACCTGCATAGGCTGCACCAGCTGCGCACAGGTCTGCCCCACTGACGCCATCAGTTTTGAAGAAACCGATTCAACGCGCACCATCTGGAACCAGAGCTTTGAGCTGGCACACTGCGAGATCTGCGGCGAGATTCTCGGAACAGCGGCCTCACTCAAGCACGCAGCAAACATCACCGGAGACGAACCCAGCTCGCTCTGCCCCAAACACGAACGCAGAAACTCAGCCAAATCCCTCGCTTCAATTTACCGCCGGTAGTGTCCACAAAATGTGTAGTTATTGTGATTCTCTCTCACCGGTACACCCTTTTGGCGTACTATTTTAGAGGAGGTTTGAAAGGATAGTTTTGGTTGCCCTATGGTGAGTACTATGGGGAGGGGATATGGCTAAGAAGACGCTCGTAACATACGAGAACAAAATGGTGGCCATCTGCATGCTCTGCTTTGGCTTTGCCATGTTCGATCGCTTTGCCATCACCAACCTTTCACCCTTCATCATGGACGACCTGGGCATGACCAACACCGACTTGGGCCTCACCATGTCAGTATTTGCTCTTGCGTGGGCTCTCTCGGGGTTTATAGGGAGTATGCTCTCGGATCTTTCCGCAAATAAAAAACGCTTCCTTGGTGTTCTCACGCTCCTCTCTTCTGTGTGCGCCTTTTCTACGGGCCTGGCAAACAGTTTTCTCATACTCGCCGTCATCAGGTTTTTCATGGGCGTTTTGTATGGCCCCACCTTTCCTCTTGCCCAGGCCTTTGCCATGGCGCAATCCTCGCCCAAACGCAGAGGCCTCAACATGGGCCTGATTTCCACCACTTCTATGGGTGTGATTGCCAATCTGATTGCCCCGGTGCTTCTCGTTGCCCTGTGTTTGGCATTTGGCTGGAGAGTCACCTTCTTCCTCACCTTTATACCTGGCGCAATCGTCGCGTTTTTGATTCTCAGGGTGCTGAAAGAGCCTGATATGACCAAGATTGACGGTGCAACGGCAAGTATCGCCAAGCCTTCGCTCAAAGAAAGCCTGGTCATCTTCAAAAACCGCAACGTTCTTACTTCGATGGCCTTCAGCAGCTTCATCATGTGCTGGAACATTGGGGTGTTGACCTTTGCTCCCCTGTTCTTGATTAACGTCAAGGGATTTGACCCAAGCATGATGAGCTACGTCATGGCAGCATTTGGCGTGGGGGCCGTTGTGTGGGGCATCGTGGTTCCCAGCCTGTCCGACAGATTTGGGCGCAAGCCGATAGCCATCCTGTTTACCCTGCTGAGCATTATTTCGCCTTTGGGACTTCTGATGTTTTCGTCTCCCGTTGCCATTGCCCTCTGTGCATTCTTGGGGTGGAGCGGTTCGGGAGTGTTTGCCTTGTACCAAGGAGCCATCATAGGCGAGTCGGTTGACACCAAATACGCTTCCACCGCCATGTCAAGCGTACAAATGGTTGGCGAGATAGGCGGAGGCGTCATTGGCGTGGCAGTAGCCGGAATGCTGGCAGATTCCTTTGGGCTTCAAGCTCCCATGATCTTTGCCGCCGGCTGTGTGATTATCGCAACGCTCGTTGCCTTTGCCTATTACGAAACAGCCCCCGCAGTCAAAGCTAAGAAGACTTGAGCTGCACGGTGATAGTGACTGAATCCTCATCACTGGAGGCTTCGATTTTTCCTCCTGAGCGCAAAACGGCACTTTGGGCTATTGAAAGGCCCAGGCCAAATCCTCCCGTTTTTGTGCTTCGAGCCTGGTCAGCCTGATAGAAGCGGTCAAAGAGTTTTGCGAGCGCTCCCTTAGAAAGACTCACTCCCGTGTTGCGTAGCGTGAATACTATCTGCTTTGGCTCCCTCGCAAGCGCAACTAATACCTCTTGCCCCTCCGGAGAGTACTGCAAGGCATTCTCATAGAGTGCCGTAAAGGCCGTTTTTAATGAGCCCGCCTCAGCCAGGGCTTGCAGCTCGGGGGTAATGTCTGTGCGTAATTCCAGGCCCTTTTCAAAGAAGAGCGCTTCAAACTCAGTGCTCACCTCTTCAACAAGCTGGCTAATGTCCAACACTTCAAGCTCGGCCGGCGTTTCATCGCCTTTTGAGAGAATCAGCAGGGTGTCTACCAGCTTGCTCAATCTGTCTGTCTCAACTCCAATTGAGTCGAGCCACTTAGCCTGGCTCAGAACGGTCTGCGTTTGATTCTTCTGCAATACCTCTTTATTGGCCCTGATAACGGCAAGGGGTGTTTTGAGCTCGTGCGAGGCATCAGACATAAATTGCTTCTGGCGCATCCAGCTGGCCTCTGCCGGACCAACCGCACGGTTTGCCATAAGGCGGCTCATGAAAAAGAAGGCAACCAACAGCACCACGCCAGACGCGATGAGAATCAGCCTTAAATGAGCAAGAAAGGTGGCAGACTCGGTGATGTCAATCATAGCTAAGCGCGGAGTGCGCAACTGTTCTCTTTTTTCCTCAGGCAAAAAATCTACATCCTCAGGGAGAAAAGCACCCGACAAGGCGCTGGCCCCGTAAAGTGGCTCCAAGGTGGTATCACTGAGGTAGACAAACTCAATTACTCGCGTGTAGAGCCAGGTTCTGCCATCGAGAGTGAAGCTGCCATAATTATCTCGGGTTGTAGCCAATTGGCGCTTTGCCTCAAGGTACACATCAACAGGGTAGAATTTATAAAACGGCGAGGTCATTGAAACAATATAATCCTCGCCGGGTTTAATCTCCAAAAAGCTTAAGGGGGCGTAATTATCAGGAGGTGCGAGGGTTGCTCCGCTTACTTCCAATTCCTCGGCAACAGTGTAGACGGAAACTACGTTTGTTCCCCATCCCTCAGCATGAGTATAGGCTTCAATGGGCACCAGCAAGGCCCAACGGTCATCATTCAGCATGTTAACCAGGCTATTGTATGAACTGCTACGAGTAGACTCCTCTTGGGTGAGCCTCTGCTGGTTTTCGGCGCTGACCATTCTTTCAACAGCCATATAGGTGAGGCTGAGGGCAACAACGGTAAGGAACGACAATAGAATCATGTTTGAAACAAGTATCTTATTCCTGAGCTTCTTAAACATCCTCGTCACTCCCTCGTTTATCCCGTCCCCAGTGAGTCACTTTCCCCGTCCCCATGAGTCACCCTGCTCTGCGGTGAGTCACCTTCCCCGTCCCCATGAGTCACCTGAACCACCAGCCGATACCCAACGCCGCGTACAGTTTCTATGCTCACGTCTGTATCAACCAAGGCCAGCTTTTTGCGCAGAAACGACACATACACCTGCACATGACGCTCCGTGGCGTCTGACTCGTAGCCCCAAATGCGGTCTACGATGTTTTGAACGGAGAGCGTGGAATTAGGATGACGCATGAAAAGCTCCAACAGCTGCGCCTCTTTGAGCGTGAGGCTATACAACTGCTTTGAGGTTCTCATTTGCAAGGTGGACATGTCGAGCTCCAGGTTCCCTGCAGTCACCACCGTATTGGTTTCCAGGGTGTCGCGCCGCCTTGAGAGTGCCCTGAGGCGCGCCATGAGCTCAGCCATGGTGAAGGGTTTGGTGAGGTAGTCGTCTGCTCCGCTGTCCAAACCGCGCACCTTGTCAGAAGTTTGGGTTCGAGCGGTGAGCAGCAAAACGGGGGTGCTTATCCCATGAGCCCGTATTTCTTCGAGCACGCTAAAGCCATTGAGCCCCGGTAGCATAATGTCGATGATAATGGCATCATGCGTATCCGATAAGGCGAGGTCCAGCCCACTTTTTCCATCAAACCGCAAGTCAACCGCATAGTTGTGAGCCACAAGAATCTCGCGCACGGCCTCTGCCAAGCTCTTCTCATCTTCGATAATCAACAGACGCATGGATACCAGAGCTTTCTCAAGAAGCAATTACAATGAACACTCAACCCGTTAGTACTATAGCAAACACATCTCAATTTTTGCTCAAAGAGGCTAATCGCTCGTCTGCGGCAATTTCTTGGCAGCATTAATTGCAACGAAGCCAAGAAGGATGATGAGCGCTACCAAAGCAAGTCCACCTAGCCATAGCACCAGGAAGGAGCCAAACTGCACGATGAATCCCCAAATAGAGATACTGAGGGCGCCCAATAGTGCAGAGACCATGGAAATTCTTGAGTAGATACGAGCATAATCACGCACACCGAACATCTTCAGAGTCATTTGAGCCACTAAAACCACTGCGCTTGCGTAGAAGAAGCCAAAGATGAAGCCTCCGGCGTACAAGGCAATAGAGCTGAAGTCAAATAACCAGAAGAGGAGTAGTCCTCCGCCGCCGCAAAGAGCAGACAATATCAAACCCCCGAACACTGACTTATCGATTACTGCTCCCAAGACGACCTTTCCTATTGCTTGGCCAGCCATGCAACATGCTGCAATAATCGCGGCAAGCCCTGCTACTGATGCAGCAAGAGGTAGACTCGAAGCATACGAAGGCACCATTTGCCAAATCCCTATACCAAATTGGATACAGGCAGTGCATAGGAGCATCACGAAAAATGCGAGGCTCTTCCTTGCCGTATCATAAGAAACACCCATAACTGCAGGAGCCGTAACAGGTGACTCATTATCTGCATCAGTTCTAGTCAAGACTTCGCCAAAGGGTAGCAAGTTGACATCTGTAGGACTGTTCCTTAACCCAAGCAACGTAAAAGGCAAAACGCAAACAAGTATAGCTATGCCAAAGACCAGGTAGGTAGTGTTCCAGCCTATTGCTTCAATAAGATAACCCGCAACCGGATTGAAGATAACTCCAGCAATGCCGGTAAACGCAGCACAGATTCCCAGCCAAAACCCTGCACGTTCTTTGAACCAGCGATTTACCATGGTTGGCAGGGATAGATAGATTATCACACTGAATCCGACACCGAGAAATACAGCGGCAACGTAGATAATCCATATAATGGATGCAAATGAGATTATGATATTTCCGAGTCCTATGCATGCTACTGCAGCACTAATAACGAATCTCGCATCTTTAGTAGCTATCAGTTTGCCCGCAAAAGGCAAGACAACAGTTGCAGTAAGCAAGGCGATGGTCAACCACATCGCTACCTGGCCAAGGCCGACCCCGAGTGTCTCGGATATTGGTGTGAAGAAAAGCGCTCCCACACTCAATGTTAGACCCGCAGAAAAAAATACCATGACACAGAGGGAGACAATGATCATGTAGTGCCAAAAAGTACCTTTTTGTTTTTCCACTACCGTCGTCAGTTTGCTCTCATGTCCGTTTCTTTTTGTACTCATAATATCCTCCTATTCATCTTTCGTTGTTAAATTGGTTTAGACGTTTCAGCCATAGGGCCTTACGTGCTATTGTTGAGAGGCTGCAATTAGCTTCTCTCGTGGGCTTCCTTCAAGTAGGCAAGTCGTGCCTGTGTGTTCATCCATGCCAAATGGAGCAAAAAAGGGTCAAGTTTTCCGTATATCTTGGCGACCAGCATGCTTGCATCGTCCGCCCCGTATCGGCTAACCAGTTTTTCTATGAGCTCGAGTCGATCCTCCTGGTGTTGCCTGGTTCTCTTGACTAATTCAAGAGGGCTCAGGAGAGGCTCCCCATGTCCAGGCAGTAGATAGTGGTAACGCCCCATCTCCACCAGAGTTTTGATCTTCTCCAGGCTGTCAAAGTACTCTCCAATGCTGCCATCAGGCCAGGTAATCACAGGAAATACATGTTCCAAGAGTGTGTCGCCGCTAATTATCGCCCCTTCGGAGGGCAGGCAAAACCCAACAGAGTCACTGGAATGTCCGGGGAGCGACACTACCTGTATGTCGCAAATGGCTTTGACGCTTGTCAGCTCACCATCGGGCAAATTGCCCGCCCTTCGAGAGAAAAGCGGCACCTGGTGAGTACTGGCAAGTTCCTCTGCACCAGCGCTGTGATCGGGATGATCATGTGTCAAGAGCACAGCACAGATCTTGACCTTATCTTTCTTGTGGGCTGTAGAATATGAAGCGAGGTGTCTGGAGCTGGCAGGGCCAGGATCGATGATTACTACCCGTTCTTGCTCAGCGTCCGACACTATCCAGGTATTGGTGCCGTCAAAAACCTTGGAATAAACATTGTCTGCTACTTCCAGGCAGACCCGGGTTGATAGCTCCTTTAAAGAGCTACTCCTCTCACCGCAATCATCCAAATCGGTACTGAACACCTGTGCCGCCTTCTGGGTACTGCCAATCAATGACCTCAATGCCTAATGCAATCCTGCAAGTGCCACACTCCAAACATCCGTCTTCGCAGAGATTGACCTCGCCATTGTCATTAATGGTGTATAAAGCAGAGGGGCATACGGAAATGACCTTCTTAAGTAAGGCATTGCCCTCTTGTCCTGGATTGATTCGAATGTGAAAGCTCTCGCCTTCCTTGAACACATTAAGTCCCAGCTTTGCTGCCAAGCCGAGTGCAGTGCTTTCGACGCTCATAGCTTGCTCAAACCTCCCAAATCTTTTCTCAGGATATTCCAAATGACACCAGGGGTGACTGCCTTTTTCACACTCTGTACCGCTCTCTGCTTGGGGCCCTCGGGCATGCTGTAAAGATTGCCCAGAAGGTTCGTGACGAACTCCGGATAATAGGTGTAGAGTCGATGGTTTTCCAGGGCATGTGGAGTGCCTTTGTATGTGAGATGATCCTTTATAATGAAGCTCTCATCCAGCATTCTGTCGTAACACTTCAAGCCTTCTGCAGTAAAAAAGTTTGACTCTGCAGCCTTGATTACAGCCTGCGCTGCATAGTAACCACTTGCCATGGCATACTCCATGCCCCTTACGGTAATGCCCGCGTTCAAGGCCAATCCTGCTGCATCGCCACAAACCAGCACGCCATTGCCAGAGAACGCCGAGAGCTTCTTGTATCCGCCCTCAGGGATGACATGTGCTGAGTATTCAACTGTCTGCCCTCCCTTGATTATTGAAGCTACTTCTGAACGCTTCTTGAATGCATCCAGCAGATCCGGAGCCGCTACAGCCGGCTCCAGATCCATAAGGTCAGCGATTCCCAAAACGAGTCCCAGGCTGACGCTCCCCTTATTGGCATAAATAAAGCCTCCGCCAAACTTACCTCTAGTAATGTCGCCCATAAAGAGCCGTGCAGCCCCTTGTCCATCAACCACATTGAACCTCTCATTGACTCTCTCCTCATCAAGCTCTATTAACTCCTTGATACCCACGGCAAAGTCTTTCTTGTTGCCCGGTTTGCGTAGTCCTGCCTTCTCAGCTATCAGCGAGAGAGCACCATCGCAGATGATTACTACGTTTGCATACAGCTTCTCGCCGCCCACAACAACGCCCTTAATGCGATCTCCTTCAAAACACAGATTCTCAACCTTGGCCTTTGTTATAATCTGAGCTCCCTTACGCTCGGCCCGTTTGGCAAAGAACCGGTCGAAGTTTGCCCTCAGCACGGTGTAGCTTTCGTAGGGTTCTTTTGCTACAGCCTCATTTGAGTACCTCATGAGCATGCTTCCCGTTGCAGAAATCATGCAGAGCTCCTCATGAACAATGGCACGCTCTAGTGGCGCCTTATCCCAAATCTCTGGAAATAGACCTCTTATGGGTGGAAGGTACATCCTTCCTCCGGTAACATTTTTGGCTCCACAATAGTCGCCACGCTCAATGACGAGGGCACTCTTTCCAGCGGCTGCAAGCGTGTACGCCGCTGCCAGGCCAGAAAGGCCGCCGCCCACGATGATTGCATCAAAGCTTTCTTCCATATTCCCTCCAGTCTCCTCAGTAGTTGCAGCTGTAGTCAACTGCAGCTGCAACCTGAAGAAGCTCTAGCTGGTAGAAGCTTCTTCAGGTTCAGCTTTTCTTAAGATACTTGTCCCTCACCATACGGCGAAGGACTTTACCCACGCCACTCAAAGGCAACTCCTCGACAAAAGCAATGGACTTGGGGTTCTTATATTTGCCCAGATGCTCCTTGCAAAAGGCAATGAGTTCTTTCTCGCCTACCGGCTCAGTTTCGCTGTTGCGGATGACTTCTGCATGAACTGCCTCTCCCCAGTCTGGATGGGGAATGCCTATGACCACTGACTGCTGAACACAGGGGTGTGAGTTGAGCACGGCCTCAACTTCTGCGGCATACACATTAAAGCCCCCGCTGATGATCATGTCCTTTTTTCTATCGACGAGATAGAGGTAGCCGTCCTCATCAAGATATCCCAGGTCTCCAGACTTCCAAAAACCTTTGCTGGTAAAGGCCTTTTGCGTCTCAAATAAATTATCAACATAACCCTTTACTACCGAGCGGCTTCTAATCCACAGCTCACCGGTTTCTCCCGTTTCCATTTCATTACCGTCATCGTCTACTATCCTTATCTCTACACCAGGTAGAACACGACCTGCAGAATTAATCCTCTGCATGCTCTCACCCTCAAGAAAACAGTGCTCCTTCTTTGAGAGAATCGTCAATGCAGGAAAGGCCTCGCTTGCGCCATAGGCTTGAACGAAAATGTTGCCGAACCTTTCTTGCAGTACCACCAGTTTTGACGGACTCATGGGAGCTGCTCCATAAAAAACTGTCTTTAGGCTGCCGAGGTCGTATTCTTGTTCGATGCCAAGGTCTACCAAGCGGTATAACAACGTAGGCACCACCATGGTCTGAGTGACTAACTCATCCTGGATTGTTCTTCCCATCAAGGGCAAATCTGCTCCATTGATGGTGAGGTGTGTGCCCCCTTTAAAGTAGACTGGCAATACCGCAAACAGGGCTCCGTGAGTCAAAGGTGTCAAATGCAGGTGCCGTGTTTCTTCGCTGAGATAGTTCTCGGGATGCGTATACAGAAAGTGCATGCCGCTAAAAAAAGTTTGTAGCGTATAAGGAACACACTTGTTCTTACCCGTAGTACCGCCGGTATAGCGCATCGCAACAATGTGCCTTCCGTCATCGTACTCAACGTCGGTCTCTGCTTCTGAGGCATCCTCCAAGAAGTCCTCAAAGCTTATGACACCTGGATAGAGTTCTTCACCCTGGTCTGCGCCAAGGCAGACAATCTGCACCTTGCGTGCTTGCATGGCCTGGTAGTATCTTTCAAGAATACTGCGATCTAAGAAGGCCAGGCGTGGCTTAGCTTGGTCCAGTTGCTCCAGGTGGTTATCATACGAATCCAGGTAGTCCATCCAAAAAGAGGTGGCTTTGCCCTTGGCCATCCATACCGAGAAGAGACTCGAGTCGTCATTCTTGAGAAGAGTCACAAAGACATCCCCTTTTTTCATTAGGTAGGTATCTGTCATGGCATTACATATTTTGTTTGTTATGAGGTGTAGTTCCATAAACGTGAAGCGCCTGTTTTTCTCAACGTTGACCAGTGCTTCTTTGTTCCTATAGGCCAGTGCCGTATTGAGCATCATCTTTCCAAAGTTGACGAGCATGGCTCCTCCTCATATTTCTCACTACTTGACGAGCATGGCGTCTAGCCTGGCGTGCAATCGCGCCGGCTCCTCCCAAGCCTACTGCCCAACATGATGTTTGCGTATGGGCGCTTAAGCCTGGGAGGAGATACACTACTATCTGCCGATAGCTGCTCTGGCGATGACTATCTTCTGCACCTCAGAAGTTCCCTCGAGAATTGAGAAGCCTTTAGCGTCACGATAGAGTTTTTCGATCTTTGTTCGCTTCATCAGGCCGTCACCACCGTGGATCTGAACAGCCTTGACAACGGTATTCATGGCAGTTTCAGCCCCAAAGAACTTGGCCATTGCTGCTATGTCAGGAGTCAGTTTACCCTCATCAAATAATTGGGCAGCATTGTATACGAGGAGTCTCGTTGCCTCGATTTCCATTGCCATCTCTGCAATGTACCACTGGAGACCCTGGTTCTTGACAATAGGCTTGCCAAATTGCTCACGGGTCTTGGCATGTTCAATAGCCAAAGCAAGAGCAGCCTCCGCAAGACCCAGAGTCTTGGCTGCCACGCCCACTCGACCTTTATCTAGACTTCCCAGGCCTATGTGTAAGCCAGTGCCACCGCTGCTGAGCGCGTTTTCTTTGGGAACGCGTACATTGTTGAACTCAAGCGTAGCAGTGCGACATGCCCTGAGCCCCACCTTGTCTTCAACACTTACCACCGTAAAGGGAGACTGGTCCTTGTCAACAACTATTACGTCGTAGCCCTCTTCGGTCTTGCAGACTACATTGAGTATGTCTGCCTCATCCCCATGAGAAATGAAGCGCTTGGTTCCGTTTATCACCCAATAGTCCCCGTCAAGCTCCGCGGTTGTTTTGAGCCCTGCCAAATCCGATCCGGCATCTGGCTCGCTGAGGCAACCAGCAGCAATTTTCTCGCCGCTCAAGACCAATGGCAGATACTTCTTTTTCAGTGCCTTATTCTCGGTGTGCAAGAAGAAGATGGGAGCCGAGTTTTGAATAGCCAGAGCACACGCAATTGCTGGGCATACCTTGGCAAGCTCTTGCACCCTTATGCAATAGCTGACAAAATCCTCGCCGCGCCCACCATCTTCAACCGGCAGAAATCCGCCTACAAAACCCACAGCAGCCATTTTCTTCACGAGAGGTATCGACGAAGACTGGTCTCTGTCCATCTCTTCTACCAGGGGGGCAACCTCGCGCTCTGCAAACTCCCTGACCTTTTGCTGAACCTCAAGCTGCTTGTCTGTGAATTGAATACTCATAAATGTTCCTCCTTATAACCTGAATATTTGGGTGTGTGAGCCTAGATATAACCAAAATCCTTTGCCTCTTGAGTAAGCTGATCCCGGTAATCTGGATGAGCAAGAGATATCATGGCGCGCGCTCTGTCCTTCATGGTGAGGGTCTTCAAGTTAATGCACCCAAATTCCGTAACCACGTAGTTGATGGTATGTCTTGGTATGGCTACCGGTGTTCCCTGTGGCAGCTCTGTGACGATTCGTGAGCCGCGCTCACCTTTACTGTTGGTGTAATCAGAATTACAAGTAATGATGGATTTGCCGTTCTTGGACAGCTGGGCTCCATAGGTAAAGTCGAATTGGCCACCTATGCCCGAATACTGCCTGCGCGGCATGCTGTCAGAAGCGACCTGCCCCTGAAGGTCTATATAGAGAGCAGTGTTGAGAGCAACGGCGTTGTCGTTCTTTGCAATGTTGATTGGATTATTGACAAACGGCAGCGGCATGCAGTGCACGTCTTTGTTCCTGTGAAGGAATTCATACATCTCCGGCGGCCCAACGGCAATACCAAACAGGGATTGGCCCGGATAGAGGGTCTTGCGGGAGTTGTTGATGTTGCCTTCTTTCATAAGCTCCATGAAGGGCTCAATGAAAGCCTCTGAGTGGATGCCCAGGTCATTTTTGTTTTTAAGCGCCCTGAACACATCGTTGATAGTGGGATTGCCAACGAGCTGTAAGCATGAACCATCGTCGATCAGATCGATGATGAATTGAGATGTCCTTGCTGCCCTTTCAAGCTCAGCGGTGTCTGATGGGTCGATGTTTTCGAGGATACTTGCCGGCATCTGCATGTCGCCTTCTACGATCAGGTCCGCCTCAGAAACATGTATCAGATTGTTTTCTCCATAGATATAGGGAACATGCTTGTTTACCTGGAGGATAATCTTCTTTGATGCCTCAACCGCATAGCAATGCGAGGTTGTGCCGGTGAGCCCGTAGCACATGTAACCATCCTCATCGGGAGGCGATACTTCGATAAAGGAAATGTCTGGATGCAATACGTTTTTGTACCACTTATTCATCTCACTTAACCAGACAGAACTGTAGTCAACCTTATTGCCCAATAGGCGTTCTGCGCCCAAGAAGTAGGAGATGTACTTAAAATTCGGTTTCGCTTGCCATATCGACAAGGGTCGCATGAGAAGTGCGCTCCCTATGGTTACTTCGTCTAGGTTTTCGCATGTGGCAAGAGCTTCAGTTAGTACGTGTGCCTGACTGTTGGCAACCCCGATATACACACAATCACCATTGTTGACAATCTTGACAGCCTCTTCGGGTGTTCTGAGCTTATCCTCGTATTCTTTTCTCCAAGCGCTCATAGGTAAACCTCCTGTTCATTGTTTAATAGCTGGTAATACTGTTCCTTCTTTGACTGCTGTATGGCTCCGTTAGCTATCTCTTGCCCAAGAGATAGCTTGCTATGATGACCTTCTGCATATCCTCTTGCCCTTCGAGGGTTGAGCCCATGGAGGCATCGCGTAGGATTCGGGTAATGGGATAATCGGTGACCGTGCCGTAAGCACCGTGCACCATCTGCGCGGAACGAGCGCACTCAAAAACCTGATTGGTGACGAAAAGCTTGGTCATGGCACCCTGCTTGGCAAGCTCGGCATCTCCGACCTCTCCGGCAGCTGCACGATTGCACATGCCGGCAAAGCGATAGGTCATTGCACGGGCCGTCTCAAGTTTTGTATACACGTCAGCAAGTCTCATCTGTACGGCTTGGAACTTGGTGATAGGTTGATCTCGGTGCATCTTCTGGGTAACGTATTTATAAGCTTCGTCATAGGCTGCAACAGCACTGCCCAGAGATACAGTCACTACGCCCAGCTTGCCAAATCCGATTCCTTTGGTGAGGATCTCAAATCCTCTTTCGCTTGCAATCTGGTTTTCCTTGGGTATCTTCACGTCTTTCAAGTAGACATCCACAAGCACTCCGCCGTGCTGGCCGATTTTCTTCCATTGTTCTGACATGCTATAACCCTCACTGCCCTGAGGGATGATGAAGGCACCGATTTCGTTGGTGTCGGTTCTGCGGGCAAAGAAGAAGGAAGGGCCCATTCCGGCGCTGGTTATGAAACGCTTGGTGCCATTGAGAATGAGGAAGTCTCCATCTGGTTTTGCAGTGGCGAGAATTTGTTTGGGGTCAGACCCGGTCTGGGGCTCAGTAAAGCCGCCGTTCAAGATCACCTCGCCCCTGGCGCCGGCAGGAATCCACTTCTCCTTCTGTTCTTCCGATCCAAACTTCATGAGCATCTGCAGGAGACCAGTGTGGGCAGAAATCATGATGGCTACACCAGGAGCTACCCTGGCAACCTGCTCCATCATCAATGTGTATCCGTCCCATCCGGCATCACATCCGCCATACTCTTCAGGAATCGGCATGCCAAAAGCCCCCATCTCAGCTAATCCTTCAAATATCTCTGCGGGAATATGACACTCGTTTTCGATTATGTCGAGCTTGGGTTCAATGACCTTCTCAGAGAATTCGCGAAATGACTTTTGGATGAGTTGTTGTTCCTTTGTTAAGTTATAGTCCAATAGGTCCATTGCTTAACTCCTTTCAATCAGCAATATATAGTTGTGGGATTGCATAGATACGAAGACTTGAATTGGTACGTGAGCTTGAAGAGGCAAGACTCCCTATCGTTCTTTGAGAGCAAGAACACCGTGTCAGATGCACAAAAGAATGAGAAACCTCCCTTCAAATATAGAATCATGTGGTTTGTAGACATTATTTTGTCGGAAGCAATACAGATGATAAGACGGAAAGACCGCACAGCTGTAGCGATAAATATGAACGCAGCTTGTGCAATGGTTGCGTTCTTTTTTATCGCTACAGCTGTGCAGTCTTTCCGTCTTATCATCCATGCACGCCCAGGTTGCTTCAAATAACAAACATTAAGACTATTTGAGAATGAGGTAGAGACATGAGTAAGCTGCAGCAGAACTTCTCCCCGCTAAAAGGTGTACGGGTAATCGACTTTACCCGTCTACTGCCAGGTCCTTATGCAACAGAGCTTCTTGTTGGAATGGGGGCCGAAGTAATAAAGGTTGAAGATACCGGAAAGGGCGACTATGTTCGCCACCTTATGCCAAAGCTGTTCTCAATGATGAACAGAAGCAAAAAAGGCATTGCCGTCAATTACAAAATCGAAGCTGGCAGAGAGCTGGTTTTGAAGATGATTGCAAATGCTGATGTGGTCATAGAGGGATTCAGTCCCGGCGCGATGGATCATTGGAAACTGGGCTATGAAGATGCAAAAGCTATAAGGAGCGACATCATCTATTGCTCCCTCTCTGGCTTTGGCCTTGTGGGGCCACTCGTAAACAGAGCGGGCCATGACCCCCAGTATACCGCTGAGGCCGGTCTGGTGGGCATCAGAGCAAAAATGACTGACGGCGAGTATGACGAGATCTATCCTCCGGTTGCCGATTTAGGTGGCGGGCTTAACGCAGTTCTGGCAATTGCTGCCGCACTTTACTCCAGGGAGCGCACAGGTGAGGGTGCTTATCTGGACATCGCCCTTTCTGACATACCAGCCTCATGGGCAATAGCCTGTAGCGAGTCAGATATGGGAGTCGTTCCCAAGGCTGCCTTCAACTTCTATAAGACAAAGGATGGACGAGTGATGTCTCTCGGAAACCTTGAGCCGCATTTCTGGGTTAATTTTTGTAAGGCTGTAGGTCGAGACGATCTAGCTGATCGTGCTGCAGATCTTGAGGCAGTGCCCCTGGTGGCAGAACTGATTGCATCAAAGACAGCTGAAGAATGGACTGTCATTCTCAAAGATGAGAAGGTGTGCTGGGCAATGGCTACCAGCCCTGAGGAGATGTCAGAAAATGAGCTTCTGAGGGCGCGAGGGTATGTTATTGATGCCGCAGACGAAGGCTCTGTCCTCACTCCCATACTTGCCTTTGCCCGTCCTTCCATGCCTGACGCTCCTGCCCCGGCTACGGGCGGAAATACCCGAGAAATCCTTGCTTCAGTGGGGCTCAGCGCAGATGAGATCAGTAATCTGGAGCAGCAAGGCGTGGTTGTGTCCAGCTAGTAAAAGACCGTAAGACACCGGCCATGCAGTAAAGGCTGTTTAATGCCGGCAAAATGTCACCCAAGTGCGTCTACGAAAGGAGATTGTCAATGGAAATCATCGTGGCAATGAAACAGGTTCCCGACTTACAGCAAGTTCGTTTGAAGAATAAGGAAGCTGTGCTTGAAGGAGTGCCCTTGACTTTTGGCGATATTGACAAGCGCGCTTTAGAGGCGGCCGTGCAGCTTCGTGATACCCATGAAGGCACCGTACATCTACTCTCGATAGGCAATGAAGAGTTAGAGGATACGGCAAAGGAGGCTTTGGCTGGAGGAGCCGACGCTGCAACCTTGTTGATAAGCGATGAGTTTGCAGACCTGGACAGTGCACAGGTAGCGCAATACCTGGCTGCGGCCATCAAGGATATGGATGATTATGATGCTGTCTTATTTGGCGAAGCCAGTGGAGACAACTACAGTGGGCAGGTTGCCTCTCGCGTGGCAGCAATCCTCGGTTATCCCCTTATTGGCTATGCGCAGAAGATTAGCTACGAAAACGGCAGCGTGACGGTCGAGTGCAGCTATGAGTCGAAAGTGGAGACAGTGGTTGCAGCGTGCCCAGCGGTCATTTCGGTGGTTAGTGACATTGCTGAACCCCGCATCCCTGCCGTGACAGCCATCCTCAAAGCGGGAAAAAAGCCCAAGGAGATTATGGATGAGACTGATGTGGGGATAGACGAAGCATCCGCAGTCATCGAGACCTTAAGCGCGCTTGCTCCCGATGATAATCGCAAGTGCGAAGTAGTCGACGATGTCGGCGCGCTCATTGGTGCCTTAAAAGCCGAGAAGATACTTTAGGAGGTCATAGCATGTCTAGAAATGTTCTGATATTCGGTGAAAGAGGAAACCAAATCCGTGAACTTATAACTGCCGCTCGCCTCGTCGTGGAAGGTGGCAGCACGGTAGCTGCCGTCGTTAACGATTCAGCGCTGGCAGAAGAAGTCTCTGCTTCTGGCATCGCTGCTGTCAATATCACCAGCGCTGGCCTCAACAAGGCAGATGTTGCTGCAGTAGCCAGAGCACTGCAAGCCGTTGCATCAAACAAGGATGCCGCTGTAGTGATCGTCTCGGCAGACCGCCGCGGCAGGCTGGTAGGATCCTACCTGGCTCAACTGATGAATGCCGCATTCATCTCCAATACAGACAGGGTTGCGTGTACGGACGATATTATCTGCACACGCAACACCCTTGGAGGTATGCTCTGTGCTGAGCAAAAATCATTGGCTGCCAACCAGGTGATAGCTATATCGGCAAAGGTATACGACGAGGCTCCCTCCTCAAGTGGCGGCTCAGTAGAAGAACTCCAGGATAGTTTTGAGGCTGGAGGAGTCTCGCTGATTGCTGAGTCTTCCAAGGATACCTCTGTAGCAGACATAACTGAGGCAGATGTACTGGTTGTGGTTGGTTCTGGTGTTGAGAAGGATTATCTGGATCAGGTCCAGGCAATCGCAGACAAGCTTTCTGGCTTGGTTGCCTGCACAAAACCTGTAGCAACAGATCGCAAGTGGTATAGCGAGGAGTTGGTCATTGGCATCTCCGGCAAAACATGCAAGCCAAGCCTGGCTTTGTTGTTTGGAGTCTCAGGCCAGGTGCAATTCTATGCTGGCATTCGCGATGCTAAGGTTATTGCGGCCATAGATAAGGATCAAAACGCACTGATAACCGGTCTGGCCGATTATGTGCTGATTGCAGATACAACTGATGCCATTCCAGGTATCGGAGCAGCACTTTGATTACGTTACGGTACATGATGGAGGCACTCACCTGACAAAACCATAAGCATTCATGAGTTTTCTTGAGACATTGAGGCCACCAGCCAAGGTACGATAACGACTCTGACAGGAGCAGCATGATGCATGTTTTCAATGAGGAAGAGCGAGAGATACTGACTGCTGTAAAAAGGTTTTGCGAGGACAGGATAAAGCCGGCGGCATCCGCCATCGACGAAGAGGATGTTTTTCCCAGGGAGCTTTACACAGAGCTTGGAAAGGCCGGAATCCTGGCACTGACTGCACCTGAGGAATATGGTGGCTTGGAAATCAGCGTGCATTGTTGGCTGGAGTGCCTTTCTTTAATATCAGCAGCCTCGGCATCTCTCTCTATGAGCGTAACTGCTTGTTCCAGCCTGATGTTTCTGGTATCGAGGTTTGCCTCTGAGGAACTCGGGCAGAAGTGCCTGCCAAAACTTGCAACCGGAGAAGCGATAATGTGCGCCTGCATCACCGAGCCCAACGCCGGTTCAGACGTGAGCAGCATAGCAACGACGGCTGTCTTGGATGGTGAGCATTATCTGGTTAACGGTTCAAAGATATTCATCACCAGTGGGTCTGTCGCAGACTACTTCGTCATCTTTGCCAAGACGAGAGTTGGAGACAAGGAGGGTCTTATCTGCCTATTGGCAGATAAGACCATGCCTGGCATAAGAATTACACGAGATGAGAAGAAGCTCGGCATGCGTGGCTCGGTGACATCCGAGTTGTGGTTTGAGGATCTGCGAGTACCAATTGACCATGTAATAGGAAACGCAGGCGATGGTTTTAAAGTGGCCTACAACACATTGGAGCGAGGGAGACTCTACGTGGCGGCAATGGGATTAGGAATTGCAAGAGCTGCACAGGAAGCAGCAGTCGAGTATTCGAAGACGCGCGTGCAATACGGCAAGCCCATTTGCAAATATCAAGCCATCCAAAACAAGCTAGTCGATATGGAAATCGGCATCGATGCAGGCCATGCACTCGTCCACTCAATTGCAGAACGCATAGAGAGGGGCGAGCAGACAATCAAGCAGGCCTCTTGCGCAAAGGTCTTTTGTTCGGAACTCGCAGAGCGTGTAACGGCTGAGGCCTTGCAGGTATTTGGCGGCTATGGCTACTGCAAGGATTATCCCGTAGAGCGGTATTTCCGCGATGCCAAGGCGCTGCCAATCTTTGAAGGAGCCAATGAGGTTCAGAGGAATATCATCGGAAAGGTAATCCTTGCCTAGGTGCGTGCCTCGATGCTTACCTGGTTTTACCTGGGCAGGCAGCTGTAAGCGGTGTTCTGAATGACAAGTAGGTGCGGTGATGAGGATTGCGGTTTTTGTGAAGCAGGTCATGGATCCGGAGGCTGTTTTAGCCTTCGATGAATCTGGGGCGTTGGTCCAAAACGAGCAAAACCTGATCATCGATGCTTACAGCGAATATGCCGTAGAGCGCGCTGTTCAGCTAAAGGAGGAATTGGGCTTTGAGGTCATCGCAGTTACGATTGGTGACGAGAACTCTATACCTGCTGTCAGGCATGCTCTTTCCATGGGATGCTCCGAGGCCTACCAGGTAAGCGACCCCGATCAACTCTGCACAATCCCTGAGCTCAAAGCACAGGTCCTTGCCGCAGTTGCCAAGGAAGTGAGCGCTGACCTGGTCATGGGCGGCTGTATGTCTGCCGACACCGGTCGAGCGCAGGTAATGCCGAGGGTCGCCGAAATTTTAGGACTGCCTCATGTAAACAAGGTGGTTGAGATGAGGCTTGAGGGCAATCTGGTTTGCACAAAAAGCGAGGTCAACGACGGCATTGCCGAGATAGATGTTCAACTGCCAGCGGTGATTTGCGCTCAGGAGGGGCTTGCAGAGCCACGCTATCCATCCATGTGGGACATCATGCAAACACGAAAGAAGACTATACAGACTCGGTCGGTGAACGAATATGCCACTTCATGTGCAAGCACGTCGCATCTTGCTGTAGTGCTGCGCCTGAAGGAAGCCCGTAAAAGCGGCTCTATCATTGAAGGGGAAACGCTGAGTGAAGTGGTGCAAAAGGCAGTCAGCGCTCTTCGTGATGAGGCCAAGGTCTTATGGGGTGCTTGAGTATGAGCAGGGTTGTAGTCTTTTGCGACTCGAGCGAGACGGCACTCAGGAACGTTTCTCTAGAAATGACAACAGGCGCGAGGTGCCTGGCAAATGAATTGGGCGCTGGTGTGAGGGTGTATATATGGAATGGTACCGAGGAGGAGGTCGCAAAGCTTTCCACCCATGGAGCAGATGAAATCGCCCTGCTTGATGCGGACCATGACATGGCATCCAATCCCGAGGCCATTGCCAAAACCATTGCTAAGCTCGCTGCCTATGATGAGGCAGATATCCTACTCTTGCCCCATACTTCTTTTGGCTTTGCAGTTGCGCCGCACGTGGCAGCGTTACTTGATGCGGCTTATGTTCCAAACGTAGTAGCGATTGACGGTGAACAGAGGGCCATAGAACGAGAATCCTACTCGGGAAAGATCATCGAGCGGGTAAGCATCACTGCCGAGACAAGATTGGTGGCAACGGTAAGGCCTAAGGCGGTAGACGCTGTTGTTATTACTGAGTCCTGCCAGGCAAAGATGCTCAATATAGAAGTATCCTGGACAGACACCCATCAAGTAGTCAGGAATGTTGCAGAGCAGCTGATTGGTCAGGTCTGTCTTACCGAGGCTGACTATGTGGTAGGCGCAGGACGCGGCGTGAGAGACGCTGAGGGTTTTGCGTTGGTTGCCCGGCTTTCTGATGTGGTGGGTGCCGCACTGGGGGCAACGCGAGCAGTTATTGATGAAGGTTTCTTAGGCCTCAGCAACCAGATAGGCCAAACCGGAAAGGCTATTGCCCCAGAGCTTTATATTGCCTGTGGGATATCAGGATCGATTCAGCACATGGCTGGGGCCTCTGCATCCAAGTGCATCCTAGCGATAAACAATGATCCAGAGGCTCCGATTTTCAAGTATGCAGACTATGGCATAGTTGCCGACCTGCGCAAGGCGGTTCCACTGTTAATCGAGCACTTAGCACATAAGACAGATTAGCCTTGTTGGGCGTTGGTAAAGAAACCAGGAGTTGGGTAACGTGCAATCGGGCGAAGCATTTCGAGAGATATTCTGGAACATTGACCACCACTGGCTGATGCAAGCATTGCTAGTACTTGTTTTGTTCTTATTTGTATTCTTCCTGGTTCGCATCATACGGTTAACCCGGATAGGTATTCCAGTAGCGCGTTCTGACAGACCAGGAAAACGGCTGTGGGGCAGTTTTCGAGATGCGATTCTGCAAGTAAAAGTCCTGAGTGAGAAAAAGAGTGGCATCATCCATGCAATGATGTATTTTGGCTTCTTAGTTCTTCTTGTGTGTACTATTACTATCGCTTTTGACACCTATCTAGGTACTCATTTTATAAACGGACACTTCTATCTATACGTCATATCCCTTGGCGGTGACATTGCTGGCTTGCTCTTTTGTGCTGGGGTGGCTGCAGCTATCGTTCGACGCGCTGTCAATAAGAACCTAGAGACAAAAGTCTCGGATATCATCATCTTGGTGATCCTCCTCCTGGTTGGTATCACCGGTTTCACCATTGAAGGATTGAGGATTGCTGCTGCTGATGACCCGTGGAGGATGTGGTCGCCCATTGGAAACCTCGTGGCGTATGCCTTTTCTGGCATCGACGAGATGCAGCTGGTGCTGTGGCATAGGGTTTTTTGGTGGATCCATCTAGTGTTGGCCTTTGCTGCCATTGGTACCTGGACCTGCACAAAACTCGTGCATACGTTCTTGATTCCTCTGATCCTCTATCGACGTCAGCTGGATAATGCCGCCATCTTACCTTTTGTCGACCTGGAGGATATGGACATTCAGGAGATTGGTGTTCATACAATACGAGACTTCACAACAAAGGATCTGCTCGATTCTGAGGCATGTATTCGTTGCAGCAGGTGCAACGAGGTTTGCCCAGCATTCACAACTGGCAAGACGTTAGTGCCAATGGGCTTCATGCAAGGGGTCAGAGCACAGCTCAGACTAGAAGGCCCTGAGATCAAGGCTACGCGAAGGCATAAGCACAAGAATGATGTTACAGAAGGGGTGCAAGGCGCCAGAAAAGAGTTAACCCTAATGCCTGTTGTTGGAGCTTCTATTAAAAAAGCGGACCTATGGCAGTGTGTAACCTGCGGTGCCTGCACAGAAGCCTGCCCTGCATCTATCGAGATAGCTCCAAAGGTCGTGAAGATTCGCACCCATCAGGTGTCCATGGAAGGCGCCTTTCCCAACGAGGCTCAGTCTACCTTCAGGGCGCTCGAGACAAATGGTAATCCCTGGGGCACCGGCTGGCAAAAACGTATGGACAGGCTTGCAGATCTTGAGGTGCTGACTTTTGCTGAACATCCCAACGCCGAGTGGCTTTACTGGCCGGGCTGTTCAGGCGCTTTTGATGACAGGAACAACAAGGTTACTGCTGCGGTAACACAAATCCTCAAGGCAACTGGAGTAGACTTTGCTGTTCTGGGTAATGAGGAGCGCTGCTGTGGTGATGCGGCACGTCGTATGGGTAATGAATATGTGTACTATCAATTGGCAAGCAGGAATATCGCTGCACTTGAAAGCTATGGCATTAAAAAGATCCTTACTCAATGCCCGCATTGCCTCACGGCCCTCTCCGTTGACTATCCTCAGCTGGGCGGCTCCTATGAAGTCATCCATCACACTCAACTGATCCAAAGGCTCATAGGTGAGGGGCGGCTCAAGCCCTCTCGCGACTTGAGTGCCTCTCTTGCTTATCACGATTCTTGTTATCTTGGCCGCTACAACCATGTTCTCAAAGAGCCGCGATTGGCTCTTGCGGCAGCTGGTGCATCCATTGTTGAGCCCAATCGGCATGGTAAAGCTGGCTTTTGCTGCGGAGCAGGAGGTGGCGGGATGTGGCTAGAGGAGTCACAGGGCACTCGCATTAACGTCGAACGAGCAAAACAACTCCTTTCCACCAATGCCAGCCAGATTGTTACCGGCTGCCCATTCTGCCTCACCATGCTGAGCGATGGTATAAAGGCTCTGGATTCTGAGGTGTCAGTATGTGATGTTGCAGAGATTATCTGGAACTCAACATTGTATCAATCAGATAGGATAGAGCCTAAATAAGGTATGGTGTCAGGACTGTTGTGCAGAGGATGCACAACAGTCCTGACACAATGGCAACAGGCTTTTTTACTGCTAGCCCGATGTTATAATGTGCTGCATAAAGTGCAAGGCTCTCCGAGGGAGGTGTATTTTGAGGATAGACTACCTGGAAGAGTTCGTAGTGCTTGCTAAAGCCTCCAGCATCCTCGAAGCATCCAAGACCCTCAAGGTTGTGCCATCAACCTTGAGCCGACATCTCAGCGCCATGGAGGTGGAGCTGGGTTTTAAGCTGATAGATCGCACAACAACATCGTTTAACCTGACGACTAAAGGAGAGTTGTTTTTTGAGCGAGCAGTAAACACTCTGGAAGCATACTCAATGTCTGAGTTTTCTGCCACCAAAGAAATAGAGTCTCCAAAGGAGACGGTTATCATAGGGGGTCATCTGAGGCTCATGGGGGTGGCAAATCTCATAACTTCCACGACGTCATATTGCGTGAGAAACAGGTATTCGGTATTACCATTGCCCTACTATCCTCATACCTTTGGTTCGGTGCTCACCTTTGGCTCCAATGATCCTATCAAGACTGCGAAAAAAGGTCATGTTGATGTTTCTCTACTAGTTGGCTGCGAGCAGGATGACTTATCCCAGTTTGAGTCAGTGTCGCTTTTCCATGAGCCCACCTCGCTACTCTTCTCTGCCGGCTTGGAGATAGCTCAGCATGCTGGTCCAGTTGATTTGTACGACTTCAAAGATTTCACCTTTGTGCTCCCTCCATTCTATCCGTCGCTTACCAACCGTTTTCTCCAAATCTGCGAAGCAGTAGGCTTTAGGCCTATTCATCGCTACAAGTTTTATCGCTCGTATGGCGATTTATATGCCTGCCGAAACAACAGGGAGGTGTTTATCTCTGGGAGACATGAGGCAAAGAAACTGCCTCCCGTGCGGTTGTCGGGGCTGGAAGAAAGAGATATAGCAAACCCAGAAGCTTATCTGGATATCAAGGCGGCTTGGAGCAAAGATGGCTCCAGCTCACGTATTGAAACGACAGTTTCTTGCTTCAAAGAGGTTTCGGAGATTCTTGAGGGTCAACCCTATTCCTGGACGAGCCTAACGTGTTAATTGGTAACGATAGAGGACTGCTGTGAAAATTGATTACTTAAGAGAGTATATTGTCATCGGTAGCTCATCGAGCCTTCAAGAGGCAGCTCAGAAGCTCTACTTATCCTCGTCCACCTTGAGCAAGCACCTATCCTTTATTGAAGAAGAGGTTGGCACAAAGCTCTTCAAGCGTTCCACAACTTCCCTTGAGTTTACTGTGGCAGGAGAGCGATTTTTTGAAAAGGCCATCGCGATAATCAATCTCTATGACGCAGCACTCACAAACCCAGAGCAACCATGCACCTCACTACCTGTGGTAACTGTTGGAGGGCACTTGCAGTGCTCCTTGGCTTATCGGCTGCTGATGACCACCTCGAGCTTGGTTGCACATCACAATTCCCCGGTGCACATCGTGCCGTATATCGAGCACTACAACGGCTCTTTGCATAGTCTCGCAAGTAATGATCCCTACAGAACCATCAACGACGAACTGGTAGATGTTTCCTTACTTATAGCCGCAAGTTCTGTGCCGCAAGGTTTTAATTGCATGGTGATTTGTAATGAGAGGCTCACTATCGCTGCCCCTGAGAATCATCCCTTTGCAAGGAGCAGGGAAGCTTTGAGCGTTTGTGACTTAGGTAGCGAAACCTTTGTCTTTTCGCAAGCGTATCCTGAGTTCACCCAGCAGTTCATCGCTCGGTGTAAAGAGAGTGAGGTGCGACCCAAGATTAGGCAAAAGGCATTTCAAACATGGGGCGATATGTATGTCAAGCGCAACGACTCTGACCTCTTTGTTTTTCCAAGAAGCTTTGCTGAGCGACTGCCCCCTCAAGAAATCAATGGCTTGGTAAAACGGGATATAGATGATGCAATCGACTTTGAGATCTGGGCTCTTTGGAGCAAGGATAATCCTAATGAAGGCATTCCCATCTTTTTAGATAAGCTACTCGAAGTTGTCGAGCTGCTCAAGCCAGAGGCAGTGTGACAAAGCGCTGAACTAGAAGGCGAGGGAAAGAGAATAGGCGCAATGGATATGCTCATAGCTGCACAAGCTCTGGCTGACAAGCTTGTCTTGGTTACCAACAACTATCGAGAATTTGGCAGGATAAAATCCTCAGAATCCTGTGGAGTACTGGGAAATGGCATATCGTCCAGGTTATCCCATATGTTTTTGTTGTTAACTATCGCCGAAAGATTGGCTGCATCATCGATTGTCAATTCCCTGAGTGCCACGGCTGATTCACTCATCGAAGCATCGCTGCGCTCTCCTGGCATGTAGGGCGGGGCAGGCTCGCTTGGTTCAGGTGGGGGCTTGTAGCCGCGGGCGATGAGCCAGGCGATGAATGCGGTCAGCAGGCTCATCCCAAAGATGATGCCTTCAAGCGTGTAGAGATTAACGACCTCAGCAACATACAGAGTAATAGTGCTGTTGGTGAGTGTGTGCATGGCTATGGCGAGAATCAGGTAGAGCCACTTTCTTTGCCGAACCGCGCAAAACACAATCACACTCAAAGCGATATGCAAGATCAAAGCCGAGACGCGCTCAAAAAGCCCAATGCCCAGCATCAGGGGGCTGCTCTCAGCCAGGAGGCCTATTGCCTCATGTATCGCCTCTGCCTGCTCGGGGGCCATGGCTATGAGAAGGTC
>Ga0123353_10001519_pt1 | contig 28470 bp, 24 predicted proteins | sample TergutLab28metaG_3_FD_92763 | JGI IMG/M metagenome (GOLD analysis project Ga0123353, IMG submission 92763) | Labiotermes labralis P3 segment gut microbial communities from Petit-Saut dam, French Guiana - Lab288 P3 | ecosystem: Host-associated > Arthropoda: Insects > Digestive system > Gut ...
AGAAGCTGAAAGATATTCACCGCTACCGGAACGGCTGCAATGCATCCCAGTTCAAAATCACCCGCGCGCAGGATGACGCGTTGAAAACCGGTCCATGCGGCGCCGTTGATTACATTAAAGTAGAGCATACCAATGGTAGCGCCCCATATGACCCAATACAGGTTAGAACGCAGCTGCGGCGTCATACCGGTGGAGTCAAACAGCTCTATTTGCCTAATGCGCCAAAGAAAATGTTTTATCGAAGCCGAACGCATACTAATCCTTTCCCTTGGCGGAAGCCAGATATTCCTTATTTTATTACATTATTGTTTTGCTTTCAAGCCACCGGCGCGTTTATAAGGCGTAATCTTACTCGCAGCCTTATTTACGGCAGCCTTATTTGTGCCCTTTTTCGCGGACGAAACATTTTTAAGTGAACCGTCAATTGACACGTGATACGCGGTATCGGCATTCTTGATACTTTTAAAAGATAAATCAGTGCCGGAAAGCGATATGGTGCCGGAGCTTCCGGTAACGTTTTTTTGCCGGATGATTAAAGTGGCAAGGGTGCTGGTTATTTCCGGGCCGCCCGCGCGAGCCAAGGCGTTTTTCCATATGGTTAGGCGGCATCCCTCGCGATAATGGCTGCAATAAAAAGCCTTGGAGTTCTCACGCACGGTGCCGCGGGCGCATAGCGGGCAAGTTACATCCATAGGCTGTGAAACCGGTTTTTCCTTGCGGCGGCGCAAGTTGTCATCATCGCTATGAAACACTTCCGATAACTCACGCTGAGATGCACTAATCACCATGTCGGATGTGAATTTACGGATGTTTTGCATAAACCTTTCCGGATCTTGCTGTCCGTGTATGATATTATCCAGCTCTTGTTCCCAAAACCCTGTCATTTCCGGCGAGGATAGTTCTCCGGGGATAACTTTAATTAATTTTTCACCTTTCTGTGTAGCTATAAGCAGCTTCCCTTTGCGTTGTACATAGCCTACCTGGCACAGCCGCTCAATAATGGAGGCTCGTGTGGCGGGTGTTCCCAATCCGACAGTTTTCATCATTTCACGGACGGACTGTTCATCTGAATCACTTCCCGCGCGTTCCATCGCATGCAGCAGTGTCCCATCCGTATAATGAGAGGGTGGCTTCGTACTCTCTTTGGTGATATCGGCGCTTAATACAGTGCGTTCATCACCCTTCTCGACGCGCGGCAGGGGAGTGCTTTGGGTTTTTTCGTTTGCGGTTTTTGGCGAATACTCAACCGCTTTCCATCCCAATTCATGAACAAACCTGCCTGTGGATCGAAACATCTCCTTGCCGCAAGCGGTTAAAATAGTTTGAGCGTCAAAGACATAAGGCGGATAAAACACACTCAGCGTACGGCGTACAATCAAGTCATACACGTTTTTTTCTTCAACTGATAAACTCTCCGTGTTAATGCGCCTCGGTGTCGGAATAATGGCATGATGATCTGTAACTTTTAAGGTGTTATATACACGCATGGAAAAAGGAAGTTTTCCATCCTGAAGGATGCATGCCGTATAGTGTTGATACTGCTCCGGCAGGTTGTTAAAGGTCTTAATCGTCTGCCCATACATATCTTTCGATAAATAGCGGCTGTCTGTCCGTGGATAAGTAATCGCCTTGCGCGTTTCATATAATTTCTGAGCCAATGACAGTGTTTTTTTTGCGGTGTATCCGAAGAGACGGTTGGCGTCACGTTGTAAGGTTGTCAGGTCATATAAAAGCGGAGAAAACTCCTGTTTACGTTTCTCATCAAAAAGCGTAACCGTCGCTTTTTTACCTGTAACAGCGATTTTAATTTTTTCGGCTTCTTCAAGCGTATTTATCCGGCTGTCGTTTTTTTGTTTTTCATTAAACCATGTTCCTTTATAATCACCAAAATCTGCCGTCAGATTATAGTATTCCTCGCGAACGAAGCTATCTATTTCTATTTTGCGATTGACAAGTATTGCCAGCGTAGGGGTTTGCACCCTTCCGATGGACAACAATGTGTTATAACGCAGGGTATACGCGCGGCTTAAATTCATACCGACAAGCCAATCGGACTCGCTTCGGCATTTAGCGCTTTCATAAAACTTTTGGTAGGCATCTGAAGGTTGCAAGTTACTAAACCCGGTTTTAATCGCCTCGTCGGTGAGCGAACTAATCCATAATCGGTCAAACGGTTTGCGGCAGCCGGATTTTTCATAGATATATCTAAATATCAACTCTCCTTCTCGGCCGGCATCCGTAGCGCAGACCAGCTTATCTGTATCGGTATCATTCATAAGTTTTTTCAACAGCTGATATTGTTCTTTTGTAGCGGTAAGTACCTTCAGCGGTATTTTGGTAGGGAGTATCGGCAAGTCTTGTATATTCCACTTTTTATACCGATCGTCTATTTCATCAGGTTCACATAACGCGACAAGGTGGCCTACTGCCCATGAAACCAGATAGGCATCGGATGACAAGTATCCCTTCCCGCCTTTGGCACAACCTAAAACTTTGGCAATATCACGTCCGACACTGGGTTTCTCCGTAATGATTAAGGTTCGCCCCATCAGACCGGCTCCGTTTGATGATAAGCGCTTTGATATTCCTCAATCTCCGGCGTGTTGGCATATACATAGTGATCCGGTTCAATTTGTACAAATGAGGGGAGATAGGTATCGTAATGATGCATGGCAGGTGAATAAACGATTAGTTTTTTTCTTTTTTCAACCTGTGGATTGGGTTGAGGAACAGCGGACAGGAGTGCTTTGGTATAAGGGTGTATCGGATGTTTAAACAGCGTCTCGGTTTCAGCCATTTCAACGATACGGCCTAAATGAATCACGGCTATTCTGTCGCATATAAAACGCATAACAGATAAATCATGCGAAATAAACAGATAAGTCAGTCCGCATTTCTTTTTCAGATCTGCCATTAAGTTTAGTATTTGAGCGCGAATGGATACATCCAATGCCGAAATAGGTTCATCCGCGATGATGATTTCAGGGTTCATTATTAAAGCGCGCGCGATACCGATGCGTTGACGCTGCCCTCCGGAAAATTCGTGCGGGAACCGATAGGCAAACTCCGGCAGGAGGCCAACATCCAACAACGCGGCTTCAACGCGTTTGTCGATTTCTTTCTTTGGCAAGCCTCGCCCCCGAATGCCCTCGGATACGATATAATCTATTTTCGCGCGTTCATTCAAACTGGCCATAGGGTCTTGAAAAATCATTTGAATACGTTGAGGTAGTTCGCGATCCAGTTCTCGTTCGATACGCCCGGAGATGATTTGTCCCTTAAAAAAAACCGATCCGCTGTAAGCGCGGTGGATGCGAATGATCGTGCGGCCTATGGTTGTTTTACCTGAACCCGACTCACCTACTAAGCCAAACGTCTCACCTTGATAAATATCAAAGGAAACATCTTTTACCGCTATAAACTTATTTCGCGCGCGGCCGAATGAGACATGTAATCGATCAGTCTTTAAAATGGGGTTATCAAACGGCATCTGCGGTACCTCCCAGGTGCTTTATCTTATCGATGACCGCAGGCATGCTTACCTTAGGCGCTCGGGGATCTAAAAGCCAAGATCGGGCTTGATGTGTGTCTGATATCTTATAATACGGCGGCATAAACATATGATCGATGTTCAAAGCGTTGGGATTGCGCAACGCGAAGGGATCGCCTTGAATTTCTTTAAAAAGGCTTGGCGGCGTACCCTTAATGGCCAGCAGCGGTTCTCCGCGGCTGCATAACTGCGGAAGTGACGATAGAAGCGCCCAGGTATACGGATGGGCGGGTGTATAAAAAATATCATCTACAGTGCCTATTTCTACAATATCACCGGCGTACATAACGGCTACACGCTCGGCGATATTGGCCACAACACCCAAATCGTGCGTGATAAACAAAATGGTGAGGTGGTATTTATCTTTAATTTCTTTAAGCAATGTAAGCACCTGTGCTTGAATCGTGACATCCAATGCGGTGGTAGGCTCATCACAAATAAGAATCCTCGGGCGGCAGGCAATGGCTATGGCTATGGCAATACGCTGCCTCATGCCTCCGGAAAGCTCGTGGGGGTATTGATAGTAGCGTTTTTCGGGCAAGTCGATACGAACATCATTCAATATGGATAGGCAGGCTTCTTTGGTTTGTCTTGCATTCATGCCGTGATGTAGTTTTACTGTTTCATATAATTGAGCACCGATGGTCTTTAAAGGATTGAGCGAAGTCATCGGGTCTTGGGGAATCATGCATATTTCTCTGCCGCGTATCGGCAACCAGTCCTTTTCCTTTTTAAGCCTTGCCAAATTAACGCATGATTCGGCGCGGACAGATTCATCGGTAGTACGCGAAGCAGAAGAAGCTTTTTTATAGTAAAGGATATCTCCGCTGTCGATGCGTCCGTTTGGGTCCAGCAGACCAACCAAATTCTTGTTTAAGACAGATTTCCCGGAACCGGACTCGCCGACGATGGCTAAACTCTCCGCACGGTATACATCCAAACTGACATCGCGAATAGCGTGAAGTGTTTTTCCTCGCAGGGAAAACTTCACATTTAAATTTTGTATGGAGAGTATGATATCCCGCATAGTTCCTCCCTCAAGTGTGGTTTTTAGGATCGGCGGCATCCGAAAAAGCGTTCCCTATCACATAAAACGAAATCGTTACAATGGATAATAGAATGGTAGGATAAATGAGCTGATACCGCAGGTTAGGGCTCATCATCAAAGACCGGCCGGTATTGATAAGATTTCCGAGACTGGGAATGGTTGCCGGCAACCCCAACCCGATATAGGTCACAAACACCTCGCTGCCGATGGCGCCCGGTATCGATAAAGCCATGCGCAGCATGATAACAGAAACGAGATAGGGTAGAAGATTCCTTAAGATAATTCTAAAGGCGCCGGTACCCAGGCAGCGGGAAGCGATATTATAGTCACGGTCGCGTATAATTATAATTTGATTGCGAATGAACCGTGCCATTCCTATCCAACCGGTTAAAGACAATGCGAAGATAATGGTTTGCATACCGGGCCGCATGATAAACGATACAAGAATAAGAACCAATGTAGTAGGAATATTATCAAGCACATTATAAGCTTCTGTTAAAATGAAATCGAGCTTTCTGATATACCCCCAGAGCACCCCGATGAAAATCCCGATGATGGCCTCGATTACCGCCACAGATATGCCGATAGTCAGCGAGGTACGGGTACCGGCCCATAAGCGGGCCCAAATATCCTGACCGATATTGTTCGTACCCATCAGGAATGTTTCGTTTGGCTGTTGGTTTTTTAACGGAAGCCCCATTTCATTATTATTCACCAGTACAGGGTCATACTGACCGGGGAGGTGCGGTTGAACAAATGTAAATACTAAAATCGTCAGCACCAGACACAGGAGGAACATGGCAAATGTCCGCTTGCGGAACGCGATAAAGGTGGAACGCCAATATGAATAATTGCTCATGCCGGTACGCTCTACATCTTGTTCGCTGAAAACGGCGGGTTCAAAAGCATGCGGGGAAGCAAGCATTTCTTCTAATGTAACGGACAGGCTCTTTTCCAGTCTGTCTACTGACGCGTGTTTCATTTACCGATTACCTCCTCTCTTTGTCAGGCTGATACGCGGATCCAGCGTTACCATTAAAATATCACCAAAGATGAGGCCAATTATGCCAACGCATGCGTATAACAGGACGATTCCCAAAACCATGGCGTTATCCTGTCGTTTCACTACATCAACAAGCAGGCCTCCCATACCCGGAACGCCATACAGGGATTCAATATAGATAGAGCCGATAACCGTGTTTAAAAATGATGTGGGAATGTATTGAATCATCGGTACAAATGCATTTCTGAATACATGCCTGCTTAATATTTTCCCGGATGACATACCTTTCATACGAGCGAGCGTCACATAATCCTTCCGGCTTTCATCCACCACATACCTGCGTATCCACATGGCATAATAAGCCGTGTTCCCCAATGACATAGAAAGAACGGGCAGAATCCACGCCGCGGTGTTGCCTGATGTTGTAAAGGTGCCGGGGCTGTTAATAAGCGGCATACCGAGCAATTCCGTGCCGAACAACTGAATAAACAGGTAGTATACGGCAGCGGGTACCGCCTCAATAACAACAATATATCCCGTTCCCAGTTGGTCTAGAAACTTACCTTTATTTCGTGCCATGATAACGCCTAAAGGCAGCCCAAAGAGTAGCGCCACCAACAAGGATAAACTGCCTAGTTTTATAGATATGGGAATTTTTGGCGCCAATATCTCGGCAACCGGGACATTGTTCCGATATATACGTGACATGCCCAGATCACCCTTAGTGAGGAGATCCTTATAAAAATAAAAAAGCTGCTCATGCATCGGCAAATCCAGCTTCATTTCATGAAGCCCGTTCTTGATTTGCGCTTCCGACATCTTTTCATAGTTGGGGAAGTAACCGGAAATCGGCATCTGCCGAACCAACACAAATACAACTGTCAGAATGATAAACAATGTGATAACAGAGCGCAGGAGTCTTTTTACCAGATACAAAAACATTTATCCCAAAACCCCTTAAATCCAATAATGGAGGAACCCTAACACCTGACGAATAGGGCTCCTCCGTTTGCGTGGTCAGTTTAAACGGCAGCGGTCTACTTGGACATGTTTTCCTGCCATTCGGCTAAGAACTGAGCCGATTGTTCGGCAGTAATAAAGCTGTCATAAAGCTTTTGGCCTTTGTAACGCAAAATGGACATTCCAAAAGAGGCGTAAGAACCTTCAAACACGTTAATTTTAGATAATTGATAAGCGGCGGGGCTGATGTAGTAGGGTATAAAGATGGCATTACCTATCAGCATAGCCTCCGCTTCGGCGAATTTTGCGTAACGCGCTTCCATATCGCTTGTTTCTGCTTTAGCCTCTTCAACCGTTTCGTAATAGGGCTCTAGGATACCGATGGTTTCGCTAAAATCTGTATTAAGCATCAGATCCATTCTGTTATAAGTGTTTCCGACCAACTCACCGGTGTCCGAATCGAAACGCTTGCCGAACGGCTCGGCAAAAGTTTCCGGATCTTGATAGTCGGCGCCCCAATTGCACCGCATTAAAGAGTATAAACCGCCTCGGCGAATCGTTGCCAAGAAATCGGTAGAAGGTCCCGCCCGCAGTACAAACTGGACATAATCGGTACCCAGAATACCTTCCACTTGCTGCTTGAGCAAAATGGACTCTTGTTCCCAATCCAGCTGATCCACTCGGTATGAAAGAACGACTTGAATCGGGAAGACAGCGCCGGCTGCTGTAAGCTCTTCGATAGCCTTCGCTTTATACGCCAAAACCATTTCCGGGTTGAAGAAGTATTGCTCCGTTTCTTTAAAGGCGTCCTGTTCGGCATAGTCCACGCCGTTTAAAACTGCGAAGGTTGCCGGTGTAATCGTGTTTTGAATTAACGCGTCCGCTCCGTCCGGCGCCAAGGCGCTCATAGCGTACAGCCTGTCAAAAGCGCTCATAATGGAATGACGGAAGTTCGCGTTATTGACGGCTAACAGCCAATTATCTGGAGCGTACTCATCTTCGTACAACGGGTTAAAGTTAAAAGAGTAGAAATAAGAATAGTCCGGAATCGCACGGTCGCGGCTGAGCAGTTCAGGATGTGTGGCTTTCCATTCGTCCAGAATATTGCTCATAATCTCGGCATAATCCACCTCGCCGCGAAGCGCTGCCGTGGGAGCAAGTTCGACAGCTTCACTATTGTAGATATATTGAATTTTGTCGATGAAAACGTTATCCGCGTCCCAGTTTAATTCATTCTTTACCAGTAAACGCTGTACTTGCGGCTCATAAACTTCAAGCCTGTAAGCTCCGCAATAATACAGTTTGTCACAGGATGTCGCAAAGTCCTTGCCCAGTTCGTCTAAAAGTTTTCCGTATGCCGGCAAGAAATTGACATACGTGAGTGCCGAAAGGAAATACGGCGTGGGGGATTCCAGTGTATACTCCAGCGTATAATCATCCAACGCCTTGACGCCTACGAGTGAAAAATCATCGATTTCCTTATCGTAATACGCCTCTGCGTTTTTAATGATATCCATTTGGCCGGAGATGGGGCTCTCGTTCTCGGCGGTAACAATATACTTTGCTGCCGCAACAAAGTCATGTGCCGTAACGTCTGCGACGGGGTTTCCCAAGTAATCAACCCATTTTACTCCTTCACGAAGCAAGAATGTCCAGACGAGTCCATCGTCGGAGCAAGACCATGACAACGCTAAAGAAGGGATGAGATTGCCGTAACAGTCGTATTCGACGAGTGTGTCAATTGTGTTGGCTGGTGCGACCTGATCGTTCTGCGTACTGGCTATTAAATAGTTCAACGTGGATAGTTCACCCGCGTACAGCAATTTATATACAGATTCCTCCGCGACACCGGCTGTACATAAGGCCATGACGAGTGTCAGACAAGTGATGAAAGCGAGAATCTTTTTCATTTTTCTGCAACCTCCTTTTTTATTTGGGTAAAACGGCTTCATGATAGCATACATCATGAATACGTGTAAATCCGATTTACTTAAAGCACCTGTGTGTATCATGCTTAAAAACATAAAGAAAACAGGTTTAATCCAGATAAGTATACCGTGCTTGCAGTCTGGGCATATCGTCATACATACCAAACGCGTCCGCGTACACACGGTAGTAAGCGCCAACATACCATGTATCCCGGGTATTGTTTTCAATAAGGATATAACGCGCTTGATCGGAAGTGCCGATATTCATAACGGCTAATTGCGGTTTTTCCGATACAATACGTTCAATGGTGCCTTTACAAACGTAAATCTGTGTTTGCGCCGATCGCATGGCGTTGTTAGCCAGCAAGTCCGCGTATTGAGAAAAGACATCCCATGCTTTTCTTGTATACTCGGAAGCAGGCGGAACGTAATATACCTCATGGTTAATAATAGATTGCTTTCTTCCCGGATAATCAGCCGTAATGGTAATGGTGTTATAACCGATAGCGGAAAAGACCGCGTAAAAAGTAAACGTGCCTTTCGAGTCAATACTGGTGATATCCAAATCCGTATGCGGTGTGAGTACATTGACAATTGAACCCGGTATGGTTGTGGCTGTAATTTGCATTTCTTTTCTGGAACTGCGCTGGCTGGTATCAGAAGCCAAATCCAGCGGTATTTCTTGTTTAGCCCGGTACAAGATTAAAGAAACTATGTTTTCTCTGCAATACTGGCTTTTAACTGAAATGGTAAACACATTATCTCCTATAGGCTGTACAGTAGCATTATAGGTAATTTCTCCGTCAAGATTGATCATATCTGTCACATTTTTATCGTTAATATGTACGATGCTGTTTTCCTGTACGCGGATTCTGAGCGTGTACATCATTACCGCCACTTCTAGAAACGATATATCAGGTGAGAGCAATTCGATTTTCGAAAGCGGTATTTCTACTTCGTAGGTAACCACGGGAAGCGGCTGTTGTTGTCCGCTTGCCAGTTTTTGAAAAGGAGTGAGGGTTGCCGTTACGGTGGAATGCAAATAACCTTGATGCTCATCATACCAGTAGTGATCGGGAACCTCTATCGAAGCATAACCATCCATCACTTCATAGCTTAACCTTAGTTCCCGTATATAAATCATCGTGCCTTCTTGGCCCGGAATCAAGACGGTGTGCGCAGCCATATCATTTAACATGGATGCGGAAATGATTGGCACAAGCGCTTCGCTGCGTTCTTCATGGCGTCGCGTAAGCTCCAGATGAATCAGATACCCCGATATAGCGACGACGGCGCATATTAACAGGATAAAAGCGGCGCGGATGAGCTTCATAAAGCCCATTCTATGAATTCTGACCTTCTTGTATTCTATGCGTGGGTGAAGGAAACGATCTGTATCCGCGTGTGTAAACAAAATGTCCAATGCGCCGGAATCATCGATACTGTTGAAAACCGGAAGATTGTCCGTGTCCGAATCAATAGGAACCGGGTTTGAAATCCGTGATGATTCGTAAGGATCAAATGTGAAGAACGTCGTGCGTTCCGGACGTTTTTTTATTTGGAGGCCGGCGGATAATGACTCTTTTTGCGACCCTTCCGAACGCAGAACGCGTTGACGCTGTTCACCCTTCACTTTTCTTATTTTAAGCTCCGCGATGTGTTTGGCCATCGCTTCGCGTGTATCCGGGACAACCTGTGTTTCTCCGTCCTCATCCACATGAACATATTCCGCGGCGCTGCTTTTAACTGAATACTGCCAATCCGGTAATTTGCTTCGGACAGGTTGTGCGTCATGGTTTTGTAGTGTCTGACCGCACTTCATACACTTATCGAAGGTGGAGCGGTTCCAGTGACCGCATTGGCTGCATTTCAAAACATTTTCCTCCGGTTTCTTCATACACGCCTTGATAGCATCAAGCGTCGTTATACTTCTGTAAAACATACGTAAAAACCTTCCTGAGTAAGTATAGGAAGACACATGCTTTAAAACTATCAAAATATTGAAAAAAATATCTATAAAAATACAATATATGGTATTGACAGCAGAATGTTCGCACAATATAATCACCGTGTGTATTTTCAGGCGCGATAAATATCGTAATATATTATGTAAGAGGCGGAGAATGATGGCCATTCAAATGATTTGCAAGCGTGATGGACGGCTGGTGCCGTTTGACTTGAATAAAATTGAAACGGCGGTAATGAAAGCATTCGAAGCGTCCGGCAGCGCAAAGGGGTTGGATACCGCGCGGGTCATAGCCGAATGTGTCGCGGAAGAATTGGAAAAAAACGAATCCATATCCGCCGCGCCGTCAGTGGAGGAAGTACAAGACACTGTCGAACGGGTGCTCGGTCAAAAGGGTTTTGTACGAACGGCTAAGGCCTATATTTTATATCGCGCGGAACGCAGCCGCGTTCGTGAAATGAACTCACGTCTCATGCGCATATTTGAAGACATCGCCTATAAAGATGCGATTGAATCGGATATCAAAAGGGAAAACGCCAACATCAACGGTGATACGGCCATGGGAGCGATGTTAAAATTTGGCTCTGAGGGCGCTAAACAGTTTTATAACATGTATGTCATCGACCCGGAGTTTTCACAGGCGCATCGTGAAGGCGATATCCACATTCACGATCAGGATTTTTATACACTAACCACAACTTGCTGTCAGATAGATATTGTCAAGCTGTTCAAGAAAGGCTTCAGTACCGGTCATGGCGTATTGCGTGAACCGCAAGATATATATAGTTACTCGGCGCTGGCCTGTATTGCTATACAAGCCAATCAAAACGATCAGCACGGCGGCCAAAGCGTGGTGAATTTTGATTACGGAATGGCCGATGGCGTAAAGAAAACATTTATTAAATGCTACAAAGGAAACCTGTCCCGATCCCTTGAAATGCTGGTCGGCATGGAGAATGCCGACGTGTGGGCTAATGAATTGATTTCTGATTGCTGCCGCGAGGGCTGTACACCTACGCTTCAAGAAAACGAACGCTGTACACAATCCCTCAAAGAAAAACTCACCGGTACCGTAGACAAGCAGGTTCTCGAAAAAATACTGCCCTTTACACAAGAAAGAGCCGAAAAAGAAACGAACAAAGCGACTTATCAGGCCATGGAAGCGCTTATACATAACCTCAATACCATGAACAGCCGGGCGGGCGCGCAGGTACCCTTTTCGTCTATCAACTACGGTATGGACACATCTCCTGAAGGGCGGATGGTCGTTAAGAACTTACTATTGGCAACGGAAGCCGGCCTTGGAAACGGAGAGACGCCTATTTTTCCCATCCAAATATTCCGCGTAAAAGAAGGGGTCAGCTATAACCCCGGAGATCCGAATTACGATTTATACAAACTGGCTATCCGCACAAGCGCCAAACGGCTGTTTCCCAATTTCTCCTTTATGGACGCGCCATTTAACATTAAATACTATAAGCCGGGCTGCCCGGAAACTGAAATTGCCTATATGGGATGCCGCACGCGCGTTATCTCAAATGTGTATGATCCCACTCGTGAAGTGAGCCCCCAACGTGGCAATCTGTCCTATTCCTCCATTAATTTACCGCGTATCGCCATCAAGGCGAATGGAGACATACAATGGTTTTTTGACGAACTGGAACGTAAAATGGAGTTGATTACGCGTCAACTGAACGAGCGCTTTGAGATTATCGCCAGAAAAAAAGTCCGAAACTTCCCTTTTCTTATGGGAGCAGGCGTTTGGTTAGATTCTGAGAATTTATCGTGGGAAGATGAAATACGCGAAGTGGTCAAACATGGCACACTGTCCATCGGTTTTATAGGGTTAGCGGAATGCCTCAAAGCGCTGCGCGGCGCGCATCACGGCGAGAGTGAGGAAAGTCAGAACCTGGGTTTAGAAATTATCAGTGCTATGCGGCACTATTGCGATGCATTGTCACAGAAACACAAAATGAATTATACCTTGCTCGCGACGCCGGCGGAGGGGCTTTCCGGGCGTTTTATACGCTTGGATCGTCAGCGTTTTGGTGTTCTGCCGGGTATTACTGACCGCGATTACTACACCAATTCTTTCCATATTCCGGTGTATTATCCAATCAACGCTTTCCGTAAAATCACACTCGAAGCGCCTTACCATGCCTTAACGAACGCGGGGCATATATCCTATGTAGAAATGGACGGCGACCCCTGCGATAATTTAGAGGCGTTTGATAAAGTCGTCCGATTCATGCATGACCAAGGCGTAGGGTACGGATCCATCAATCATCCGATAGACCATGATCCGGTATGCGGGTATAGCGGTATCATCCATGACTGCTGTCCGCAATGCGGGCGTGAAGAGGACGAGGAGCATCGTTTTGACCGTATTCGCAGAATAACCGGTTACCTGGTCGGAACATTAGACCGCTTCAATAACGCCAAACGTTCAGAAGAAAAAGACAGATTAAAGCACACCGTGGAGTCGTAACCCGGCGATATCCGTTAATTTAGTATAAGAACAGGTCGTGACGGATGTATATTCAAATATATGGTTTGCAAACCGATTCGATAGTAGACGGTCCGGGGTTACGGTACGCGGTTTTTGTTCAAGGTTGCCCCCATAACTGCCATGGCTGTCATAATCCGGACAGTCTAAACCCCAATGGGGGGAAGCCTTATGACACACAAGATATTATTCGCTTTATTCAAAAAAACCCATTGCTTGACGGCTTAACCTTGACGGGTGGGGAGCCGTTTTCGCAAAGTGAGGCCTGTCTGGAAATAGCGAAAGAGGCCCATTTAATGGGGCTTAATGTATGGGGTTACTCCGGGTATACATACGAAGAGCTTATGAATCTGTCACCGTCCTTGCTTAATGAACTGGATGTTTTAGTTGACGGCCCCTTTATTCAAAATCAATGTTCACTATCCTTACTGTTCCGTGGCAGCGCAAACCAACGCATCATCGATATAGCTAAAACGCGGGAAGCAGGGCAGGTTACGTTATGGCAGCAGCCAAAATGGCTGTAGTTAGATTATGAATATAAGTAATACTTAAACAACCGGATTCCATCTGTGCTTTTCATCAAGAAAGCGGTTCATCTCCCGCGGGTTTTCAACGACCTCTCCGCACCCGCGCACCACGGTCTTTTGCGGATCAGGCGCTACGAAGCACTTGACTTTAAGCGCTTCAAATATGGCGATGTCTAACCCGGACAGTTCGGCTCCTCCGCCGGATAAAGTGATACCTTTATCGTATATATCTTCCACGAGCTCCGCGGGTGTTTCCTCAAGCGATCGATGTAACCCTTCGATGAAGGCTTGCAGCGGGTCGTCCATCGCTTCTGTTAACTCTCCGGAAGAGATGCTAATGGTTTTCGGCACACCGCTTAAAAGGCTGCGCCCGGTGACATCCATATATATGTCGTCTGCCCGGGGTATTACCGATCCAATGTTCACTTTTAGCTCTTCTGCGGATCGATTACCAATATATAGATTATGCTTGCGTTTCAAATGCCTTACGATGGCTTCCGTAAACTGGTCCCCGCCTGTTTTCAACATACCCGACAAAATGATATGGCTGGATGAAATGACTGCGATATCCGTGACACCCGCGCCGATATCGACAATCATGTTGCCATAGGCTTCATGAATAGACAGTTTAGCGCCGATTGCCGCGGCTACTGTTTTTTCAACGAGCTGCGTTTTGCGGACACTGGCATCCAGCATAATAGACATGAGGGAACGCTTTTCAATTTCATTTACGCCCGTCGGAACCGCCATCACCGCGCGGGGCCGGTTAAAAAAACGTTTACCGATTACTTTTTGAACCAAGTAATGCAGCATAGCCCCCGTCAGTTCAAAATCGTTGATAACGCCTTGTCGTAAGGGTTGTATAGCCAGTATATTGGAAGGCGTACGGCCAAGCATGCGCTGCGCGTCCGATCCGATAGCCAGAACTCTCCGACTATCTCTGTCGATGGCCATCACTGAAGGCTCGTTTAACACGACACCCTTCCCTTGCATGTAGATAAGAATGCTGCTGGTTCCTAAATCGATACCGATATCACCGCTTTGTGCCATTTGACCACCTTTACCGTTATAATACTCATGTCTTTATTCTTCCATGTTGCCGGCATATCCTTCTTCATCATCCGTTCCGCTGTGTTCCTCACGTAAAACAAGAGATGCCGCGGATCGCGCGATGCCGAAGGGATAGCCGCGTCGGACAAGTGATTGAATGATTTTTGGCATAGCTTTACTTGCCTGTTCCCTCTTGTACTTTAAAACAAGACGCTGAGCGACCTCAACCGCGCTGACCAGAGCGCTCTGCTCGTCAACATCTTCAAGGGCCGCATTGATAACATCCTCAGGCAAGCCTTTTTCCTGTAATCCGCGTCTGATACGGTATACGCCGTAACGTTTCTGTAAACAAGAGGCGGTCCATGACCTTGCGAATGCTTCGTCATTAACATATTTCATTTGCCTAAGCTTTACACATGCGGCACTTATTGCGGCATCGCTGAAACCGCCTTTAAGAAGGTAACGGTTTACCTCCTCTTCCGACCGGGCGCGCGCGGCAAGATACGCTACAGCATGGCGATAAGCGTACAGACCGGCGTTTTCGTCCAGCCAGCCTTGGTATGCCGTAAAATCCATGCTGTCCCCGGGCTTGCAAGGGCGGTCCTTGAACATGGCATGGGGGACAATCAAACGCAATCCGTCGCTTGAATAGATCAAGCAGACGGCATCTCTTTTTGTTATAAACCGAACTGTCGTCATAAACTTTTCCCGAATGCCCATGCAAGAAGATCATGATTTAACCGACCCATTCGGCCATCACGCGCTTCACTGGCGCCGTTGTTAAGCGATATAAAAGTATGCCGGGACGATTCCGTAAAGAAGGCCATATGGACACTCCCGTAAGCGAATCCTTGATGACCGTAAAGTGTCTCAGGGCCGTATGCGTCGTTACGAATGATTTGCATGCCTAATCCATAAGACATTTGCCGATCGTGTGGACCGTATTGACCCTGTGTTGATTTCATGGCATGTACGCTCTGAGCGGATAAAAAGCCATTACCGTTGCCGGCGAGTAATTCTAAAATCAACCTCAGCGAAACCGCGTCCGTATATAGATTGCCGGCCGTGAAACGATAATGATACTGTGGTGCGGGAGATGAAATATCAGGTGCCGCCAGCGCTCTTTGATATACATTCAGTGGTTTGGAAGGAAACATGACACGATAGGAATCCGAGGCGTCCGTTGCGCGCGCCGTATCATAGGTGCCGCGAAAACAAAGCGGTTCAAAGACATTTTGCCGCATCCATACCTCAGCCGACTGACGGGTGACATATTCGATAACGGAACCTAAAATGCCAAAGTTAAAGTTACTATATCGGAAGGGATGAGGGCCCGGTTTCATGATAAATGTTGAAAGGAGCGCGTCTAAAGGTTTGATTGTGTGAGACACCTTCGCATAATCAGGTGGGTCGTGTAACCCTGATGTGTGGGATAACAGTTGACGCAATGAAATATTCCCTAAACGAAGCGGAGTGAAAGAAGTGATGGGTGCGTCCAGCGATAAACGTTCTTTTTCAACCATTTTCATAACACCGATAGCGGTAACCAGCTTACTGATGGAGGCGGCTCGATAAAGCTTATCTGCTTGCCCGTCGCCTAACAGATACACATTATCACTGTCAAGCACAACACCGGATAAAACGGCATGCCGATTGAGTATGGCGCGTAACTCTTTATCATCCGGGACAAGCGATCTTTTTCGGCTGATATAAGGTCTTACTACCGCAATTGCGGATAAATACAATCGGTCACGATACAAAGACATAGGGTACCCCGTCATTCATCATAGTAGAATCAAGGCGTTCAGCGGCTATTATTTCGCCGCCGCTTGTTATAGGTACGGATGATAAAATAAGTAGCTATAACGATGAATGTGATGGCGCCGATCAGTTGAGATACACGGATGGTGTCCCCCCATATCATAAGGCTGTCAGAACGCATTGCCTCACAGAGGGTGCGACCCAAGCCGTACAGCATCAAATAAGTGAGGAAGAGATCACCCGTTCGGAGAGGTTTACGCCTAATGCGCAGTAAGACACAAAAAACAAAGAGATTCCATATTGATTCGTAAAAGAAAGTAGCGTAATGCCATTGGGGGATATCACCCGTGGCGATGAGAACAGCGGCGGGGAAAAACATAAGGCGCGGATTGGATACGCTGTATCCGTACGCTTCTTGATTAAAGTAGTTTCCCCATCGTCCGATAGCCTGAGATAAGGCAAGAAAAGGCGCATACATATCCATCAATAAGGCAAGAGACAGCCGCTTACGCCTGGCATATAGATATACTCCGGCTATTCCGCCGATGATAGCGCCGTATATTGCCAATCCGCCTTCCCATATGAATAATGCGCGAATCGGATTTAACGCGAACTGTGACAGCGAGAAGACGACATAGTATAGTCTGGCGCCGATGATGCCTGTAGGAATAAAATAGATGAAAGCGTCTGCCGCGGTGTTCACGGGCAACAAACGGCGCTTTTCTTCACGGATGACCATGATATATGACAGCAGAACAGATAATGCGATAAGTACGGAATACCATGTCAAGGAACCTGCCGCGAAACGGCTGACCGGTGTTGCTGCAACCATATGCCTTCACCTTCCGCGTACAAGTTTAGCATGTACATCAAAATGAAGTCAAATAACAAGCTTGCTGTTATAAACTTGCTGTTTATGTTAAAACGAGTCATGGAATTGCCATGTTTTTTAAGGTACAATGGCACAATCAAACGCTTACTCACGGAGAATTCATTTCATGAAACTCGACCGCCTGCTTGGAATCCTTACCATCCTTCTTAAGAATGACCGTGTGACCGCGCCGGAACTAGCCAAGAAATTCGAGGTTAACCGCCGTACCATCGGGCGTGACATTGACGCGCTATGCATGGCCGGTATCCCTGTTATAACATATCAAGGAATCGGCGGCGGCATCTCTATCGCGGAAGGCTTTAAGCTGGACAAAAACATACTAACTGCCGATGAACTATCCGGTATGATTGCGGCGTTAAAAGGTATCGGCAGTATATCTCCGCAATCGAACATCGAACGCACGCTTGACAAACTTCATGTCAGTTCAAGTTCGGTTATTTCCATGTGTGAGCCGATTATTATCGACCTTTCTTCGCATGGTAAGGGGCAAATAACGGATAAAATTGAATTGATAAAACGCGGCGTGCTTGAAACACGCATGATAGAGTTTGACTATTACTATGAAAAGGGCGTTTTGCGCCGTCGCATTGAACCATACTTTATCATTTTTCAATGGGCGGCATGGTATGTTTTCGGATTCTGTCTGGATCGCCGGGACTGGCGGCTTTTTAAGCTGCTGCGTTTGTGGAACATAACACTGTGCGATGACAAATACACGCAACGGTGTATACCACCCGAAAAACGGGATTTCAATATGCTTTATGAAAGCAATATAAAGCTCACCGCATTGTTTGATATATCTGTCAAGTACCAACTTGTCGAAACATACGGTTTAGACTGCTTTATTAAAACCGATGAGGGATTGCTCTTTCAATTCGGCTTTACAAACCGCGAGTTCTTAATCGGTTGGCTTCTCGGCTTTGGCGATAAAGTAAAGGTGTTAGAACCACTCGATATAGCAGAGGAAATCAAAATCGCCGCAGAAAACATTTTATTAAAGTATAAAAAAACATGACATACTGCTGGCGTGTTTAGCGTGATAGGATAGTAAAAAAACGGGAGGGTCAGTTTAAAATGATTGAATCCAGATGCGGTATTGTATGTACAGAATGCGAGTACAGTAGAAAGATGAACTGCGGTGGGTGTGTACATATTGAGAAACCGTTTTGGGGGGACACTTGTCCTGTGAAGCATTGTTGTGAGAGCAAGGGCTTGCTGCATTGCGGGGCATGCGGCGATTTTCCTTGTAATTTACTAAACCAATTCGCTTATGACAAAGAGCAGGGTGATAACGGCCAGCGTATTGAGCAATGCAGGGAATGGGCGGTAGTGAATGTAAACAAACCGAAACCTGAGTGCATCGATAAAAAATACGCCTGTTACTGCGGGCTTTATTGCGAAAACTGCTCTGTTAAAGTAAAGGTAGAACCGGCTGCAAATGTTTTATATAAAGAAATGAAAAAAGCTGGTTTTGAGGAAGTAATCTCTTTTATTCCGGGCGGCGAAGGGTTTTGGTCATTTTTAAAAAGCATGGCGAATAACGGAATGTGTGTTTCATGCCGTGACGGCAACGGCGGTAATCCTGCTTGCGCCGTCAGGATATGCGCGAAAGAGAAAAACATAGAAATGTGCGCCTTTTGTGAAGATTATCCTTGTGATAAATTCACCGCTTTTCTGAATGTATCCGATGGATACCCTGTGCTTAAGCATGACAATGCTCTGTTACGTGATAAGGGATGGAATGCATGGGCGGAACTTCAAGCCAAACGCCGGGAGGCGGGATTTACCTATTCGGAGGAAAAGCGTAAACAACAGTAGTACAAGAGAATCAGAAGTTGCAATTTATTTCGAAGTATTGGTTTAATGTTTATCATATAAAGAAGGTGTTGTTTAGAAATGGAAAATGTATTGTATGTCATGTTGCTTGAAAAAACCAAAATCTATAAAAAGATTAATAAAGCGGCTGTGATACGGCATGTTGACAACATTAGAAACATAGATACTGCCGGCAAACTGGAACTGTGCGGTGTACTGAAAGGATATCCCGGTTTTGCCGGTATGATCATTCTTAAGGCCGAAAGCTACGAGGATGCCGAGAAACTATGCCAGCGTGAACCGTTTGTAGTGGAAGGTTATGCGACTTATAAGCTGTTGACCTTACAAGTGGGAAACCGAGAAAACAATTATCTTTTATAATTCATGCACAACACATTATAGTTCGGCTGGAACATGGCACATCAGTTCCCATGTCCTCTTTACGCAAGCTTCCCCTAATGATACAATCAATGTGAAAAACATATTATGAAAACTTAGGAGGAAGTCTATGAACATTATTCGTACGCAGGCCATGGAGTTAAGCAGTATACCGGCCATCGCTTACAAGCAAAAGCTAACTGCCGGCGGCGCGGGCTTAAAGCTTCTGCGCCTGGATTCTGCCGCTACCGCGGTATTTACTATCGACCGCCGCACGGCTGACATGATTCCATACGGCCCGTATGACACCGGCCTGTTCCCAGAGGAAGCCTTATTGGAAGCGTTGGAACTCACTCAGGGTTTACCCTATTCTGCGCGCGGAAAAATTGCCATCAAATCCTTTGCCGCTATGGACCCTGAACCCGAGGACGTAACTGAGGAACAACCCGATGCGGTGGATATGGTAGACAGCGAAGAGTACCAAGCTATCGTATCTCGATACAGCGATGAAAAGAATAAATTAAACTATACACTGATGAACAAAGACTTCATCCAATTCGCGGCCAAAAGTAAGGAGGCGGGCAGGATGATAGCTGCCCGTGCCCTGGAAGAAGATATCCTATTATACATTATCACCAGCCGTGCCGCGTTCCTATCCGGGAATAAAAACAGTTTGGACAGCGCCCAGGCAGCCGCGCTTATCGAGACACTGGACGAGATTGACCCTCGCAGTGCTTTTAAGGAGCTTAAGGCTTGGATTCGCGGAAGGCTGGCCAGGGCCTAAATATGATGGGGTGGATGTGTGCCTATTTTGGCATTGGATAACGTAACCGTGATATGCTTGTAAAACATCGTATACGGCGGCTTTTCACACTTTGTAAGGAGGAAAAGTTGTGGGGAAAATATATCAATTCGATCATCCGCTTATCCGTCATAAAATAGGTATTATGCGCGATAAGCATACCGGATCCAAAGAGTTTCGAGAGCTTTTAGAAGAAATTTCCATGCTAATGGTATATGAGGTCACCCGCGACCTTCGAACGGAAGATACGGAAACGGAAACACCGCTCGGACGTTGTCAGGTGAGCGTTCTAACGCAGAAGATCGGCATTATACCCATACTACGTGCAGGCTTGGGGATGACGGATGGCGTGATGCGGCTGATTCCTACCGCAAAAGTAGGTCATATTGGTCTTTATCGCGACCCGCACTCGTTGGATCCGGTTGAATACTACTGTAAACTTCCCATTGACGCTCAGAACCGTGAGCTCATTTTACTGGATCCGATGTTGGCAACGGGAGGAAGCGCAAGCGCTGCCATATCCGTTGTAAAGAATCGTCAATGCCGAAATATCCGCTTGGTTTGCCTTATAGCAGCGCCGGAAGGAATTGAGAAAATACAAACCGATCACCCGGATGTAAATATATATATAGCCGCTCTCGATGAAAAACTCGATGATCATGGTTACATTGTACCGGGCCTGGGAGATGCGGGAGATCGCTTGTTCGGCACAAAATAGACATTATATATTACGAAAAAAGTACTTTTCATTAAAATAAACACGTAAATATAACTATTTCATTACAAATGTACGTGCTTTTTATAGTATTCTGTGTTATAATCTACCCGTAAAGGCGTGTCATGCTACATGAGGGGAGTTTATAATGCTGAATAAGACAGATGTTTTGGTAAAAAAACCCGGCTGGTTATCACCGACACGCGACCGTTTAAGCGCTAAAGATAAAAACATGTTACGTTTAGCGGTCATTAATGAAGACGATAATGTCTTGCAGATACCCTGTGAAAACGGCACACTGCTTACTCACATAGCCGGAAAATATCGGTGCAGAATAAACGGCGCGACCAACGATTACAATCAAATGCGTTCAACACACGCGATGAACCCCGATATAAATATTGTCTACTGCGGCCGAAATGAAATACCATGGCGTGACAATAGTTTTTCCGTTTTATTTAGCGGTCTTCCCTTTACGGACATAACCGATGCCGCCAAACTGTTTAACGAGGCTATGCGGGTTCTTAAAGCGGGCGGACAGTTTATTTGTTTATTACCTGTCAAGCCCGCTTTGTACAAGCAGGCGATTTACTCCACTCCCAACAACGTTAGCATGGCTGTCCGAACGCTATTAACACGTCATGAAGCGATGGCAGCCATGTCCGAAGCAGGATTTCAATCGGTTTCCTGGCATATGCGTGGGCTATTCAACGCAATTACCGTAGGATGGAAAAAAGTGCTCGAATCATAATGAAAAGGAGAAACGCGTGGAATCGTTCATCGACGAAGTATCCATTACAATTAAAGCGGGTGACGGTGGTAACGGATGTATCTCTTTCCATCGTGAAAAGTTTATAACCCACGGTGGGCCGGATGGGGGAGACGGAGGGCACGGCGGCGATATTGTGATCATAGCCGAGGAAAACGTCGCTACGCTTATCAATTTTCACAATCGTGCCTGGTTTGCCGCGGAAAATGGGCGAAACGGATTATCTCAACGCAGAACGGGAAAAAAAGGAGAAGATCTGTACATCCCGGTACCGATAGGGACAGTTATCAAGAAACAGGATGGAAATGAGATGCTGGCCGATTTAAAAGCCGCCGGCGACAAAAGTATGCTGCTAAAGGGAGGCCGTGGAGGTTGGGGCAACGCTCATTTTGCCACGCCTACCAGGCAAAGCCCTCATTTTGCGAAACCGGGCCTAAAGACCGAAGCGGTAATGGTTAAGCTGGAGTTGAAGATGATCGCCGATGTAGGGTTGGTAGGGTTTCCTAATGTGGGAAAAAGCAGCCTCTTGTCTGTACTTACGCCGGCCCGCCCCAAAATCAGCAACTATCATTTTACCACGCTGTCGCCTAATCTGGGTATTCTGCGTTATCGGGAGCAAGACATTGTCGTTGCCGATATCCCCGGTTTAGTGGAAGGCGCTTCAGAAGGTGTGGGATTAGGAATAAACTTCCTGCGCCATATCGAAAGAACACGTCTGATCTTACATGTGGTGGATATATCGGGCTCGGAAGCCAGAGACCCGGTGGAAGATTATATAAAGATTAATCATGAATTGTCTAAATACCGTCAACTGGTACAGGTACCGCAGATTGTTATCATGAATAAAATGGATTTAGAAGGTGCGCAGGCAAACGCGGAAAGAATGAACAAGCTTTTGCAACCGCAAGGTATACTCGCACTGCCTGTCTCCTGTCTGGCACGAACGGGGATTGCACAGGTAATTGACAGTGTGATGGATATACTACCATCGTGTCCCATGCGAGAGACGGAAACGCAAATACCGCAAACCATCCTTACGCCAAGGCCGTCGGGTTTCAATGTTTCACACAAACAAGGCGCTTATACCGTGGATGGACCTTCGATGAGGCATTTAATAGCCAGTGTCAATTTTGCTGACCATGAAAGCCTCAACTGGTTTCAAAAGAAGCTAAGACAAACAGGTGTGGTTGACGCGCTCACCGAAGCCGGCGCTAAAGAAGGCGACACGGTTATTATAGAAGATATTTCATTCGACTTTGTCGAATAGATAATAATACATAACGATCAATCAAGGTATCTGTATAGCGTATGGTTTGTCATAGGGGCGGAGCGTGTATAATGTGTTTGCAAGGGCAGGTACGCCTTTTGTTCGCTGCTTTTTTCAAAGGCAGTTAATATTTCCAGTACATGCAGTGTCTGCGTCCAATCCGGACGCATCGGTCTGCCCGTTTCTAAGGCGCGGCACATATCCGCTAAACCAAGCCCGCGGCTGTTAGCAGCATAGGAGAACATTAAGGGAATGCTCTTATACCCCTCCATACCGGTTGCATGTCCCATCAATCCGTAATCGACAGCTTTTTCCGTAATTTGATCTTCGGGCCTAAAGAGGAACAGCGGACCGCCAAATGTATTAGGATCCGGAACGATGAGTGTTCCTTTGCTGCCGTACACCTCAAATCGAGGTTGATTGCGCGGAGCGTAGTGAACATCGAAAGTGGTTAAAATACTACCGGTAATACCGGAGTCGAAGTGAATAATACCATGGATATGCGTAGGCACATCAACCTTTATTGTTTCGCCGTAATGCGGTTGACTGGTGATAATACGTTCTTGAAAGTTTTTACGTACGACTCCGGAAACACCGGAGATGCCGCCTAACAAGTTGATGATTGCAGTGATATAGTACGGCCCCATATCCAACATGGGACCTCCGCCCCTCTTATAGTAAAACTCTGGATCGGGATGCCATGTTTCGTGGCCTCGGCAAATCATAAAGCATGCCGCGCCGATAGGCTCACCTATCCAACCATCATCAATGAGTTTACGGCAGGATTGTATGCCTGCTCCCATGAATGTATCCGGTGCGCCGCCTAAACGGAGCTGGTTGCGTACGGCTAGTTCCGTTAAAGCTTTTCCTTCCTCAAAATCGGCTGCAAGCGGTTTTTCACTGTATACGTGCTTGCCTGCTTCAAGCGCCGCTTTCGTCACATCGAAATGTTCATATGGGCGCGTCAAATTGAGGACTACTTGCACTTCGGGATCCGCGAACGCCTCATGCATAGAAGGGTACAGCTTCGGGATATGATAGGATGCCTGTGCCGCGCGTGCGCGTTCGGGTACCATGTCGCATACGCCGATAATGCGGACATCCTTGAAAATATCATGGATGTTCTGCAGGTATATGCCGCTGATGGCTCCGGTACCGATAATCGCAACGTTTATCATGGGTAATCCCCCTTTCATAGTTGGGTATAAATTATGGTAATCGTTTGTTTCTTTATATGGTTACACCGCGTTGAACCCATAATCCGAGCGCGGGGTTTGGTATATAGTATATCACCTCACCATCAGGCAATATGTTTATGCCATATGAAAGTTTATCGGGAGGGTATTGAGAGGCCAGCGCATGATAACAGGCGGCTTGGAAGCCTACTGATTCGATGGCATCCTGCGATATGTTCTGCACGGCATAGGTGACAGAAAAACGACCATCCGTCGAGCCGTGAACGAGATGCGCGGCGGCGCTCATATTTGCGCGAAGGTCTTCGCTTTCCGTATGGCGAAACGCATCGAGTATGGTTTGCTTTCCGCGATAACCGTATTTTCGGATGAGTGAGTCTACTAATTTATCCTCACCAAAACGCTGCACTCCCGGAGCCAGCACAATAAGCTCGCCCCCATCGGCGATAGCCATACGCGTGCGGTAAATCGCTTTATTACCGATCCATGTGCTTTTAAACTCATCGGGATTCAAATACACGACACATTTTTGGATACCTGCATCAATGTAAGTAATATTCTTCTCCTGTGATAACTTTACGGCGGCTTCCAATGTATCTCTTTCCCGGCCGCAAAACAAACCATGCGTAGCGATGATCCCGTCGGGAGCGGAAGCAACTGTTAACATAAATAAAACAGGCCGCTGCTTTAAGAACGTTTCATATGCGTAGTCGAACATGGCGCGTACGGGCGTATGATCGCGTCCCATCATGCGTTCCATACCGAAAAGCGCGCCAACCATATGGCTTTTGTTAATCATGTCCGCACCGCCAACCCCAACGAATAAGTTCTTCGCGTGATTTGCCATACCCACGACTTCATGCGGCAGTACTTGGCCGACAGATATAATTAAATCGTACGACTCATCCAAAACGAGCTTGTTAACTTGAACCGACACCGATTCTGTCCACAGGCCTTGCGTAATATCCGACATGTACGAGGCGGGAATGCTGCCAAGCTTTATCACATCCGATCGCCAATGATGCTCAATGAAACATTCTAATGGGATTCCGTGATACATATCGTTTATCTCATCCGATGTCATGGGGACATGCGTACCCAGCGCGGGCAGGATGTCCACTCGTGCGCCCGCGCCTGTGAAACAGCGGTAACAAACGTGGGTAATGAAACCCGCATTACTGTAAATGCGTGTATAGTCGGGGGGGATGATAAGCACTTTTTTCACGGAGTATTTTTCAAGTAACCGGATGAGCCCTGATTCTAGTTCCGCATCCGATAACCCGTGCGGTCTATCCGACCGCAAACATAAATCCATAGGTTCTCCTCTCGGCGATGAATGGTTTCCTACAGGGTGTAGGTAGAAGCGGCGGTGCTGCCTCCCAAACCTGTCCAGTTAGTATGAAAAAAAACGCCTCTGGGCGCATCCCGGCGTTCATAGGTATGGGCGCCGAAATAGTCACGCTGCGCCTGTAGGAGGTTCGCGGGCAAATCGCGGGTGGTATAACTGTCAAAGTAATGAAGGGCACTGCTCATAGCCGGTACGGGTAGCCCGTTTAGTGATGCAAGCGCTACAATGTTCCGCCATGCCGGTAAACGCTCGCGTATGGCTTGGCTAAAATAAGGATCCATCAGTAGGTTTTCAAGGGTGGGTGACAGCTCGAAAGCCTCTTTGATCCTGCTTAAAAACACACTTCGAATAATGCATCCGCCGCGCCAGAGGAGTGCGATACCGCCGTAATGGAGTTTCCATCCATAGGTCTTTGCGGCGGCTTGCATGAGTGCGTATCCCTGTGTGTAAGATATAATTTTGCTGGCGTATAATGCGCGGCCAATAGCGTCAATCATAGCTGCTTTATCTTCGCTTATTGCAATGGGATCTTTTGGGTAAAGGTCTGCCATACGCGTGCGTTCATCCTTCATGGCAGAAAGACATCGGCTGAATACTGCCTCACCGATGAGTGTCAACGGAACGCCCTCTTCAAATGCAGAGATACCCGTCCATTTACCGGTGCCTTTTTGTCCGGCTGTATCGAGTATTTTATCAACGAGGGGTGCGGCGTCTTCATCCTTATAGCATAAAATATCACGCGTAATCCCAATCAGGTAGCTGTCTAGCTCTCCCATATTCCATTGGCCGAAAACGGCGCCCATTTCATCCGGATTCATCTTTAACCCATCCCGCATGAAGTGGTATGCTTCGCAAATAAGTTGCATGTCACCGTACTCGATACCGTTATGGATCATCTTTACAAAATGACCGGCGCCGTCATCGCCTATCCAATCGCAGCATGGTTCGTCGTATACTTTCGCGCATATGGCTCGGAAGATGGGTTTCACGAAAGGCCACGCCTTCGAAGAACCGCCCGGCATCATGGATGGGCCGGTTAACGCGCCCTCCTCTCCTCCTGAGACGCCTACGCCTATGTATAAAAGTCCCTTTGATTCAACATATGTCGTACGCCTGATGGTATCGGAAAAATGGCTGTTGCCACCGTCTATAATGATATCGCCGTATTCAAGAATAGGCAGCAAGGCTTCGATGTAATCATCAACCGCTTGTCCCGCCTTTACCATCAGCATGACTTTCCGCGGAGTTTTTAAAGAGTTGGTAAAATCAACCAAAGTATGACAACCGATGATGTGTTTACCCCTAGCTCTGCCGGTTGTAAATGCGTCCACCTTCTCTAATGTCCGGTTGTAAACGGCTACAGCAAAGCCGTGAGACTCGATATTCATAACCAAGTTTTCACCCATGACAGCCAACCCAATGAAACCAATATCCGCTTTAATACTCATAATTTCTCCCATTAACGCTTTACACGCGCGTTACCATCGTAAATTCGCATGAGTTCTTCTTCATCAACAGGGCTCGCGTAGTCGTTGAACGTGCTCACTGCCAGCACCCCCGATGCCCAGCCGAGTTTTAAACATACCTCCGGTTTCATGCCCTTATGGATTCCGTATAACAAGCCGCTGGTAAACCCATCCCCACCGCCTATACGGTCCAGTACATGAATAGGACGGGGTTCTTCTATATACCATTGACCGCTTGTAAAGAGCATAGCACCCCATAAATGCTCATTGGTATGTATAACTTGGCGGAGGGTATTGGCGTAATATTGAATGTGAGGATAGGCTGAAGACGCCTCGCTTATCAAGCCTTTAAAGCCTTCTATCTGACCGCTCAACCCTTTTCCGCCGATATCCGGGCCCTTTAAGCGGAGCGTAAGCTGAAAGTCTTCCTCATTACCCACTAAAATATCGGATAATAAAGCGAGTTCGTGAAAGACGCGTTCCAGTTCCTCTTCGCGGTTCTTCCAAAAAGACGCTCGGTGATTGACATCAAAGCTTATTAATGTGCCGTATGACTTGGCTTTTTGAGCCAGTGACGTGCAAAAAGCAGATGTTTCGGGAGATAGCGCCGCAACAAGTCCGGAGATATGCAGAATGCCGACGCCCTCCTCTGCGAAAATACGGTCAATATCAAAATCTTGCATTGAAAGCGTTCGGCCCACCTCGCCGGCGCGATCATTCCAAACGCGCGGCCCGCGCGAACCAAAACCGGAATCCGCAATATTAATCTGATGGCGATAGCCCCATGGTCCTTCTTGGGGGATGCTCAATCCCTCATAATGGATATTGCGAGCACGCAGTTCGGATTGAATGAATGCGGATATGGGGCTCCCCTCAACGAACTTGGTCAGTGCCAAGCAGGTACAACCCAGAGAAGCAGAGACATTCAACACGTTGCTTTCCGCGCTGGTGGCTTGCATGATATGCTGCTTGCTTAAATGAACACTTTCACGGTTCACGGGTGTTAAACGGATACCCATACTCGTGGGACATGCGATGGCATAACGTTTTATTTTTTCAGCCATTGGGGTTTCCTCCCTTAATCTTAAATATAATTTGTTATGCACTAACTAAAACGGGCGTAAACCGACGGAAAATCATTGCCTGTATGACGCACCGTTCTGCCATTTAATCTCTCCGCACCGCCCATTTCCGCTTTGTCAGCGTGAAAGGTGTTCGTATATTCAATTTTAACTTCTACCGGTGGTGTCAGGATATAGGGCTTAAAGGTATGTCGCATCGCGACAGCCATTCGTGCAGCTTCTTTAATCTGTTGACGCGATTCGTCGAGGTTATAGCATTCAGCCGTATACCGGTTGATTCCCTTTTTAACCGGTACACCAATCACATGCCCAAGCAAGGTCTTTGCTTCCTCCACCGCCCAGTAATCGCCCGAAAGCATCCCGATGGGAACACCGTAATGGCCGGCAGCCGCGGCCCAAATACCGAGTTCACCCACAACGACACCGTTTATCCAAATGTTCATA
>Ga0123353_10001521_pt1 | contig 28465 bp, 24 predicted proteins | sample TergutLab28metaG_3_FD_92763 | JGI IMG/M metagenome (GOLD analysis project Ga0123353, IMG submission 92763) | Labiotermes labralis P3 segment gut microbial communities from Petit-Saut dam, French Guiana - Lab288 P3 | ecosystem: Host-associated > Arthropoda: Insects > Digestive system > Gut ...
AAAGGAAGGAGGGGGGGGGGGGGGGGGGGGGGGGGGGGGGGGGGGGGGGGGGGGGGGGGGGGGGAAGAGTCTTTATGGAAAAGGCTTATAGGGTCGTAAGTGATGAGAAGTGAAGGACTGGGGTGAAAGCGTGAGTGAATTAATGATTGAAAGAAAAAACAATTACAAGAAACTGTACACAGTACTGTTTTTCTTGGGTGTTTTTACCTTTTGTACATGTTGTATTCTAATTTGTCTCGCATGTATTGTCGCTAGTATTAAGTTGTCTTGTGTGTAATTGTTGTTGGTTTGGTCGAGTGTATTGTTGTAGTTGTCTTGTGTGGGTGTTCTTATCTTATGTGTATTTGTTATACTATGTGTGTATTGCTGTTTTTTTACTTTAGATGCCGGACTGCTGGCTAGAAGTCAGTATTCGGAAGGTCCTGCGACCGACCACCTCGACACAGGTTTTTCTTGGTTTCCCTGTGTCTATAAGCAAATGCTGAGATAGTTCCCAAGATTCCAAGTTGCCACTACATGCTTCTTATGTAACCCTCCCGACTTAAATGTATTAGTAACCAATTTAATATTTTGTATACATGTGAAATAACCATTGCCACCGGGTAACGACCCAGTGCAGTTTATTATTATTATTATTATTATTATTATTAAATATCACGCGAATGCGCCACAATGTTACGTTTCTACTACATAGCCTGTCTTGTTTAAATCTTCATCTCTGCATTGTCGCAAGCACTGGTCACCTCATTCTTATTTGGGAGCCATCCTGAGACCGGCTAACGCGAATGCGGATCTGTGTGGTCTTATTCAGCGAAACCTTGTGCTTTAAGCCTTGCTCATTCGGTGTTGAAAAAGCCCACTATTCACAGAAAGCATGTTACTTACTGTTCATATCTGATTAAGTTCGACAATACTTAAGTTTTAAAATACGAAGTAGTCGGTCATGAAAGAATTGATATTTGTCTGAAGGTACTGAAAAAAAAAAACGAAAAACCCACACTTAAGATAGCTGATCTTCGGGCCAAAATTTTAATCCGGGACCTCTAAACTGCAAAGTATGAGTCTTATCAATCGGCGACGACCTTCTCTCCAGTGTCGAAGTGATACGAATGGTGAATTAGGAATGTTGTGTTAGCAAGCAGTCGTGGCCAATCTGAAGGTGTTATCTTTCTTGTTAGCATTTTTATTAAGTTGCTGAGAACCATAAACAGCTGGGGATAGTTGGTCTTATGGGTGAGATTCCAACCCGGGACCTCCCAAGTAAGAAACCGTTCTAACCATTGCACCCGACGCCAGATTGATATATGCTGCAGATCACCTTCATCCAGGACTTCGTACTTGACAAAAGAATATATGTCCCTTTTTACAACACGACTCAACGATATGTCTGGTCCTATCTCCACGATAATCAGCAGCAGGCTATAGAGTACAGTTACATAATGTGGAGGCAGTATGCCGTCTGACGTCATATTGATAAGCGTAACCTGTGACATGAGTGTGACGTTTCGTCATACTTGGGGGTAGGAAAGATCATTTAAACCAGACGCATCTGGAGGAAGATCCGTTAAGTTAAAGTAGCTGTCTAATAATGGCATTGGTTAGAGAAAGTTATTCTCGAGGAAAAGAAGGGAGGATAAAAGAAAAACGGCAGTAAATAAAGGCTTCTGATTTGTGTGAGAATAGGGAGAGAATAGGAAACAAAAACAAATAAAGCAATAGGGTAAATGAATGAAAGTAGGAAAGTAAAGCAAAGAATGAGAAAGACATGAGAGAAGACGGGAGCAAAGAAGAGGGAAGATGGCAAAGCGAAGAAGATACAGGAGGATGAAGAAAGGAAGAAAAGAAGAAAGTTATATTCTAAATATATTTAATACCTGGGCCAGTACATTTTCAGAGGAATCTGCAGCTACATTTATCCGGGCAGATGAATGCGCAAGTGACGTAAAGCAGCCTGCAATAGACGTGTATCAACAGCAAGTGGCATTTTCACGGTTATGACAGGATGGAGGCAGCACGTTCCTCCGAAACGTCGATACTTTTCAATAAGACTACGCGGCGTCACATCCCAGAGGACAGCTGTCTCCATGTTCATCACCGTAAGAACTTCTTCATATGTCAGTCATACTTAAGATAACTGAGGAACTGAAGTCGCTATTTCGACGGCATAGGTGATAGGCTTACAGCGTCGGATGATGATGAGATGATGAGCAGTGGCGGTCGTGGTATGCTTGAAACTAATATCGTAGAATTCACTTGTACACTTTGCACGTAGACATGAAATACAGCAATATGGAGAGCTAATAGCCAGGTCGTGCTTCGAAATAGATCCCTCCTGAATAAATTCCGGAGATTTACCCTTACACCAACTTGTATGGTCCCCTGCTTGAATCTCGATCTGAGTGTGAATATATTACAGCCTTTGCCTGTGATCTGCAGGCAAACAGATGCCTTACTATGCGGCGATCCTCCAACTAATGAGGCATAAAAAAGTCTAAAGAATTAGTTTTGTCATTTGATGCAGATCTGTAAAACGCTAGAGGGTGCAATCGGTGATGGGTGAATAGAAAGAATAAAAGTGGTCCCATTTTTATCATCTTGAGGATGGTGTGAGCATACGTCAGAACAGGAGCGAGGTTTTAGCTCAGTTAGCTAATTAGATGTTAATCTAAGACAAGAAAAAAAATTATACTAGACTGAACATGTACACATTAGACCACACATATGAAACCTTCTTCTTCTTCTTTTTTTTCTTCTTCTTCTTCTTCCTCTTCTTCTTTTCTTTCTTTCTTTCTTTCTTTCTTCTTCTTCTTCTTCTTACACATTATGTATCTTACCGCCTGCACCTCTTTTAAAATTCTCTTTCAGCCATCACTTCTGTTTTCCACTTACACTTCGACCTATACATATATGCTTCCCGTCTATGCGCCACTAGTCTTCAACCTTTCTATCTACACTGCTTCTCCGCCTCTTTTAAATTTAGTACGATCTCTATAAAATTATGGACTTCAGGTTTCTTAGGAATTTCAGCGTCTCCTCTATTGTCTGTCATGCTTAATGAATACATAAGGATCATTTGTCCCTCCGACTTTTATTGATTTAAGAAAAATACACTGGAGAGCAGGTGCACCAATAAAACTACCACATTATCTACATGCATTATGGCAGAGAGCTTTGACAAACATTTTTGGTGCCCAACTCATGTCAAAGAAATTAAGTAAGAACCCCATCAAGGAACTTCATGAATGTTACAGTCCTGGACTCAGCTCTGCGGACGCAGAGGCTGAGGAAAGTTAAAGGAACTGTGTGAAACAGTGGCGTACCGACCGGGGGGGGGGGGTTTGTGTTCAAACCCCCCCTCCCCCGGAAATTCCGAAAGCCCTCCAAAATCGTGCCAACCTAAATCCGATTGTGAAAACTGTTAAAAATTGCTGAATTTAGGTTGCCAACACCACAAGATGTTCGGAAAAAAGGCAGTAAAATTCTAAAACTACCTAGGTTCGCAATTGTTTTACTTTAGCAATGACAAATAAACAGCTGTCATCATAAATAATCTTAAAGTACCAAAATTTAAAAAAAATTTACTATATGAAATGAAATTGCTTGTACCAAATTACAGCTGCCTCCAGAACCCCTGACTAGGGGGCTACCCTCCCCAGATCCCCGTTCTCACTGTCCTCTGTCCTCAACTGAATTTGTTGAATCCCCCCCCCCCCGAACAAAATTCTTGGTTACGCCACTGGTGTGAGAGGATACAGGGAAGAAGTAGAGTATCTACGTGTAACACGTCTTAGAGCTGCTGTGGGAACGAGTTAACATGTGTGGTATACTGCTTGAAAATATTTGCTGTTTGGGCTGGTGTCAGCACAGCATGGTTAGCTGTTGTCAGTCACGTGAAATACGCCAGCTGAAAAGAAGCCGTTGCCAAGACAGCGTACCTCGTGTGCAACACAGCTCAGTATTGTGCATCTAGACAAAATTAGACACTTATAATGATACTTTCCTTTCTGAGAAGACAAAAAAAGTCGAGTCATGAGCACAACATTCTCCCGCGCACGTGTTCAGTAACACGCATCTCGTTCTTGAAAAACCTGAGGTTGCAACACTGCACAAGTCTTCATGTTTTGCTGACCGTGCATCCTGGTACAACTCTGGGTAAATGACCAAACTGATGCACAATTACGTTATATAATACGTTTATTATTATAATCCTCTACATGTTTCGAGAAATTCTGTGCTCATCATCAGGAGGTCAAATTGTATTAATACAACATCTGGTATAGTATTCTCTGTAAGTGACCGTCCGGCGTGCAGGTTGAGAAGGAACTGCGGTTCCTTCTCAACCTGCACGCACGGACGTTCATTTACAGGGAATACTATACCAGATGTTGTATTAATACAATTTGACCTCCTGATGATGAGCACGGAGTTGCTCGAAACATCATGAGGTTCGTCATCACCGTTGAATTCTATGAAATAACTGATGTAGAGTGTGTGTACTTGTCTAACACAACTGTATTTATTGGTAGAATATAAAGTATTTTCTACATAAGGTACAACTACATGTTTCGGCGCCCAGCCCAGGTATGTTTTGTATAACTGCTTAACAAGTATTTCATGTACAACCTGAAGATGGCCATTATCAAGCGCCGAAACATGTAGTTGTACCTTATGTAGAAAATACCTTATATTCTACCAATAAATATAGTTGTGTTAGACGAGTACACACACTGTACATTAGTTATGCTCGAAACATGTAGAGGATTATAATATTAAAAGTATTATATAAAGTAATTGCGCATCAAGTTGGTCATTTACCCAGAGACTACACGAATCGTCTCTCGAGTTACGAGTACATTAACCTTTTAAAGACTAACCGTAATCTGTTTTATGTAAAGAATCAGTCCCTAATGCGCAGTAAACACTTTCCACCACGGTTATAAAAATCAATCAGTTAGTGCTGCATAAAGCAAAAGTCGCTGGCTGTCCTGAGATAAGTACAAAACACTCAACGAAAATCGGGCACCATGTAGAATTTTTGAATGTTAAACCTGGTGGTACACAAAGAAACCGCTAGGCTTTAAAGGGTTAAGGACTTAGAGGGAATTTATTACAAACTGATTGGTCAGTTGCACACAATCGCCAACGAGCTTGTGCAAGGTCTATTCCTGCTGATTCAATAAGAACCGATCAGATAAACACAGTGTGTTATGAAAGAGTTTGTTACATTTCGGGATACAGCACCTCGGCTTGGAGGTAGCATTGGTGACAGCAGGCCTCAGATTTGTATTTCGGACCAAAAAAATGCGCACCGCAATTTTCTATAGCTCCTTACCTCAGCACCTACAGTCAAAATCGAGGATAAAACGTTAATATAGTCAATGATCTACTTGATCCAAAACCTTCTAATTTCACCATTCAGTTTTTTCTCCCATTGGATGTTACATCAAACCCACGCAGCTGAAATAGGGTCTTAATTAACATAAGAGATAAACATGAACGAACAGAACATGTGCTTTTAAGCCTGCAGGTTAATAAATACCTATTGAATTATTATTATTACTGTCGTTGTTGTTGTTGTTGGTGGTGGTGGTGGTCACGACAGCAGCCCAGACTCTGTAATGTCGAATGGTAGAATTATTAGTGAGTAATGAATTAGAAAGACATGAAAAAAAGAGATAGTGACCTAATTTTAAACAATATTCAAGAATTTGCTTGGAGGGACTGAGACGAAGCATGGAAAATCTCTGGATACCTGACGGAAGACGTGGCGTTCCGATTTCACATCAACAGGTCATTTGACGATGACGTCGCTCACACATGCAGCTTGGTGAGAGTTATGGCGGTACAACCATCCGGCTTTTGTGGGGGCAGGGACACTAAAACAATTAAGGTTGTGCTATTTCAGTTACTGTTTGACTCTTAAAGCCCAATGTTTACTTTATGTACACTCAGGTCTCACAATAACAGAAGCTACACCGTGCCCACACTGCGCATTGCTGGAGTTTTTAAGCTTCTCAGGAAAAAGAGCAATAATTTCCTTACACAGACACCAAGTGACTGTTTTTTGCAATCGAGACTAAGTGTTTACTGTGCGATAAAAACAAAATCCTTAAACATTATCCAGGTTAATGTTCGTCCTTACAAATTTAGTGCTGGTGTTCCTTGCTTCGTTTACTGACAGTCGAGTAGAACCAGTGCCAAGCCGACTTAAACCGTTTTCCTAGACGGTGCGATAACAGACGGGTTACATTTGGATTGAAATGGCCTTGGAAGCTAGTGTGCTGTTTCTCAAGTGGCAATTGGTATTCACATTACTTCCCAGACTATCAGTCAGTTATGAAACGAGGGTACAGCAAAATACGGACCGCGCCACGTTACGGTACACGTCCGGTACTAAAAGGGAAACAGTCATTATCGACAAATATTTACCGTTTCAAGAATTTATAAAGAAACCCAAATGGAGAATTGTTTCTAATGATAGTCAAGTAGGAAAGGGAGAGTTTAGCTAAACATTTAAGGCGAAACACTTGGCTAAAACTTCTTGTTTGCTGCTCACATAGTTTGTTCCGCAGTGTTGTTATGGAATCTGCACGACAAGGAACATTCTTGGCAAAATATATAGAATTAAATCTTACTGTCGAGAGAATATTTGAATGATATTTTAGTGGAATTTGGAAAAATTAAGTGAGGTAGCGCAGTTGGTTGAGACACTGCGCTACAAGCCGGAAGGGCGCGGGTTCGATTCCCGATGGTGTCATTGGAATTTTACTTTGACATAATCCTTCCGGTAGCACAATGGCCCTGGGGTTGACTCAACCCCTAACAGAAATGAGTACCAGAAATATTTTCTGGGGGTAAAGGCGGCCGGTGTTTAGGGCTGACATCCCTACCATCTTCATGAGCCGATTGTCTTGAAATCTGTGATCCTCAGGCTCCTGGAAAATTCAGGGCCTGTCCAGGCCTCTAATGGAATTGCTTTACCTTTGGAAAAATTAAAGATAGAAACACACGGAGGAAAAGAAACGTTAGAAAGGAGCGAAACTGCGACATTGCGATGTACCGTCTTTTGGTTTCGTATAACAATTACAACATTTCGGAGACACCTGTTGCCTTCACCTTTGGTATCCTGAAGATGGAGCCAGGTTCTTTTTCTGCCGCTTTGTAGCTAGTACATAATGGATGGCAGGAAATGTGAGGTCTAGTCATTCTGTGCATCATGGTGGAAAAGTGCCTTTCCTTTCCGGTAATCAAACTCCATCATTCATCGCCTAGCAAAAAAAAAAAACTTTATTGCTATCTCTACATCAATTACATTCTTCTTGGACTACATTTGGTATGAAGCCACGATGTTCTTTTGAAGCTTTGGGAATCAATCACCCCACGGCACTGCTCCATATCCCAAGAGACCTGAATCTTCAAATTACTCATACATCAGCTCAGTCAATTGAAACAGGTGCACTCCGACAACAAACGTGTTTACATGAACGGGTTGTATTAGTACGGCCACCATTAATTCTGTTCGTAAAGAAAACTTTCATCGTTGCAACAACGACTGAAACACCTGGCTGAGCGAGTAACTACAAAACCAACTCTTGGTACGGTACACAGTCTACCTTATGCGACCATAAAATCTCAGAGGTTCTTCACTGTCACAAAGCGAAATGTGTATAGTGTAGATGTAAATTTTAGTAATTTTTTTGTGGCGCAACAGTCGAAATCGGGCTTAGGCTGTCTTATTGTTGAGGTTTCTAGATCACACGCAGACATACACACACACACACACACACAATATCCAGTAAGACTGCTCTGAGCCAGTTATAGGCTCAATGCAGAGACCGATACACAGCACACAACATACACAACACACAACATACACAACAGACGAACATCTCAGCGGTTTTCGAATCTGCGATCCCAGCAAATAAGCGGCTTCAGGCCTGCGCCTTAGACCGCACGGCCACCGGGATCGGCACATTCAATTCGATTGTTCGCATTAGACTTTTACTTGTATACTTCTGAATTCAGTTGTGCAGAAACTTCACTTGAAGAAGAAGAAGAAGAAGAAGAAGAAGGAGGAGGAGGAGGAGGAGGAGGAGGAGGAGAAGAAGAAGAAGAAGAAGAGAAACGGGTGACAGCGATAGGTACCACCTTGACTAGTATTGTTATGGAGGGGAGAAAGAAAAGTTTGGCTAAGAAACACAAGAAGGACTTCATATGAAGCGGCCATCGTAAATTGCAGAATATAATTTAAGAATGCAGTGGCTCGAGAAGGTTACGCAACATTCAGGATTATCAGATATCACGAAAATCCCTTCGTCGATATTCGGAATGATTCGTATGTACAAACAAGTTGACCGAAAGACAGACGCACGGACGGACTGTACGAATTTAGTAGGCCCTCCGCAGGTTTTGCCAACTCGCCTGAAACTAATAATTTTACCCCATCGTCAGGCAGTTTAAACCAATTTATACGCTGGAAACGAATATCACTAATTCGCAGTATCAATATCGTTATCTCGCCTAAAACTGTCTCTGAAGTGACGCACTTCTGTGAGCCTCTGCATGTGTTCCTAATCCTGCGTTCACGTTACCTATCCGGCTCATCTCGGTCTCCTTCATTTTATCACTTGCAGAACTTCGCATACGTTTTATATGACATGTTATTTCTTGACCTGTGTTTCCTTTTGTGCTGAATTCCAGTATAGAAGTAGACCTGATATACATAAAATTTTGTGTGAAAACACTGTCTTTAAGAACACATACAAACGTACAGCTGCAAAAGTTTTACACGTGTTCTTATAATCTGTGTTTGTTAAATTCGCATTCCGTCCACACTTTAAATCCCGTAACAGAGAATACAACAAAATACGTAGTCTAGTCCTACAGTTGTAACTTTTCTTTCACTTTATCTTTCTGTGATGGAAGGTAATGAGCGAAGTTGTTTGAGACTAATTGGTTTGAACATAAAAATTTGGAAAGAAGACGGATAAAATAACAGTAATTGGAATTGTTAAGTAATAAGGAGGTTCATACTTTTTACTTTTCACTTAATGTAGTTCTAGACACGTGCCACCCACGGTGCAACCGAAAAATTCATACAAACTTCTGTTGGAAGAACTGAAATTTAATTAACACTGTGTTATCTCCTGGAATTACAGTGGATTAAAAAAAAATAAGTTGTGGAAATGTGAAATAATATGACTGGCTCAAAACAGAGCCCAATAATGTTTTGTTTTGATAAATGTAAAATCATTCCCGTAACTTAAATATACACAACTTCTTGAGCAGCTGAATTGCTATCAAGTTGTTTGGTAAGACGGACATATATGGAACATGTTACGTTAACATTGCATTAAACCGTGACATGTTTGCTCCCAGCTACGCTTATCTCTTGTTGCCTGTATCACTATTTTTGTTATATAACGTCTTCACTTGACATGATATGCCACGCAACACATCCAAACATTGCGTTCGAATTGTCTGCACAGCTGTGTTAAGACTGAACGTACAACAGGCAGGTGATTTACCATCTGTGATTCTCGTGTTTCTGCCACAGGATTAGGACTTGAACGATTTAAATAGGACAGTAAAGAGTAGTAATAGTGAGCGAAGGACACATGAAATGCTGACAGTACCATAATTTCATACAAAATTGAATGCTATGTTCTTGTACCAGATAAGCAGAATTCTTCAGTTATCATTTGGTTCAGTGATGAAATATCCTTATTTTCATGGCTCGACAGCCCTAGTGGGCCCAGGCCTAAATTGTTGAGGTTTCGAGATTACACTAAGACACAACACACTCGGCAAGACTCCCCTGGACGAGTGATCGGCCTGTCGCAGAGACCTATACCTTCCAACAGGCAACACTCACGACAGAAATACATCCATATCCACGGCAGGTATCGATCCCGCAATCCCAGCAAGCTAGCGGCGGCAGATCTACGCCTTAGACCGCGCGGCCACCGAGTTCCTTAGTGCAGGAAGTAAATTTGGAAACAGAAAACACAATACCGGTACTGTAGGGAACCAAATAATTATAAATAAGATTTCTGTTACAGAGACCATATTTGTTGCACTGGTAATTCTATATTTAATTAAAATTATTAATTATTAATTTTAATATGATTAAAAATCTGTCATCGCGGAATAAAGAGTCTTCGTGTTGAGGATGGAGGAGACGGCCGCCAGATATAGGACATACTTGCAAATGTATTGAATACGTAGTTGGCGACAGCTGACATTGGGTGGTCTTTCAGCTCGGGAATTGGGTGTGGACTAACACCTATGCGTAAACGCAGCATATTAAAAATGTCGCACAGGAGAAAGGAATTTCTTCATTATTAATGATGACGAAATTATGTTGTTTTATGATGAACATATTCACTCTTACTATATTTCAAATTGAGTGCCACTCTGGATACCCTATTTTAAGCCTACAGCATATTAAAAGTCGCGGAATTTGCCAAAAGTCGAGTTTCAGGACCTGTTAAAATATTATATTTAACAGAATTTATTTCATATTACAAGCCCATGTTCTTTAGTAAGAAAAATTATAGCCTTGCCATAACCATGTGTGCAGAACAGTCTAAGGCGTATGTCTGCAGCCGCTCGCTTGTTGAGATTGTGGGTTCGAATCCCGCCGAGGGAATGGATGTTTGTTGTGAGTGTTGTGTGTTGTCAGGTAGAAGTCACTGTGACGAGTTGATCACTCATCCAGTGGAGTAGTGACTGTGGTGGGTCGTTGTGTGTGATCTAGAAACCTCGTGAATAAGTTGGACATGGCACGCGTTGGACCTCAGCGCCACAGGAACTTAAAGAAATAATGATAATAAAAAACATGTGCGCCTCTACCTTGAATAACTTGTATCAAATGAATGCATATAACTGAAACTTACCATACACCTGTCGTTATACAAGGTCTTGGCAGATTTAAAGCCATAAAAAAAAATTATATTAATATAGCAGGTGCGTAAAATTTTCAGATGAAGTTGGAACTGACGCCAGTTAATGAAGAATCCTTAAATTTATTTTTTCAAAAAATTCAGAGAAAGACACAACCAGTGAAGCAAATTGTAGATATAGAACAGAAAACAATGTATTGGAGCCCAAAAAGAAGAAAGTGACAGGAGGATGGATTTATTTAATCGGAATATATATTTTTTTCTTGTTACTCAGTTAATATTAAGCATATGGAAAAAAGTTTCTAGTGTAAGATATCTCAGTAATACACCGTGTGTCTTATGTGTTATTTCTTCTGTAGTGTGAACGGGTGTCGAATAAAGTGATAAAATAAGACTGTAGTCTTTGAGATATGAAGCACCGCAGTTTGTTTCATACTCATATAAGGCAGCGGGGCACTCAGTGGTGCAGTAGATTGAGGCACTGCGCTACAAGCTGGAAAGTCGCGGGTTTGATTCCCGATGGTGTCATTGGAATTTTTTATTGACATAATCCTTCCGGCCGCCCTATGGCTCTGAGGTCGCCTCAGCCTCTAACAGAAATGAGTACCAGGAATATTTCCTGGGGGTAAAGGCGGCCGGTGCGTAGGTCTGACAAACTTACCACCTTCATATGCTGATTGTCTTGAAATCTGGGAGCCTCAACTTCCTGGAACCCCCAGGGCCTGTCCAGGCCTGTAAGGGGATTGCTTTACCTTTACCTTTACCATATAGGGCAACAGGTTCCTCCGAAACGTTGGCACCTAACTAGCAAATGAGAAGGAGACACATCTCAGACCAATGCAATATTCACAGGCACGACCGTCCCTCAAATATCAAGTGATATATTTAGATTTCAACTTCATGTGCGTCCGCACGCTGAGGTCGAGTGGTTAGCGTTTCTGTTTCGTAATCAGAAAGTCGCCAGTTCAAATCCAGAAGGCCTATCTGAGTCGAGTTTATCGTGGCTTATCACCGTCCCTCCACACAAATATCGAATTCGTACCTTATATCAAGCTCGCGTCACCTGCAGGTGTTAAGAGTTTAGAACACAAAACACTCAAACGCAATTTTTTGATGTTTTGCTGACCGTGCATCTCAGTATAATCTTAGTAATTGACCAACTTAATGCACAAAATCTTGTTTTATAATAAGTTTATTACATGCCTCTACATGTTTCGAACACTATGTGCTCATCATCAGGAGGTCAAAATTGTATTATACAGTATCTGGTATCATCACACTCTGTAGGTGGCCGTCCGGTGCCGAAAAAAAAAAGCACAATTCATTTTCGAAATGTTACGCTGTAAAATAAAAATTACGTGTAACGCGTGTGCTATTTATACATCCCTTCGGCTTACATCGACTTATTTTGTAATTATTAATTTGCTCATGCGCGAATATAATACAGGTCGATTTTCTTTTTGCGGTTTTAGAGAAACAGATAAATACTGTAGATTACATTTAAAGACATGATATTTAAGGGTAATTTATCAACTAAATACAGCGTGAAACGGAAGATGATTATGATTCATCACGTACGAATGTAAGAAAGTGGCCCTGACAAAATTACAGCAAGATTCTGTTTCAAACGCTGATGGAAACCACACAAAATCTCTGTCAAAATGCCTAAACCCCAGATCCGTTAAGCGAGAGGCCCAGATTCGCAACAGATTTGAAGTAATGCTTAATTCGCAGCGTTAAATTTCAAAGAAATAAACGAATAAGAAAGCCCGAAGGAGGAAGGGACAGAATGAGAATGTTATGTCAGTAGGTAAGGAACCTTAAGATTTGACAACTTTTACCATTATAAAGCAACCGATTCGTATCACCGTGGGAACAGACATTTTAGTTATAAGGCTGTCAAGATGGATCGTGTTCGCCACTCTCAAAATCAGGGAAGGGTAATCATGTCGTCAGGCGCTTGAACTTAGACACTTTCCACATTAATGACACAGAAGGATCCTGGCAGTCTGCTCAGAAAATAACACCTCATCCGCTAATCAACCAACAAAATGAATCGCCTACGCATAGTCCTCTCTGTACAGTTATGAATTATTCTAACGTACACGAATTTGGACCTGCAGATTTTGTTGCATTATCTTTTAGTTCCGAAAAAACATACCGCCAACATCTTCAAGGTTATGAGTTAATTCACGGACTCAGAGCCCTGAGGTGAAGGCGGAGCGTCTCTTCTAATCGTCGGGAAGCAATTACCCAACCACACGGCGAGACAACCCCGAAGACCTGCTTCTTCAACATGAAAAAATGTTTGAAACTAGTAATGTTTATCAGCGTTGTGTCATTTCCAGTGGGTAAAGAGGCAACCTTTCTGCTACACTTGCAGTGCACCCCCCCACCCCCCACCCCCCTGTGTCACTCTGTCACGCTTGTTACATACGGACAAATAGGTTAGCTGTTATAATGTACGATCACGTACTTCAGACGGCAAGGTTAGCGGCGAATATTGCGCGCCCGCAGACTTAGTATATGCGCTATACAATGTATGTAACACAAAGTAATAATTGTCAGGAAAAATATTTACAAGCTCTCTGCCTTTTTTATTTATTTTTTTAAACAAAGAGAGGGCGTGGTTTTCTCCGTTTCAGTGCTATAGCGGCGCTTTACTAGCCACGCCGAAGAATTCGCCACTGATTAACGGGCAAACGTATACGCTAATAATACGGGAAAATTTTTGTCAGATTATTCGAACGTCTTCGAACGGAAGCACTGACTGGGATGTCAGTAACAAGCAAAGAGACATGGCTTGCAGTGTGTATGTCATCTTCAAGACGTTTCTCTAGATAATGCATAATTCATCATTTAAAAGTCAAATTTCTGTTTGTACTCATATTTGAGGCACTCGGAACCGTATTAAGCTTATGGTCTTCTGGGATGTGATGTGAAGTAGTTCCACAGGTACTTTTCAGGGGAACCTGGTTCCTCCACCTCTAGAATAAAAGAGAGCTGTGTGTGGGGGGAACATTATACGTACAGCCGGTGAAAAAACATCCCTGGATGTCTGTCCGTGCCTGTAGATGTGTATTTAGGATTGTTGTGCAGAGTTCTGCAAGGTGGTATTGCTGTATTAAACTGCGCTGCATATTTCTTGGAAATTCAATCCCTTGGTGGTGTGGAATGCACCCCCAAAACTCCATTGTGAGACTTCAGAAAAGCAATACAGTGAGAGTAGTATGTTGCCCCAGAAGAGTGCCCATCCACAAGATTATGTGGTGTCATAATGCAGAAGGACACTTTTTCAGTGCTTGGTGGACTGAAAGTGAGGTTACAGAATGGATGGGGCTGGTAAGAAATAGACTTTGGGCGTACTGTCCCGTTGTGTTTGCTAATCAGTGTTCATTTACAGATATAAGATTTCTTCTAGCCATTAATACATCTTTAATTCTATACATACTGCAGTTTTGGACATATTTTTGCCTGTCACTGTTGGTCATCTTCAGGCCAATATCATATGAATAACATGTAGTGAAATTAAGATTTCATTCACTTTACACTGCAATTATATTATTAAAATTTTATGTGAATCATTGACTTCAGAGTAATTGTTATGGTGTTTAGTATTGCTTCCATATTGGTCTTGTAGTATAAGATTTTGTTAAGAACATACCCTTCAAATTATTCTCTCTGTGCAGGACTTGTAAAACTCAAATTTAATTGTAAAAGGGCAACACGTAAGCAGTAATAACTATAATTAGTGCTGCAAAGTAAACATACTGTGTACATAATATTGCTGAGTAAATGGAATGATACCTCAATTCTTAGGGTAACAAGAAATTTAAATGTGTATTTCATGGTACAATTTAAAATCCTCTACATGTTATTGATAATGTGTAGAGATGAAAATGGCCAACACTGAAGGCCGAAGCCTCGGCAAAGAACTAGTTGTGTTCAGGGCTGGCAGATCACTGCTGCAATATTGCAGGAATAGTAGTATATTGTGTTACCGGTTGTCATCAAAGTCTAATAGGCATAGTTCTTCATCTTACCGGTAGGCGCATGGTTTCACAACGACCCACCTGCGTTACGTCAAATGGATGGCAGCACATTCGTACGCGTTTCCACGGAGTAGGTTTAATTAACTTACATTTAACCTTGCTGCAATCTTTTGGGATTTCATGCAACATAAGTTCGCATATAATCCCAAAGGAGCGCAGATCGAATTTCACCGCGGCAGAAGCCGGAAATCACGCATATTGATACAAACTCAGGAAGAGATGCAATGGAAGGACGTTGGGGAGGCTTGGATGGGAGGATAATATCAAAATATACCTTATAGTAGTAGGTAGAATTTAAAAGCGTGTACTGGATCCAGTGGCAGACCTTCGGGTTTCATCTGAAGGGTAGGCTAATTATGAAATCTTAATTAAAGTAACCACAAAGTTATATTTTCACCGCGTACATATTGGTAGGACTGTGACGAAATAGCAAGCTATTGTAATCATGTCAACCATGACCTCAAGCTCACCATGCGCACCGTGTAAACTCCATCGTACGGGACGCATACGGGCCGTTCAACTCGGTTTGTCTTCAGTCGATATGCAGTTTGGTGGGGGAATCACGTGATCGGCGTGGCCTTTTATAGCGACGTTATACCCCGATTTGCCCTTGACGTGAGAAAGGGCGCTAGGTAAGGTTGTGCCACGCATTCGGAAGAGGTTAGTAGTTGTATGTATAAAATATTTTTAAGTAATACTGTTTGATGTATATGTGTGTGTTTGTGTGTGAATGTGTGTGTTTCGAAACTGCCTTTCGTCTGAAATACGTATTATATGCCATTGCATGCCTGCAATTAAGAGGTGTTACTGCATGAATCGTGAAGTAATTAATGAAAGGTACGTGGAAATGTAGTTAGTGCATCCCATTAGGGTATGTACCACTTTCATTTGTAACAGAGTTGTAGACCGGCTTGCTTTATGTCGAAATTATGCAGGAACATGTTTGACCTTAAAATGCCCTCTAGCTGTGTATTGCCCGTTTCAACGGCCGCAATTTAAAAAATTTGGTTTATTTAAAGTATCATGCCCAGTGCTCCCCATTTGCAGATATGCTGTCAGCAAAAAGTTCGGTTACTGACATCTCAGAATAATTATAATTCAATTATAGTTGAGATAGAGACTTGATTCCCACACCCCTAGTGATTCGAATGATGCAATTGAGTAATCTTATTCATCATTGCTGTGTGATGTTATTGAAGTTAAGCGGGTGAAAGTTCTGATGTACAGTATTGTCTGCTTTTATAGGTGGAATTTAACACATCATGGCTAAGATTGGAATCAACGGATTTGGTCGTATTGGTCGTCTTGTGCTGAGGGCAGCACTTGAAAAGGGAACTGAGGTGAGTAAATCCCTATAATTTCATGTTAAAATAAACTCGGATGTAGACTTTACTGTATTATAAATACAACCTGCTTTCTTCAGGTTGTGGCCATCAATGATCCATTCATTGGACTGGACTACATGGTCTATATGTTCAAGTATGATTCCACCCATGGTCGCTTCAAGGGTGAAGTTACAACTGAAGGGGATCAGCTGGTAGTGAATGGTGAGTACTGTTAAGGTACAAGGCATTACTCTTGAAGGATGTTATTCATATCGGTAATTTTAAAGTGGAAGTGACATTGCCACATACATCTGTTGTTGTATTGGTTGAAGTGCAGATTCTGTTATAGGTCCCCAAAACCAGTATGTACCAGCAGTCGTTTTTGAGTTACATACAAGATATGTTCCAAAAAAGACCGGACTTTTGTTGTAAAGACTTTATTGCTCATTTTATAGCATTTTAAGCATTGTCCCCTTCAAAGTAGTCCACTCTAATGGCGATACGCTGTTCCCAACGTTTCTTCCATTGTTGGAATGCTTCCTGGAACACACTTTCTTTGATGGCGCGCAGTTCTCTTATTACATTTTCCTGAATCTCCTCTATGGTTTGGAAACGATGTCCTTTCAAAGTGGTTTTAAGTTTGGGAGACAGGAAAAAGTCTGCTGGGGCGAAGTCTGGAGAATAGGGTAGATGGGTCACATCATATGTCTGAAGTTTTGCCAGATATCTGCGGATGAGGAGTGACGCATGAGCCAGTGCATTGTTGTGGTGCAACATCCAAGTCTGGTTTTTTCCCACAATTCAGGCCTCTTCCTGTGCACAGCATGCCTCAAATGCGCTAAAACTTCCTGGTACAACTGTTTGTTTGCCATCTGACCACTTGGTACAAATTTGTGATGGACAATGCCTTTCCAATCAAAAAACACAACCAAAATCACCTTGATCTTTGACTGACTCATCCGTCCTTTTTTTGGTCAAGGAGACCCTTTCCCCATGCACTGTGACGATTGCATCTTGGTTTCAAACATCATACCCATAAACCCATGTATCATCTCCTTTTATGATGTTCTTAAGAAAGTTTTCATTCATTCCCGTTTGCAATGGGAAGCAGTTCATGACTGATTTCAACACGGTTCTCTTCTGATCATCAGTCAACAAATGTGGCACAAATTTTGCACTGACACAATGCATCGGAAGTTTTTCAGTAAAAACTTGATGGCAAGATCCTGTGCTGATGCCCACTTTGCCAGCAACTTCTCGGACAGTTAAACAACGATTTCCACGAATCACAGCACCAACTCTCTCGACATGGTCATCATTTTTGGATGTGGAAGATTGTCCAGGCCTGGGATCTTCACCAACCGACATTCTGCCCTCTTTAAAATGCTTAAACCACTCATAGCACTGCGTTCGACTTATACAGTCCTCCCCATATGCTAGGTTAAGCAATTGAAATGTCTATGTAAAATTTTTACCAAGTTTGCAGCAAAATTTCACACACATACACACACGTTGTTCTTCAAGGTCTTTCATTGTCACTTTGTCACTAATCCGACAAACAGCTTGTGCAAGTGCTCAGTTCGGTGGATGTAACTTGACAACTAATGCCCATAGTGAAACGGGACAAATGGCAGTTTGTTGTCAAAACCTGATACTAGGTGCGCTCAGTAGCCGCAGTGCTCTTTGTGCTGGTTGGCGCACTATTTAAAAAGTTCAATCTCTTTTTGAACACACCTCATGTTGTGCTTTCTCGTTAGCTAATGGGAACCTGGGCTGTAAGTCGCATGTTTGTCAGGTAAAAAACAGCTGTCAGCTTAAGACCACTACTGTTGTGTGAAAATTCAAAGAAAGGAGACCCATAGCATTGCATATTTGCAGTGGAAAAATAATATTCAACATGAACAGCGGGTTTTGATGTTATCTGCTTATAATGTATAAACCTTTGATACAAGGTCATTTGCGGTATTGTCACATGTCCAGGGCTTTTCTTGAAAAGTTTTTGAATAACTGATCAGGAAGTTGTTGGCTCATAGTGATGGTCATAAAAGCCTGCCATTGGCCATTATCATCTTGCATCCTTTTCTCAAACTTACATTTTAATATTATCTTTTCATGTACTAAATTTGTGTTTGCTTGAGGTATTATGACACATTCTTTTATGTATTTCTGAACACTGTCCCCCTTTCATCACCATTCATCATCAATCTACTGTTAGTAGAAGACTGAAAATACAACAGTATTGTATAGTTAACTCCATTCTGTTTGATTTTGCAGGATTGGATAAATCCTTCTGTAGGTATGGTATTTTTATGATAATACCCTGAGGACAGTTCCACTGTATTGTAAAGTGTTCCCAGTTTTCATTTGGAAGTAGTAAAACGTATTGTTTCCATTTAGGTCACAAGATTTCTGTTTTTTCGGAGAGAGACCCCAAGGCCATCCCATGGGGCAAGGCTGGTGCTGACTATGTTGTAGAATCTACTGGAGTATTCACAACCATCGAAAAGGCTTCTGTAAGTTCAGAACTAGTTTCTTTTCATTGTTAGTGGCAGTTCTTAGGAATGAAGCATTGTAATGTGCAATTTACCTGTTACAGGCACATTTGGAAGGTGGTGCTAAGAAAGTAATCATTTCTGCGCCTAGTGCTGATGCACCAATGTTTGTTGTTGGTGTGAACCATGAGTCATATGACCCATCACTGAAAGTGATCTCCAATGCTTCTTGTACAACCAACTGCTTGGCACCACTTGCTAAGGTCATCCATGACAACTTTGAAATTGTTGAAGGACTTATGACTACAGTTCATGCTGTAACTGCAACGCAGAAGACTGTTGATGGTCCTTCAGGAAAGGTAATTCTTAATGTACTATTGGGCCTTACAAACTGAGTAAGAAATAAATCCACCATAAACATTTTATATATCCAAAACTCTTTTCACTTCTTATTGCACATTAGCCCTAGGTGATGCCATTTAACCTTCCATGCCCAAAAGGGAAAACGTGACATTGCATCTTCACATTACTGAAATGTGCTGTGTGTACTTGTATATCAACCGAGTTCACCATAGTATTGTTTATCTGAAATGCTTGTGTGGGTTTGAAGTATTGGCAGAGGTTTACTTCTCATCGAATTGACCATGTCTGATTGGCAATTTTGTTTAGTAACATCCTAATGAGTTTAGCAGTAGTCATGAATTGTTACAGACATCTCCAAGTAGCTATTCTTTACTTTGTCTACTTTACTACATCAAAATGAGAGACATGTATAAAGACCTGTGGGTGTTCTCACATCACCCCCCTGTGGAGAAGGGGCCTTAGGTGATAAACTGGGAAGTGAACTTACGACTGGTGCGCTGGAGTGTTGCGGTTTTGGGCTGTTGTATTGTGGGCGGGCCAGATGGTCAGGAGTGATGTGTTGTTGGCGGCCAGCTAATGGCGTTTGGGTACCTGGGTAGTTGGTCGGCAAAGGTGTGCAGGGTGATCCAGTGGAGCTGCAGAGGAGTGAGTCCGTCCTGGGCAGCTGGTTGTCCGGAGTTGCGCAGAGGTCTGGCGAAGCAGCAGGCGGGTGAGTCCGTCCTGGGCAGCTTGTTCAGAGAGGCACGGAGATCTGGCGAGGCTGCAGGTGAGTGAGTCCTTCTGGACAGCCTGTTGTCCAGAGAGGCATGGAGAGGTCTGGTGTGGCTGCAGGCGAGTGAGTCCATCCTGTGCAGCCGATTGTCCGGAGAAGTGCCGTGGGTTGCTTTTGCTTCTGTTGGTGATGGGCCAATGGAGTGTAATGTTGTGCCACATCTTTGGGGAGGATCCTGTTGCTTTGTTGTGCTGAGTCACCAGTTATATAATGAGTAATCTGAAGGTTGCACTGAGAATTAAGTCTTGTCAGTTATTTATCACGTCAGGAGAGAGTGCGTGTTCAGATCTCGTCGGGGTCACCAGTTATATGTGGGATACCATGGGATTGTTCAAAGAGACAACCACAGTATAACACATATATAACAATATTTATTTGTGGTCTCAGGTAGTCGTACAGTCTAGGGTTGTAAGGATGAAGGCTTAATGGCTGTGATATAGTTTCTCTTCTGCTGCTGGGTTTTCCCAGCGATGATGGCTGCGGTGTAGACAGAGATGCTTTGTTGTGAAGAGGCATCTGGTCAGCCACGAGTCGTGATGTACCGCTGGATGTGCAGCTGGGCTTGGCCTGAGGGCCATGGTGAACCTCAACAGCTAATGAAGGGTGCAGTTGTTGGGTGAAGTCTGCTTGCTGTATGCAGTGGAATGCCGGGTCCACGAGGCATTGTGGCTGGGCAGCGGGGCTTCGTTCCTTCCGTCTTGATGTGACCTTGCTGGGATTCTTTCTTGAAGTGTCACAGACAATTTACTCCTTCCGAATAAATCACCACTCGGGATTTTTGCCCCTTTTATACAGGTCACTGCTGGTCAGCCTGCTGTGCCATTGGTTGGTTTGCAGAGCTGGTAGGCGTGGCTTGTTGAATGTGATTCCGTTTGCTGGTGTCCTGAAAAGGGCCATTTTGCTTGTGGATTTAGACAGAGAAGGAGGGAGCGAGACAGTGCTTTGTTGTGATGGGAAGTGGTGGTTGGTTTGAGAATCTCGGAGCAGAGACTGAAGTGAGAGAGAGTTGCTCTAAAGTAAAACAGAAATAGTTGCAGACTGATTTGGTATGTGGATCATAGACTAGAGAGAGGGGGATCTTGCCTTAAAGCAAAATGGCGGACTGAATATGCTGTGACAGTTAAGCAGTTGTCTGGATCGGTGTGTGGATTGGTGACTGGACAGAGGAAGGAGGACTGTGAGGTGAAATGGAGGAATCCAACCCCTTGTCCATACTTCAGGGTATCGTGGTCTTCTACTCTACTCTACCCTGGGTCACGTGGGAGGTGGTAACAGTTGTGGAGGGCATACCCTGATGAGGGTTGCTACGACACAGGCTGGCTAACAGGGCTCTGGTCTACCCAAGCCTAGGTGGAAGGTATCGTGCTAAAGGGCGCAAGGCGCTGGGGTAGAGATTGCGGTGTCTTAAACGATCCCCTTGGTGAACCAGGCCGCACCCAATTGTATGTAGGCCTTCCGTCCACGTGGGGCTCTGTGGATGGTGATTAATCATTTCCCCTGACAGGTATAAATGAGTGGATTAACCATTGGCTCTGGAGATGAGGCTTCTCTCTCCATGGGGAGCATGGAGGGGGTGGGGGACATTTACCAGGGACTTTGAGGGAGGAGAGCTCCGCAATAGGGGACTCCAGTAAGGATTCTACGGAGGGCTCCAGTTAAGTGGAACTCTGGTAGAAGTAACTTCGATATTTATGCCTGGGTTCCTTCTTTTGGATCCGGAGATTTTTCCCTGATCCTGTGGGAATGAGATTGAGAGTAATTTAGAGTTTACAGAGAGCTCCGCATTAGGGGACTCCAATTAAGATTCTACAGAGGACTCCAGTCAGGTGGAACTCGAGTAGAAGGCAATTGTGCATAATAATTTTGACATTACACCTCCTGACATACTTGGCTTCCTTTTTCTGGACCAGGAAGTTTTCCCCTGATACTGCAGGATTGGGATTGAGAGTCATTCAGCGTTCAAGGAGAGCACTGCAACAGGGGACTCCAGTAAGAATTTTACAGAGGGCTCCAGTTAAGTAGAACTCTGGTAAAAGGCAACGGTACATAGTAACTTTGCCGTTTATACCTGGGCTCCTTTTCTTTTGGACACGAGGTAATTGGGAATTAGGTATGGGGGGCCATCTGGAACTTTGGTGAAACAGGGGACTAAATAGAGGAAAGAGATGTGATGACGTGGGTGTTCTCACAGACCCTTCAGAAACTCCTTATTTCATGAACTTTTTATAGTCTTCACACCCACTTACCCTGTCACTGAACTACTTCAACTGAATGTTGTGCAGTTTGTAGATATTTATCACAAGCATTTGTTTTGCTTTGGTATTGCTGTTTTTATCAATTGCCACATATGCAGTTAAGCTTCTTGCACATTCTCATGTTTTGTTTGTCTGAGACGAAAGAGAAACATGGCTTTGGAGCAGAAGATGGTCATAAACATGACACTGTAGTACATAATCACATACAGACTTACATTTGAAAAATAATGGAAGAAGATATTCACTAAAATCATTTCCTACTGATTTGTGATTACAAAAGTGTAAGGAAAGTAAAATTTAAAGAGCAAGGAAAGGATTTTCTTGGAGTTTTTCAGAATAAATGACACATGTGTTTAGTCCCCTTGGGCGTCAGCAAAACTTTGGGGTGCTAAAATATAGACACTTCATGCATTGAATTCTGAGAAGAATGAAAAATGGCCTTGTGCATAAACACGGCAACATATTACAGCCTGTGACCCTATTGCTTGTTTATTCACACAACAGAGTTTGGTGACTCTGTTACATGATGAAATATCATGAATTTGTGTTTGTATGGAAAATTGTGGGTGTGAAATTTGGTTATAACAGGGAAATATATGTAGTTCATGTAACAATTTTTTAAAAAATTCATGCGGTTGTGCTCATGTTTCAGCCATACTGGCCATCTTCAGGCATTAAGTGCATGATATTTAAAACTCAAAATCCATATATATTTTGAATTTGTGGCATCTTACAAATTGTACAAGTCATAGTAATCATCATCGTCGTTTTTTGCAGCGTACTGACAATTATATACCTGAAACAAACCATGTTTCTGGGCTATATAGTGTTGAAGCTGCTCTGTTTTTATACAAGGCTTATTCAGAAAGTAAGTACCATTTCGCTGTAAAAAAAAATCAAGTAGGGTTTCGTATAAAATTTTATTGTTACCAGATTCTACATTCTTCAAACTATTTTTCCACATATTCACCGCCATTATTGAGGCACTTATTATAGTGGGGCACAGGTTTTTGTATACCCTCCTCATAGAATGCGGCCACCTGCGATGTTGAACACTTCTGCACTGCATTTTTCAGGTCGTCATCGTCAAATCGCTTGCCACCCAGGAACTTCTTTAGGTGTAGGAAGAGGTGATAATCACTTGGCGCCAAATCAGGGCTGTACAGATGGTGGTCCATTTGTTCCCACTTAAATGAGGTGATGAGATCTTGAGTCTGAGCAGTAGAGTGCGACCGAGCGTTATCGTGAAGCAAAAGAATGGTGGCACTCAGCATTCCCCGCCTTTTGTTTTGAACTGCACGCCTCAGCTTTTTCATTGTTCCACAATAAACAGCAGAGTTTATTGTTGTGCCTTGGGGCAAAAATTCTACCAAGAGAACACGTTGTCTGTCCCAGAATATGGTGCACATGATCTTCCTTGTTGAAAACATCTGCTTGAACTTTTTCGTTTTCAGCGAGCCAGTATGCTTCCAGTGCAAGGACTGCTGTTTTGATTCAGGTGTGAAATGGGACACCCATGTCTCGTCTCCTGTCACAATATGGCTCAACATGCCGTTTCCTTCCTTGTGATAGCACATCGGAAATGTCAAAACACATACAACATGCTGTTTTTTGTGCTCCTCTGTGAGCATCTTGGGCACCCATCATGCACACATTTTCTGATAACCCAAATGACTACTGACAATGTCACAGAGTAGAGTCCTTGAAATCTGAGGAAAGTGCAAGTACAGATCAGAAATTGTGAAATGTCTGTTGTCACGCCCTCTTTTGTTGGCCTTACGCACCAAATCATCATTCACCAAAGATGGATGCCCACTTTGTGCCTCATCGTGCATGTTCTCTCGTCCTTCATTGAACATCTGAACCCATTTCCTAACCATGCCATCACTCATTGCATTGTCACCGTATACATGACAGATCTGGTGATGAATCTCACTTGGTAGCACATTCTTAGCGTTCAAAAAACGAATTACAGACCGTATTTCACAGTCGGCAGCCCCTTTAGTTGTCTTAAACGTGTTTAATGTACAGGAACAAACATAAACATAACACAAATTTCATGAAATGGTGTCTGTGGCTTCACAGTTGATAGAGGAAGTCGCTGCACATGCGCATAGTGACAGTCTGAAGGATGCGCGAGAGATATGCACAGACGGTACTTACTTTCCGAATAACTTACATAATTATGCTGCATGTAATATTGTTTCACCTGTGAAATAAGTTTTGTACTTTTATATTAGCACTTGCTGTAGTATGTGTGCAATGTCCATTATTGCCATTTTTTGTAGTTCCTTTATTCCTGGTATGTTGCTTACGCAACAGTCTCAGTGATTTTGAAATGGTTCCATTTTCCCCTGTTATTACCATTATTACTTTTGCTCTCACATTCTATATGCAGTGAATTTCTGTTAACGGGGTTTATATATTTTAAAATCTTCTCAGTGTCTTTCTTGATCACATTTCTGTCTTTAGGAATTGCAGCATCAATTAACATGCATGTTCCTTTTTTATTATCATGGATTATGATGTCCAGTTGATTGTTAGGAATAGTTGGTCGGTTCGCACTTGTTGGTTCCATAATATGGTAACCTTAACTTCATGACTTGTTTTGACTGATTTTGGTACATGGTCATACCAGTGTAAGTTGTCTGATTTTACCCCTCTTTTATTGTATGTGTTAAAGTGTAGTTGAGCACATACTGTAACATGTCTCTTTATGTATTGTTCTTTTGCCAATATTGGGCATGCTGATACGATGTGTTCCACTGTCTCATCAAATTATTTACCGAGTCTTCATTTGCTGCCTGCTTCTGTTTGTAATATTTTGTTTGCTGATGTTTGGTTCTTAATGCCTGATCTAGTGCTTCTTTTATTTCACTGTCAGTCTCTTCTTGCAGACATTATTATTATTATTAACATTAAATTATTATTGCTTGTACAGATTGTGAATCTCACAAATTTAATTTTGAAGGGAACAAACAATTTGGCCTAAGGATGGCCATTTAACGGCCGAAACATGTCGCCAGATATAACCCAGTTGTACTTATACATCTGGTCTTTGCATATGTTGTGTATTGATGGTACTAATACAATAAATAGCTCACAAATTTAAAATACATATGCATTTTATTTTGAGTTTTAAGTATCATGTATTTGATGCCTGGAGATTGTCAGTATGGCCAAAACATGTAGCATGTTTTGATGGGACTTATAAAATTTGTTGTGGTTGACAGTAGTATGTGTGTTCAATTTTAATGTAGTTCATATACATGTAAGTGTTGCAGCTGTTGAACCTTGTTATTGGCCACAAGGTAGTTGTTAGGATGTTTGGTGTATTTAGTTGGGTAGGTACAATGTCATTATTTTAATTGACCACAGTCATGAGTCGTCTACTTCAGGTTACTGTAGTTCTACACCATATATAGTTACTGACTTGTTCGCTGACTGCTAATCAGAGATATGAGCTCTCTGTGAGTTATTTTGCAGTAGCTGCGTGTCTTCCATTGGAGCATCACATTGAGTATATGTGGGGTAGTTTAATTAAGTTCCCCTGTATTAAACATTTTGTTTTTCCTCTGTTATGTATTATTTAATGTTTAATGTGTCTTTCAAATCCAGTATGTGTTGCATTAATTTCATGTTTTTATTTAAATACAGAGAAGTTTGAAAAACTGTGAAATACAAAGTTTGAATGGTGGAGTGTAACTTTTGTCTGTAGACCAGCATATTGCTGGAGAGTGACAACTGCCTGCCTTGTGCTTTCTTCCAGTGACCATGTTTAAATTCACAACGTTTATTTTTGTTTGAAAAATTGCAATTAATATAAGCATTTCTTTTCATGCACTTTCATAATATATTCTGTATTGCAGCAAGAAAATTTTATATTGCTGAAGAACAGTGTTACATTATTTATGAACCTTTATGAAATCAAATTTGAATTTCATGTGACCCTTGACACAATCACTGAGTAATTTCGTGCTGCCCTTCACACGTAATTTTTTTTTATGTTGGTAGCTATGGCGTGATGGTCGTGGTGCACACCAGAACATTATACCAGCTTCAACTGGCGCAGCCAAGGCTGTCGGCAAAGTCATTCCTGCTCTCAATGGAAAGCTGACTGGCATGGCCTTTCGTGTGCCAGTTTCCAATGTGTCTGTTGTGGATCTGACAGTAAGGTAGTACAGCATCAATATGTCAGTTTTACAGGACACTTGTTTAAGGTTCTTCTTTTGCATGCAGAATGAAATTGTCATGCAGAATTATTTCATATGGACAAGGAGATGGAACTCTTACAGTTACATTAGATGACTTCATGTGCTAATTTTATGCAATGGCTTACAGTAATGGGCTTCATTTAGCTTTAACCACTACACTCCATTGTCTTAAAGATGGTAAATGATGTCAGATAGGTAAAAGAATGAACTGTTGGGAAAATAGACTGTTCGTAATTTGTGGAATTTGTAAGGCATCTTTGTTAGCAAGGAACTTTGCACCAAATAAAAAGTGAATTCAATTTCTGAGTGAATGTAATCACAGTGTACAGAGAAAGTTGTAAGCTTGAAAAGCTTACGACTGTTCCATATCTTTCTGTATCTTAGTTTGTAATTCAATCCTTTATAGGGATTATTTATGAAGGGACAAAGGGTGGGGGCTTATGTGCAGACCATGTGTCCATCCATTTCCATTTTTGTGACCAGTATTGGAGACCAATCTATTTCTTCGTGTGTAGCAAGTTCGTTGTAAAGAGGTCCTTACAAAAAGTTGTCAAGCAAGCATTAGGTTTTGGCAGTGAGTGATACTTCACATAATGACATAAATGACTTTATCTGCATAATTGTCATGTTTCGTGACTGACTAATGGCTGAAATTTGGTGTTGAATATCCTCACATGATGTCATTGGGCATTGTGAGTGTTATGAAAATCAGTGCATTTAAGGGCATATTTTAGGTTGGACTGGGAATTAGAATTTTACGTGTATTGTGTATATTTTTCATCCGCTTTGCGATCTCCATGCAATGTCATTGATGAGCTTTTGGGTTTTTGTAGAAAGTGACATAATGGAAGATGTACTCTCCATAGGGTGTACGTTAAATTTTGCCCATGTATTCTATATATTCATATTTGAATACAATTTCGTGCAGATGATTTTCCACAAATATTTGTCAAGTTCTGTGAGTTAATGAAATTCAGCTCGATGAAAGTTGTACGTTTCTGAGGGACGTAAATAAATATTTGTCCATACGGTCCACAGTTATTGTCAGGTTTGGGTAAATTTCAGAACAATAGCTGCACATGTAATACCGTTCAGTCTGAGTTTCATGAAAATAGTGTAGGGAAGGCCATATTCTTCGTACGGGCATAAATTACATTTCATTTGTGCGTGTACTATGAAGCTGAATGTTAGGTTGAAAGTAAAGAATGCATTTGTAAAATCTGTGTACTCTGTCACAGAATACGTCATTTGCATTTTTCTTGCAACTGAAAAGACATTGAGTTTCAAGTGAAGCAAGTTGAGTGTAATTACTTTTGGCACCAAGGCTCTTTTTTTTGTACAGGCTAGGCAAGGCAGCAACATATGATGAAATCAAGGCCAAAGTTAAGGAAGCAGCAGCAGGACCATTGAAAGGAATTTTGGATTACACCGAAGATGATGTTGTGTCAGCTGACTTCGTTGGTGATTGTCACTCTTCCATCTTTGATGCAAAAGCTGGAATTCCCCTCAACAACAATTTTGTCAAACTCATTTCTTGGTGAGCAAAACCTTTTGTTTCTAAAATGTGAAGAATGGTAATAGCATTGTCACTAGGAAAGGAAGTATATCAAGAAGTTCTTCAATGGTTGCACATATTTTTCACCTTAAATGTTTTTGTACCTGAGAATTGAGTAACTTCTTTAAACAGACTAAATGACATATTTAGCATTAATTGATGGAATTTGGCATAAATGTTAGTGTTACTGCCATATCTGGCAGTAACATAGAGTGACAAAAATATTACAAACTCAAATTTAAAAAAAATGTGTAATGGTGTTCTTAATGATACAGTGTTCATACTAGTAGATCTCAAGGTCAGGTTTGGAGGAATGGAAACAAAACCATGAGAGTGCTCCATAGTTCAAAGTAAGAGAGAAGACAAAAGAGTTTATTAATTGGCAGACATGTACGAGGTCTGTTAGAAAAGTATCCGACTGTATTTTTTTATGCGAACACCTGATGGATTATAATCTAGCGCGCTTGCATGAGCCGACCTTGAACCTTAGTGCGCATGCGTGAATTTTTTCCCACCTGTCGATAGCGTCAGTT